>Ga0316223_1003907_pt1 | contig 10814 bp, 4 predicted proteins | sample TBH18009metaG_FD_206007 | JGI IMG/M metagenome (GOLD analysis project Ga0316223, IMG submission 206007) | Freshwater microbial communities from Trout Bog Lake, Wisconsin, USA - TBH18009 | ecosystem: Environmental > Aquatic > Freshwater > Lake > Hypolimnion/Profundal zone | place: USA: Wisconsin... | reverse complement strand
GTGAAGATTTACAATGTTGCTTTGGACGGTGGCCAGATTTCCGCTTCTTTTGCCGGCAATAATCCCGGCCCGGCGAACGTCGCCGCGCCCGATATGCAAAAACGCAGTTTTCCAGTGCCGACGACGGGCGGGAAGTTCAAGGCGATTTATACGCGCCTGCCGTATTACGAGACATGGGACAACCTCTGGCGCTTCGGTGACACTGCCGACGTGGTGGTGGGGTTCGACCAATCGCCTGTGAATTTCGTTTTCTGGCGGGGCGTCAACTACATCCCGATGCTGGTGAACGAGTCGAACCAATGGTTTACCCATGAGTTCAACGAGACGGGTTTTTCGGCCACTGCGCCGGGAGATTGTGAGCCGATGTCGGACAAAGAATGCCGACACTCGCACGTCAGGATTATTGAAAACACCGAGGCCCGCGTCGTGGTCCACTGGCGCTACTGCTTGGAGAACCCCGATTACCATTGGGCCAATTATGATGAAAACGGCTGGGGCGACATCGCCGACTGGTATTACTACATCTATCCCGACGGCGTGGCTTCCAAGGTCATGCGGTGTTATTCCTCAAAGCCTGATAGCTGGCATGAATGGGACGAACAGATTGTCGTCTTGGGCGAGGGACAGCATCCCGAAAGCGTGATCAACAAAAACCCGGTGATGACCCTGGTGGACGGTGCCGGCAAAGCCACCGATTATGACTGGAACCCGAACCCGCCCAAACCTCAATTCAAAGGGCAGATGATCCAGCAGATCCATCTGACCGGAAAGTATCATCCGTTTGCCATTCAGAATTTTTATGGTGGCGATGTTTACGCCAGCGAACGCACGTGGTATTCGGTGCTTCCTGTCTGGAACCACTGGCCGACATCGCAGATCAACTCTTCCGGACGGAACTCGACTTTCCCGGATCGGGCGGCGTCCAGTTCGATCTCGCATTTGTTCTGGCCGCTAAGCGCACAGCAGCGCGGCAATGTCCCCTTCCAGGAAAAAATCCTGATGGAAGGCATGACCGACCAGCCGGCAACCGCGCTGGTGAGTCTGGCCAAGTCATGGCTGCGGGCGCCGCCAATCGAAGCGCTTGCGGATTGCGGTGCCGCGGGCTACGAAGCCGGGCAACGCGCTTATGTCTTATGCGCCACCGGTCCGGCGCCCTATTTCCGCATAACGGCATCCGCCGAACACCCGATCGCCAATCTCTGCTTCGTGGTGCAGAACTGGAATTGTGAGGACGCCGCGCACCTGGAAATCAACTCGAAGCCCAAGTCCGCAGGTCCGGACTTTCGGCAGGGGATCGTGCGGGATACGAACAGCCGGCACGCGCTGGTGGTCTGGCTGCAAATGCAGGCCACAGAGCCAGTGACCTTCACCCTGCGCGGTGCCAAGCCGACACTGTAAAGGAAACATGGTGAACTGATGAAAATGACGAGCATGAATAAACTCACAACTATGAAAACAAACATTGCACTCCTCGTTGCCCTGCTGCTGGCGCCGCTGGCGCCGCTGCGCGCCGCCGATGCTCCGGGGTTTCATCAGGAATTCCCCGGGGTCAAGAGCGACCACTACGGTGCCGCGATCTACTCGGTGCCCATCGGCAAAGAGACCGCCAAGGTCATTTGTCCCGAGAAACCGGCGCCGGGCAGGCCGTGGGTGCTCGCGCCTTGGTATTATGACCAGCGCTCTCCCGTGTTGGCGAACATGTCCCGCACACAGATGGAACTTGTGAAGCGCGGGTTCCACATCGTCGTTTTCGGACTGGGCAACATCTTCGGCGCGCCGGACTCCATCGCGAAGTGGGATGACGTGTATCGGGAGATGACCGGAAAATACGGCCTGTCCAAGCACGTCGCGCTCATGGGCCTGAGCCGCGAGGGATTGTCCATCGCGCGCTGGGCCGCCGCCAACCCCGGCAAGGTCTCGTGCCTCTACATGGACAAAGGCGTGTGCGATTTCAAGAGCTGGCCCGGCGGCAAGCTCGGATTCGGCAAGGGAAGCCCCAAAGACTGGGCAAGCCTCATCCAACTCTATCACTTCAAGTCGGAAGCCGAAGCGCTGGCGTATGATCAGAACCCCGTTGATCTCGCGCCAAAGCTCGTTGCGGCCAAAGTCGCCATCCTCTACATCATGGGTGAAAAAGACGACGTCGTTCCCTATGCCGAGAACGGCGCGCGCATCGAGGAGCAATACAAAAAGCTCGGCGGCGAGTTCCAGTTGATCCGGCACGAGGGCGAAGGCCATTGGCCGCATGGATTGAAGGATCCGACCCCCGTTGTGGACTTCATCCAGAAGCACGCCCGTTAATCAACAAGGAGACAAATAGCATGAAGCCATTCACAACATTTGCCCTCGTCGCCCTGCTGCTGGCGCCGCTGGCGGCCCTCCGCGCCGCCGATGCACCGGCCGTCCCCCCGGCGGAAGGCGTCTTGCAGTATGTCAATATCTTGCAGGGGACGGATTCAGGCATTGCAGCCAACATCGAGGACCAGAGCCACGGTAATTGCCTGCCGCTGGTCAGCCCCCCCCTGGCGATGCTGGACTGGAGCCTGCAAACAAAAGGCAACGCCATGGACCGCGACTTCTTCCGTTATAAAAATCCGAGAGTGTTGGGGTTCAGGGCCACGCGCAAGCCGAGTCCCTTCCGGAGCGATTACGGTGCCTGCCTGATCACGCCGCAGAGCGGGCTGCTGGAGACGAATCCCGCCCGAATCGGATCGGCTTATGACCTGAACACGAGTGTCTTGAGGCCCGACTACATGCGGGTTGAAATGGCCGACAGCAAGATTGTGGCGGAATTGACGGCGTCCGAGCGGTGCGGCGTGATGCGCTTCACCTTCGCCAACGCCAAGGAAGGTCGCCTCCTGGTTGATCCCGGCGAAGCCTTCACGATCGAGGAGACGCACGGACGGACTTTCCGGGGGAAGACAGCCAAAGTGAAGACCTATTTTGTCGGAGTCCTCGACCGGGACATTACCCGCTCCGGATTCTATTCAAGCGGCGAAAGCGCCGCTGACGGCAAACAGCCCATGCACGCCGCCCGGACCGGCTCTTTTCTGGAGTTCGATGTGGCGCGGAACCCCGTGGTGGAGCTTCGTTTTGCGGAGTCGTTCATCAGCTTCGAGCAGGCGGAACAGAACCTTAAGGCCGAGACGCAGGCAGGGTTTGAGGCGGTCCAGGCGAGGACGGCGGCCCAGTGGCTTGGCTATCTGAACCGGATTTCGATCGAGGGGACGGAGGAGCAGAAGAAGACCTTCTACACCTGCCTCTACCGCGCGCTGAAGTATCCGCATCGCCTCCATGAGGTGAATGCGGAAGGCAAGACCGTGCATCAGAGCCCGTGGAATTGGAAACTGAACGACGGCGTGGCTTTCACCGACTCCGGACTTTGGGACACTTACCGGACCCAGTTCCCGTTGTTCTCCATCCTCTACCCGGAGCTTCTCGGTGAAATCGTCCAAGGCTGGGTGAACGCGTTCCAGGCGGCGGGCCGTTTGCCGCAGTGGCCGAATTACGGCGGGATCACCGGCATGCCCGGAACTCATGCCGACGCCATGATCGCCGACGCGATTGTCAAGGGCATCACCGGGTTTGACGTCAACAAGGCGTATGAGGCCATCCGCCACGATGCTTTCGACCCCAAGGTGCGGGCGGGGCAGGAGGATTACCTGAAGTTGGGGTATGTTCCTTACCGTAGTACGGAATACTGGGTTTCGACGACCCTTGACTATGCCTATGACGACTGGTGCGTGGCGCAGGTTGCCAAGCTCCTCGGCAAGGATGACGATTACAGGCAATTGATGGAGCGGGCGCAGAACTACCGCAAACTCTGGGATCCCGCAGTGGGGTTCATGCGCGGCAAGAAGGCCGACGGCGCTTGGGACAATGCGAAGTTCGACGAGTTCGCCTGGGGCGGCGCCTATTGCGAAGGCGGCCCGTGGCAGGCGAGTTGGGCTGTCCAGCATGACACAGCCGGGTTGGCGGATCTGCTCGGCGGCAGGGATGCGCTGGCCAAAAAACTGGACAAGATGGTCAGTTTGGAGCCGGTCTTCCATCCCCATGAAGACGGTTATCGCGGCATGATCCACGAGATGGTGGAGATGAAGACGTTGGACATGGGGCAGTTGGCGATGAGCAACCAGCCCGCCTTCCACCATCCATACATGTATTCCAGCGCAGGCCAGCCATGGAAAGCGGAGGCGCTGACGCGGAAGGTCTGCGGCGAGAAAATCAATGCCGGACCCAAGGGCTATCCCGGGGACGAGGATAATGGCTCCATGGGGAGCTGGTATGTGCTGAGCGCGCTGGGTTTCTATCCGATGACGCCCGGCCATCCGACCTATGTGCTGACTAGCCCCGCCCTGACGAAAGCCACCCTCCATCTGCCGGGCGGAAAGACATTTGTGGTTTCGGCTCCGGGCAACAACGCAAAGGCCGTTTACGTCCAGAAACGGATCATCAACGGGAAGGAAGACACCAAAACCTGGATTTCCCACGAGACCATCATTTCCGGCGGAACCATGACCGTTGAACTGAGCGACAAACCCCATGAGCGAACCGTCAAAGAGGATGAGTTGCCTTACTCGGCAAGTGAGAAACAAGCACAACAAACCATGGAAAGGAAACTGCAATGAAGTTCAAAAAAGCCTCTGTTTTTCTAGCCTTTCTCGTCTTGTTGGCCTGCGGTTACGACTACTGGCGGCACCCGTTGGAAGGCGCGCTCCGGTCCGCCGAACCCATTGCCGCAGACTATGAACTCACCCGACCGGGCAGTTTCACCGTGGGCTGCAACTACTGGGCGTCTCATGCCGGCACCCACATGTGGCGCGACTGGCAGCCGGAAATTGTAGAACAGGATTTCAAGCGGCTTTCCGGAAACGGTCTCAAGGTCTTGAGGGTATTTCCGCTCTGGCCGGATTTCCAGCCGATCTGCCAGGTCAACGGCTATGGCGGGGGGAGGAAATACATCGGGTTCAAGGATGCACCTTTGCCTCCGACGGGGCCTGGCAGTAATGGAGTCAGCGAGGAACAACTGCGGCGTTTCGCGGTCCTGGCCGACCTGGCGCAGAAATATAATCTCAAACTGATCGTGGGCCTGGTGACCGGCTGGATGAGCGGCCAGTTATATGTCCCGCCAGCCCTGGAAGGAAGGAAGATCCTGACCGACCCGGACTCGCTGATGTGGCAACAGAAGTATGTGACAACCTTTGTCCACCACTTCAAAAGCCACCCGGCCATCCTCGCCTGGGATTTCGGGAACGAATGCAATTGCATGGGAGGGGTCACGAATTATGCCGATGCCTATGTCTGGTCATCGGTCATTGCCGGGGCCATCCGCAGTGAGGACACTTCCCGGCCGGTGGTGTCGGGGATGAGTGGGCTGGGCGTTGACGACAATGCGCGATGGCGGATCGCCGACCAGGCCGCCTTGACGGATGTATTGACCATCCATCCCTATTCGTTGTTCACGCCCTATGCCGGGCAGGATCAAATCAACGGCATCAGAGCCATCCTGCATTCGGCCGCCGAATCGAGGCTGTATGCTGACATCGGGGGCAAGCCGTGCCTGACCGAGGAAATCGGCGTTCTGGGTCCGATGACATCCGGGGAGTGGGAGAAAGCGGCCTTTGCCCGCGCCGCGCTGTTTTCGAACTGGGCCCATGACGGCAGGGGAATGCTCTGGTGGTGCGCGTTCGACCAGCTTGGCCTCGGTTTTTCGCCTTACAACTATGCGGCCGTGGAGCAGGAGCTTGGGTTGTTCAAGCAGGACGGGACACCGAAGCCGGTCTTGGCGGAGTTCAGCAACTTCAGCCACTTTCTCGGGACACTTCCCTTCAAGGCCCTGCCGCCCCGGAAGACGGAGGCGGTCTGTTTGTTGACGGAAGGCCAGGACAACTGGGCGGCCGCGTACGGCAGTTTCATCCTCGCCAAGCAGGCGGGATTCGACATCCAATTCCAAAAGGCCGGACAGGCCCTCAATGAAGCCCCCATTTACATGATGCCTTCCGTAAAAGGCTGGATCTTCAAGGATTCTTGGTTCGAGGTTCTGGACAGGGTCAAGGCGGGGGCGACATTATACCTCTCGTGGGATTCCGCCTACATGCCCACGTTGACCGAACCGATGGGGATTGAAATCAGGACCAATATCCAGCGGCGGGGGGCAATGCGGTTCATTTCAAAGCTCGGAAACGACAGCCTCGATTTCGAGACGGCTGCGGAGCGGAAACTCGACATTGACCCCCGCAACAGCGCCGTCCTGGCGAGAGAACCTGACGGCAACCCGGCGTTCATGGTCTCCTCCTACGGGAAAGGGAAAATCTATCTGCTCACTTTCCCCCTGGAGGTCAACCTGGCGACCACGGTGGGCTCCTTTGACAAGGGGAAGCCGGCCTACCGCGACATCTATAGACTCGTGGCGAAGGATGTCGCGGCGGACAGGGTTTTGACCCAGGACAATCCCTATGTGGGCGCCACGGAACATCCAATGGCCGATGGCGGGAAGGTTGTCGTCTTGATCAACTACGATTTCAACGACGCTTCATTGGGCGTTAAATTGAAGGAAGGGTGGAGCATCGCCACCTGTCTCTATGGGAAAGCGCCTACAGGGGAAAGTCTCACTTTAAAGGCGAATGACGCTGCCGTCTATAGTGTCCGGCGTACGGCGGAGCCGCCGCCGGTGTCCACTTATCTTCTGCCCACCGGCGAATTGACCGACCAGGCGGAACAGGTTGTCTATAAGAAGACCCCGCAGGAAGATCTCCGCCTGTATCTGCTGCGTCCGCCGGTCCGACCGGTCGGCCCGCTGCCGGCCATCGTCTATTTTACCGGTGGCGGCTGGGTCAACGGCAAGCCCGACGGGATGATTGCCAACGCGGCCTGGTTCCGGGACCAGGGGATCATTGGGATCGCCGCCGACTACCGCGTGAAGAGCCGCCATGGCACGACGCCCCTGGAGTGTGTCAAGGACGGCAAATCCGCCATCCGCTACATCCGCGCCCATGCCCGCGAACTCGGGGTGGATCCTGACCACATCATCGCCGCGGGCGGCTCGGCGGGCGGGCATGTCGCCGCCGCCACGGTTTTGGATGGCAATGACGAGCCCGGCGAGGACGCCAAGGTGAGTTCGCGTCCCAACGCGCTCGTCCTGCATAACCCCGTGCTCGGCGTGGGGTTCGGCGATGAGTTTTTCGCCAAACATCCGGACTGCTCGCCCCTGGCCGGTGTGCATGCGGGCTGGCCGCCCACCGTCCTCTCCTGCGGCACGGCGGACCATACGACGCCGTATGCGTCCGCGGAGCAGTTTACCGAGAAGATGCGGTTGGCGGGCAATGCCTGCGAGTTGATCACGGTCACCAACGCGGACCACTCCTGCGACTGGCCGGCCACCAACGTCAACTTCCTGCCCACGATGGCGCGAATGCTGGAGTTCCTTCGCGCCCATGGCGTCATATCGAAAGGGAAATAACCTCAAACCAAGTGCAATGAATCTGAACAAACTGGCTTCCTTCACTCTCACCGCCCTGTTGCTGGTAGAACTGTTCGTAATCTCCTCTATCCAAGCTCAGAGCGTGAACCTTCCGGAGGTGCTTGGTGCCATAGACGTGACCAAGCCGCCCTATTTGGCCGATAACACCGGAAAAAGCGATGCCACCGAGGCTTTGTCCCGCGCCATGCTGGATGCGGGGCGGCGGACCACCGGTGTTTTCACCACCAGCGACCGGGCCGTGCAGATCGTTTATCTTCCCAAGGGCACTTACCGGATCAGCGACAGCCTCTGCTTCGAGAATGCCGCGATCCGGGCTCATCGGAAGGAATTGCTTCAAGCCCACCCCGATCTTCGCTATATCGAAGGACACATGATGTTGGTCGGGGCGGGTCGCGAAGAAACTATCATCAAGCTCGATGACCGGAGCGCAAAGTTTCAGAACGGCCGCGTGCCGATGGTGCAAATGAGCCTCAAGCCGGGCAACAACCAAGCCTATTACAATACAGTCCGCGACCTGACCCTGGATGCTGGGCTGGGCAACCCCGGGGCCATGGCCCTGCACTTCGTCTCTAACAATCTGGGCACGGTGCGCAATGTGCTGATCCGCTGCCGGGATAACCGGCAACCCGCGGCTGTGGGCTTGGACCTTTCCACCCCGATGGGTGGCCTCGGCTACATTCGCGACGTGACCGTCGAGGGTTTCGTAACAGGCATTCTTGTGGCCAACTATCACCCCGGCTATACCTTTGAGAATATCACCCTTTCCGGCCAGGGCGAGGTGGGAATGGACTGCGCCGACAAGAGCGTGCAAATCCTCAATCTGCAAAGCACCAACACGGTGGCGGCGCTCCGCAACCGCACCCCGGCCGGTCAGGTGGTGCTGCTGAATTCCTCCCTGGCAGGCGGAGCGCCGGGAGTCTGTGCCATCGAAAACGACGGTTACCTTTTCGCCAGGAATGTGGAGGTGCAGGGATATGGACAGGCAATCCGCAGTCATGATCGGACGGTGGCTCCCGGACACATCACGGAATTTCTCAGCCATGGACAGGCGTTGAAACTGTGGCCATCGGCGTCCAACACCTCGCTCGACATGGAGATCCGCGGCACGCCAGCAATGCTCCCGTTGGAAAAAGAACCCTGGACGGTCTTCGATCCCAGCCTGCAGGAGGATGACACGGCGGCCTTGCAGTCGCTTATCGATAGCGGGGCGGAAGCCATTTTCATTCGTGGGGCCAAGGGCCGCCTGCGGCTCACGGACACCATCAAAATCCGCGGCAACCTGCGCCGCCTTCACGGCGGATGGTGTAACCTTTCCCTGGAGAATCCGGCCAGGGACGGGCGTCCGCTTTTCGAAGTTTTCACCGGCGCTCATCCGATCACCGTGATCGAGGCGTTTTCCAGCGGCCAATGTGTGTACGACTTTACGGACATCCTCAACTGCAGCGACCGTAGCGTGGTTCTCAAGGACCTGTTTTTGGGCTATGGCCGCGCGACCTATCGCAACAGCGGGACGGGGGACCTGTTTCTCGAAAGTGTAGTGTCCGGCGGAGGCGACTACGATACCCTAGGCATGCGCAAGAATGCTGGTTGGCTGATCCGCAACCAACATGTCTGGGCTCGCAACTGGAACCCCGAAGATTATATGCCCGGCATCCGCCTCGACCATGCACAAGCATGGTGCCTGGGAGCGAAGCTGGGAGAAATTCATGGCCCTTATCTGGAACTGGTCAATGGTGCGCAGATGGAAATGTTAGGCTGCGTTTTGAACTCTGGTCCCAAGAGATACTGGGCTGAGGATCGCACCGGCAACACGATTACCGTTGACGGCTCGGACCTTTCATTTGTGGGCGTGGACCGGCTGTGGGATCGGATGGGAGAAGGTCCAAGCCCCGTCGTGATATCGGAAATTCTCCAGAGCGAGACCCGCAAGCTTGCCCATGAGAACTTGCCCCGGCGTTGGCCCGGTAACAGCAGCAATCTCTCCGTTGTGATCCCCCTCTACCGCAGTGTCGAAAAACAACAACCGGGAAAGACAGTTTCCAACAACCTAGACCTCAACCCATGAAGCGAATAATATTCAACTGCTTGTTTGCCAGCGCCAACCTGATGTGGGCCCGGGCTGACGTAGTCCCCGCCAAGCCCAACATTCTGTTCGCCGTGGCGGACGATTGGTCGTATGGCCACGCCGGTGTCTATGGGTGTCGCTGGGTCAAGACGCCTGCGATGGATCGCGTGGCCCGCGAAGGATTGCTTTTCACTCACGCCTTCACGCCTTGTGGCAAATGTGCTCCGTCCAGGGCAAGTCTCCTCACCGGCCGAAACCCGTGGCAGCTCAAGGCCGCCGCCAATCACTGGTGCTATTTCCCGCCGGAATTCAAGACCTTCCCTGAGGCGCTTGGGCAACAGGGGTATTTCGTGGGCATGACTGGCAAGGGCTGGGGGCCGGGTGTGGCGAAGGATGCTGAAGGAAAACCGCGCGAAATGACCGGACTTCCATTTGATCGGCGCACGGCCAAGCCGCCAACCTCGCTCATCTCGTCCAACGATTACACGGCGAACTTTTCGGATTTTCTCAATGCCGCACCCAAAGGCCAGCCGTGGTGCTTTTGGTATGGCTGCCGAGAGCCGCATCGCGGATATGAATTTGGCTCGGGCGTCACGAAGGGCGGAAAGAAGCCATCCGACATTGACCGCGTTCCAGCGTGCTGGCCCGACACCGAGACCGTGCGCCAGGATATGCTTGACTACGCTTTCGCCGTCGAACATTTCGACCGGCACTTGGGGCGGATGCTTGCCGCGTTGGAAAAACGCGGTCTGCTCGACAACACGCTGATCGTTGTCACCTCCGACAACGGTATGCCTTTTCCGCACGACAAGGGCCACGCGTATTATGACTCCGATCACCTGCCGCTCGCAATCATGTGGAAGAAAGGCGTCGCAAAACCGGGCCGGCGCGTGAACGATTATGTGAGCTTCATCGATTTTGCTCCCACCTTGATGCAGGTCGCCGGCGTCGCGTGGGATCATACCGGCATGGAAACGGCCTCGGGCCGAAGTCTCATGGAAATTCTAACGTCGGAAAAATCCGGTCGAGTGATCCCCGAGCGCGATCACGTTCTCATTGGCAAGGAGCGCAACGATGTCGGACGACCGCGCGATGAAGGCTATCCCATCCGCGGGATCGTCAAGGACGACATGCTCTATCTTCACAACTTCGAACCGACGCGATGGCCCGGCGGAAATCCGGAAACCGGTTATTCCGATACCGATGGCAGCCCGACAAAGACCGAGGTGCTCAAATCGCGACTCATTCCCGTCCAAAAACATTTCTGGG
>Ga0316223_1003888_pt1 | contig 10840 bp, 10 predicted proteins | sample TBH18009metaG_FD_206007 | JGI IMG/M metagenome (GOLD analysis project Ga0316223, IMG submission 206007) | Freshwater microbial communities from Trout Bog Lake, Wisconsin, USA - TBH18009 | ecosystem: Environmental > Aquatic > Freshwater > Lake > Hypolimnion/Profundal zone | place: USA: Wisconsin... | reverse complement strand
AACCCCCACTGTTGAGGGCAACAAGGTATACACGACCAGCGGATTTGGGGATCTTGCATGTATAGATGGATCTACCGGAAAGGTGATCTGGAGCTACAAAGCCAGTGAAATGAATAAAGGGTCCTACGGACGATGGGGCATTGCCGAATCGCTGATCATCGACGGGGATAAACTTTATTTCACTCCAGGAGGTCCCGAGACGATGACGATTGCCATCAATAAAGCCACAGGAGAACTGATCTGGAAGTCGGCTCCCCTTAACGACAAGCCGGGTTATGTTTCTCCGATCCTGGTTAGTTATGCCGGGAAAAAGATGGTTGTAAATGTGTCGTTGGGAAATGTCTTCGCAGTGGATGCCTCAAACGGGGAGATTCTCTGGAAGGTTCCCATTGAAAAACCGGCCGGTTTTAACTGGGATCTCATTATGTGCGTGACCCCGCTCTATGATAACGGAATGGTTTATGTAACCGGCGGATATAATGTTGGCGGGAAGATGATCAGGATTGGTGAAGACGGGAAAAGTGCAACTGTGGTGTGGACCGATCAGCTGTTGGATGTTCATCATGGCGGAGTGGTATCGGTTGACGGTTATATCTACGGATCAAACTGGCTGAATAATGGCGATGGAAACTGGTGCTGCATCAGCTGGAAAACCGGTGAGAAAAAGTGGGAAGAACACTGGAATTGTAAAGGTTCCATCATTTCAGCCGAAGGGATGCTTTATATTTATGACGAAAAGAGGGGAAACGTAGGTCTTCTTAAGGCAAACCCGGAGAAATTTGACCTGGTCAGCATTTTCAAAATTAACCTGGGAGAGTCCGGTCCATTCTGGGCACACCCTGCAATCCATAATGGGGTTTTATATATCCGGCACACCAATGCACTGATGGCTTATGACATTAAGGCAAAGTAAAAGCACCGCTTTATTGCGCGTCCCGGTAATCAGAAAATTTCTTTACCAAAGGTAGCCTTAGAAATACTCTGAATAGCCAACTATTAGCGTCAACTTAATTATTGATGCTAAAAACAAAACTTCTCATATCAGCCGGTACGATACCAGGGTCCGGAACATCAACCGTTCTGGTTTAATGCCCGATTGGTTTCATTTTCACCCCGGTTGGTTTCATTTTAAGTTCGTGTTGTCTGAGATTTAATCCATTATTGAACTCTTCGATATCGATATGTTATCTATTCACCCCGGTGTGTTTGTTTTTCAGGTCAATCGGTTTGTTTTCAGGTACAGTTGGTTGATGCTGACAGTCGGTCGGCTTCATTTTGACCTCAAAAGCGGACAAAATTAAGTCGGTTTTGGGGTCGGGCAGGTTGAGTTTGGAGTGCGGATGGTCATGAATGACAGGGTGCAGTATCGCAGAGACTTCAGCGGGGTCGCAGGTTTATAGAAACAGATGTTAAGCGATCACCTAAGACTCCGGCGGAGTCCTACGTGGATTTAAACCGTCCGCTTTTCTATAAACCTACAAATCCTCCGGATTTGTGTGGCGCCACAGGGGATAAAATACCCCAACATTCCTTATGCAGCCAGGATTATTGGGGTATTTAAGAGTTACTAAGCAACAGCGGGGTTAACCGGATTGCTCTTTCCGTTATTGGCATAGAGCCGGCCAAGGTCATCAACAATGCTTTGAGTGCCGGGTGTGCCGATCGAAGCCGAGATCTTCGCCATTTTATAAGCCACCCGGGCAAATTCATAAAGCTCAGCCCCTGCCACCATCCGGGTATCGGTCACCATTTCACTCAGACGGCTTAGTTCGCGGTCGACAGTTTGAAGTTTATTATATACATTCATATCCTTTTGAGCCTCGCCCAGCAACTGGGCGTTGGGATAAATGGAAGCTTCGCGCGATGCATAATCAAGAGCTTTGCTTGCAAACGGATAACGTCCGTCCTCGAGCATGGCGGTGGACTTTTTATCGCCGGGAGAAAATTTCATCAGAAACGGAAGTTTCTGGTGAATCGTGTTTATCGACTGAAGAACCGACTGAAGGTCTTCATCGGAAATTTGTGAACTGACCAGATTTGACATATTCAAATTTTATTGAATTCAAAGATCATTTTGATGATTATGAACATAGATTTTGTTTAATATTAGGCTATCAATTGAAGTAATATTTTTTACAAAACTGTGATTTTTCAACCATGATGCGAATAATAGTATAAAGAACATTGCCAGACAATAATGGACAACCAGATTGATAAAAAGGAATTCATAAAGCTTATTCAGGAGAATAAGGGAATTATATTTAAAATATGCAATTCGTATTGCCACAATAAGGAAAAAAGGGAAGATCTGGCCCAGGAAATCGTTTATCAGCTTTGGAGGTCCTGTCATACGTTTCATTCTGATCTTAAATTTTCCACATGGATGTACAGGGTTGCACTGAATGTGGCTATTTCTTATTACCGAAAGAGCAAAAGATCAGATACCGTGGTTTCTTTATCAGAAAATTTGATTGACATTGAAGAAGAAGATGATGATATTGAAGACGAATATGAAAAAAACAGGAAGTTATTGCAACGCTTCATTAATGAATTAAAAGAACTTGACAGGACACTCATCATTCTCTTCTTAGAATCAAAAAGCTATATGGAAATAGCTGAAATCCTGGGTATGACTGAAACGAATGTAGCTACCAAAATTTATCGGATCAAAGATCAGTTAAAACAAAAGACTATAAACTTTATTAATTAGAAGAGATGGAAGACGAATATTTAAAAAAGATATGGAACTCCCCGAACAGGGAGATTAAAGATTTTTTAAACATAAATGATAAATCTTTTGAATTGACACAAACCAGGAAAGCAAAATCTAAAATCAAATCCCTGATATTTTCCAAAATAGTCGGGATAACCCTCGGTTTGGGATGGATTTCGTTTATGTTTATTCTGATTTATTACTGCGTTTTTTACACTCCCATGTCTTTAGGAAAGGGTTTTTTCGTGGGTTCTTTAAGTATGATATCGCTTAGTACAAGCCTTGCCGTATTTTTGTATGTAAAAGATATTTTTACACTTAAACAGATCGACAACTGTGAAAGTGTCACGGTTACGCAACTGAAACTGGCTTCATTGCAATTATCAATTATTAAGTCTGTTCGTGTCTCGTGGTTGCAATTACCATTTTATACGACCTGGTATCTGAATTATGAGCTGATAATGCATGGGGGCATTATTTTCCGCATCGTTCAGATACTCGTTACAGGACTGACTACCTGGTTCGCCATATGGGCGTTCAGAAATATTAATTATCAGAATTTAAACAAAAAACGGGTTCGTAATCTCCTTCAAGGAGTCGGCTTTTATTCGGTTACTCAAGCCCTGGATTTCATTAAGGAGATAGATAATTTTGGAAATGACAGGTAGCCACTATTTGAGTGGGTTGGTAATTAATGTACTGGAAAATAAATAACCACGTTTAGTAATCGACTAGCCCTTCCAATCCGTGAACCCTGACAATGCGAGGCTCTGACATCGTAGGAATTGTCTCATATAAAACGATTCATTTTGATATCTGATGGAATACAGAATCGACCTACAAGTCGGGTTCCCGTACTTCAATGGTGGAATGCATATCAGTGAGATTAAATGATTCCCATCAATTATTTAATATACCTTTGGGGGAACGTATAATAAAATGTTATTACGTTATGGCACAATCCTTCAAAACTACTACCTGATAAATTATTTTTAATGGAAACAACTAAACAAACATCAAAAGTGTATTTTAAAACACTTAAAATTATCCATTTGGCTTTAACATTGGGTATTGTATTTGTTGGACTGATTGGCTCTTTTTTAATATTTAGCGGCAAAATGTCAAATAATATGACCGATCTTAACGAGGTCCTTTTTTATATAATTCCTGTTTTTTCACTTGGTGGTTTGTTTGTTAGTAATTGGATTTATAAAAATAAACTGAGCGAATTAAAAGAAAAGAAGGATCTGAATGCCAAGATGGCGAATTATCGGGATATATTAATCGGTAGATATGCACTTATTGAGGTGCCAACTTTCTTTGCTTTTGTGGCGATAATGTTGACAGGTAATTCATTGTATCTGGCTTACATCGCCCTAATGATTTTGTTTATGATCTATTGGAGGCCGACAAGAAATTCTGTAATTGCTAATTTGGAATTAAATCTAAATGAAAGTACAATTGTTCGGAATCCCGATTCAATAATCGCTGAATTTAATATTACAAAAAGGGATTAAAAGGTTGTGCTACAATTGGGTGCCCAGCCAGTAAGCACTGAAAAGAAGAGGCTCCGACACCACTATTGGAATATTCTCATATAAAGTGGTTCATGATGAGATCCGATGGAATTAACAGGAATATCAAGCACATCTTCCCACACAATTGGTGAATGATTAACCTTAAGTTCTTTGGTTAATAAACATGCGGCATCAACGACTTCTCAATATTTTTTAGTAAATGCTTGTCAGTTCTGATAAAAAGTAATCCTATATTAGTGTGAGCTAAAAGTGCTATAGTCCGGGGATTTTTTTTAACGGCTCCTCAAGCTCAATCCGGATTGAATTATTGAGTAACGAAAAAAACACATATTGTGAAACGATTGAAACCAAATCGACCAAATCTGATCTCTTTAGACTTCCATTCCATCTTGTCCATGCTTGATCGCCAATAGTACGATGTTCAACCATTTCATCGGTTAAATTAAGCAAAGCATATTCGCGGGAAGAAAAAACTGATGGAAGCGGTGAGGTCTTAACCGCCTCAATTTCTGTATCATTTGCCCCAAACTCCTTAGCTGCAGGAATATGATGCTTCCACACGTAGTTACACTTGTAATGATAAGCCATTCGTAGAATAATGAGTTCCTGTTCGCGACCGGATAAGCCCATCTCAAGTTTTGAGGTAACCCAATAATCAAGAAATGAACCCATAGTCCGGGGATTATACATCAATGTTCCAAACACATTAACGGGGGTATAAAGTCCTTTCAGTCCGGCTCCGGGAAGTCTTTCCAATATTTTGATCCATTCATTCCGCATTTCACTTATGGGCAGAGGTTGTATGCGTGCCCCGTTTTCCAGATCTGTTTTTACTGCCTTTTCCATAATATTTGTTTTTTCTGTTGGTAATCCTTGGTGCGTCATTGTTGATTGATTTACCCCTGCTGTTATCTCGTCTTTTTGATTCTGGCTAGATTGCTTGTCCTCATATCCCTTTGTTATATAAGAACATATGGGTATCAGGATTACGATTGAGATAAGACCTGCGGCTGCATTAAGAATGCGACGCCATTTAATTTCTCTTATCATGATAAGTCCCTCCGTTCCAATTAATTCAAGGTTTTAGATGCAAAACGATATTTTATATTCCTGTCTTAAACCGAGACAGGATAAAACTCACAGATAACCTTATACATTTTCAGTTCATTAATAAGTATATCTGAATTGAGAGTACCTGCTTTCTTAATAACAGGAAACAGCAAATTAACTCCATCATAAGTTATGGCAGAGAAATTCTGTGGTGAAGTTTTGAATTTATTTTCAATACAATTTTTAATCACTGCACCTCTCACGCTTTTCCAATATTCTGGATCAGCACAAAATATTTTCAGATTTGAAACTTTCAGGGTGTCCTTTAAAAATTGGGACAACTCTTTTCCAATTGTTACCGAAGCGACAAAATTCCGGACTGTAAATTTGTTGTCCTCCAGAAATCGATTAGCACCAACTGCTGACATCAGAATTATTTTAATAGCCTCAGTTTCCGGCTTCTTTGGGTTGCTATTTCCACCACATCCGGAAATAATTAAAATCCATAGAATAATAATTAAAGTCCTTAAAATGATTTTTCTCAACTTCTTCATTGCAATGTTTATTTTAAGTTTATAAACTATTCGAATCATAAAGATTCTCATCACAGGAAGTTTTTATGTTGTCAACAGAAAAGCATAAAGATTTAATGACAAAAGTTATGAAAAAATTCAACCAAATGCAAATACGAATGACAACAAACATCTAAGAACCTATAATTAAATGCACTGATTCTAAACGGCAGAGGAAATCTGCCAGTCAAATCCAAAAATCAGTTTTGATAATAAAACTATTATGAAATAGCCATGGTTGAGGAATCTCAAGCCGAAATGAATATTTATCTCATGTCTATTAGCTGCGCTGAACTTCGATTCCATCTGACCTTAAAAAAAAACGAAATATTTACAGATGAGATAAAAATACCTACAGATGATCTCTAAAAGGGTTTGATTTTCTGGTTGGGCCAGCAGGACCATATGTATTCACTAAGCAGCTGATTATCAATACCTATATTTTTAAAAAAAGTCAAGAACAGGCAAAAATGTTTCCACATTTTTGCCTGTTCTTGAACTCAACAAAAATTCACACTATTTGCGTTATATTTATTTCTTTTCCTGTAAGATACTGATCAATTCGCTATATCCCGGATGTTCACATAATTTATTAAGATAATAATCGTTCTCCAAACCACCACCTAAAGCTTTAATCCTGTTCCAATCCTGACAAGCTCCTTTTTTATCTCCAAGTCCATATTTGCATAATCCCCTGGATGCCAAAAGGCATTTATCATTTGGTAAATAGCGCATAGCTTGATTATAGTTATTGATTGCTCCTTTAAGGTTGGCCTTAACAAAAAATTGCCTGTTCCCTTTTTTAAAGAATATTTTTGCCATATCGACAAAATTAGTACTGTCATCTCCATTGCTAAGTTTAAAATTTACAGATAATTCATTTCCCATTTCCATTGGTTCTCCATTATTTAACCCAGGCCTCCATAATCCGTTGGTAGTTTTCAAAACCCTTATTACTTCTTCGTCGATTTCCCGAGACAGGCTATTGATAATGTTAAACCCGGTGACTTCACCTTTTGGGGTTACCACAAACTGTATAACTTCAGTTCCCTCTTCCTGAAATTTTCTGGACACTTCCGGAATTTGAAAGTGTCTTAACACGTAGTCATTTAAAGAACCAAACTGGGTTTCATTTACAACGGCTGATAATTCTTTATTTCCGATAAATCTAGGCGGTGACATGTTTACCTCAATTGTTTTACTGGAATACTGTTGCTTCTCCTGACCAAATGTGATGACTGAAATTAGCATACTCAATAGGATAATAACTGTTCTTTTCATGGCGTTTCATTTTTAAGTTTTAAATTAACAACTATTGAAAATTCACAACTCAAATTTCGGGAGAAACGACCGCAACTACTTAGAAGCTATATTTCAAATGGTGAGAATATTTTTCAAATCGATGAAAAAATAAATTCAATCGATGAACTTATTTAGCAAAAGGGAGGTTTTTTATGAAAATTCTTCTGATTAGATATTTAACTGCATCATTCATAGCTGGTGTCATTTATTTTTGACTTATTGAACTTACAGTTTTTTGACTGGGAAGATCAATGAATCCAGGTCACTCCTAACTGTAAATTTCATTAACTAAATGACTGCAAGTTTTATGGTCAGTGCTTTACCTCAGAGTCTTTTTTTGGGTAACCCGTTAATCCCATTTGATCGATTATCTTTTTAAACCGTGGTTCAAAGTAAAGAATTTTATATTCAGGATCAGTGTAAATTCTTGGAATTTCGGGCACACGTATTTGCACTGCCTTTTCCAGCCACTTCAATGACTCTTCTTTCTTTCCAAGTAAAATATTGTATTTTGCCAAGATTGCAGCATTAGGCCTGGTTTTCTTAAGTTCTGAACCTATTTGCCATATCAACATTCCACTAATTTTTGACTTGTTGTATATCTCTTTCACCGAATCGGCTTGACTCACGGACAATGAATCAACGGCAAGAAATTTCTGAAAAGCTTCAACTGCTTTCAGATTTTCACCCTTTCTTAGAAATATAATGAAGCTTCTCAAATAAGCAAGTTGGTAATTAGGATCAACTTCCTCCAGGTTTCTTAAAACACTCAACGACTCTTCCAGTTTCCCTTGATTGTAATAATACACGGATTTATTACTAAGCATGGCTCTTGAGTATGGATCAAGTGCAAGTGCAATATTAATTTCTTTAAGTGCTTCTTCGGTTTGCCCCAAAATGTCCAATAATTCTGAATAGTATTGATGGGCTATTGCATAACTGGGATTCAATTCGATGGCAATAAGGATTTCCTTACGTGCTTCCTCCCATTTCCATTCATCCCAGCACAACAGTATTCCCAGTGTTGCATGTGCTTCAGGAAGGTTGGGATCAAGTTTCAATGCCTGTAGCACAAATTTTTTAGCCTCAGCAAATCCTGCTTCTCTGTCTATCCATCTCCAATAAGTTTGGATGTAGTAAGCATCAGCCAGTCCAACGTAACCAATTGCGTATTCGGGATCTAACGCGATTGCCTCTTTAAAATGTGTTATACTTTTTTTTAAACCCTCGCTTGTTCTTTTGTTCCAGTAGAAGCGTCCCATCAGGTAACGGTCATAAGCTTCCGGATTGCGGGTAGATATTTTTTCAATCCGTTCAGTTTCTTTTAATGAAAGTACCACACCAAGCTCATGGGCAACTTTTTGGGCGATATTACTCTGGATGACAAAAATATTAAGCAGTTGATTTTCAAATTTTTCAAACCAGATTTGCTGATCATGACTTGCGTCAATGAGTTGAACGACAACTTTCACTTTGTCTTTGTCACGTTGCACGCTCCCTTCAAGGATGAAGTGCACGTGTAATTTTTCTGCTATTTCCTGTGCATCTTTCGTGCTTTCTCTGAATTTCTCAACTGATGCCCTTGAAATTACTCGTAGTTCCTTGATATGGCAAATGTTATTGAGAATATCTTCCATTACTCCATCGGCAAAATATTGATTCTCAGGATTTGCACTTAAATTTTTAAATGGGAGAACTGCAATTGATTTATTACTGTCTTTTAACCTGTGAACTGGATTTGCTTCTTTTATGAATGCTACATATAAAAAGTAGGTCAGTGAAAATATAATCAGGAAGGCTATAGTCAAAAGGATAATGGACTTACGGCTAAATTTCAGCTGACGAATGGAGGATGTACCCGGGGATGTTGGTTCCTTTTTCGCAAAACCCAAAGTTATAAGATTTTTATTATCCGGCTTAGCCTCAATTGATAAACTTCTCTTTTTAACTTCTCCAGGTGGATAACCATAGTATTCGTGAAAGCAATTGTTGAAATAGGTCGGGCTGCCAAAACCGACACGGTAGGCAATCTCTGAAACGGTCAAATCTTCATTGAGCAATAACTGCTTGGCCTTTTTCAGCCTGATCTCCCTGATGAACTGGCTGATCGTTTGATTTGATATGGTTTTTAATTTTCGGTGCAGATTGATATGGCTTAACCCCATCTCGCGTACAAGATCTTCGACTCCAAAGTTTTCGTCAGCCATATTGGCTTCTACGATATCCGTCAATCGTTTTACGAACTCGCTGTTCATCTCGATATGATTCAGATAGCCCTTTTTCCCAGTCCAAAGCCATGTAAATTTAATAAATAAATGCCTTATAAACAATTAGTGGAAAAACTTTTTACAAGGTAATGTGATCTTCAGTTATGGGTTTTAAGTTAAATAGTGTTTCTCATTTAATATTGAAACTTTAATTTCTTTTCCTCTCCTTTGTTATTTTTAAATCCGTAGCTTGTATGTAGCAAATCAAAAAAACAGTTGCGATATATTGTAACTGTTTGATTTATTGGTGGGCCCAGCTGGGCATAGCAATTTTTTATTTATCTGATATTTAAATATTTAATTTTTGTAAAAGAAAATAAACGGTTTGTGATGACTAATAACTTGAAGTGGTCATCTCTGAAAAACTCATCAAACTACGCAATGGATTGGCTGAGAGCTACAAGAAGAGTTATGAGTTATTTCCTGATTTCCCGCCAATAGGCCAGATATAAAAATGTAGGTAAATACAGTAGAAAGAAAATAGGACTAAAGTTTAACTGTGGGTCGGCAATTAGAAAAATGGTCGCAAGTATAAATGCGATGAGCGAAATCAATCCACCTGTACCTTCACGCCAATATGCAACAATGAGTCCGCCCAGACCAATAAAAATAAATACTTCGGTGGCAACTCCAAGCCAGTCACCTGGCATCTTAAATTTGCCATCATTTTTTTGAATTCCCTCAATCAGGTAACCAATCAGGCCAAAGAGACAAAATAAGACACAAAGAGTACCGGTAATCCACGCTGCGGGACGAAGCGAATTATTTTCACCGTTCTTCATATTGAAATGATTTAGTTTGAATTCAAAATAAATTATTATTGAACGAAAATAAAACAAATTACAGGTAAAATTTTTTGATTAATCGCTATTATACCAGTATGACAGATTTTGGCATAGCCACGAATTAGTTTTGCATCAAAATAAATTGATGCCATGAATATACTGGATTTTGTTGAGAAATTTAAAGATGAAAGGGCGTGTAAAGAATACTTTAGAGATTTAAGGATGAAAGAAGGGGTTGTCTGTAAGCATTGTGGAAGTAAGAAGCACTACTGGCTAGCCACTAAGAGGCAGTTCCAGTGTTCTTCTTGTTCTTTTAGAACCACTTTAAAAAGTGGAACGGTTATGGAGAACTCCAACCTTTCTGTTCGTAAATGGTTCTTAATCATGCTATTTATGACGTCAGCTAAAAAGGGCATGTCAGCTTGTGAGATAAAACGTCAGATGGAACATTCAAGGTATAGTACTGTTTTATCTGTTATGCAGCGTATTAGAGATCTTATGGGTAAACGGGATAATATGTACCAGTTAAACGATATGATTGAATTTGACGAAGGCTATTTTGAAACAGAGGTTAGCGAAAAAGTCCGATCCAATCTCAAACGAGGAAAAGGGA
>Ga0316223_1003887_pt1 | contig 10840 bp, 10 predicted proteins | sample TBH18009metaG_FD_206007 | JGI IMG/M metagenome (GOLD analysis project Ga0316223, IMG submission 206007) | Freshwater microbial communities from Trout Bog Lake, Wisconsin, USA - TBH18009 | ecosystem: Environmental > Aquatic > Freshwater > Lake > Hypolimnion/Profundal zone | place: USA: Wisconsin... | reverse complement strand
TATGGAAGGCTGGCTTATGCGCTTTACCGGTCCTCGCGAACAGATCAAGAAGCAACTCAGAATACAAGCGCTGCAACCAATCGACGTGTGATCCCATTGTTATGGCAGCCTTTATACGCATCTTTGGGGCGTGGACGCTGCGCGGCGCGCGCAGTGCGATGCCGGTGTGCGCTGCAAGGACGATGTCCCCAAACTGGACACATAGTTCATAGGCGCGTTAAATTTTCCCTTCAGAAAGGACGCGCTTATGCAACTAACGTCATTCGTGGCAAACATGACCCAGGCGAGTGCACTACTATGGCATGCGTCACCGCGGGCGCTGGTGCTGACCATACTCACCAACCTGTTGACTGCCATGGTACCCGCAGCGCTGATCTACCTTGGCGCCCAACTCATTGAGCAGTTGAGCAGCGGCAGTCCGGCGGCAGCGGTCATGGCACTGGCGATCACATATATTTGCTTAAGTGGCTTTCAGGAAAGCCTGGGTGCGATCTCCAGTTTTTCTGTAGACACGCTTCAAGATGCTACAAAATTTGCGATCCATCGGGACGTGAATCGGGCGATTGCAACGTTTCCGGACTTGCAAATTCACGAATCAAACGAGTTGCGGGAAACGGCCATCCTGGCGCTGCGCACAGCCGAGCGCATGTCCGATTTGATTTCGCATACCTACGGTGTGTTCATGGGCATCACCATCATCGTGCCGTTGCTGCTGCTGACCGGGAACATCGTTTGGTGGATTCCCGCTTTGATGCTGGCGGGCATGGTGCCACTGGTGCTATTGCGTGCGCGGGCCGAACGGTCCAGTTGGGATGTGCAGGAACAGCATGCGGGGACTTTCAACACGTTGCGGTTGTTAGAGCGCGTGTTAACCCAACCTGAATTTGCCAAGGATCTTCGAATTTACCAAATGCAGGATGCGCTGCTAAGTCGCTGGGACGCCCTTTATACCGAGTTCTTGGCGGCACTGAAAGGCGTTCGCGTGCGCAACGCATTTGCTTTGATTGGCGCGTCGTTGTTCGCGGGAGCATGCCTTGGTGCGCCGCTTTATGTGGTCGTGACCGGTTACACCAACGGGCGTTTCAGTGTTGCGGAGCTGGCTATCTTCCTCGGCTCTCTGTTGCAACTCAAGGAGAGCCTGTCCGCAGTTATTTTTAACTTTGGCGACATGTTGGGCGAAACCTATGCGGTAGGGCCATACCGCCAGCTCATGGCACGTTGCGCAGACCAGGCCACACCAAACAGACCATGCCATCTCAGTGACCCCAATGCCAGTTTGAGGCTGCACCAGGTCAGCCTTCGGTATGCCGGGGCAGACCACCCCGCATTGAGTAACGTCAACCTGAAAATACCAGCAGGCCAGACGCTGGCGATTGTTGGTGACAACGGTGCTGGCAAGACCAGTCTTCTCAACCTCTTATGCGGGCTATACCAACCTACTTCGGGGTGCCTGATTTGGCCAACTGTGGTGCCACCAAAGATCGCTGGAGTTCTTCAGGGTGCTGCCCATTTTCCCTTGACGCCTTTGGACAATCTCGCTACCAAGGACCGGGCGTGCGCCACACAATGCGTGACAGCTGTTGGACTCGAATTCCTGTCGATGCAGCTCGACACACCATTGACCATCGAAATGCCTGACGGAACTGACTTGTCTGGCGGGCAATGGCAGCGTCTTGCCATTGCCCGGGCGATGGCGCATGCGGACGATGCCGATTTATTGGTGTTCGACGAACCGACCACCGCACTTGATCCGGAATCAGAAGCCGACATCATGCGCAAAGTGCTCAATCTGTGCGCCGGGAAAACCGCCGTAATCGTCAGCCATCGACTGGCACTGACACGGTTTGTGGACCGCATCATCGTGATGGATCACGGACGGGTGATTGAGGATGGATCGCACAGTTTCCTCCTGAAGGCCAATGGCAAGTACGCCAGGATGTTCCGCACGCAGGCAGCGTTCTATCAATAGCTATCGGCATTGCATTCGGCCTTATCTTGTTGCTTGCGTCGGTATACGTATTTTGAGTGTGCCCTTTTCGGGGATATTTGCTGCTCAATCGATTAGCATCTCGCCATTGATGACCAGTTAACGGACCCGAACTGTGGTGACACATGATGCTTCTGTAATGCAGTCTGTAGCGATGCTCCGAGACGTTGTACAAGGTGCAAGCTATCGGTCCGTCGGCAGTACGCACGATCTTTCGGCAACTGCCGTAGAGCGCCGCATCAAAAGTATCGCCTTGCAGCTTTGTCAGCAAATAGGCATTGATGGGTTGGACGAGGACGGCGCAATTTTTGTTCGACGATTACGCCATCATCGCGACGCGATCCTGCAAGCGCTGGCTTGGTTCAATCCCCCATCATCACAACAACCGCGTTCTCGCCGTATCTTGTCCGGCGATGAAGTTCGTTTGGGCGCCAAGCGTATTCGCAACACGTCGTCAAACACACTGCATGATTTGTCGCTGTACTTTTTGCTGTTTGCGACAGGTGCCTGGCCGCTGGAAATTGCCCAATTGCAAGTGCGAGATGTCCTGCAAGTCAATGGTTACGTTCGTCGGGAGTCCACGCTACGTGCCGAGATTGCCAACAACGGTCGCGCGCGCCCATTGCTTTTTTGCAGCGATGTACTTAACGCCACGCTGTTGGCTTACTTGAATGAAAGGCGAGGTAATGCACAAGGCGCAAGTGACATCGCAAACTATCGTGGACTGGATCCGGAAAGTCGGCTCGTCGTTCGCTCCAATGGGCAAGACTATCCGGTTCTGAAACAAGGGGCTATCAAGCGCCACGCCTATCGATGCGGCCTCATTTTGGAGGCATACCGCAAAATATTTCGTCAGGCTGGCCTCTCTGGCCTCTCTGGCCTCTCTGGCCTCAATGTCCGAACTGCCCATTTGAGCACAATGGCATGGCTATATCAACGAGGAGCAGATGAAGATCAAATTGGCCTGTTGTTGGGCATTCGAAATCGTTGGGTTGTGCGGTCCCGTTTGGCGAGGCCACAGAAGCCGCTCCAATATCTTGCAGAAGGCTGGTTCTAGCACCAGTAACGCACTGCACGCCACGATTGGCCTCGGCATCGGTCAGTTCATGTGGGGTGGGCGTAATCAACAAGTTTGCATCGAACCTCCCACAAAGGTGCCTGCGCCGCCCCCCGTCACACCACCCGCACCGGAGCCACCCGCATCGGCTCCGCCTGGTTCTGCACAATGTCGTGCGTCAGCCGGATGTGCACCTCCAGCGCCAGCGCTGCGCGCGCTTCCTGGCGGTTGATGGCCGCACGGTAAATGGCTTCGTGCTCCAGGTGCACGTTGCGGTTGGTGGCGTGCGCCGCCGTCAGGCGCCAGTTGATGTTGCGGTAGCGCTCGGAGTGGCGGTAGAGGATGCCCAGAAAATACTTGTTCCACGACGAGTCGTGGTTGGCGATCAGGGCCTCGTGGAACGCCTTGTTGCGTTGTTCCCAGTGCGCCGCCTGCGGCGTGTCGAGTGCGCCTTCGGCTTCCGACAGCAGTTGGTAGCAGTCGCTCAGGTGGGCCTCCCATTGCGGCGTGGCGTGGCGGATGGACTGGCGCAGTGCTTCTGTTTCCAGCATCACGCGGGTGTTGGTGACGTCCTCCAGGTCGGCCAGCGAAATGGTGGCCACGCGAAAGCCGCGCTGGCCTTCGGCCGTGACCAGCGCGTCGGACAGCAGCATGGACAAGGCTTCGCGCAGCGTGCCGGCGCCTACCTGGTAAACATCCTTGAGGTGCTCCACGCGCAGCCGCTCACCGGGGGCCAGCGCGCCGCACACAATGTCCTGGCGCAGTGCCAGATAGGCGCGTTCGGTCAGCGTGCGCGGCACGTCGGGGGCGGTGTGCGGACGTGACGGGGATTCCAGATTCAGTGTGCGCATGGCATCAATCACTTCCGCACAGGGTGGCCGGGTTGTTGGGGCGGTTTTTTTGCCGGTAGGCCAGTTGTGCGCGACTCAGACCGAGCATGCGTGCGGCCTCCGACAAATTGCCTTTGGCCCGCGCCACGGCAAAGTCCAGTACGCCCGCCTCCACGTCGTTGAGGGAGCGGCCGCTGTCAAGAATGCGCGCGCTCAAATCCATTTCATGGTCGCTGGGTAGCGTGGCCAGTTGGCCCTGGGCATTGACGCTGGTGCGCGAGACCTCGGGCATGTTGGGGAATAAGTGCTCCACTTCGATACTGCCGCCCTGGCTGGCCAGAATCACGCCGCGCTCGACCAGGTTCTCCAGCTCGCGCACATTGCCCGGCCAGTCGTATTGCTGCAGCGCGCGCAGGGCGCGTTCGCCAATAAAGGAAATGCGCTTCTGGTGTAGCGCCGAAAAACGCGCCAGCATGCTGTTGGCCAGCAGTTCAATATCGACGCCGCGTTCGCGCAGCGGCGGGATGCAGATCGGGTAGACATTGAGACGGTACATCAGGTCGCGCCGGAAGCGCCCGGCCTGCACCGCCTGCTCCAGGTCCACGTTGGTGGCGGCGATCAGGCGCACATCCACCTTGCGCGTGGACTCGCCGCCGACGCGTTCAATCTCGCCTTCCTGCAGCACCCGCAGCAGCTTGGCCTGCGCCGCCATCGGCAACTCGCCAATTTCGTCGAGTAGCAGCGTGCCGCCGTGGGCGCGCTCAAAGCGGCCGCTGCGTGCTGCGTGGGCGCCGGTGAAGGCGCCTTTTTCCACGCCGAACAATTCCGCTTCAATCAGCTCCGATGGCAGCGCCGCACAGTTCACCGCCACGAAGGGTGCTGCGCTGCGCGCCGACAACTCGTGCACAGCGCGCGCAAAGCGCTCCTTGCCAACGCCGGTCTCGCCCGTGAGCAACACGGTGGCCTGCGTCTGTGCTACTTTTTGCAGCAGGTCGTAGGCGCGCCGGAATGCGGGCGAGGTGCCGATCAGTCGGCCGTTCGGCGTCTGCGGCTCAATGGCCGATTTGAGGGCTTCAAACTGCAGTTGCAGGGCCTCGAGTTTTTCCACCAGCGAGTCGTCCGAGAAATACATGCGGTGCGCTTCGCCGTCGGGCCATTCTTCAATCGGTTTGCCCACAATGTGGCAGTGGTCCGAGCCGCAGGCCGCGCACGCGGTTTCCTTGAACAGAATCAGCCGCCCCATGAAGGCACTGGTGTAGCCGCAGGCATAGCCGAGCAGGGTCCAGCAGGCCGGTTCCTCCACCTGGCCGAACTGCTGGCGGTGCGCCTGCGCTTCCCAGGAATGGTCCCAGCGGAACTCGCCGTGGAACTGGCCGGCCGCAATATCAATGTGCATCTGCAACGGCGTGACGCGCGCCGCCCCGCCCAGCATGTGCAGCTGCGGGCCGACCAGAAAAGCTTCTTCCAGGGTCTGGTGCGGGCGCAGTTTTTTGGCGAAATCGGCGTCGCATTTACCGCAGGCATAGCCCATGCGCGTGAGCAGGCGGCGTGCGTGCTCGGTGCCGACCGAACTCACCAGGTCTTGCCGCAACGCAGCAAAGCCAGCCGTATGCGTGAGCACCATGCGCCGGTCGCCGAGCCAGACCGCACCGTCCTCCGCGTCAAAGCGCAGCAGCCGCCGCAAGTCCGTATCCGGGGGGTATTTGAGTTTGGCAACCACGCTGTCTCCTGCGCTGCTATTTATTGGAATATCGATATTTTAAAGGAGGGCGGCTATTCGTGGGGAGGCGATCAGAAATTTATCAAATGGTAAATTTCCCAAAATTCAACCTCATCATTTGATGAAATGAGAAGAAAAATCGTGGCAATTGTCCCGGACGACAGTTCAAAAATAGTCCGAATTGACTTCGGTTTGGTTGGTTTGCTTAGGGGTTTTCCCTGAAAATCCCGAGATTTTTGCCCTCTGCGGCGAATGTGGCAAGCATGTTGCGTTGTCCTGAGCGTCAACCCCTACACGCCATGTCAACTCCATCTACCTTCGATCCGACCCGGAAATTCGTGCGAATCATCACCACCCACCCCAACGGGCTGGTGGCGTTCGAGTTCGCGGTGGGCGAAGAAGGTTTGTATGTGGAGTTGCTCATGGCGCAGCAGGCGTTTGATGCGTTTTGCGCCACGCACGGTGTCACTCCAACCCACGGGCACCTGTCGGCCACACCAGACAGTGCCGAGCAGGAATGGGATTGGAGCCTGCACGCCGCGCGTGAGCAACTGACCCGCCACAACGACAAGACCTGAACCGGTCACCACAACGAGGAGACACAGACCCATGCACATAGACCTTCGCACCGTCAGCATTGAACCGCTGCGCCAGACGTTTGACCACATCGCCGCCCGCATCGGACCGGACAAGGCAGCCTCGCGCTACCTCGAAGCGACGATGGACATGCAGGCCAACGCCAACTTCCATTACCGCCCCACGTGGGACCCGGAACACGAAATTTTTGACACCACGCGCACCGCCATCACCATGAAGGACTGGTACGCGTTCAAGGACCCGCGCCAGTTCTATTACGGCACCTACACCAACTCGCGTGCCCGCATGCAGGAAATTGCGGAAGGTGATTTCGAGTTTGTTGAATCGCGTGGTCTGGCTGAGAGTTATGACGACGCAGCACGCCGCACGGCGCTGGACTTCTATCTGCCACTGCGCCACGTGGCCTGGGGCGCCAACATGAATGGTGCGCAGATGTGTGCCTACGGGTACGGCACCGCCATTACCCAACCGTGCCTGTACCAGGGCATGGACCAGCTTGGCATCGCGCAATACATCACCCGCATGGGGCTGGTGCTGGGCGATCTGGGCGAAGTGCAGGCCGCCAAGCAAGCCTGGCTGGACGCGCCCCAGTGGCAGGAACTGCGCCGCTATGTGGAAGACACGCTGGTGCTGAAAGACTGGTTTGAGCTGTTCGTGGCGCAAAACGTGGCACTGGACGCCACGCTGTCGGGTCTGGCCTATGTGGAAGTGGACCAGGCACTGAGCGCCAAAGCCGGCCCGGTGGTGTCCATGCTGACGCGCTTCCAGACCGAGTGGATGGAAGACAGTGCCAAGTGGGTGGACGCCTGCCTGCGCATTGGCGCCGCCGAAAACGCCGAGAACAAGGCGCAGTTGCAAAAGTGGATTGCGCACTGGCGTGCCCGTGCCAACAAGGCACTGCAACCGCTCGCCGCCCAGGCCCTGGGGGCCGACGCCAACGCCGCGCTGGAGCGCGTCAACGCCCGTATCGATGCCCGTCTGGCCAAAGCCGGCCTGGCCGCGTAAACCCACCGACCGCGCGCCACAAGCGTACCCAGGAGCACCCGCATGTCTAACGTATTTATTGCCTTTCAGCGCAACGAAGAAACCCGTTGCATCGTCGACGCCATCGTCGCCGACAACCCCACCGCCGTCGTCAACCTGCAGCCCGCCATGGTCAAGGTGGACGTGCCCAACAGCCTGGTCATCCGCCGCTCCACGGTGGAAGAGCAGCTCGGACGCGCCTTCGATCTGCAGGAACTGCACATCAACCTGATCACGCTGACCGGTCACATCGACGAGACCGACGACGAATTCACCCTGAGCTGGGCGCACTGAGCGAACCCGCCGATACCAAGAACACACAGGAGACACACCATGGACATGAAAGTCACCAAGAAGCTGAACCTGAAAGACCGCTACAACCTGATGACGCGCGATCTGGACTGGACGCCCACCTACCAGGACGTGAAAGACGTCTACCCGTATCTGGAATACGAAGGCATCAAGATCCACGACTGGAGCAAGTTCGAAGACCCGTTCCGTCTGACCATGGACGCCTACTGGAAGTACCAGTCGGAAAAAGAAAAGAAGCTCTATGCCATTCTGGACGCCTTCAACCAGAACAACGGCCACCTGCAAGTCACCGATGCGCGCTACATCAACGCCCTCAAGCTGTTCCTGACGGGCGTCTCGCCGCTCGAATACATGGCGCACCGTGGCTTCTCGCATGTGGGTCGCCAACTGGCTGGCGCGGGCCCGCGCGTGGCCTGCCTGATGCAGGCGCTGGACGAAGCACGCCATGCGCAGACCCAGGTGCACTCCATGTCGAACTACAACAAGTTCTACAACGGCTTCCAGAACTTCCGCCACCAGCACGACCGCGTCTGGTACCTGTCGGTGCCCAAGTCGTTCTTTGACGACGCCTTCACCGCCGGCCCGTTCGAATACATGATTTCCATCGGCTTTGCCTTTGAATACGTGCTGACCAACCTGCTGTTCGTGCCCTTCATTTCGGGCGCCGCCTACAACGGCGACATGGCGGCCATGGCGTTCGGTTTCTCGGCGCAGTCCGACGAAGCACGCCACATGACACTGGGTCTGGAAATGATCAAATTCATTCTGGAACAGGACCCCGCCAACCTGCCCATCGTGCAACGCTGGATCGACAAATGGTTCTGGCGCGGCTACCGCGTGCTGACGCTGGTTGCCATGATGATGGACTACATGCTGCCCAAGCGCGTCATGAGCTGGAAAGAGGCCTGGGAAACCTACGCCGAAGACAACGGCGGCGCCTTGTTTGCCGACCTGGCACGCTACGGCATCACGGTGCCCAAGGGCTGGGAACAGGCCTGCAAGGACAAGGACCATATCTCGCACCAGGCCTGGGCCACGTTCTACAACTACGGCGCCGCTGCTCCGTTCCACACCTGGGCCCCAAGCGAGTCCGAAATGGAATGGCTGTCGTCCAAGTACCCCGATACCTTCGACAAGTACTACCGGCCCCGTTTCGAACACTGGGCCAAGGAAGCCGCAGAAGGCAAACGCTTCTACAACACCACGCTGCCCATGCTGTGCCAGACCTGCCAGATTCCGATGCTCTTCACCGAGCCGGAAGACCCGACCAAGATCTGCTACCGCGAAAGCGACTACCACGGCATGAAGTACCACTTCTGCTCCGACGGTTGCAAGGACATCTTCGACCACGAGCCGGAAAAATATGTCCAGAGCTGGCTGCCAGTGCACCAGATTTACCAGGGCCAATGCTTCACGCCAGAGGCTGATCCGACCGCGCCCGATTTCAATCCGCTGGCCGAAGTGCTCAAGTGGTATCGCATGGAAATGGGCCGCGACAACCTGGACTTCGAGGGTTCCATGGACCAGAAGAATTTCAAAGCCTGGCGTGACCTGGCAACGGGCAATACCTAAGCCTGTACGTCTAAACCCATACGCCATACGCCAATCGAGGAGAACCACCATATGACGACCAAATCCGTAGGCAACTACCCGCTGCGCCAGCAGGACACCGTGGACAAGTTCCCGGCACCGCTGCTCTACATCGGCTGGGAAGACCACCTGATGTTCTGCGCGCCGTTCTGCGCCCCCATGCCGCCCACGCTCAAGTTCAGCGACATGCTGGCGGGCGCCTTTCCCGGCTTCTTCGGCGCCCATCCCGACTTTGCCAAGATCGACTGGAGCACCGCCGAGTGGTTCAAGTCGGGCAAGCCCTGGCAGCCTGATGCCAACAAGACGCTGGCAGAAAACGGCCTTGGCCACAAGGACGTGATCCGCTTCCGCACCCCTGGACTGAACGGGCTGCAAGGCTCCTGCTCTTGAACGGATCTGCTGCACGATGCGCTACCAACTCACGATCGAGCCGTTAGGGCAGGTGCTGGAGGTCGAGGAGGGCCAAACCATCCTCGACGCCGCACTGCGCGCCGGTATCTTTCTTCCGCACGCCTGCTGCCACGGTTTGTGCGCCACCTGCAAGGTCCAGGTCACCGACGGTGAAGTGGACCATGGCGTGGCGTCCAACTTCGCACTCATGGACTATGAGCGCGAGGAAGGAAAAACCCTGGCTTGCTGTGCCACGCTGGAGTCGGACATCACGATCGATGCCGAGATCGACGACGAACCCGACGCCCTGAATCTGCCGGTGCATGACTACCAGGGTACGGTGTCCCGTATCGTGCAGCTCACGCCGACCATCAAGGGCGTCTGGATCCAGCTCGACGCTGGCAGCCACATCACGTTCCAGGCCGGGCAGTACATCAATCTGGTGATCCCGGGCGACCCCCAGCGCCGCGCTTTTTCGATTGCGTCGGCACCGGCCAGCGGCGGTGAGATAGAACTCAATATCCGCCGCGTGCCGGGTGGCCGCGCCACGGGCTGGATTCATGACGAGCTGAAGGTGGGTGAGCGGTTGCGTTTTGCCGGTCCTTACGGGCGCTTTTTCGTGCGCCAGAAGCAGCACGACAAAGACGGCCTGGGTTATCTGCTCCTGGCCGGTGGCTCCGGGCTGTCCAGCCCCTTGTCGATGGTGCTCGACCTGCTGGGCAAAGGCTGCACGCTGCCGATCACGCTGGTGAATGGCGCGCGCAACCAGAGCGAGCTCTACCACCACGATGCGCTGCACGCGCTGGCCAGCCAGCACCGCAACTTCCAGTATGTGCCGGTGCTGTCGGGCGAGCCCGAGGACAGCGGCTGGCGCGGTGCGCGCGGCATGGTGCACGACGCCGCCAAGGCGCACTTTGACAACGACTTCCGTGCCAACAAAGCCTACCTGTGCGGCCCGCCGCTGATGATCGACGCCTGCATCAGCACGTTGATGCAGGGCCGTTTGTTTGAACGCGACATCTATACCGAGAAATTCATTTCAGCGGCTGACGCGCAGCAGGTGCGCAGTCCGCTGTTTCGAAAGATTTGATCTATTGAAGCCTTCGTTGAACCTATGAAAAACCGCGTCTGCCGGGTTGTTGAGCCGACAGACGCACCGCGACCCCACTCGACAGATACCAAACAATTGAGGAGTTAAAAATGGCAATGACAGGTGTATTGCGCCCGGGCCACGCCCAACTGCGCGTGCTCGACATGGACGAGTCGGTGAAGTTTTATACCGACGTGATGGGCCTGGTGGAAACCGGGCGCGACGCGTCGGGCCGCGTCTATTT
>Ga0316223_1003873_pt1 | contig 10867 bp, 1 predicted proteins | sample TBH18009metaG_FD_206007 | JGI IMG/M metagenome (GOLD analysis project Ga0316223, IMG submission 206007) | Freshwater microbial communities from Trout Bog Lake, Wisconsin, USA - TBH18009 | ecosystem: Environmental > Aquatic > Freshwater > Lake > Hypolimnion/Profundal zone | place: USA: Wisconsin... | reverse complement strand
GTCCCGAGGACACGCTCCAGACCCGTCTTGAGGCCCTGGACTTGGCCGTTGAAATGCTTGCTGGTCACGAACGCATGCTTCGCTTCTTTCAATGTGAAGCAGCCGCCCACCATGGGCTTTACTCTATTCCTTACAAACGCGTCAACCGTCCTGGTGGCCGCCTGCTTGCCATCCACACTCACATTCGACCCTCCACGCGGTGGCAAAGGCATAGATCCGGCCCCGCAGCTCAGGAGAAGGCTCCAGAAAGCGCGACCATGATCGCGCGGGCGATGCGGACAACCTCGGTGTATGCGTCCTCGGAAAGGAAAAAGAATGTGATTTAGCCCCTTCTATTGCCAATGCCACGCCCAAACACCTGCGAGCCTGTCCTCGGGACGACAGCTGCGGAGTTGACCAACTCAGGTTGGCCCGCAGCGTCACACGCATGCACGAACACGAGCATGTGCACCTGGGCATCGCAGCGTGTGCTGACCGAAAGGGGAGAGGCGCGGGGGGTCCCTGACGGGCCCCGCGCCACAACCCGCGAACCTGACCAAGCCGGGGTCCCTGACGGGCCGGCTGAAAGGGGGAGCGGTGTTGCTCTACTGAGTAAGATGCACCGCTGCGTGTCCACCCGAGACTGGCTTGGAGGTGCCGGGCCGGGAAAAGAAAGAAACCCTCCCCACAAGACACACACGATGCACGCAACCATATCACTCATGATGCCGCTTATCGACACCTTCTCGACCCCACACGCTCTGATCGCCGACTCGCTGACACCCAAGATCCCAACATCTCGCGAGCTCCTCCCTCAATGCCTCCAGGCACGAACGAACCTGACGACCCCCCGCATCGCGAGCAGATTTCTCAACGACTCCCCGGCGGCCGACGTGCGAACGAGCTTGGGAGGGGTATATCCGAGGCACACCACCCCACAGCAGGGCCGTTCACCTAGGGGTTGGTATCGCCAATTCTGTAAAATCGCATCTGAACAACAGCATGCTCTGCCGCATACATGCAACTGCTCGGCAGGGCAGCAGGACCAAGCTGGGGACAATGGGCTCATGGGCGCGCCGCCGCATGGCCACCGCATGACCCCATGCAGCCAGGCTCCGTGTATGGCCCTGCCCCTGCAGCATGCCCCCATGGACAACTGTGCATGCAGCTCGCTCGTGCGCTCTTACATTCAGGCATGCATGACCCTCGCCACTACCCTGTTGGCCGTCCTCGCGCTCACAACCAAAATACCTAGCCCAAAGGCTGGCCCAAAGGAGAAGAAACAGATCAGCAAGAGAAAGAAAAAGCAGGTTGCATGGCAGCGCACGATGCGCCTTCAAAACGAGAGGCAAGCAAAAAGGCTGGCCCTCCAAAAATACACAGAACTGAAATACTTTCAGCATGCACAATTTACCAGCCCCCACACCCGGGGTCACCTTCATGTCAGAATGAGCAAGCAAGCCCAACATGTTTGGCGATGCCACCACTCAGCGCCTGTAAAACATCTGGTCGAGTACCAGAACCTGCACTTCCGAAACATGCTACGCTCCCCGACTGAGCAACTCAGAATGACAGCCTGCCCTTGGCCCATCAAACGAATGCTCCTCCGCAACTCGCTGAGGCGCTCCCAGATCAGCCTTGCACCTGCAGTTTCTGAGGGAAAAGCCGAAGATCACCCATCTCAGCCGCCTGCAGTCAAGGCAACGGAGGGCTGTCAGAGCTGCAACCGGCAGGACCCCACCCAACCAGGGTCATGCGAGGCTGCAGCACGCCGCGGGGGCGGCCCCCCATCAAGAACAAACGCTGTCCCCCAACCACCTGGTCTGAAGGTAATCCATAACCCGTACAGTGTGGGAGACTGCTTCTTTGATGCAATCGAATACGAAACAGGAGTCCCCAGCTCCGAAATCAGGACAGCCACGGTCACTCACCTCCGTAATGCATTGGCCCAGGGAGATCTGAATGCTATCAACGGCATCATGAACCTGGGCTCTCACTACTACACCCCTGACCAGACGAAACTCACCCCGACCGATGCCCACCGCTACCTGAACCTTATGGGAAAAGATGCCACCAACCCCCGGGGACCTGACCGCCGCACAGCATGGGCCAACGGACTCGCTGTCACCTGGGCCATGCGGGCCCTCCAAACTAACCTGACAGTGTGGTTCCACCACCTACCCAATAGGTGGATCCCCGAGCACTTCACCCTCCCCTCCCACCCCCAAGACTCTGCCCTACACCTATACTTCTCGGGCAGCAATGAGGCTGGCCACTACGAACCCTGCAGAGCAACAGATAGCCACACACAAAAGCACCCCACAGACTCCCGCCGACTGCAAGCCATGCACGCACTTACCAGAGATAGCATTGCCACAACGATGCTCCCATCAGAAGAGGTCGCCTCGGCCGCAGTCGCCGCAGTGGTATCACACTACCCACCGTCCCCAGGAGCCTCCCTTGAAGCATACAAAAACACAGACAGAAACAATATTATGCAGTGGCTGTATTTCATTTTCCCCCAATCAGTCCGTGACGCTGCTCTCCGAGACCAGCTCGCCACCATGGCACAGGAAAAAATGGAAATAGCCTTTGCCATGCAGGACCCCCCAGCGGGGCCCCCCAGCCCACCAGCGACCGGTCTGACCCAAGCCCGACCCATGCCGCCTACCCAACCTTCCCCCCCAGCCTCAAAACCGGGAACCCAACAAAAACAAGTGCACCTGCCCATCCACAAACAACTCCAAAAGCGAGTTGCTGCAAAGGGAAATAAAGTAACAAAGAAACCTAGTCAGAGAAAAGCCACTGCTACAGTGACGACCACGAACATTGACCCAACTGTCAAGGGACCCCTCCAGCCCAACAAGCCTGAGAAACCATCACAGCCGACCCAAAGCAAAACCCACAAAAAGCCACATTGCAGCCGCCCCTGGACCAACCCAGCACTACACAAAGCCATACAAAAGCAGATTACTATTCGGAAACCACCACAAAAAGTGGAAGCAAAAACAAAACATGGCATGCACAACAAAGAAAACCCCTCCGACAAGAAAAGACAGACAGCCATCACAGCTTTCCTCAGAGGATACCTGCCAGAGGCCTCGACTGCCCTACCCCACCCTCAGGCTGACACGGCCCCCCAGCCCGCCACCACGGCCGCACAACCCACACCCGCTATAAATCTCGATCACATCCCCACCCCAACTGGCACCCCCTCCCCCCCACCTGAGCCCTCCCGGGTGCAGCCAGCCCCCCAGAACACACTCACCCTTCTGCTCTCGAATGTCAGAGGCTTGGCCAGCTCCTCCTGGGACGTAGAGACGCTTCTCCAAGCCCACAGTCCGGACGTGGCAGTGCTGACAGAGACCAACATGATCCCTAAACACAAAGGGTCAAACTGGCTCAAGGCAATCACCAAAGGGTATAAATGCTGGACCAGCATTCACTACAAGGAAGGCAGGGGAACCAGAGGGGTCCTCGTGGCAGTTAAGGAACATCTGGCCACAATAGGGCAAGCCCAGGTCACCACCATCAAGGACAATGGAGGCCGACTACTTCACTTGACCCTAGTGCTTCCACACTCCAAGCCACTGGGGATCACCGCCGCGTACGCCCCCGCAGGCAACACCAGGCCAGAGGCAGCCGAGAGGGAATTAATGTATCAGCAAATCCAGGAAGCTGTAGCTCTTGATCGCAGAAAACTTGGCTCCGAAACCACCCAGATACTCCTGGGTGACTGGAATGCAGCCCTCACCCAAAATGACAGGAGCAGCGGACACACGTACGAGCAAGATAAAGTACACCAGGCCTTCGTCACACAAAGCCAGTTGCACTCAATTGACGGTCACCTGCAACACCGACCCCACACTTACCAGCATGCCTGCACAAACCGAGCTGCTGAGCATTCCAGCAGGATTGATGACATTTTGTTGAACCACCAGGTAGCCCCTGAAAAACTGAAAGTCAAGATTGTTGAGCAAGGCATGCTTTCCGACCATCTGCCAGTAGTGGCAGCCCTGGATGCACGTGCGGTGGGGCTCTTCATACCCTCCCGGCAGCAGCACAAACCTCCCCCCCCGACCACAGTGCTGGTCCGTCCCATCAACGCCGCAGACAGAGAGGCCTTCACCACACAATTCAGCAGCTTCTCCTCTGGCCAGGGGAGACAAATTTCCAACCTCCACAATAAGTTGAAGAGCATCATGGCCCAGGAAATCACACCATACTTCCAAGCAATAGAACAGGCAGACGGCAAGACACCCAACCGGCTGCCCCACATCCAAGACCAACCTGCAATGTCAGCTGTGAATGTGCTTGCAAAGGAATTGTGCGACCTGTACAAAGCAGCAAGCGACACAGCCTTCAAGACATGTGAGACAAAGCAAAATAATTCAGAGGGGCTTCACTTCCGGCAACGAACCATGCAGCAGAACAGAAAGAAACTCACACATCGCCTCCGAACCCTGAAATCCATCTGCACCGAGGCAAGCAGCCTGGGTCTCTGCTCACCTGACCAGGTCACAGATCTGATGCACGGCCAAGCTTATATCCCTGCCGACCTCCTGCAGCAGTGGGAAACAATCTGTGAGGAACCACCCGAACTAACAGAGGAAAACACTGCACATTCACTGCTTATCCATGCCATCAGAACCACCAGGTCGGAGATAAAACAAATGGACTCAGACCACAATAAGGAGTGCACTGCTAAGGCAAAAGCCCACATGCAACGGCTCATTGACAGGAAACCCAAAATTGCGAACAGACAGATTTTCCAAAAAGCCACGACATTCCCCTACCCAGCACTGCAAGACAAGCACACCGGCCACATCACAGACACGCCATCTCAAATGCTTGGCATCATTGAAGACCACTTCAAGAAGCAGAACAAAGCCCCATCGGGGGACAAGACCGGAAAATACCTGCCAGCAGATACCAACAGAAACTACCCATGGGAGCAGCAAGATGCGACAGATAAATTCACCATAGAGACCGGCGCCAATAAGCTCGAGAAACGCCCATGGTTGCACGATGCTATATGTGACCCCAATGTATTTGATGAGTGTCTGCACGGCCTCAAGAATGGAAAGACCCCTGGGCCTGATGGAGTCATCAACGAGATACTGAAAATGGTTCCCCACGACCTGCAGAAGTGTACACATATGTTGATGATCATCATGTGGGCCACAGGCATCACCCCTGCTGACTGGAAGACGAGTGAAACTTGTCTTCTTTACAAAAACAAAGGAGAGTCGACCGACCTGACAAAATACCGCCCCATCGGCCTGCTGAATGCACTCTACAAGCTCTGGACCCGCCTCATCACTGCAGCAATGTATGACTATGCAGAAAATTACAGCATGCTGAGCTCCACACAAAAAGGTTTCAGAAAACAGGCAAACACACTCCACCAACTGCAAATGTTGGTTATGGCCCTTGAAGATGCCCGACTCACCGGTCAAAACCTATATATGATCCAAGTAGACTTCTCCTCGGCCTTCAACATGCTTGACCACGACAAGCTGTTGATGCTACTATACGACATGGGTTTCCCAACAGATGCTGTCGATGTGATCAAAGACCTGTACACAGGAGCCACGACAAAGTACAAATGGGGAACAGGTCATACCAACAACATCCCTGTCAACAGAGGCAGCATCCAGGGGGATACCCTCTCCCCCTTTCTCTTCCTGGTTTACATGGAGCCCCTTCTTAGATGGCTGCAAGTAGGTGCAAAAGGCTATATGTTCGGATCGATCCCAGATCAGACAGAGAGAGTGCGGCAAGCCCTCAGCTGTGCTGCATACGCAGATGACCTGGCCATTCTCACCAGCAGGCTGTCAGACGTACGATCTCAGGCCGACAAGCTGTCCCAATATTCTGACTGGGCTGAGATGGAAGTTAATCACAGCAAAACAGCAGTCACTGGAATCCTCTACCAGAACATCACTACCAGGAAATACGGCAAAGCAGATGCTCTGTCACAGGTACGACAACAACTTGAGAAACAGATCAAGGTACAGGGAAAACACCTGCCCTTCCTTGATCCCCGGGACCCGTTCACCTACCTGGGAGCGGAGCTTACGATGACCCTCGACTGGAAATACCAGCACCGGAAGACGACAAACACACTCCGGGAGAAAATTGACAGGTTAGCTGGATCCTACGCAACGCCCCGCCAGGTTCAGCACATAATTGCCACCTCCATTAAACCCTCCCTCACCAACGTAATGGGGATCACCCCCTACACTGCCACCGATATCCAACTACTAGACGCCAGCATCTCAAGGCAAGTGAAGAGGGCCTATGGCCTCACCAGAAGCACCCCCACTGCATTCGTCCACGAGGACGTGCAGTCCTTTGGTATGGGCTGCCCCTCCCTGATGGTCGACTATGTCAAGATCAACGCCGCACTCCTGGTGCAATCCCTGAACGACAAAGGTAGAATGGGGACAGTCAGCAAGGCACTCCTGACCAAACAACTGCAGCTCTTTGGCTCCCCCTCTGCTGTCTCATGCCAACAGGCCAAGTATTGCATGCGAGTGCGGCAGCTGTCCCTGACAGACGACAGCGATGTAAACCTGGTGATCAACCAGATCCCCCAGTATACCCAGCTCCCAGGCATAATGCAATCAGTTAAAAGTCTCAATCCCCTCCACCAGGCCTCCCCCTCTGGACCCTCCATCCCCTGTGGCTTCCTCCAACCCCTTTTCGGCCTAGGCATCCAGGACCTCAGCCAGCTGCTCGAACACAGCGGCACCCACCTGATCGACGGCTCCTCCCTCAAGTTGCTGTTTGGAAGAAATGCGCGAGCTCACCACATTGTTGCCCTCAATAGATTGGCAACCCTGCTACACGAAGAACCAGGGGTGGACAATGATGTGAGGGCAACCCTCAGAAAGCATGATGCCAACCCCCGCCTACCGAAGAGCCAGCGCCATATCCACCCCAAGAACACCCACATCACTGCCCTTGCCCAAAACAACCTCCCCAGCATGATCCCCTTCCCAGCCCCACCACACCCAGACCTGGCCCTCATTGATACCTACCTCCAAAAGCAGCCAGTCAGACCAGTCCCCGCGAATGCTGACCAGGAAGAGCATGCAGAGCAGCCCACGCCAAAACGCCCGCGCCCAACTAACAAAGACCCGACATTTAACCAAGGGAGGAGATTTGGCAGGAAAGCCACCGCCAGGCGATGCCGCTGCTGCAAGGAGCTCAAACGGGACTGCAGATGTGACGCCCCTGACGATAGAATAAGACAAGGCACAACCACAAGTAAGCGGTACAAAGCCAGCACTACCCTCGCCTGTGCCTGTAGTACACACGACTATAAAGAAACACAAGCACGAGAAATCTACGACTCGTTCCTAGACTGCGACGGCCTGCTAGCAGAACAGAAGTCAGCAGCAGTCATTCAGAGGCTCTACGGGGAGTCAAACAACATTGCAAGCATCCAAGGATGGCGCATGGCCACCAAGAGGCATGCCAGGGTCCCAGGCAGTGAGACCATCGCCCAAATGCAATACCTGGTAAAATGGGAAGTCTCGCATATCGAAAAGTGGGCTCTGAAATACCACGAAATGGCAGGCTACTCTGCATGTTGCCCAGTACGCCCCTGCATGCGGACGGACATGACAGAGGACGAGAGCACATGTGAGGTGTGCTGGAAGGGTGCCAGTATGGAGTTTGCTGCCGAGGAAGAAAACCTCAGTGACATGCTCATATGCGACTCATGTGAGAAAACTTACCACGTAGCCTGCCTCGGCCAGCCTCGGGGATGGCGGCCTGACATGGCATTGCCATGGCACTGCCCAGCATGCATCGCCCAAAACGGCCCCCCTGCAGCAGATGAAATCGTCGAAGTTGACTGGACACCCAGCTGGGAGCCCGAAGAGACACTCTCACTCACAGATGCCGGCAAGAAGCTTATCCACGAGTGGCAGACCACCCACCGAAACCTCCCCCCAAGCCGCATGCCCGGTGATGCCCCTGACAGCGACATGTCCAATCTGGAGCGCCAAGGCTTTCACGGTGCATGCCAGTGGCAGACCACCATGGGCAACCCACTACGCCGCAGGGTACACATCGAGCTCCACCCTGTGAACCCCCAAGTTGATATCCAGCCTGGTGGGTGCTGCAAGATTCAGATCAGAGACGTAGACCTATGGGCAGGGCTCGACAGTGATGCATGCACAGACACCACCCCGCATGCAACCTCACCTGGAAGGCCACTGATACAGCAGAGGGAGCTAGCCTGCTGCTACCGCCCTGATGGGCGATGCGTGGGGGCCATTACCGTCCGCCGGCTCGGCATGCTGAGAAAAATGTTCCTCCATGCTGAGAGCAGCGGGGCCCACACCGGTCTCTCATCAGAGCCCCTACTCTTCGAAGAAGAGATGGTCGACCTCATGCTTCGATACCGATCGAAGGACAACGCAGCGCGCCAGTGGCGCGCCCCCTCCAGCCTCACCTCCGTGCTGAACGAGTACTTGAACCCCTTCCCGAGCGCCACAAAGGAGCGATTCGCCACCCCTATTGACGTCGCCTCCGATACACGCCAATACTGGACGAGCCACCAAAGGGACGCAGCGTTCGGTGCCTGTCACGACGCGTTTCAATGCAAATGGACGGGATACTCCACAGCATTCCCGTGCTATGAGGAAATCGAACGCTGTGTCAGGCACGCAGTTCACAGCGCCAGCGAGTCTGTCGTACCAACCGCCTGTGTACTGCTACTCCCATGCAAACTCCAGCCCAGAGGCAGAGATGCATACAACAAGTGGCTCGATGCCTTCCCTAACATCTGTACACGAGTGGCCCAGATCAAGGGAGGACCAGTGCCGCTCAGCTCGGATCAGGTGCTATACATGGACACCGCTGCGCCCCCTCCCCCGCGATACGCGTTGGACATTGTCATCGTCTGGAACGCAGCCGCTCGCGCCCAGCTGGCCCTGGACCGCTCCCACACCGCGTCTCTGATCGCAGCACTCCATGCAGCCTCCCAGCAACTCTCTGGGAAGCTCACAGCCCACGCCCCCAGGCGAGTGGACGACTCCCACCATCTAGGCAACTGCTGGGGGTCTCAAGACCTCCCAACCCCTGCTATAGCGAGCCTCGAAGGCCCATGCCTGAAAGCCTCACGCAAATTCAGACTGGCCCACCCAGAGCCCACAAGGCAAGCGCGGCCCAACGTTGCAGTTAACTGCACGCACCTTGCTGAATCAGACACTCAGCAATACAGGGAAAACATCAGCCCACTCCGATTCAACTGGGACGAGATCGCGTACACAGATGGTAGCTGCCTCAGGCAGAAGGACAGTGGCACAAAAACTGGGGCTGCTGTCTATATCCCAAGCCGGGTTGACCACAATCACGTCCTTGTTGACCCAGCAGGCCTGGGCGCCACAAACACCATAAATCGAGCAGAACTGGCTGGCATCTGGGGATCCCTCAGCCATGCTCAGCAGGTAACTGCTACGGACTCAGCATCCTCGCTCCACCAAATCAGGAAATGCCTTCTCCATCCCATGCAAATGCAGCACCATACACACAAGCCAGCACTCGACCTCATCATGAAAGCCCTTGAACAACATCCTAGCCGAAAGATAACCCTCCTGAAAATTAAAGCACATGCGGACCATATCGGAAACGAAATGGCCGATGCTGGGGCCAAACACGCAGCACTTATGCATGATGAACATGACCTCATCTTCTCTGCAGATCAGGAACCAGGCTACTCCAAAGACCGTTACTGGCTCAACATCAAAACACCAGTGGCACACGAGGGTCAGGAAGGCGCGGCACAGGGGCAGAAACGCATGCGTATAAGGAATGTTACTAATCTGCAGAGCTCCCTGGCTGACCACATGCACCAAGTGCACAAACTCGGCAAATCCAACAAGGACTCCTGCTACTATCGCTACTGGCAAAACATTAAACCCTTGGTTGATCCAGCCCTGAGCAATGCCTTTTTCACATCAGCCACCTACCAGGTGAAGCGCACCGTGCTTGGATACCGCACCGGCACTCTTTGGAATGCTAAGATCGCCTTCAGGCAAAAGTGCGCCCTCAGCCCTGCATGCCCGCTGTGCGGGCTCCCTGATGGGGGGAACCACATAGCTGCTGGGTGCAAGGCACTATCTGACATGTACACTGAGCGACACAATCGTATTGGAAGAATTATCCTCCGAGCTGTGGCAAAGGGGAGCATGGGAGGAAACCTGATCTCTGCAGACGTCGGCTCAGCTGAAAAATGCACAGCGGCAGGGGCCCCAGCACTCTGCCAGAACCACGCCCCACTGCAGCTGTTCCCGAATACCCCTTTTGCTGCTTCACAACTTGCTAAACTCAGGCACCTCAAGCCAGATATCATGATGGCAATCCCATCCGCTGGGCACCAAGGCCCCCACTTACACCCACCCACCACCAAAATCATCATAGCGGAACTGAAATGCTGCCAAGATACGCGACCCCAGGACCAACTTGCTCGATGCCTGACGCAACATAACGACCTGATAGAACTTTTGAAAGACGCCGGCTATGCGGAACAGAATATCACTGTTGTACCCCTACTTGTGGGACACTCGGGATCCATCTACCGCATGCACACACTCGACTCTCTTGACAGACTTGGCATAGAGAAATCAAAGGCTGAGAAATGTGCTAGGAAACTGCACAGTGAAGCAACCACCTCCCTCGACAGCATTGTGAAGAATCGCCGCCGACTAGAACACCAGCTGCCCAACCAGGCCACCCACACCGCTCCGAAAACCTAGACCCCCCCTTTTGTTTCTTTCTCATGGTGGTGACGTCGGAGCTTCGGCTCAACGATGTCACCCCCTTAATCCACGCCACCCGGTCCCCGGGGCGCGTAGTTTTTCTTTTCTTT
>Ga0316223_1003870_pt1 | contig 10871 bp, 10 predicted proteins | sample TBH18009metaG_FD_206007 | JGI IMG/M metagenome (GOLD analysis project Ga0316223, IMG submission 206007) | Freshwater microbial communities from Trout Bog Lake, Wisconsin, USA - TBH18009 | ecosystem: Environmental > Aquatic > Freshwater > Lake > Hypolimnion/Profundal zone | place: USA: Wisconsin... | reverse complement strand
TTCGAACTCAAATCGGCCACCCCCCAGGGCTGTTCAGTTCTGCTCAGCTGACCTGATAGGCCATGGCGTGGTGCGGGTTTAAGGCGTTGATGTAGAGTTCGCGGCTGACGTTGGCGGTGCCATTGGCCCGCATGATGTTGAGGGCGAAGGTGCGGAATCGGGCGAAGTGGCCGGGCTTGGTTCGGATGCGGCTGTGGTCTTCGAAAAGGCTGACATCACGAACGTAATGGCTGCGATTCTCGATGCCCCAATGGTTGCGGATGGCGGCGCCGACGGTGGCGGCGGGCAGACGGATCTGGCAGGCGTAATGCGAAATCTCGTCGGTTTTGTGCCACAAGCCTGACTTGGTGTCCTTGTGCCAGGTGAGGCGGGTGACGCGGGCGATGGCGACGATCTGGCCGTCCCAATCTGGGTCGAGGCGCCCGGCGACATCGAATGTCTCGACCAGGCGATGCTCTTGTCGGCCATGGCGGTTGCGGTCGATGGTCTCGGCGCGGTCGGCGGGGGCGTCGGCGGCACAGATCGCCGCGACCGTGTCGTAGAGGGTTGGCTGGTTGGTTTTGACCTGGACGACAAGGAAGTTCCCAGTGTCCCTGGCGGCTTCAAAAGTTTTTTTGACAGTGCATGGCATCGGCGGTGAAGACGACGCCGGTCAATCCCAGGTCACGGATCATCTGCTGTGCTGCGGGAATCTCATTAGACTTGTCGTCGATTTCGGTGTGCGCCAGGACGATGGCCGAAGCGGAGCCGAATGCCGTCAAAGTCTGGGCCGCCTTGCGATCATTGATGTGATCGAAGCTGCCGCGCAGCGTCTTGCCGTCGAGCGCGACCACCGCCTTTTCGCCCACCGTGCCGTCCGGCAGCAGGGCTTTGGCGTGGCGCCGGAACGCGTCTTCAAGCGTCTCGGTGTCCAACGACTGGAGAACGTTCCGCAGGGTGTTCACCGCCGGTGCCCGCTTGAGATCGACCGCGAAGTGGTGATTGAGGTGGTCTCGGCGCTGCTCCAGGAAGGTGATGATGCCTCGGTACGACCGGGCGCCGCTCAGCAAGGCCAGCACCGTGAACATCAGCAAATACGGCAGCGGATACCGCTTGCCTTGCGCCCGCCGCGGGTCCGGAACATCGCCCAAAGCCGCCAGAAGATGGGAAAACGGAACCATGGCACCCTCCATCAAGGTACCAGCCATTGATTCAAAATTTCACCGCCACGGGTAGACTCGTTTTCAGGCCGAAATCGCGGGCCCGACTCGCATTACGACAGCGCGCACTTCATGCCGGGAGAACTGAACAGCCCTGGGGGGGCTATGACCTTTCAGCGCTGGGAACGGTTCGATGGAACGCACCGTGAATGTGTTATATTTACGGCGGAATTCTCGTTTCCGGAAAAAACGCACAATAATGACACGGCCTGACGAGGCGCCGGTTTTCACCCGCATTGTCGCGCAACTCTGCGGCGGCGAGGCCGATCCTCGGCGAGGTTTGGACCTATTGGTAATTTTTGCGCCGGCGGTTCCCATGTACTCTCCCGCCATGAAAGTTTGACCCGAAGCCTCGTGAATTGCGAGGTGACGAGGTGAGGCTCTGCCCAAGGAATAAAGAGGCGTATCCATGGACAAGATCGTACGTGTGAACATGTCAACCCTGACCTCATCCAACGAGAGCGTTCCAGAAGCGTGGGCCGGTCTGGGGGGGCGGGCGATGACTTCGACGATCGTGGCCGAGGAGGTTCCGCCAACCTGCCACCCGCTGGGCGTGAACAACAAGCTGGTCTTCGCCATCGGCCTGCTCAGCGGCACTTCGGCCGCCAGCTCCGGCCGTCTGTGCGGCGGCGCCAAAAGCCCGCTGACCGGCACCATCAAGGAAAGCAATGTCGGCGGCACCGCCGCCCGCCAACTGGCCCGCTTGGGGATCCGCGCCCTGATCATCGAGGGCATGCCGCCGGGCGACGCCTGGTACAACATCAGCGTCACCAAGGATGGCATCACCATCCAGGAAGAAACCGCCCTGATGGGCGCCGGCAATTTCGCGGTGGCCGACGGCGTCCGCGCCCGTTACGGCGACCGGGTCGGCGTCATGTCGGTGGGACCGGTCGGCGAAATGCGCATGGCCCTGGCCAACATTTCGGTTCGTGATCCCGAGGGCAAGCTGCGCAGCATGGGCCGCGGCGGCCTGGGCGCGGTGATGGGGTCGAAGCGCATCAAGTTCATCGTCATCGACGACACCGGCACCCCCGCCGCCGTGCCGCTGCACGATCCCGAAAAGTTCAAGGCAGCCGGCAAGCGCTTCACCAAGACCTTGCAGGAGCACCCGGTCACCGGCCAGGGCCTGCCGACCTACGGCACCGCCGTCCTGGTCAACGTCATCAACGAGGCCGGCGGCCTGCCGACCCGCAATTTCACCCAGGGCCAGTTTACCGCCCATGACGCCATCTCGGGCGAGACCATCCACGACACCATCGTCGCCCGCGGCGGCAAGCCCAAGCACGGCTGCCACGCCGGTTGCGTCATCCAGTGCTCGCAGGTCTACAACGACGCCGATGGGAAGTATCTGACCTCGGGATTCGAATACGAGACCATCTGGGGCCTGGGGGCCAATTGCTGCGTCGACGTGCTCGACGACATCGCCCTGGCCGACAACATTCTCGACGACATCGGCGGCGACAGCATCGAGGCGGCGGTGATGTTCGGCGTCGCCATGGAGGCCGGCGTCCTGGAATTCGGCGACGGCAAGGAAATGTGCCGGATGCTGCGCGAGGAAATCGGCAAGGGCACGCCGTTGGGCCGCGTCCTCGGCGGCGGCGCCGCCAATGTCGGGCGGATTTACGGCCTCACCCGGGTGCCGGTGGTCAAGGGCCAAGGCATCCCGGCCTACGATCCGCGCTCGATCAAGGGCATCGGCGTCACCTACGCCACCAGCACCATGGGGGCCGACCACACCGCCGGCTATTCCATCACCACCAACATCTTGAATGTCGGCGGCCACATCGATCCCTTGAAGAAAGAGGGTCAGATTGAGCTGTCGCGCAATCTCCAGATCGCCACCGCGGCGGTCGATTCGACCGGCATGTGCATTTTCATCGCCTTCCCCGGCCTGGACATCCCCGACTGTCTGGCCGCGCTGGTCGACATGATCAACGCCCGCTTCGGCATCAGCCTGACCATGGACGATGTGATCAACCTGGGCAAATACGTGCTCAAGACCGAGCACAAGTTCAATCTGGCCGCCGGCTTCAGCAACGAGCACGACCGGCTGCCCGAATTCTTCAGCCTGGAGCCCCTGGCCCCCCACGATGCCATTTGGGACTTCACCGGCGAGGAATTGGACACCTTCTGGAACTTCTGACGCTCTGAATGTTCGGGCGGGACGGCGCGGGGGCGACCCCACGCCGCTCCCCCGGCCCCAGGCCCCGGGAAGCGCATGTCGCAGACAATCCAGATTTCCGTCAACCTGTTCGCCTCGTTTACCCGCGGTCGCTTCAAGACCGCCAAGCAGAGCCATCCGACCGGCACCCGAATCGCCGACATTATCCGGGAGCTCGGCATCGCCGAGCCGGAAGTCGGCATCATCATGGTCAACGGCCGCCGGGCCGAGCCGGATCACCAATTGACCGATCGCGCCAGGCTGGCTCTATTCCCGCTGATCGGTGGCGGCTGATCCCGATAAAGGACCCTTTTGCATGCCCGCCGATAAACCCCAACCACCCGCCAAGAAGCCCGAAGACCTCATTCTCGAGGTGATCGAGCTGTGCACCGCGTGCGACCAGTGCCGCGATCTGATGGACGGGACGTCGTGTTTGTTCTTTCCCAAGTTGTACCGGATGTACGACCGGCAGATGGCCGGCAAGGGCAAGATCACCTCGCGCGACATGCAATCGCTGGTCAACCTCTGCAATATGTGCGGCTTGTGCTCGTGCGCCCAGGTGCGCACCAAGATCCGCGAAGGCAAGGACGGCTTCATTCGTCGCGACGGACAGAAGCTGCTCAACCGGCTGCTCAAGGACGTCCGCCTGGTGGGGCGCATCGGCGGCGCCTTCCCGCGGCTGGCCAATTTCCTGTTCCAGAAGAAGCCGTTCGCCGGGCTGTGCCGGCGCATGGTCGGCATGCACCCCGACCGCAAGGTACCGGTGTTTCCCCGCGAAAGCTTCGCCACTTGGGCCAATGCCCGCAACCTGCACGTGATGACCGACGGGCCGGGGCCGAAGGTGGCCTATTTCATCGGCTGCAGCGCCACCTACCTGTTTCCCGAGGTGGCCAAAGCCACCGTCGAGGTGCTGCAGCGCAACGGAATCAGCGTCTACATCCCGGAACAGAAATGCTGCGGCGTGCCGGGAATGCTGGAGGGTGACCGCGACTACGCCTTCTCCAAGGCGGGTTTCAATCTGACCCGCCTGATGGCCTGCATCGACAAAGGGTACGACATCGTCTGCTCGTGCCCGACCTGCGGCTACATGCTGAAATCGGTGCTGCGCGACGGCGCCCACATGTCGGAGCAATACGTCGCGACCCTGAAAACCATGCTGGCCGAAGAGGATGGCGACATGACCCGGCTGTGCCGCCGGGTCACGGAGGAGGAGGCCGCCTCGGACCGGCCGGGCAAAGGCGGCGGGCGCGCCAAGCGCAATCTGGCGCTGCCGCTGATCCTGTCCGGGCAAACCCGCGACGACGGCTATTTCGCCGCGCTCGATCCCCATGCCCGCATGGAGATTTCGCGCCACACCTACGACCTCGCCGAATATTTGCGAATTCTGAATCTGGCCGGCAAGCTCGACACGCGGTTGGCGGAGGTGCCGGGGCGGATGGTCTATTACCCCCCCTGCCACCTCAAGGAGCAGGACATGGGGCAGCCTTGGACGGAGATCCTGGGGCTGGTCCCGGGCATGGACATGCCCACCATCGGCGGCGCCTTCGATTGCTGCGGCAGCGCCGGCATCCGCGGCTTCCGCAAGGGCTTCCACAAAGCCAGCCTCGCCCAAGGCCGCCCGCTGATGGACAAGATGCGCGCCGCCGACCCCGAACGCATTGCCACCGATTGCATCAGCTGCCGCCTGCAATTCAATCAGATGCTGCCGACGCCTGTATCGCACCCGGTGGAGTTATTGCGGGCCGCCTATCGCGCCGCCGATGGCTCGGACGACAAGGACGCCAAATAGGGCCCAGTCTCCCCTAGCCCCCCGTCACATTCATCGTGCGGGCGAAGGCCGGCGCGTGACCGGCCAGGAAGTCGTGGCCCTTGGGCTTGACGGCCAGGGCGGAGAGGATGGCGGCCTCGATGGCGGCGTCGCCTTCCGACGCGCGCAAGGGGGCGCGCAAATCGACGCTGCCATTGTGGCCGAGGCAGGTGTACAGGCTGCCGGAGCAGGTCACCCGCACGCGATTGCAGCCCTCGCAGAAGGTGTTGCTCAGCGGCGTAATGAAGCCCAGACGGTGGCCGGTCTCCCCGACATCCACGTAACGGGCGGGACCGCCGCCACGCCAATCGGACTCGCGCAGGGTCCAACGCGCCTCCAGGCGTTCCCGCACCAGCGACAGCGGCAGGTAGTAGGGAGTGGTGTGGTGGCCGGGCTCGCCCAGCGGCATGGTCTCGATCAGACACAGGTCGAAGCCGCGCTCGCCGCACCAGCCGAGCAACCCGTCGATCTCGTCCTCGTTGATGCCGGCCAAGGCGACCGCGTTGATCTTGATCGCCAGCCCGGCCGCCTGGGCCGCGTCGATTCCAGCCAACACCGAGGCCAGATTTCCGCCCCGGGTCAGGGTCCGGAAGCGGGCGGGATCCAGGGTGTCGAGCGAAACGTTGAGGCGGCGAATGCCGGCGGCGGCGAGACCGCCGGCGTGGCGGGCCAACTGGGTGCCGTTGGTGGTCAGAGTCAGTTCATCCAGCTGGCCGGCCGCGACCCGCCGGCCCAACGCCTCGATCGTCTCCATCACGCCACGCCGAACTAGGGGCTCGCCGCCAGTCAGGCGGATCTTGCGCACGCCAAGGTGGATGAAGGCGTCGCACAGGCGCTGCAACTCTTCCTGGGACAACAGATCGTGGCGGGGCAGGAATTCGGTGTCCTCGGCCAGGCAATAGCGGCAGCGCAGGTCGCAGCGGTCGGTGACCGACAGGCGCAGGTAAGTGATCTTCCGTCCAAACCCATCGATCAGCATGCTAGCCCCAAGAGACGCCCATGTGTTCCGTAACCTTAGTCTCCGATAAAGCCAGAATAGGCGTACCGTCCGATAGTGGACCTTGGTGTAACTTGCCGCCCACCAAGGGAACCGGGTGACGGAGTGATGCTAAGAACGCTACTCGATCACCCGCCGCGGCATCAGCCCGCGCGAGGGGTCGTAGCCCAGGATGGCCAAGCCCGCGAACACCGCCAGGCTGCCGCAGACCCAGGCCAGCGCCACCGGCTCGATCTGGAGATACAGGGCGAAGCGGATCAGTTCGACCGCGTGGCTGAAGGGGTTGAAGCCGGCGATGGTGGCCAGCAGCGGGCTGGAATCGGCGATCTTCCACAGCGGATAGAGGGCCGACGACATGAAGAAGGCGGGGAAGATGACGAAGTTCATCACCCCGGCAAAATTCTCCAGTTGGCGGATGGCGGATGACAGGAACAATCCCGCCGCCCCCAGCATCAGGCCGCTCAGCAGCAAGGCTGGCAGCACGGTCAGGTAGCCCCAGGCCGGCGCGGTGACGCCGAACATCCAGGCGACCAGCAGGAAGGCGTAGACCTGCGCCACCGACACCAGGGTGCCGGCGATCAGCTTCGACGCCAGCAGCCACCAGCGCGGCAGCGGGCTGGTCAGCAGGGTGCGCATGCTGCCGGTTTCGCGGTCATAGACCATGGACAGCGAGGTCTGCATGCCGTTGAACAATTGCACCATGCCGATCAGGCCGGGCAGGACATAGACCTCGTAGGTGATGTAGGTGGCGTAGGGCGGCGTGATCGCCACCCCCAGGGCGGCGCGAAAGCCGGTCGCGAACACCAGCAGCCACAGCATGGGCCGCACCAGAGCCGAGATGAAGCGTTCCCGCTGGCGCACGAAGCGCAGGGCCTCGCGCACCAGGATGCCCCACAGGGCGATCAGCCAGATCATCGCTTATCTCCGCCGAGCAACAGGGTGAAGGCGGCTTCCATGTCGCGGGCGCCGCTCGCCGCCATTAGCCGGGCGGCGCTGTCGGCGGCCCGCACCCGGCCGCGATCGATCAGCACCACCTGGTCGTCGGGCTCGATTTCGTCCATCAGATGGGTGGTCCACAAGACCGCCAGGCCGCTATCGCGACACAACGAGCGCACATGGGCCACCAGGGCGCGGCGGCTGGGCATATCCAACCCGACCGTGGGTTCGTCGCAGATCAGCAAAGACGGCCGATGCAGCAGCGCCCGCGCCAGTTCCAACTTGCGGCGGTTGCCCCCCGACAGGCGCCGCGCCGGCTGGTCGCGGCACTCCGCCAGGCCGACTCGGGCCAGTTCCTCGGCGATGCGCGCCTCGGCCCCCCGCCCGGCCAGGCCGTGCAGGCTGGCGGCATAGCGCAGGTTCTGGACCACGCTGAGATCCAAATCCAACGTGGTTTGCTGGAACACCACTCCCAGCCCCTCCAGCGCCTTGCCGGGGCGCCGAGTCAGGGAGTGACCGCCAATCGCCACGTCGCCGGACGAAGGCGCGAACAGGCGGGTCAGCAGGCAGACCAGGGTCGATTTGCCGGCACCGTTGGGTCCCAGCAGAACACTGAACTCCCCCGCCGCCACCGTAAGGTCGATCGCTTGCAGGGCGAAACCGGCCCCATAGGCGAAGCCCAAGCCGCTGGCTTGCAGGGCGATGCTCATGGGCGAACCGCCACACCCCAGGGGTAGCGGCCGACCGGGATCGACTTGATCACCTCCAGGCGGTCGACGTCGATCACCGAGACGTCGCCCGACACGCCGTTGGTGGTCAGCAGCAGCTTCTCGTCAGGGGTGAAGGCCAATTGCCAGACGCGGCGGCCGACCAGCAGGTATTTCAGCACTTTCAGGCTGTGGGCGTCGAGAACCGCCACGTGGTTGGCCGGACCAAGGGCGACGAAGGCGGTGCGGCCGTCGGCGGTCAGGCGGATGCCCACCGGCTGGATCTTGTCGGCCGGGACGCCCGGAATGGCGAAGCTGATGGTTTTAATTTCCTGGTGGCTGGCCGCGTCGATGACGTGCAGGGTACCGCCGACCTCGGCGGTGACCCACAGGCGCTTGCCGTCCTTGTCGAAGGTGGCGTAGCGGGGGCGGGGGCCGACCGGCGTGCTGTCGATCATCGTCAGTCGGTCGGCATCCAGCCAATGGACCATGTTGGTGGTTTCCGAGGTGTTGACGGCGATCTTGCCATCGGGGCTGACCGCCATGCCCTCGGGCTCGATGCCGACATCGACCTGGCCGCGCACCTTGCGGCTTTCGGTGTCGATGACGGTCACCACGCTGTTGTTTTCGTTGGCGACGTAGAGCCGCTTGCCGTCGGGGTGCAAGGCGAATTGCTCGGGGTCCTCGCCCGAGGGCAAATCGTGGATCACCGTCATGGTGGCGGTATCCAGCACCTGGATGGTGTCGCTGTCCGAGGCGCAGATATACAGCCGGGCGCCATCGGGCGACAGGGTGATGCCGCGCGGTCGGCGCCCCACCCGAACCGTGTCCCGCACCGTCAGGGACTTGATGTCGATCACCGAGATGGTGTTGTCCTTTTCATTGGACACATAGGCGGTCTGGGCCAGGGCGGGAGCCGCCGCCAGCAGCAGGGTGGCGATCAACGGCGCAAGGCGCATGCGCTTTCTCCTTTGTCGGTGCCCAGGGTGTCGAGGTCGGTGGTGGGATGCAGGAACCCCTCTTCGGGGGCCACCGAGACCACGGCGCGGGGCCAGGCCAGCAGGATCGGCTGACGCAATTGCCCATCCCAGGCACGGAAGCTGAGGCTGCGGCCCTTGAACGCGGCCAAGGCGAAATCGTCGCCGCGGATGGCGGCGGCGAGGCGGTCGGGATCGGTCGAGCGGGTCCGCATGGCCGCTTCGGCCACGGCGCGGCCGCCCTCCCAGGCGGCGTAATCCTTGACCGACATCGGGCGTCCGGCCTGGGCGCGGAACCGGTTCTGCAACTGGGCGGCGCCCCATTGCTCGTGAGCGGGATGCCAGGCGGCGGCCACCAGGCCGTGGGTGCCGGCCACCGGCCGCGCCAGCCAGGTGGAATAGGGCACCAGATCGCCGAAATTGCCGGCTTCGTCGGCCACCAGCACCACGTCATAGGAGCCGTCCTGGGTAATCGCCGCCACTTCGCCCTCAGCGGTACGGCGGGCGTCGCGGCTGTAGCTCCAGTGCTTCTCCCCCACCAGCTTGGCGCCGAATTTGGCGGCGGCGTGACGCAGGGCGGCGGCATAGGCCTCGTCGGCGGGGTCGGGGCCGACCAGCAGCAGCCAGTGGCTCCAATTCTTCTTGATCAGGACCTGCGCCAGGGCGTCCGCCAGCATGGCCCGGCTGGGCAGGGTGTGCAGCACGTTGGCGCGGCAGTCGCCGTTGCGCAAGGAATCGTCGGGGGCGCCGGCATTGAAGATCACCAGCTTGGCGGCGGCGGGATCAAGCGCCGCCGCGGCCAGCACCGCCGCCGGCAAGTCGGCGACGACGAACCGAGTGCCACTCGCCGCCAAGCGTCGCAACGCCGCCACCGCGTCCCCGTCGGGGGGCAGCCATTCCTCGGTCAGGGTGTAGCTCTGATGCACGAAGCGCCCAGAGGCGTTGTCATCGGCGATTGCCAGCCGCAAGCCGGCCAAGCCCTCGTCGGTGGCAACGGGGCCGTCGACGAAAGCGGTCGGCCGCTCGACCGCCGGCCGCATGCCCAGCCATCCCAGGCGAACGGTTTCCGGCGCGGCGGCGGCGGCCGGAAAAGCCAGACCGGCCAGCAGCGCCAGGATCGGAAAATAGCGACCGCGATCCAACACTTCCCAAACTCCTTAGCCAGGTCGAACCAGGGGGGGCACTTCGGCGGCGACGGCCCGGACGGCTTAAGGATGCACCATCACACTCACGGACGAAACAGCTAGAACCGCACCGTCGCCCCGACCATCGCCGTCATCGGATCGCCGGGGAAGTACTGGTACTTGCCGCTGGAAAAGGCCGCCCGGGCGGCGTAATTGATGTCGGCGACGTTGAGGACCTTGGCGTGCAGGGTCACCGAATCGTTGACGTCGACGCTGGCGCGCAGGTTGAAGATGTCATAGCCGCCATAGGAATGCATGTTGGCGTTGTCGGTGAAGTACGAGCCGACATGCACCCACTCCGCCTCGGCCCGAGCCTTGGGCAGGAAGGCGTAGCCCAGGCGCAAATTGGCCAGGGCGCGCGGCGCCTCCGGCATCGAGCTGTCCTTGTAGACCGCCGAATAGGCGTTGGCCGCCAAGGATTCGGGGCGGTTGAACTGGTAGGTGTGGAGCGAATAGCTCGCCCCCATTGCCGCGTCGAAACCGTGGGACAGCGGGGTCGACAGGCCGAGTTCGACGCCGCGATGCTCGGTTTTGCCATTGATGACGTTGATTCCATCGACGTCGCGATAGAAGTAGTGATTCTTGTTCATCCAGAACGCCGCGACGTCGAAATTGGCGCCCAGCACCTTGCCGCGAGATCCGACCTCCAGACTGTCCAGGGTTTCCGGCTTGATCTGCCCGATCACCTGCCTATTCTGCAACTCATAGACGTCCGACACCTGTGGCGCGCGGGCGCCGCGTGACAGGTTGGCATAGCTGGCCAACCAGTCCCGCCACTGCTGGACCACGCCCAACTTCGGCGTAAAGGTGGTGAAGTCGTCGGAGCGGTCGGCGATGCGCTGGAACAGTCCGAAGGTTCCGGTCGAAATGTTGTTGGTGTAATCGTAGTGGGTTTGCTCCAAC
>Ga0316223_1003869_pt1 | contig 10873 bp, 11 predicted proteins | sample TBH18009metaG_FD_206007 | JGI IMG/M metagenome (GOLD analysis project Ga0316223, IMG submission 206007) | Freshwater microbial communities from Trout Bog Lake, Wisconsin, USA - TBH18009 | ecosystem: Environmental > Aquatic > Freshwater > Lake > Hypolimnion/Profundal zone | place: USA: Wisconsin... | reverse complement strand
CTCCCCACGGATGGGACTCAGGGCGACGGGGGTCCCGCCTGCCCCACCGACCCGGCCGCGGCCGGCCCCCCGCCCCACGAGCGCCTGTATTCCATGACCATCCGCGACAAGGAGGCCGACGATTCCATCATCCGCCTCTGCGCGGCGGCCGGCGTGACGGTGGAATTCATCAGCCCGGCCGCCGACCTGATCACGGTCTCGTTCCAGAAGGTGCCCCTGCACAAGGCCCTGGACCTGATCTGCGGCGCGGCGGACCTGCACTACCGGGAGACCGGCGGCAAGGTGGTCGTGGGGCTCACCATGGACCTCGACCTGCAGTTCCCCAAGGCCGGGGAGAAGGACCTGGACGCCGTCTACCGGTGCCGGCACATGGAGGCCGAAGCCCTGGTGCAGGCCCTGGCCAAGGTGCTGCCGAACAAGCTGAAGCTCACCCAGGGGCCCCGCTTCCAGTCCCCGGCCGTGGATTCCGGCAACGACCCCTCCGGCACCACCGGCGAGGGCGCCGCCAGGGCCCTCAATGCCACCGACAACAGCTTCAAGGTCCACGACATCCTCCTGACCGGACCCGCGGACCTCGTGCGGCGGGGCCTCATGCTGGCCCGCAAGTTCGACCGCCCCCGCAAGCAGGTGCGCATCGACGTCCGCATCACCGAAATCGACGACAACCTGTCCTCGAGCCTTGGCCTCAACTGGATGAGCACCCAGAACGGCACCCTGACCCTGAGCGCCATCGAGAATACGCCGGTCCCTCCGGCCAACGCCACCACCCCCGCCCCCACCGTGGTGCCGGGCATCAAGCTCGGCAGCTTCTCCCACACGCCCCTGCAGGTCAACGCCACCCTCAGCGCCCTGGAAAGCGAGGGGAAGGCCAAGACCCTCTCCAACCCCACCCTGCTCCTCCTGGACGGCGAGCGCAGCTTCATCCTCAGCGGCAGCAAGATCCTCTATCCGAAATTCACCGGGAAGGACCAGTCGGGGCAGTCGATCTTCGACGTGTCCGAGATCAAGGTGGGCGTCTATCTCCAGGTCGCCGTCCAGATCGGCATGAGCCACGACGTGGTCATGAGCCTCATGCCCCAGGTCACCGACGTGACCGCCTGGACCCCCTACAACGGGGGGGCCTACCCCACCATCGCGACCCGGGAGGCCCAGACCACGGTGCACGCCTATTCCGGCGAGATGGTGGCCCTGGGAGGCCTGCGGGCCCACTCCGAGTCCCAGGGCAAGGACGGCATCCCCTTCCTCAAGGACCTGCCCTTCTTCGGCAAGCTCTTCGCCACGACCACCAGGAGCCGGTCCAAGACCGACCTCATGATCTTCCTCACCCCCCGGGTCGACGACGACCTGGACCATGTGGAGCGGATCCCCGTCGAGGTCACGGACGCCCCATGACCTCCGGCCTCACCCTCGGCTGCCTGACGGCCCTCCTGACCTTCCCCCCGCAGGCGCCGCCCGAACGCCATGCCTTCCGCAACCAGTCCACGGCCACCTGGCGGGTGACCCTGGTGGAGGGGCGCAAGCCGAGGGTGGGGCGGATGGTCTTCATCGACACGTTCACGGGGCGGGAACGCAAGGCCCTCGAACGGACCCGGGACAGCGTGGTGGTGCCGCCGGGCGCCAGCTTCATGTACGCCCTCACCTGGGTGAAGGGCTATTGCTACCAGGAATTCATCGTCCAGGACGCCCAGGGCCAGTACGGGCAATACTGCGCCACCGTCCCCTACCTCGGCAATCCGCAGGTGGTGACCGAACGGAGGGGCCACGGCCTGAAACCCTCCCCGGCCCTGGCCTCGGAACGGGCGGCCGCCCGGGTCGTGGAAGCCGCGGTCCGCCTGGACCGGGGTGACTTCACGATCGTCCGGAACGGCTTCGGACCCGCCCGCTGAACGCCGGTTCGCCCTGCCGTCCGGCCAGGGCCGCGCGGACCCGGCGGATCAGGGCGGGCACCGCGATCATCCCGACCAGGATGATCAGGACCGTCAGGTTCGGGTTGTGGACGTACCGGTTCAGCCCCAGGGTCGAGAGGGCGATGACCGCGAAGTAGAGCATGTCGCCGGTGATGGCCAGGGCCCAACCGCTGAGGAAGCCGTGCCCGGCCCCCAGCGCCGTGGCCCGCCCGGTCATCGGATCCACCCCGAAGGCGATCAGCACCAGGGTGAAGGGCCCGGCCGTCGCGCCGCCGAACCGGCCCACGCTGCGGGCGGTGGCCTCCTTCATCGCCTGGGTGAACCGCGCCAGCCAGGGCACCCGCCGCCCCCAGGCCACGAACAGGTGCAGCACCGGCTCGAAGGCGAGGGCCAGCAGCACGTCGGAGGCGAAATAGAGCCCCGTGGTCACGGGCCAGCCCAGGCCCCGGGTGCGGGCCAGCAGCACGCCGGCGGGAATGCCGCCCCCGACGGGAAGAAGGAAGAGCATGAGCACGGCCAACATGGTCTTCACAGTACCACGGCCGCCCCGGGCGGTTTCCACGGTATGCTTCGCCAGGATCCACCCGGAGGCCGTCCATGCAGGCAACCCTTCGCCCCCACGGCCACATCGCCGACGCGCCCGATCCCCGCGACCACGTGGCCGCCGTCCCGAAAGCCTGGGCGCTCCCCCAGACCCACGACCTCCGGTACCTCTGCCCGCCCATCTACGACCAGGGCCCCCTGGGCTCCTGCACCGCCCACGCCATCGCCGCCGCCCTCGAGATCGAGCTGCGCGCGGCCGGCCTGCCCAACTGGATGCCGAGCCGGCTGTTCCTGTACTACAACGAGCGGGCCCCGGAGCACACCCTGGGCAAGGACGCCGGCGGCCAGCTCCGGGACGGTCTCAAGGGCCTCGCCCGGCTCGGGGCCTGCCCCGAAGTGCTGTGGCCCTACGATGTGAAGAAGTTCAAGGTCAGGCCCGGCACGGCCTGCTACGAGGCCGCCCACCCGACCCGGGCCCGCAAGTACGAACGCCTCGTCCATCCGGACCCCGATGCGCTGGAGCAGGTGCTCTTCGCCGGCAAGCCGGTCATGTTCGGCTTTTCCGTTTTCGAAGGCTTCGAAAGCCCCCGGATGGCCGAGACGGGCCTCCTGAAGCTGCCCGGCAAGCACGAGGCCGCCACCGGGGGGCACGCGGTCCTCTGCGTGGGCTACGACCGGCCAAACCAGCGGTTCCTGATCCGCAACTCCTGGGGCACGGGGTGGGGGCTGGGGGGGTATTTCTGGATGCCCTACGCGTATCTGTGCGATCCGAAGCTGGCGCGCGATTTCTGGGTGGTGGAGTCGCTGGTCCGCTGAGGGGGATGAAGCGGTTCTGGCGTGTTCCGACGGTCGCGCCGGAAGACTGCTTTCCTGCGCGGGGCGCAGGAAAGCTGGAAGGTACGTCAGTTGGACGGATCCGCCTCCTCGATCCGCACGCCCAGCACCTGCCACCGCCGCGGCGCACCGCCTTCCGGGCGGCTTCCCGCCACGACGAGATTCGTGGGGCTCCGCCACCAGAGCCGGGCCACCGGCGTCGTGGCCTCGCCGGGAACGGCGAACACGAAGCCGGGATCGTCCTCCGCCTTCAGGAAGCGCACCGGCGTGCCGCGCCGGGCCAAGGCCACCTCCTGCCAGTCCGTCGCGCCGCCCATGGCCGGCCCGCCGACGATCCGCAGGAGCCGCGCCTCGAGGAAGCCGTCCGGGGACACCGCCTTGGCGAGCACCTGCACCTCCCGGGCGTGGCCGCCGCGGGGCATCGCGACCCGCACGGCATAGACCAGGAGTCCGCAGGCGATCAGGCCCCAGAAGCCGAAGGCGGCCGCGATGACGGCCTTGCGGAGGGTGGCCCGGAAGGGACTCGGGGGGGGCATCAGGCGCTCACTCCTTCACGACATGGGTGCCCGCCACGAGGTCATGCAGGCACCGCCGGGTGGGTCCGAAAATGAAAAGGCTGTCGATCAGCCAGACGAAGCTCAGGAGCCCCTGGAAGCCCTGCCCGACGAAGGTGGGGTCGTTGTGGCCGAAGTAACGGAAGAAGCCCACGCCCGCCGGCAGCGCGAACTCCCGGATCAGCAGCCAGCCGACGTTCGGGATGCTGCCGTCCTCGCGCATAATGTAGATGTTCATGAAGTGCTTCCCGACGGTCTGCCCCCGGGTGATCAGCAGGTAGAGCTGGCCGGCCAGGATCGCGGCCAGCAGTCCCAGCGCCGCCATGGCCCCCAGGCAGGGGAAGATCAGCAGGGGCAGCGGGGCGAACCAGATCAAGGCGTCCACGAGCCGGGCCAGGAACCGGCTCATCCGGGTAGCCGCTTCGACGGCCCGGCCCGGGTCGGACAGATGGGGGTTGTGGAAAGCCATCGCGGGACTCCTTCAGGTCATCATGCCCAGGTAGGCGCTCCACAGGGCCGGCCCGAAGAACACGACCACGGGGGTGGCCAGGGCCAGGGCGCAGCCGAAGGGGAGCATGGTCTGGCCGCCGGCCTTGCGGGTGATCATGAGGGGGATGCCCACGGCGCTGCCGAGCAGGGCGCCCCCGAACAGGATGCCCAGCATGGGGCCCCAGCCCCAGAAGGCGCCGAGCCAGGCCAGCATCTTGAAGTCCCCCATGCCGATCCCGTCGGCCTTGCGGATGAGCTTGTAGGCGAGGTTCAGCAGGGCGGGCGCGCCGTAGCCGATGGCCAGCCCCAGCAGGCTGTCCACCCAGGTCACCGGCGCATGGTCGAAGACCCCGCAGGGGGCGGTCTGGAGGGCGTTGGCGAAGGTCCTCACGAAGACGTAGCCGGGCGCCCAGATGACGGTCAGGTGCGCGGGCCAGAACAGCTGGGGCAGGGTGAACAGCACGCCCAGCACGATCAGGGGATACTGGAGCACATCCGGCAGCATGAAGGCGGTCAGGTCCGTGAAGAACAGCACCAGCAGCGCGTAGCCGCACAGGAGGCCCTTGGCCCAGATGAGGGTTCCGAAGGGCAGTACCCAGACCGAGCCGGCCACCAGCAGGCCCCCCAGCAGCTCCACCAGGGGATAGCGCAGGGGGATCCGCCACCCGCAGGCGGCGCAGCGGCCCCTCAGGAACAGCCAGGCGAACAGGGGGATGTTGTGCCAGGGCTTGATGCGCGTGCCGCACGATGGACAGTGGCTGGGCTTGGTGACGACATTGCGGTCGGCCGCCTCCTCCAGGGGCAGGCGGTGGATCAGGACATTGGCGAAGGAACCCAGGATCAGCCCGAAGGGCGCCAGCATCAGGGACACGAACCAGGTTGGAAATTCGTAGATGGGCATGGGGAGCATCATACAATGCTTGCGGAGTCACCCATGAAAGCAATCCTGCTGGCAGCCACGCTAGGTCTGGGCGCGTCCCTCGCGGCCCAGGACAAGACCCCTCCCCTGAAGGTTCCCGATCCGCCGGCCGCGGGCGCGGTGCGGGCCGCGGCCAGGCCCAGGGTCCAGCTCGTCACCAGCTGCGGCAACATCGTGGTGGAACTCGAGCCGGAGGCGGCGCCCGGGACGGTGGCCAACTTCCTCCGCTACGTGGCCGAGGGCTTCTACACGGACACGATCTTCCACCGGGTGATCGACGGGTTCATGATCCAGGGCGGCGGACTGCGGGCGGACCTGACGGAGAAGAAGCCCCACGAGCCGATCCCCAACGAAGCCCGGACCGCGGCCAAGGCCGGCCTGCTGAACCGGAAGGGCACCCTCGCCATGGCCCGCCAGGACAACCCCCAGAGCGCCACGGCCCAGTTCTACATCAACACCGCCGACAACCCGGCCCTGGACCCCCGGGACCCGACGGACGCCGGCTTCGGCTACTGCGTCTTCGGCCACGTCGTCGAGGGCATGGCCGTCGTGACCCGGATCGAGAAGGTCCGCACCGGCTGGTTCCACGGCCAGCAGAACGTGCCGGACCTGCCCGTGCGCATCAAGGCGGCCCAGCGCCTGCCGGATCAGCCTTGACAGCCCTCGGCCGGCCGCTGCTGTCCTTCCTCAAGCTCGCCTACGTCTTCGCCATGATGGCGGTGGCGGCGGTCGTGGCCTTCCTCCTGGCCCCCTTCCTGGGCGGGCCCAGGGCCTTCTGGCTGGCCGCGCGGCGCTACGCCCTCCACGTGGCCCGGGTCTTCGGGATGCGCCACGAGATCCGGGGCTGGGAGGAACTGCCGGAACCCATCCGGACCGGGCAGCAGCCGGCGGTCTTCATCGCCAACCACGTCTCCAACCTGGACCCCGTCATCGTGGCCTGCCACCTGGACAACCGGCCGACCTTCGTCGCCAAGCTGGAAGTCGCCTTCTGGCCCGTGCTGGGCGCGGCGGTCTGGCTCAGCGGGGGCATCTTCATCAACCGCGGCAACCGCGAGAAGGCCATCCGGTCCATGCGCCGGGCCGCGGCGCGGGTGCGGGCCGGGGTCAGCATCATCGCCTTCCCCGAGGGCACCCGCAGCAGCAACGGCCTTCTCACGCGCCCCTTCAAGAAGGGCGTGTTCAACCTCGCGGTCCAGGCGGGGGTGCCGGTGGTGCCGATGGGACTGCTGGGGGGGTTCGAGGCGATGCCCCCCGGCGCCTGGCAGTGCCGGCCCGGCCCTTTCCTCATCCGGGTGGGCCGGCCGCTCCACCCGGAAGCCTATCCGGACCCCGACGCGCTCCGGATCGCCGCGGAGGAGGCCATGGAAGCCCTGGTCACCGGGTGGGCCTGATGGGATCATGGCCCTGACAGGAGAGCAAGCATGGCCCAGTTCGATCTGATCGTCATCGGTTCCGGCCCCGGCGGCTACATCGCCGCCATCCGCGGCGCCCAGCTGGGGCTGGCCACGGCCATCGTGGAGAGGGACCCCGCCGGCCTGGGCGGCACCTGCCTGCGCCGCGGCTGCATCCCGGCCAAGACCTGGCTGGAGACCGCGCACCGGTTCGGGCAGATGGGCGAGCTGGCCGAATACGGCATCGCCGGCGTCGACACCACCGGCCTGAAGGCCGACCTCGCGGCCATCGTGAAGCGCAAGAACCGCATCGTCCTGAAGAACGGCAAGGGCGTCGAGTTCCTCATGAAGAAGAACAAGATCACCCTGCTGCGCGGGACGGGCAAGCTGCTGGGTGGCGGGCAGGTGCAGGTGACCGGCGAGACGACCGAAGTGCACACCGCCGCCCGGATCATCCTGGCCACCGGCTCGGTGCCCCGGGACCTCCCCGGCATGGAGGTGGACGGCAAGCGGGTGATCAACTCCGACCACATCCTGGACCTCACCGTGCTGCCCTCCCACCTCGTGATCCTCGGCGCGGGGGCGATCGGGGTGGAATTCGCCTCGGTCTTCGCCCGCCTGGGTTCCAAGGTGACCCTGGTGGAATTGCTGGACCGGGTGCTGCCCATCGAGGAGGCCGCCATCGGCGAGGAGCTGGCCAGGATCCTGGCGAAGAAGGACAAGCTCGACATCCGCGTGAAGACCCGCATCGCCGCCATCGAGCGGCACGAGGACCGCGTCGTCTGCACCCTGGAGGGGGACAAGCCGGGGACCCTGGACTGCTCCCACCTGCTGGTGGCCGTGGGACGCGGCCCGGTCACGGCGGACCTGGGCCTGGAGGCCACCGCGGCGGTCGTGGACCGCGGGTTCGTGGGCGTGGACAGGTTCATGGCCACGGCCGAACCCGGCCTCTACGCCATCGGCGACATCGTCCGCACGCCCTGGCTGGCGCACGTGGCCTCCGACGAGGGGATCGTGGCGGCCGAGCACGCCGCGCAGGCCCTGGGCCGGGATGTCCAGCCCCATCCCGTGAACTACGACCGGATTCCCTCCTGCACGTACTGCGACCCCGAAGTGGGCTGCGTGGGGCTCACCGAGGCCCAGGCCGTCGCCAAGGGGCTGGATGTGCAGACCGGCGTGTTCCCCTTCATGCCCCTGGCCAAGGCCAACATCCTCGGCGAGCCCCACGGGTTCATCAAGCTCGTGGCCGACCGGAAGTACGGGGAGCTCCTGGGCATCCACATCATCGGCCCCAAGGCCACCGAACTGGTGGCCTCCAGCGTGGCCCTCCTCGGCGGCGAGTACACCGTGGAGGAGCTGATCCGCACCATGTATCCCCACCCGACCCTCAACGAAGCCTTCCCCGAAGCCGCCCGCGCGGTCCTGGGGCGGGCCTTGAATGCCTAGCCCAGGCCTGGATACCTGGAGCGCCCCCTGGCTGGGAGCGGCCATGGTGGGGTTCTGCCTGGGGCATTCCCTGCTGCTGTGGCGGGGGTATCTGAAGGAGCGGGGCCTCGGGCAGGTCCTGGCGGCCGGCACGCTCCAGGGACTGGGCCTCCTGGCCTGCCTGTCCTGTCCCTGGCCCGAACCCATCCCGTTCCCGGTCAACCTGCTGCTCCTCGCGGGCGCGGGCTACGGCCTCTGGGCCCTGCGCAGCTACGCGGGCGTCCCGGCCCGCCTGAACCGCTGGGGCTGGCTGGCCCTGGGGGCCTGGATCGCGGTGGCGCTCGCCTTCCAGGGGATGGGCTTCCGCTGGGTCCGGGGCCTGGTGGTGCCGGCGGCCCTGACGGTGCTGGCCCTGGGCATGTCCCGGGACCTGGCCCGGCTGCCCGGGCGGGTCCGGCTGCCCGCCCAGGTCTCCGCCGGCCTCACGATCCTCCTGGCCTTCTGCGCCCTGGGGGCGGGCCTGACCACCGCCGCCTTCCTGGCCGAGACCGGGCTGTACACCGCGCCGATGCGGACCTGGTTCTTCTTCGGGGTGCTGGTCGCGCACCAGGGCGCGCTGCTCCTCCTGGGCCAGGTGCAGGGCCAGCGCGTCCAGGCCCGGCTGGAAGGCCTGACGGCCACGGACCCGGTCACGGGCCTGGCCAGCGCCAGGGGCTTCCGGGACCGGCTGGACCGGGCGGTGGCCCGCAGCCTGCGCACCGGCCGGGTCACCAGCCTCCTGGTCCTGGACCTGGACGATTTCGAAGCCATGGTGCGGGAGCATGGGCCCACCCAGGTGGACCACCTCCAGGAAGCCTTCGCCGGCACCCTGACCGCCACCCTCCGGGAGGCCGACCTCGCCGGGCGCCTGGGCGAGGGGCGCTTCGCCGCCCTGCTGCACCAGACCCCGCCCGAGGAGGCCCTCCTGGCCGCCGAGCGGCTGCGCTCCACCTGGGAGAACGTCGCCGTCAGCCTGGGTTCCCGCACCTTCCGGGCGACCCTCAGCGGCGGCGTGGCCAGCACGCGGGAGTCCATCAACGGCACCAGCGCGCTCCTGGCCCTGGCCATGGGCCGGGCGATCGCGGCCCGCATGGGCGGCGGCAACGACGTCGAGGGCGAGACCCCGGTCTACGAGAGCATGGAAGCGAACTGATAGCCGCTTCGCCGCTGGTGCTTGACCTGGTAGAGGGCCTTGTCGGCCCGGCTGAGGAGGGTGTCGATGGCCTGCCCGTCGTCGGGGAAGATGGCGATGCCGATGGCGGCGCCGACCACGCAGGACACGCCGGGGCGGACCTCCACCGGCTTGCGGATCTGCTCGATCAGGAGGGTGGCCACCCGGGCCACGCCCTCGTCGCTGTCGACGTCCGTGAGGAGGACGGTGAACTCGTCGCCGCCCATGCGGGCCAGGGTGTCGGTCTCCCGGATGCCCACCTGCAGGCGCCGGCCGATGGCCGCCAGCAGGACATCCCCGGCCTCGTGGCCGTGCTCGTCGTTCACGCGCTTGAAATCGTTGAGGTCCAGGTAGAGGATGGCGAAACGCGCATTCCGGCGCCGGGCCTGGGCCAGGGCCATCTGGGCCCGGTCCGTGAAGCTGAACCGGTTGGCCAGCCCCGTCAGCTGGTCGTGGCGGGCCATGTGGTCCATCTGCTCCTGGAGGTTCTTGAGCTCGGTGATGTCCTCCTTGACCCCGACGAAGTGGGTGATGGCGCCCTGCTCGTCGCGGATGGGGGAGATGGAGGCCACCTCCCAGACCAGGGCGCCCGACTTGGTCCGGTTGTGGAACACGCCATGCCATTCCTGGCCGCTGAGGAGCGTCTTCCACATGTCCTCGTAGAAGGCCCGGGGCAGATAGCCCCCCTTGATGAGCCGCGGGGTCTGGCCGATGGCCTCCTCCCGGGTGTAGCCCATCAGCTCGGTGAACTTCGGGTTCACATACTGGATGAAGCCGCGGGTATCCGTGATGATCACCGAGACGGGGCTCTGCTCCACCGCCTTGATGAGCAGGCGCAGGCTGCCTTCCAGGTTCAGCCCAGGATTCTCATCGGCCGGGAGGAAGGGCGGGACGGTTGGCCTCGGCTCGGACATCAAAGTCCCATCTGTTGGGCAAGCAGGTCGGACAGCGTGCCGTCGAGGGCGTAGGGCTTCACGAGCATCTGGGCCACCCCGCTGCGGTGGGCGGCCATGACGATGGCGGTGGAAACCTCCTCCGCGGCCATCACGATGGGGGGCAGGTGCGGGAAGGCCTCCTGGAGCCTGCGGACGAACCCCAGCGCATCCAGGCTGCTCAGATCCCCGTCCAGGAGGATGAGGCTGAGGTTCGGCTGCTGCAGGAAACCCAGGAAATCCTCCGGCGAGGCGGTGACCATGACCCGGCCATAGCCTTCCTCCTGCAGGAACTCCTTCAGCATGTCCCCGAAGGGCCCGGCCGGGGCGAGGGCGACCACGGCCCGGGACCGCTTCTTGAGCCTCAGGAGCGCCTCGTTCTTCGGGCCGGCGGCGGCTTCGGGGGCCGAGCCGGGTTGGGCGCAGACACCGGCCTGGGCGTGGGCTCCGGCCTGGGGCGGGACGGCGGGCTGGGCGTGGGCACCGGCCTGGGGCGGGACGGCGGGCAGGGCGTGGACTCCGGGCTGGGCCACGGCTCCGGCTGGAGGTGGCGAGGCTGGCGGAGGGGCAGCCGCGGGAGGGACGGCCGCCCCAGGGGCCTTGGGCGCTTCGGTCGCCGTCCCCGGCTTCCGGGGCGGGGGCAGCAGGCTGTCGTCGTGCGCGGGGGCC
>Ga0316223_1003867_pt1 | contig 10876 bp, 8 predicted proteins | sample TBH18009metaG_FD_206007 | JGI IMG/M metagenome (GOLD analysis project Ga0316223, IMG submission 206007) | Freshwater microbial communities from Trout Bog Lake, Wisconsin, USA - TBH18009 | ecosystem: Environmental > Aquatic > Freshwater > Lake > Hypolimnion/Profundal zone | place: USA: Wisconsin... | reverse complement strand
CTGGTCAGCACGTACGCCGGCACGGTCAAGCTCATCTACATTGACCCCCCATACAACACGGGGCGCAAGGACTTTGTCTACAACGACAGCTACTTTGACGCGACCAACAAGTATCGGCACTCGACATGGCTGGAGTTCATGTACCAGCGCCTGCGACTGGCCAAGGACCTGTTGGCTGAAGACGGCGTCATCTTTGTCTCCATTGACGACAACGAGCTGTTTAACCTTGGTCTGCTGATGAGCAAAGTCTTTGGCGAGAACAACTTTGTCGCAAATGTCATCTGGCAGAAGGTCTACTCCCCCAAGAATACGGCTGTCCATTTCTCTGACGACCATGAATACGTTTTGGTCTATGCCGCCAACAAGGACAAGTGGAGACCTAACCCCTTACCGCGGTCGGCTGAGCAGGACAAAGCGTACAAGACCACATTTGACAATGACCCTCGCGGTGCTTGGAAGCCCGGTGACCTGACGGCTCGCAACTTTTACGGAGAAGGTCGCTATCCCATTACGTGCCCGTCAGGGCGGGTCATTGACGGACCGCCGGCTGGTCGGTATTGGGTTGTTTCCCAGAAGCGGTTCAACGAGCTTGATGCGGACAACCGGGTCTGGTGGGGGAAAGACGGCAACAACATTCCTGCACAAAAGAGGTTCCTCTCGGAGGTCAAGCAAGGAGTGGTGCCCCAGACCTTGTGGACCTACGACGCTGTGGGCCACACCCAAGACGCCAAGAAGCAACTAAACGCGATATTGCCTATGGAGCGCAATGACGACGTGTTCTCCACGCCGAAGCCGTTGCAACTGATGGACCGCATCTTGCGGCTGGCCACAAAGCCTGGGGACTTGGTCGTGGATTTCTTTGCCGGTTCCGGCACGCTGGCTCAATCCCTTCTGGGCTTAAATGCAGAAGACGGCGGTGACCGACGTTTCATCCTCGTGTCGAGCACGGAAGCCACTGCGGATGAGCCTGATAAAAACCTATGCCGGGATATTTGCGCCACTCGGGTTCGGCGCGCTGTTGAGGGCTACACCTCCAACAAAGCTGAAGAGATGAAGGGGACCGGTGGCGACTTTGCCTACCTACGTGCACGGCGGGTGCCAATCCACAGGTTGCAAGACCACCTAAACGACAGCATGACCTGGGCTTTCATCTTGATGAAACATGGGCACCCTATGTCAGAGCCAGGGAAAACAGCTTCGTTGTCAGTGGGTGTTGACCAGACTTTAATTTACCTCCCATCCACGACCGCAAAAATGAAATCCATCCTAAAAGGCTTGTTGGTGACCCACCCACAAGCCGTTGTCTACAGCTGGACGCCTGCGGCCTTGGTTGGACTGGTGGACGAAAACAGCTTGAGGGAGGTGCCCGCTGATCTGACCCGTGGTTTCCGTTTTGGAAATTTGGGAGGCGAAGCATGAGCCGGATTGACCCGCTGCTGTTCCAAGAACGGCACATCCTGGCGGTGGTAGCACGCTATTGCGCGCTCCGCGATTCATACAACCAGCTCAACGAGCCTAAGGAAATCAGCAAGCTACGAAAGTTGTCGGCCGCTCTTATGCTTCAGGCCCCAACGGGCATCGGAAAGACCTTGATTGCCACTGAGGCGGTGGCACGGTTTTCCGAGGAGGACAAGGTCGTATGGTTCTGGTTCGCGCCGTACGCCACGCTCATCAACCAAGCTGAAGCCAGCCTGCGCCGCCAAGCGCCACAGCTCAAAATTCTGAACATTGAACATCAGCGCACGCCTGACGAGTTGGCTTCTGGCGCGCTGTATGTCATCACCTGGCAGACTGTTGCCGCCAAGACCAAAGAGTCCCGGCTTGCCCGTGTCACCGGTGACGACGGATTGTCGGTTGACGACCTAGTACACCAGGCCCGCGCGCTTGGCTTGCGCATTGGTGTTGTGGTGGACGAGGCGCACCACGGTTTCGTCAAAGCCAAAGAGGCTTACCGCTTCTTTTCTGAGGTTCTGGAGCCGGACTACGCTCTTCTCATGACGGCAACCCCTCGGGATACCGACGTGGCGAGCTTCTCCGAAAAGACTGGCTACCAAGTTGGCGACCAGTCGGAATGGGCCACCATTACGCGGGACGAAGGCTACCAAGCAGGGCTATTGAAGCTGGGCGTCAAGACCGCACAGTTTCTAACTCAGAACAATGATGACGCGGCGTTGCTGGACTTTGAGGAGGTCGCAATGTCCGAGTGCGCGGCCATGCACCGCCACATCAAGACTGTGTTGGCTGAAAACGGGGTTTCACTGACACCCTTAATGCTGGTTCAAGTGCCCAACGGCAAAGAGTCAATAGAGAAGGCCAGGGCCTACCTTACGGACACGCTCAAATTTCCGGAGGGGTCCGTTAAGGTTCACGTATCAGATGAGCCGGACCCAAATTTGCAAGCTTTAGCGCATGACCCGTCCGTTGAGGTCATTGTGTTCAAGATGGCTATCGCCATGGGGTTTGACGCCCCTCGTGCGTTCACCCTGGCCGCACTCAGAGGAACCCGTGACGCCAACTTCGGCATCCAGGTGGTGGGTCGCATCATGCGTGTGCACCATTTATTGCAGCGCCGAACAAACACCCCATTGCTACTGGAATACGGGTACGTCTTTTTGGCTAACCGTGAAGCCCAGGAAGGCCTGACTGGTGCAGCGGCCGTCATCAACAAGATGAAGGGGCACATGACAAGTGCCACGTCAGAAACGGTTGTGACGTTCACAGTCGACACGGCTTTCGTACAGGTCGTCAAGGATGGTGCCACTCCCTTGATGTTCAACCCAGATGAACTGGATAGGCCCATCGAGCTTCCGAGGCGCACGGAGGGGGACGGGTCCGCACCAACTTTCGTGACCCCGGGCGAGTTACTCAATGGAGGCATTCCCCGCGACCAGCCTCCGTTATTCCCTGGGATAGCCAAAGATGACTTAGCCCATGGTCCTGTGACGGGCCAAACTGCACTGGCCAAGGCGTTCCACCTCGATAGCGAGGAACAGTACAAATTCGAGCTGAATGAGGCTCTTGCTACTGAGTTGGTCACCGAGGTGATGCCCTTCCAGCCTGACGACTTCGAATCCCAACTCGTTACTTTCGTAGACTTCTCCGGCGTGCTGGTGGACCGTGACCGCAGCAACACCAGGCTCGTCAAACGCACGATAGACATTTTTGAGTCCACGGACGGTCCCACGGACGAAAACATCTGGGCCAAGATGTCGCCGGCGAGCATTGCTCTCAAAGCTCGCCAAATTGCCTTTGAATACCAGGACGTTGACAGCCGAATGTTTCTAAAGGCGCTACGAACTCGCTTCAAAGAAGCCCTGGAGTCCGGCGGTTTTGACATGCCCACCTCCGAGGAAGAGCTAACCCAACAGTTGGAGCTCGTGCTGGTCCGGAATCCGGCTTTGATACGGCAAGCCCACAAGCGATGCAGTGCCAGCCAAATCCACACGCAAAGCGCATTGCTGCCAAGGTCTTTGTTGTCGAGGGTTCGCTTGGAGCCGGCAAAGCGAAATCTGTACAAAGTGTTTCCGGCGGACCTGTCTCCGGAGGAGCTCCGGTTCGCAGAACTCTTGGATACCGCCCCAGACGTCGTATGGTGGCATCGAAACCCGGTGCGCAAGCCTGACTCCGTCGGGCTATATCGCTGGTCAAGCGGAGTGGGATTCTTCCCTGACTTCGTTGTTGCGGTGAAAGACCGTAAAGTGGGCGGCGGGATTGCGCTCGTCGAACTCAAGGGCGTCCACTTGCAGCAGTACGACAAGGAAAAGGCGGGGGCCATCCATGAGGTTTATGGCCGCGTGTTCATGGTCGGCCTTGGCGCGAAGCCCAGCAAAGAGCAGCGGTTGTTCCGCCTCAGCGAGGGGCAGTTGGTGGACGATGGCCTGTTTGAGGTCGGGCGGCTACGGTACGACTGACAGCATCGTTCAGCTTACTGATTGCGCTTGCGAACTTCGCACGCAGGCTGATGCGCATGCACGCATTTGAACGCCGCAGGGCAGCTGTAATCATGCTGAGCGGTGACCCTGGCGGACCCAATCTCGCTTAGGTAGAAAGCCTGAACAACGAGTGCGACCCTGACATTTGCAGGGATGCATTGAACTACGATGTGTGTGACATTGGGCATTTGATGCTCCGGTGCTGGATGACGCATCTATCTTGTCGTCACGACTACAGTCAAACCAGGGGAAAACAATGACACCAAGATTTACGAAAGCCATTAGCCTGGCCGCGCGCGCCCACGAAGGCCAGAACCGGAAGGGGACACCCATTCCATACATAACGCATCCTGTCGCAGTGGCGGGCCTAGTTGCCCAGTTTGGGGGCGATGAAGACCAGCAGATTGCTGCTTTACTGCACGACGTCCTCGAAGATGGCGGCCCTCAATATGCTGCCGAAATCGAGGGTGAGTTTGGGACTCGCGTGCTGTCCATCGTTGAGGGTTGCACGGATGGCGTGCCTGATGCGACCGGTCAAAAGCCGCCGTGGGACGAGCGTAAGCAGGCCTACTTAGCCCACCTGGCTTGCGCAACGGCCGATATCTTGCTGGTCTCAGGTTGCGACAAACTCAGCAACGCGAGAGCCATCTTGGATGACCTGGTGGCCATCGGTCCAGCCGTATTTGACCGATTTACAGCGAAGAAAGAAGGAACGCTTTGGTATTACGCTGAGCTGTCCAAGATATTCACCGCCGCAAATGCCCCTATGGCCAAGCAACTGGCCATGACGGTTGGTCAAATTCACGGGCTGGATGAGAAGTCGGTTTGAGTTGCTAAAAAAGAGCCCAGCGCGATGCTGGGCCTAACCATACAAAAGATGGCCGCGCTCAGGGAGGTGAAGCGCAGGGGCGTGAACCCAAGACAACTGTAACCGATGAACTGGATTCAGGTGAGTGCGGTTGCGTGGGTTCGGGCTGGCCAGTGCGCCATTCATTGAGGTTCGTGAATGTGCGCTTGCAGCCAGTGCAGCGTACCCCCGGTCGCGCGCATGGCGCCTGATTCATCTCGCTCAATGACTGGCCCGTATGCCGACGTTCCGCACGCATGGCATTTCGTCACGTAATCTTTTTTGACTTGGCTCATCCCCGGATGATGCTCGCAGTGGGTCCCGCAGGCCTGACAGCCGCGTAGCGGGGCCTACGCGCGGGCGTCTGCATTACGTCTTGGCTGGCGGACTCACCAGTCGCAGGGTTGCGTCACAGTTTGGCGCAACCCGAGCGTCAGTTCAAGGTCCAGAATTGCGGTTGCCGTGAGCAGCTGTTGCACGGTAACGCTTTCGGGGTGCAGTTCCATTTGCGAAATTCGAGCTTGGCTGAGCCCCATCCGAGCGGCGAGGTCGGCTTGCGTGAGGCGCTTTTCCTTGCGCGCGGATAGCAGCAGTTGGCCGAGTTGCATGGTGGTGAGTAAAGGGACTGAGCCGGGCATGTGGCAATTTTATCAGTGTGAGTTGTAAACGCCGTTTAGTAGTGTGGCTGATATCGGGGCTACGTAGCGGAGTGAGGCAATAACGGGCGGCACCCTTTTGGCTGTGGCGCCTAGGCCGGTTCGCAATCGGCCCGGACAAACCTTGTATCGAAAACGGAGGTTTGTGCAACACGTTCAACGAACCAGGTCAGTCACCCAAAATCGCCTTCATTCGTGTTTCATAAGCCTGTAGCCAAGCTATGCCAGCTAGACCGTACAGGCTAGCTTGTCTAGCTAGACCATCTATACAAGCCATTGCGTACTGAGCCCGCCCCCTCCCCCAGACCCCCTCCCCCCCAAACGGGGGAGACCATTCTTCCAAAAGACCCGAGCACTCTGCATGATGGACAAGCAGGGGGTCAGCATGGACATGGCGCCTTCGGCTTGGACAACCCGATGGGTTGCCCACATGCCCAAGCCTCCCACCCATACTTGACCACATGGGCACTACCTACGGCCTGACGCGCTTCGCTTGCCAAATTTCCTTTTTAAAGAATTGGCCGAAAACACTTGCCACTGACAGGCCCTGGGCTCAGTGCACGCTCGTCCGAGGCGGTATGGCGAAGCCGGTGACACGTTCAGAGCGTCGTTCAACCGCTAGCTGCAAGTCATCTACTGTGCCCACAAGAATCACGAGTTCACGCCCACGGGTGATTGCGGTGTATAGCCACTCCCTGGTGACAAGCCGCGAATTTTCAACGGCGATTAGGACCGTGCGGGCTGAACTGCCTTGCGCTTTGTGACAAGTGATTGCATAGGCAAGCTCGATGTCGCCTTCTGCCGCGGGTGGGAGTAGACGAGGTTCTGACTCACCATCCCATAGCACTTCAATGCTCGGGCCGTCGATATTGGTGACCACTCCGAGAAGGCCGTTAAAGAGGCCGTCCTGGTATCGGTTTGCGGTTGCTACGACCGGGTCACCAGCAGCTACGGTCGCAAGGGGGCCAAGTCGGCGGGTCAAAGCGCGGGCAGGGCGGCTCGCAACCGATTCCGATTCATTGATGTCCGCAACAGTTGCTCGCTTGGCTGCGATGACCATCAAATCGCCTCGTGCGCGCATCTGACGTTGAGCCGACGCAAGACCGGAGATAGGAATGAGAAATACGCCTTCCGTCTCGCCGGCCCATACAGTCGGCTGTGGAGCGCACCCCTGCCGCACAAGTCGCGACACTTTCAAAATGTCGCTGTCATGCGCTTGCCGTAGGACCTTTGTTAGCCGGGCAACGCGTGAGCCTTCTGCCACCAGGTCATGGAATATCTTCCCAATGCCGACAGGTGGCAGTTGACCCTCGTCCCCCGCGAACAGGACTCTCGCGCCGTCTGGCAGCAGTGTCAGCAGCGTATGGAGTCCGGGCGTATCCAACATGCCTGCTTCGTCGATGACCAACAAAGTACGCGACGTGACGGTGACATCCGAGGCTGGGCGTCTACGCATTGGGTCAGAATCCTGTGCGCGTTGGCGCTGCATCATGCCAATTAGCCGAGCAATGGTGTACGCCAGGCGTGGCCGTGCGGGGGATGACGCACCACGCGACAAAGTTAGCGCTGCTTTGCCGGCAAGCGCGCTCATTACGACATCACCACCTGCGAATTCCCAGGCGGTAGCAAGCACCTTCATCACTGTTGTCTTTCCAACGCCTGCTCCGCCTTGCAGTGCAGCCCCCGGCAGTTCCAACAGCTTTATGACAGCGATATGCTGTTCGTCGGTCAGTTGCAGTCCAGTCTCGCACTCTGCGTCAAACACCAGCGTATCCAGAGCGTTACCTACAGGAAGGGCGACGCTCGGTTCGCGGCGTTCGATGGCCAGAATCGCTGCGCTAACCTGGTCCTCCAGCCATGCGGCGCCGGGCACCCTCAGCAATGCACCAGAACGACGGAGGAGTCCACGCTCGTCAGCCAGAGCGATAACGGTCTGTGGATTGACGCCTCGGGTTTCCAGTAGTGCTGCGATACGCGCGCCGGTCGCGGCCGTGTCACCTTCGCTGAGCAACTCGCGCCAACTGCTGTTCAGCGCGCCCAACAGCCTGGCAGGATGCTGGCTGAAATCGACGCTCTCGTCTGCCTGACGCAGCAGCCGCAAGCCAACGCGGTCGGACAGCTTCCAGTCCATTAGGCTGGCCGGCAAGTACGGGTTACGCCGAAGTCGCTCAATGGCGTCTACCCCGGCCATGAATCGCCACAACTGACTTGCAGCGCGGGACTCTCCTATGCCAAGCTTTTCCAGAAAGATTAGGAACTCAACCTCGGCGGTTTTGAGCTGGTCGGCGCCCGCCTGAGTGGCAACTGCGGCGTATACCTGTGCTGCAATCTTTGCCGCGAGCGCAGGTTTGTTGGGCTCAATTAGGGCTGCGACCTCGCCCATTCGAGTGACGTCGGCGAGCACGACGGCCAGGTCGTGGCCGAAGGCGTTCACGAGCCGTTGCGCGCGGATGTCCCCGATGTTCGGCAATCGCTCCAGCCACGGGCGCAGCAGGTCGCCCTGATGGATAGTGCGCTTCATGTTCTTGCTGTCGACTTGGGCCACGGACTTGCCGAAGCGGTCACGGAAACTTGATAGCTGCCCCTTGACCTCGAAAGCGTCGCCCGGCAGCGGCTGTGTGTCGCGACCGGCGAACTTGACGCGCAGGAGGCTGCCGTCATCACGGCGGCCAGTGAAGATGCAGCCGCCATCGAGCTGGGACAGAACCCGCTCAACGACGACGTTTCCTGTGAAGTTCTCGCTCAATCCTCGACCCTCACGAACATACCTGCATGGATAGCATCCAGTTGCGCGCGTAGGCGCGAGTTCTCAGCCTTGAGTGCTTCGTTGTCGTCCACTGCTACTTTGAGCTTGTCTAGTAGCTCGGCGTGAACGGCCTGCGCTTCGACGGCAGCCTGGGATGCATCCTTCGCAGACTGGGCCTGCCGCAACATGCGTTCTTTGAGCGCCTTGTCGCCGGCGTCCTGGACCAGACGTGCTCCGATGGGCATCAGGCCTTGGCCTTCGGCCATCAGATTTATGAGCTGGCTCAGTTCATCGCGTTCGTAGAGGTACTTTTCCTGAGTGACCTTGAGGTCGATGGCCTGAGCGACCGCCCGCACGTTGACCTTGCCGTCCGGTGTCGCTGGCAAGGTTGGCGCCTTTTGCTCGTTGGGCTGCGCCTGGTATGCAACTTCACGCTCGTTCAGATACGCTTCAAGGCGCACGCGCACTTGAGGTATGACGCTAGGTCGTGCCATGGTTAGTCCTTTTTCTTGGGCTGCATCGGAACAACCTTCAAAGTCGCTTGTTCAGAAATCATTTGACGCAGCTTTCCATTTTCGAGCTGAGCCTCCTTAAGCTGAGCTGTAGCATGTTCTAAGTCCGTTTCGCTGATACGGTGTGTCTCCAGTAATTCTTCGTAGAGGGTTTTCCACTCGTGGACACGGGTGCCAAGTTCCTTTCGCACACGGCCTCTGCCAACAACCGACCCCAGCTTCAGCGTCTCCAACCACGTCCGCACCTCTTTTGCGAGTTCCAGGTAGCGTGGCTTGTGGAAGGTGAAGGGATGAATCTTTGCCCGCCGTGCGACCTCAGCCATTGATACAGCTCCCTTATTGAGGGGGTAGATTCCATCGTTAGCCGCCATCTCCGTCTGGATTGACGTCATGACTGTGCGAACGCGCGCATGAGATTGCGCGGACTCACTATCGTGGCGAGCAAGCGCTGCGGTACGCATCCGTTCAATCGCAACTGGCGTCATAGCCCGTTTCTTGTCTGGTTTTGCGTCCATCAGTCCACCTCAGTGTCTTGCACATTCATCAAACTCTGAACTGTTGAATTCAGCATCCACTTTTCCTTGAGGTCATCAAACCGCATTACATGCGCACGAATCTGACCAGCCCAATGTGCTGACATGAGCTCCTCCCCTTCTGCGACAGCATTCAAATAATGAGTTACAGACTCTTGAATGGAACCGTCGACGTCCTCCCGATGGAATGACTCCTCAAGCCGATTTCCGCAGGTGGTTTGGCATTTCGAAGGTTCCGGGCGACCACGACTTTTATTACATGGACCTGCTTCGCCAGGAAGCTTGGTGCACAACACGCCGGGGCGTACCTGTTCCCACGCAGTACCTTGCATGGTCAATAGCTCGGCAAGTTCATTCACCCTTGAGACACTCCAGTCTTCGCCACGGCGATGTACACGGTCCCGGTATGACCTTACCGCTTCGTTCAACGTCACTGCGCCAAGCCCGCCATAGCCACCCATAGTTGGTTTTTGCCGGGCTGCTAGCTGAGCATCGACCAGGTGCTCAACGACTTCTTTCGCCCGCATAACCCGCAGTTCCCTCGCAACTGTCTCGATTTCAGCCCGCAGGTCTTTGTCCGCCAAGATGTAGTACAGCGTCATTTCGATTGACTTGTGACCAAATACGTCCATCAGAATCTTTGGGGCTTGTGTAAGAGCCAGTCCAACCAAGCGCGCAAGTGTTTTTCGGAAGCGATGTGACCTGATGTTTTGACCACCCGGTTCAGTGCTCATGCCAAGGGTTGTTGCATACCGTCGCAAATAGTTGTTGATGTTACGTAGCGGTTGGGATGAGTCTGACGCTGGTGCAGCTGAGATTTCGCCCCAAAGGTGCACGCCAGGTGCACCGGAGCTTTGCGTCCGCTTTTTCGACTGGCCGGCGTTGTGCAACTTCTCGGCGACAGCCGCGAGTCTCGCTTGCTGTTCTATGGCCTCTACGGCCAAATCGGGCAAGAGCCAGTCTCTGAGTTCCCCCTCAAACGACTGCACAAGCTTATATGTCCGTCCGTTTGCATACTGTCGGCCATCTTTGTCACGCTGCACGCAGTCACGTTTAAGGCTCAAAGCTTCCGAGGAGCGGGCGCCCATGCTCAACGCGATTACGAAGTAGTGCGCCATCTGAACCGCTCCAAGTAGCCCCTTCACGTCACGGAAGTTTTTCGGCGGCCAAAGCAGTGCAGTGTTGTTTCCCTCTATGTCAGCTATCGAAGATGCCTCAAAACCCGTAGCGCCAGGCAGATTCAATTCGAAGGGAATACTCATGAACGGGACTCCCTGTTCGTCGAGCCACCTGTGCCGTGTCAGCATCTCGCTGATTTTTTCTTGGCGATAGCTAATGACTGATGACATTACCCAGCCCTGCTGCAACGATTCTTTCCAAAGCACCACAATCTGCTCCGCAATTGCGAGTACGTTCGGTGCCAAGTTCCGCATGAGCCATTTGCTCTTCCAAGCCATTTCGGACAAATAGTCATCGGGGAAGGGTAGATGCGGGTCACGCTTGGCCGGCGGCTCATTCAACAGCGGGGCTCCTTTCATGGCTTCAGGCTTGGACGGCTTAGCAAGCGGTGGGACGTCGTGCCAAAGGCCGCGCTCTGCCAGCATTCGCATACGTACGCATTCGTTGAGTGCATCTTTTCGTAGGTTCTTG
>Ga0316223_1003862_pt1 | contig 10888 bp, 9 predicted proteins | sample TBH18009metaG_FD_206007 | JGI IMG/M metagenome (GOLD analysis project Ga0316223, IMG submission 206007) | Freshwater microbial communities from Trout Bog Lake, Wisconsin, USA - TBH18009 | ecosystem: Environmental > Aquatic > Freshwater > Lake > Hypolimnion/Profundal zone | place: USA: Wisconsin... | reverse complement strand
CCAAGGTTGTCGCGCTAAATTTACGGTATTGTTTCTTCAAGCTCGGAAAAAGAACTCGGGTTGCTGGTTTCGACTCTTTCTTAAACAGTGACAGACGTTACAATGAGGCTCCTTGTTCCGGGGAAAACGGTATTACCCAAACCCTCCGCAACCGCGCTATTTACCTCCCTGGCCGAAGAAAAGGGAGAAGATGCGATAGGGGTAGTTCTCTCTGGCACCGGTTCCGATGGTTCAGCGGGGATAGCCGCAATCAAAGCGGCAGGCGGCTTTACTTTGGCGCAAGACCCGCAAGCAGCCAAATACAATGGAATGCCACAGGCTGCGATTAGCACCGGTTGTGTTGAATGGGTACTGCCCTGCAAAGGGATAGCGGAAGAAATTACAGCTATCGCCCGTGCGCACGGCTTGATAGACCGTGCTTCCAAGCAAGGAATAGCACCGGCCACCATGAAGGGCCTGCTGCAGATGGTGTACAAACACTCCAAGATAGATTTCTCAGGTTACAAGGAGGCAACCTTATCACGCCGCGTTGAACGTCGCATGGCAGCTAATCGCCTGAATAATCTCGTCGCTTATTTTGATTTCTGCAGTAAAAATCCGGATGAATTAAGCAAGCTAAGCAAGGATATACTGATATCGGTTACTGCCTTCTTCCGTGATCGAAACAGTTTTGAGAAACTGCGAAAAATATTGGCGGCCATTATTTCCGAAAAACTGCGCGGGGATGAAATTCGCATCTGGGTACCCGGCTGTGCAACAGGTGAGGAAGCCTACTCGATCGCTATTCTGCTGTCTGAACTTCTGGGAAACAGTGCCGCTGATTTCCGCATCCAGATCTTTGCAACAGATATTGACTTGGATGCTATGGCAGTCGGCCGAAAAGGAATATATCCGGAAAGCTCACTTGGCGAAGTCAGCCCTGAAACGATCACCCGTTACTTCAGCAAACGGGTCGATCACTACGAAATCGCCCGTCCAGTTCGAGACATGGTAGTTTTTGCCAGACAAGACTTGGTGCTCGATCCACCATTTTTAAGACTTGATCTGGTCAGTTGCCGTAATCTGCTGATTTATTTTCAACCCCAGCTTCAAGCACGGGTATTTTCAATTTTTCATTTTGCGCTCAGGCCGTCTGCCTATTTATTTTTGGGAAAATCCGAGAGCATTGTTCATCAGGAGAGTTTATTTTCTCCTGTCAGCAAAGAGGCTCGTATTTTCAAGCGCATCGCAGCAAAGGATCAGATTATCCCGATTCCGCTTTATTCCAGCCAAGATGCAGGAGGCACCCCAAAACCGCCTATCACTCTCTCAGATCGCAGTTCCCGCAAACAGGAAAACAAACTGCAAAAAGCCCTCTCCGAGATTTATGCCCCACCCAGCGTGTTGATCAACAAAAACATGGATGTGGTTGAAGTCCATGGAGAAATGCAAAATTATTTGCATTTTCCGGCCGGGAAGCTGGAGTTGAATCTGGCACAACTATTACGACGCGAATGGCGTACGGAAGTGCAAACGCTGGTTCATCATGCAGAACTCAAACATAGCGCCACCATAGGCAGAATAAGGCCGATCAAAAACCGGACCGGCCATAGTGTTCAAATCGAAGTTCACCCGGTTCCATCGCGTGACGACCAAAAGTTATTTTTAATCAGCTTTATCTCGCTGTCCACAGAATCAGGTTTATCCGAGGTGGCCGAGCAACCCCAGGTTAATAACAGAGAGCTTGAGGATGAGCTGATCGCAACCCGTGAACATTTGCAAACTGTAATTGAAGAACTGGAAACATCCAACGAAGAATTGCAGGCACTCAATGAAGAAATGCAGGCTGCCAATGAAGAACTTCAATCGTCCAACGAAGAGCTCGAAGCATCCAATGAAGAATTGCAATCCACCAACGAAGAACTCACCACCGTTAATGAAGAGTTGATTGTTAAAGGCGGAGAGCTCAGTCTAGTCAATACCGAGTTGGAGAATCTACAAAACAGTACCGGATTCTCTCTCATATTGCTGGATCAGGAATTACGTTTGCAACGGTACAACAAAGAGGCTGCCAGCTTGTTTGGCTTTAGCGTGCACACTCTGGGCAAAAACGTAGCCGGTATTTCGCTTCCTGTAACAGAAGTGATTGATACAGCCAAACTGGCCATGTCAGACGGCATCAAGCGTCAGCAACAAACCAGTTTTGGCGGGAAACATTACAATGTGCTGTGTTTTCCCTATACCTCACATGATCAATCGCTTGGCGGTGTAATTATCACTTACATCGATGAAACCGAACTCATTGATGCCCAGCGAAGCATTTTATCCAGCCAGGAACGCTTAATCGCGGTGATGCAAAACTCACCCATGCTGATCAGTCTAAAAGATCCGGCAGGCCAATACCAATTTGTCAATAAAACCTTTGAAAGCGTATTCAATCTGGAACATGGCGATGTTATCGGGAAAACAGACACTCAGATATTTCCCGAGACGATAGCCATTCTTTTTGAACAATTGCATTTTAATGTCTTGCACAAAAAAGCCCGGGTGGAAATGGACGCATCCATCCACCTTAATGACAATCCGTCCTGGTTCACGTTTATTTCTTATCCAATCATTGATAAAGAAGGCTCGATCAGTGCCGTCTGCTGCCAGGCAATTGACATCAACGAACGCAAAGAACTGGATGAACAGAAGAAACTGACTGCAACCTTTTTTGAAGTTGCTTCAGAGGGGATTGTAATTACCGATCCCTACCAGAACATTGTCAAGGTCAATCCTGCCTTCACCAAAGTGACCGGATATGAAGCTGCAGAAGTCATCGGAAAAACACCCAAAATACTCAATTCCGGAAAACATGACGCCAAATTTTATGAATCCATGTGGAAGGCCATTAACACTAAGGGTTGGTGGCAGGGTGAACTATGGAACCAGCATAAGAATGGCAATAATTACCTAGAATGGTTAACGATCAATGCCGTACGGGATGAACGGGGAGAATTGGCTAACTATTTCGCCATTTTCTCGGATATCACGCTCATCAAGGCTTCCCAGCAAAGACTGGAATATATGGTTAACCATGATGAGCTTACTTCCCTTCCCAATCGCAATGAACTTAAGGGGCGTCTTGCACAAGCGTTCTCCCGAGCAAAACGTCGCAACAGCAATTTCGCATTAATGTACATTGATCTGGATAACTTCAAGAACGTTAACGATAACTTGGGACATGAATGCGGCGATTTGCTGCTACAGCAGGCATCTGAAAGACTGGGTTTATGTGTGCGTGTGGAAGATACCGTTGCGCGAATAGGCGGTGATGAATTCAACGTGCTACTGGAAGACGTGACAGAAACACAGATAGCCAATACCGCTCAACGTATTCTGGATCATATTTCCAAACCCTATCTTGTCAAAGAACAACAGGCATTTGTTTCCGCCAGTATTGGCATTGCAGTTTATCCAAAAGATGCAGATGACATAGAAACACTGGTTAAGAATGCCGATTCGGCAATGTATCTGGCAAAAGACAAAGGAAAAGATAGCTACCAATTTTTTACTTCGGATCTGAAGGAAAGAATTACTCATCATGTTGAGTTAGAAAATGCACTTCATGAAGCGATAAATGCCAACGAACTAAAATTAGTGTATCAGCCAGAATTTGACCTACAAACTGGGGAGTTACTTGGTGCGGAAGCACTGCTTCGGTGGAAAAGCAAAACATTTGGCCTGGTTGGTCCAGATGAGTTTATTCCGATTGCAGAGGAATCCGACCTTATTCTGGAAATTGGTGAATGGGTCATTGAACGTGCAGCCAAGCAACTAAATGATTGGATTAATCAAGGAAATCCGTTACCGGGGACGTTGTTTGTGAATGTTGCATCCCGGCAGTTGATGCGTCAACCACTTCTGGCAATTATTACAAGGCAATTGGAAAAATATGGGTTACCACCACGCTCCATCGGTATCGAAATTACCGAGCGCACGCTAATGGCTAACAGTGAAGAGATTACCCGAATACTGCACAATATTGAGCTGCAGCATATTCCGATTGCGATAGATGATTTCGGCACGGGCTATTCTTCCTTGTCTTATCTCAAAACATTTCCGATTTCCTACCTCAAGATACCGAACCAGTTTGTAGATGGCGTTTCGAAAGATGAAAGTGATAAGGGGATCGCAACCGCAATTCACGGCGTGAGCGTGGCCCTAAAATTGGAAACAATTGCTGAAGGAATCGAAACCGCCGAGCAACTTCATGTTTTACGCGAAATTGGATGTCATAGTGGACAAGGTTATTTGTTGGGAAAACCAGTTGAGGCAAAAATATTTGCAAAACAATTTATTCAAAACAGAGCTACAAAAACCAAGAAGTAATCAATATCAATAGATTTCATGGAAACCATTCCAAACAAAATGCTTTATCATCGAAATTGGCAGAAAAGCAGTCTGCTTATTGCCGGAGGTTCGGATCCTCTCACTCAGACCAGTTTTATATTATTAATACAATAACTTATAGAGTTTGTCACGCATCACTGTATTATTTATGATGATCTAAACCGCATACGCGATCACGCTAACCGGATTGGCACTGATCCACTTTAGACAAAGCAAGACAGCGTTTCTCCTCCTCTGACTATCTATCACTCGCGTCAGTTTCATGTCGTGTTGGGTTCGATACTAAGTTTACTCGCCATGCAGCGTCACGACAACGCAACGACTACCCCCTTGATTCCGGTGTTCACACAGGTAGATACCCTGCCAGATCCCCATCCTTGGGGATCCATCGGCAATCGGGATATTGAGGCTACTACCCAGCAAGCTGGATTTGATGTGCGCAGGCAGGTCGTCCGAACCCTCGTCACGATGCGAGTAATACGGTTCGTTCTCTGGAACGGCACGATTAAAGTAGCTTTCGAAATCTTGCCGTACCCTGCTATCGGCATTCTCGTTGATGGATAACGAAGCAGAAGTGTGCATGATGAAAATATTCATCATACCAACCTTGAAGTCACGAAGTTCGGGTAGTCCGCTCAGCAGTTCGTCTGTGATGAGGTGAAAGCCTCGCGTTCTGGGTTTCAGGCGTATTTCTTTTTGCAGCCACATAGCAATGCGTTTTCTCAGTTCCGAATCTTATCCTGGGATTCATTGACACGGACCACCTCCCCTTCGATGATCTCTCCTGCAAACTTCTCATGCGCCAGAGATGCGTCATCAGCAGGAGTATTCCTCATTTGCTTTCGAAGTTTACGTGTCTTCCACATCAGAACAGTCCATGCCACAGCAACCATGCTCAGAATGACAACCAAAAAAACAGCCGAGAACATGAACACCAATCCACTCAGCACAGTAGTCGCGGCAATCACACCCGCTCTTTGCAACAGGTTAGCAGGGGTGGTCGAAGTGCAGGAAAGATATTTCATCTGACTGATGAGTATGAGATTTTTTGAATGGACATTCTATACCATACATACGCCCTTCGTATCGACCTGAAAGGCGACATTGATGTCTCTCGCTACAACGCTAAAACCGGTTACGAAGATTACGTAATTAACGCGAACTGACTTTTCAACCTAATCAGCGATCGTCACAAGCACAGAAGCTGTTGAGAATGATTTACAGTATTTGCTTCTGCCACCCAGTAAATCGATAATTTTTTCTACATTTGAAGCGCTATTGGTATCAATAAGGAAATTTCGACTCTTACCATCTTCCATTATCCCAAAACGGCTCACGCTTTCAATGCCATTGCAACTGGCAAGAACAGATTGAATTGCCTTAATTATTTGCGCTTCTGTGGAGTGCTTACTGAGCTGAGCTAGTGTTGTTGGCAAAGTTGACATAGAAAATTATGCGGGTAGAAAAGCGTGGTTGTCGCTTAGTTAATAATTTATCTGTTTTGCAATTTATGTACGAAATCACTCGTGCTAATTCCAAAGGCGAAAGCAATCTTTTCAATTGTCACAAGACTGGGACTGCGTTTTCCACATTCAAGCAATGAAATATGTGTGCGATGAAGTCCGGCTATGTTGGCAAGAAATTCTTGCGACATACCCATTTCTTGCCGTAACGTCCTTAACGCAACTGGAAAATCAATAAATTTGATATCAACTTTGTACATCATCCTCTAACCTACTTAGCCGCTCTACGTTGGAGCAGCCGAATATATATAAAAACCAGCAGCTAATCCGACCTAGCATATGCGTCCAAAGGCATAGGGACAACTGACAACTGTCATCAGGCGAACAAGAACTCGTTGTTGCATTTGTTCATATCCTTGCTGAGCTTATGATAGGATGCAGTTGTTAGCAGTTTGGCTTTTCAAATTACATTTAGTTCAAGCTGTTATTAGTGGCGAGTTTTGTTAAGCCAATCTTTTTAAAATTATCTGCCAACCCCACTCAAACCGGGTCACAATTCCGACTCCAGCATTTAGGGAGAAAGCTAATCATGAAAAAGAAACACCCCCCAGAACAATATACTGCGAAGCCTAAATCTGTGGCCGAGAAGCCTTTTGTCAAAACTTCGGAACATCCTTCCGTGGCAGTGGCAAAAAAATTGATGGGCTGGCTGGATCGTGGCGACGTTCCCCCCAGCGTCGTCTTGTTACATGGCCTGCATTTTGCGCGCAGTCGGGAAAATGATGGACTTCCTGTAGACACATTTCGTCCTCTGATTCAGATGCAGGGGAACGATAACAGGACAATTTCTGAGGTCATGGATATTTTGGCCCAGCCCCAAGCCGTCAAAGCAAAAGTGATTGCGGCATGGCTTCAGGCTAATTGGGTGAACAAATCCCCCAGGAAGCCTCAACAGACTTCCAACCAAATTAAACCTCAAAAATCGCCAGCTGCCAAAAAGGTAGCGAAACCGTCACAAACACGATCAGGGCCCCCAGCCAAAAAAACTGTCGTCATCATCAAGAAGAAATAATTCACCAATTTCTTCAACGTGGAATTTTTTAGCCGGCTTCGTGAAGCCAATGCCTCATGTTGGCTCAATCTGTCAAACCAACAAATTCTATGTTACGATTTGCGCACTTTGAGGTGCTCGTTTGCCTGCAAGCGAGTTAAACGGGAAACAGGTGTAGAGCCTGTGCTGCCCCCGCAACGGTAAATAAGTGTGGGTTTGCCAATATGCCACTGTGAGCAATCATGGGAAGGCGGCAAATCAAAACTTATGAGCCCGGATACCGGCCTTGAACACGGTCAGGAAATGCTGCGGGCGGCGCATGGACGGGTGTATTTAACCCCTTCTCGTTTTATCCCGGCTTTTCCTGTATTTGAATGTTCCAACGGGGAACTTTGGAATCAACTCAGGAAAGTCTCATGAAATCTTATCAGCCCAAACCCGGGATGACTTGGTCAGGCATTTTTTCACTCGCATTGGCTGCAACCCTTCTCCTCACTCAAGTCACTCGAGCTGAAGAGTCACTGCCTGAAATTTTAGTTACGGCATCACGGTTTGAAGAGAATTCCAACCATGTTCCTGCCAACGTCAAAATTATCAGCCGGGAAGATATCGAGAACTCCAGTTCCAATAATATTCCCGAGGTTTTATCCCAACTGGGCGGACTGGTGATCAGTGGCACCAGCTTGGGACAATTTGGGCTGGGTGCTTCTGTCGACATGGGTGGATATGGAGCCACGGCCAATAGCACGACTCTTATTCTGCTTGATGGACAAAGGCTTAACCCCATTGATTCATCGTCTATTTCATGGGAGTCAATTCCATTGGGATCGATACAGCGTATCGAAATTCTACGTGGGGGGGCAAGCGTCCAATACGGCAACGGTGCTGTGGGCGGGGTGATTAATATCATTACCCGAAATGGCGGCTCCAAAATTAACGAGGTCACCGTAAAGGCGGGTAGTTTCGGGACGTTCATGACGAACGGAGTTTTAAACCTTGGTTCAGAAAATACCACTTTGAGGCTAAATGCGAATACTGCCAATACCAATGGTTGGAGAGACAATTCAGCTGCCAATCTGTATTCGTTCGGAGGTAAATTAACTGAATTCTTGAATGGCTCGAATTCAATTTATATGGGGGTGAACGCAAGTCATTCGAATGCACAAGCTGCGGGGGGGGTATTGGGTGAGGTCGGACAGGGCAATCCCCAACTTGCTAAATTTAATAACGTAGGAGCTGCAAATGGGGTGGATAACTCCAGTATGTGGCTGGGAGATGTGCAGAGTTTGAATGACCAACTGAGCTTCGAAGGGGAAGCCATGTACAGCTCCCGGACGTCAAACTTCTATCAACCTTTTTATTCCACTTTGGCTGCATCCAGCGTCGGCTTTGCCAGTCCTACCAATAATAATTTACAAAGTTGGTCGTGGAATCTGACGCCTCGTATCAAAGCGGATTGGGGTAAGTGGGGGACTACCATTGTTGGGTTCGACATGAACAAGTCCAGCGAAGGAACGAATGATGAATATAGCACCGGTGCACAAGCCAACTTGATTGGAGCATCACGAATGAATGATAGCGGAAATGCGACATTGCTCAGTCACTCACCTTACATTATCGAGCGATTCCCACTAAATCCCTCCATGGAAGTTAGCGGTGGATTTAGGCGTCAGACACAATCTGCCTCGGCGTATGATGCAAATGCCTACTCTGTTTCCACTGTTATGGCGAGTAAGTCGTATTCGGCAAATGCAGCGGATTTAGCTTTTAACTTCAGCTATCTTGATGGACAGAAAACGTTTATCAAATGGAACCAGTCATTCCGTTTTCCCAATATAGACGAATTCTGGGGATGGGACTCTTCTTATTCAAACCGAATATTTAACGGTATTCTGCAACCCCAAATTTCCAAGATGATAGAACTCGGTGGTGAGTGGCATTTTTGGAAGAGTCGATTGACTGCCTCAATCTTCCATTCAAACTCCCACAATGAAATCAGTCTAAACTCATCAGGCGCCAACGTTAACGAGCCTTTCGACATCCTTCGCAAAGGAATTATGCTTGACTCGATCTCTCATGCGACATCCAATCTGACCGTTTCGGTAGGGGGGAAACTTCAGAAGTCGACTTACGCGGGAGGGCCTAACAATGGCAACACCATAAGCTTGGTGCCAGATTTAACACTTAGCACCAAGATTAGTTATGCTATGGGAGATCATTGGAGCTTGGGCGGGGTGGTCACGTACACAGGAAGCCAGTACTACGATGGGGACATAAATAATTCTTTAGATAAAATGCCCTCTTCGACTATCGCGGATATATATTCAAACTACCAATCGGGGCCATGGAATGCTCGTTTTACCATTAAAAATGTTGCTAACAAGAACTACGCAACGAATGGCGGACATAGTACCTTTGTGAGCTTGTCGGATGGTTCCTATATACCCAGTTACTATTACTATCCAAGCGACCCGAGAGCTTATTACTTGACAATTAAATACGCTTTTTAAGCATATCAACATCAGCAGTCTCGACCAGCCCCATCAAAAAATTCAAAAGCTCAATCGAAATTCTTTGATGGGTGATTTAACCGAGCGCTTCACCCGAGCGCCTAAAGCCTGCTTCGATTATTTCGCTGGTGCAGGAGCGGGCGTCGCAGTTGCCACAACTGTGTTTGTAGCGGTCGATGCTGAAGTCATATCCTGATGCACGCTGTCGCAAGCCATTATGTTTGCGCTCATAGCCAAGCCGAACAGAACAACCAGGGAAATCGCTAATTTTTGCATGATAAACCTCCAGTGAGATTACTATACCCAACCAATTTATATTAGTTTTATACTACTCTGAAGTTAAACTTTCAACCCTATTAGTGATAGAGTTTTTGTGATCAACTTGAGGTCGCTCATCGTACAACCCCTGCACTGTTACCACGCACAGCTTATTCTGGGACAAAACTTTTGGATGCGATAGCAACGAAATGTAGTAACATATTGTAAATTAAATAAAATAAATAAATCGCCGATGACAGATCAACAGAAGGTTACCACCAGCCCTGGATTGGTCAAAACCGAATCAAAGACTCAAGCGCTTCGTGTTTATAGCAAGATTCTGGACATCATTGTTACCGCCCTGATCTTTGTTATGGTGCTTACTTTGATGGGAGCACTGGTCGGGCTTGTGCTTGATTTTGTGTCAGCCGCAACCTCTTTCCGTGATGCCGTTTCAACTCACAATCTTGCACATGGACTGGTCGACGGCATTGACCGTGAGTTGGTTATTGATGTGCTTTCGGTCTTTGTTCTAATCGAACTATTTCGCACTTTCACTGACTATCTTGAGTACCGCCGAGTCCGTTTAAGAGTTCTGGCTGAAGTTGGAATCGCATTTATTCTGCGCGAAATATTTATCGGCCTCTATGACCACAGCATCAATTCTAACGAGGTGCTTTCGTTCTCTGTGCTCTTGGCCGTTCTGGTGACAGCACGGATTGCTGCCGTCAAATTTCAGCCATCCGACTACGGTACCGATCAGAATAACTACTAATGGAAGGAGCCTCACTTTGAAACTTCTGCGTTATGGACCTGCTGGGCAAGAACGTCCTGGAATGCTTGATTCTGCAGGGCGTATTCGTTCTTTGTTTCCGGTAGTTGCTGACTTGACTCCTGAATTACTGGGGCCAGAAGCCCTGGCAATACTGGGCGCTATCGATCCAGAACGGCTTCCTTTGGTAGAAGGCAATCCCCGCTTGGGTATGCCGATAGCAGGGGCGCGTGAATTTTACGCGGTCGGTTTGAATTACCGTGCTCACGCTGAAGAGGCAGGAATGAACATTCCTGTTGAGCCGATTGTTTTCAATAAGGCACTCAGCTCTCTGGCAGGTGCCACAGATGACGTTGTGATTCCAGAGGCATGCGTAAGTGTCGACTGGGAAATTGAACTCGGGTTTGTCATCGGTTCAGAAGCGTTTCAAGTCAAAGAAGAGGATGCACTGAATTACATA
>Ga0316223_1003861_pt1 | contig 10888 bp, 8 predicted proteins | sample TBH18009metaG_FD_206007 | JGI IMG/M metagenome (GOLD analysis project Ga0316223, IMG submission 206007) | Freshwater microbial communities from Trout Bog Lake, Wisconsin, USA - TBH18009 | ecosystem: Environmental > Aquatic > Freshwater > Lake > Hypolimnion/Profundal zone | place: USA: Wisconsin... | reverse complement strand
CTCTGGAAGGAACTCGGGTTCGAAGGCCTCTCCCGTGTGTTCCGCAAAGCCCGTTACACCATGCCGGTTGAACACGCATTGCGCGTGATGGTCTTTAACCGGCTGTGCGATCCGGAATCCAAACTCGGCGTGTTGCGCTGGCTGGAAACGGTCAGCATTCCGGAGGTGGATACGGCCAGTCTGACGCACCAGCAACTCCTGCGCAGCATGGATGCCCTCATGGACCACCAGGAGGCCGTGGATGATGTGGTCGCTGGCTTACTGCGCCCCTTGATTGATCAGGATTTGTCGCTCGTCTTCTATGACCTCACCACCATTCGCGCCGCTGGCTTGACTGAGCAATCCGACGATGTGCGCAAGTACGGCATGGCCAAGTCAGGACTGATTGAGCGCCAATTCATGTTGGGCGTGGTGCAGACCGCAGAAGGCCTGCCGATTTACCACGAAGTGTTTGATGGCAACCAAGCGGAGTCACCCACGCTGTTGCCGACCCTCAAGAAGGTACTGGCGCGCTTTGCCCATATCAGGCGCCTGATCGTGGTGGCCGACAGGGGCTTGCTGTCGCTGGACAACGTCGATGAACTGCGCAAAGTGATGCTGCCAAACGGACAGGCGCTGGAGTTCATTCTGGCGGTACCGGGGCGCCGGTATGGCGAGTTCACACAAATTCTCAAGGACTTCCAAAGGGGTATTGCTGAGGCCCAAGAGGAAGTCGTCGACGAGACCCGGTGGAACGAACTGCGTCTGGTGATTGCCCACAATCCCGAGCAGGCGCAGGAGCAAACCAAGCTGCGCCGGGAACGTATCGCCGCAATAGTTGCAAAAGCCAATCAGTGGGTGGGCAAGCTCGACGGGCAGGACGCGGGCGAGGTCAGCCGCGGCAGGAAGCTCTCCGACAGCGGCGCCAAGGCACGTCTGTACCACGAGGTGAGTGATGCCCATTTGGCACGCATCATCAAGGTGGACTTGAAGACCGACCTGTTCAGTTACAGCATTGATGAAGCCGCACAAGCCCAAGCCGAGCTCATGGACGGGAAGCTGTTGCTGGTCACCAATGTGCCGGACCACACCCCCTTGGAGGTCGTGAGGCGCTACAAGTCCCTGGCTGATATTGAGCGGGGATTCAGGGTCCTCAAGTCGGAAATAGAAATTGCACCAGTGCACCACCGCCTGCCGCAGCGAATCCGCGCGCACGCCATGCTGTGCTTTATCGCGCTGATTGTTTACCGGGTGATGCGCCAGCGCCTGAAGCTTGCCAAGAGCGACCTGTCACCAGAAAAGGCCTTGGCTCAATTGCGGCGGATACAGCGCCACAGCGTGAGCATTAACGCCTCGGCATCGATCGCCGGAATATCGACGGTCAGCGTTTTGCAGTCCAAAGTATTCGCAGCGCTCAAAACCAAGAAGCCCACCCAAGAAACGCAGATGAACCTCCCGCTGTAGTGGCAGATTTTAAAACGGCCCTATATAAATCAACCACTTACGTCATTTGGTGTCGAACCCGGGTTAACTGGGCCTACGCCAACGGCGGCAAGGTTGCCGCGGATCTGGATTACGTACCCATGCCAGCCTCTGTGGTGGCCGCCATCCAGAAGTCATGGAGTGACATCAAGGACAACGCGGGTAAGCCGGTAGCCTACAAGTAGGTCCAGCTTGTGAAGCAGCCAAGGCCCTGATGACCTGGCTGCTTCACAAGCAAGTTCTTGTAAGCCATGACATATAAATTTATGGCTTAAAAGCAAAATATTCTACTCTGCCGCAATACTGGCGGACACGTAGACAACATACGATTAATGGCTTATTTAACGCGGTGCTGTGACCAGGCGATATGCTTGGAAGGTGACGCTCACGGATAGTCCGCCGAGAGTGTTGGATTTACTGATTTCAATCGTTGCTGAGTGCAAATCGGCGATGGTCTTGACAATGGAAAGCCCCAAGCCACTTCCTGAAACTGGGTTTCCAGGAATTCTGTAAAATCTATCCATAACACGTGCATAATCACTCTCCGGTATCCCCGGGCCAGTGTCCTCTATAAGGAGGCAGACAGATCGGCCATTTAATATTACTTTGAAATCTATTTTTCCATGCTCTGGAGAATACTTAATGGAATTATCCAAAATATTACGCAGCATAATTCTTATGGCCTCCTCCTGTCCCATCACAAAACACTCGTCGGTTTGACTCAAGCCCATGTCGATATGCTTTTGCAGTGCCAGGGGATAGACGTCAGTAAATGCGACTAAACATAGTCTATTTATATCAAAGTGTTTGGTGGAATTATTCGAGTTGGAATTGGACTGTTGTTTGGCCAAAACCAACAGTTGTTCGACCAATCTGGTTGCTCGGTCGATTCCAGTACCTAATCTGTGTACGGCAACTTCACGATCCTTCTCTGTGTGAGCGCGTCTGAGTTGTTCAACTTGCAATTTCAGCGCTGAAAGTGGTGAGCGCAATTCATGAGCGGCATCGGCTACAAAATTCTTTTGTGCATTAAATGCTTGGCGCATGCGTCGCAATAGCAGATTGAGCTCTTCAACCAAAGGGCGTACTTCATTGGGCAAACCTGCAGTATCCACCTCATCAAGGGAGTCTGCTTCTCGCGTTGAAATCTGCCGCTGCACGCGATAGACCGGGGCTAGGGAAGACGTCACGACCCACCACACCATGAACAGCAAAAGCGCGACCATAACCATGATCGGAGTGGTGGTTCTGATGGCCAGATTGCGAGCCAGGCTGCGGCGTGCAGCCCGGTCTTGCGCCACTTGAATGACTTGCTTTCCATGGAGCAGCGTGTACAGCTTGTAGGTTGTGCCACGCGCATCAAACAGTGTGAAACCGGTGGTCTCCCGCAAAGGTAAAGTGGTGCTAGAAGAAGACTGAAAAAGGACCTTGTGATTCGTCGTTGCGACTTGGACAATGAATTCGAAACTCTCTTCCTCATCCTGCCGAAACCCGTTGCTACCGTAACCATCGAAATTGAGTCCAGGTCGAAGCGACAAAGCCATTTGTTGCATCTGATAGTCGAATATCTCATTGGTTTCGTCTAGTGACGTCCTGTAGGCGATGAACAACTGAATGCAGGCTGTTATCACCACGGCCGAAAAAAGTAGAAGCAGGAGCCTGGCACGCAAAGAATTTGTGACCTTGCGCTTCATGGGCTTCCTTTGGAAATCATATATCCAACCCCTCTGACATTTTGGATCAGTTCGGCCCCGATTTTTTTTCGTAAGCTATGGATGTGAACCTCAATTGCATTACTGCTTACACCGTCCTTCCAGCTGTACAGTCGGTCCTCAAGTTGATTGCGCGAAAGAACAATGCCAGGACGTGCCAGTAGCAGTTCCAAAATGGCCCACTCACGTGCCGACACCATAACCGGCTGTCCTTCAACTTTCAACTCGCGCGTCGCTGGGTCAATGCTTACACCAGCATACTCGTAAATAGGCTCGGCACGGCCAACAGACCTGCGAACGAGCGCCCGAATTCTGGCCAGCAACTCACCCAAGTCATAGGGCTTTACGATATAGTCGTCTGCTCCTGTGTCAAGCCCTTCGATGCGTTGGGCTATGCCGTCGCGAGCTGTGGCCACCAGGACCGGCGTCCTGTTCTTTCTATCCCGCAGTATTTTGAGTACGGTTAGTCCGTCGCACTTTGGCAGCCCTAGATCCAAGAGAATGAGATCGTATTGCTGATTTTCCAGAACGGAGATAGCGACATCCCCGTCTTTTACCCAATCTACGGCATAGCCCTCGTCACGCAGGAGATCAAGCACTGATTCCCCGATCATCGTATCGTCTTCAACAAGAAGCAGACGCATGACAGCCTCGTGAAATCTACTTGTTTATCTGCGAGTCCATGACCTCGATTACCCTTGCGGTGATGTCCGTTTTGGGGTTTGCATACACCACATCCTGAAACACCATGTCTACATGCATAATTTCAGCTATTTTTTTCACAGCCTGGGTGGCAATGCCAAATACGTGCTGGATGTCATCACGTTTTCTGGCATCACGATCCTCAAAAAATTGCTGTTGCTTGCGTTTCAAATCTCGTGCCAACGCATCATTTTCGACCTGCTTGTCCTTGAATTGCGAAGGGGAGAGGCTTGGCCCAATTTTATCGAGCTCAGCGTTCTTTTCCTTCAATACCGTTGCAAGGCCTTGCAGCTCATTCTCCTTGGGCAAGAAGTCCGCCTGGAACTTGACCAATGCTTCCTTTGCGACCTGGGAGTCACTGAGGATCTTGCGCGCATTGATGGTTGCGACCGGGATCTCAGGCGTGCTGGCAGATGCCAAGGTGCTCACACAGAGAAAACAGGAGATGAATGGGAGTACGAGATTCTTGTATTTCATTTGACGTTCCAGTCGACGAAGTGAACTGAACTGAACTGACTTTTTGTTCTGCATTAGCGAAATGCCACTTGACGCGATTGCACCATCGGTGCCCTCAGTCGGGTGAGGTACTGTCGAATTTGTAACGCATCCCGCAGTCGAACGGCATTCGCCCCAGCATTCAACAGAACCAATGTTGCGTGTGAACCTGCTTGTTTAACTCGCATGATGAGGCAATGGCCAGCCTCGTTGGTAAACCCTGTCTTGGAAAGTAGTACATCCCAACCAGTTGCACCGACCAAGCTGTTGGTATTGTGGACCGTAAAACTGCGTCCATTCATTCGTATAACCTCAGACTTGTCGGTTGTGATACTGGCGATTTGTGGATACCTTGCCGCGGCTTGCGCCATCTTGGCCAAATCGGCGGCACTGGATGTGTTTTCAGGCGAGAGACCTGTAGGCTCCTTGATGGTGGTTTCCTTCAGACCGAGCGCCTTGATCTTAACTTGAACGGCTTGAAGAAATGCAACGGTGCTGCCGGGATACGTTCTAGCCAATGCCGCCGCCGCCCGATTGTCAGACGACATCAATGCCAGTTCAAAGATCTCTTTGCGCCTTAGCGTGGTTCCCACTGGAACATGTGATTTGCTGTGCTTTAGCAAGTCAACATCCGAGGCTTGAATCGATATAGCCGCATCCATATCCGGCTTACTGTCGAGCACCACCATAGCGGTCATCAACTTGGTAAGTGACGCAATGGGAACAATTGCATCGGCGCCTTTGGATAGCAACACTTGGCCGGTGTCATCACTCACCACAATGGCGTGTTCGGACCGCAAAGTTGCCGCCTGACAAAAGTCTAAGGTAAAAAAGAGTGAAATGGCAATTGCGATGAAAAATTTTGAAGTCATCGGATCGAAAGTGGCAGTTTGGGTGTGACGCTCACTGAAAGGGAGCCGATGTAATAGAAATGAAACGGCAGTTGCGATGATGATCTACTTGGCTTAAGTGAGACTTAAACGCATGCGCTGTCACTGTGTGCGGCATCAATCTGCAAAAAAGGTAGGCAAAATCTGCAACGTTCTTCCGTAATTGCCGTAGCAGCATTTGCAGAGGACAGTAATATTAACAACTGGAGTTTGAATGAAAAACGTTAACCGCTTGGCGCTCATCGGTTCACTGACAACGGCTATGCTTTTGGGTGCCTGCAGCAGCACTCCAGTTGCGCCACCAACAACTGCAACCCCACCAGCGCCAACGGTACAGCCTGCGGCCGCGCCATCAGTGGCACCCAAGGCGGCTACACCCGCGCTCGTGACCAAATCGGAGATAGCCGCTTATTTGGATCCGGCTAACCCACTGAGCAAAGACAAAAGTGTCTACTTCGACTTTGACCAGTACTCGGTAAAGCCAGAAGGTCAGCACGTTCTTGAAATGCATGGCAAGTATCTGGTGTCCCATTCCGGCGTGAAAATTAAGGTCGAGGGCAACGCCGATGAGCAGGGTGGAGCGGAATACAACCTGGCACTTGGTCAGAAGCGCGCCGACGCGGTTGTCAAAGTCCTTAAGGTTTTTGGTGTGCAAGACACTCAAATGGAGGCGGTCAGCTTTGGCAAGGAAAAGCCCAAAGCTTTGGGCCATGATGAACAGTCTCGCGCCCAAAACCGCCGTGTCGACTTGGACTACCCAAGCAAGTAAGCAGGAATAGGTGGCCGTAGCATTTCTTGCTTTATTGCCTTCGCAATAAGGTTTGCAGGAGGACTAATGCATTGCTGTCCAACTGCCACCCCAAGCCGATTGCTTTTGCAATCGGCCGCTTAGACGTGCATGGCCATACCTGGTTTGCGATGGTTTTATTTTTTCTATTGCAGCCTTCGGCAAAAAGTCAGTGGTTCATGCCTCCAGCACTATATTCAATCTTGGCGGGTATATTCCCCGCTCCCTCTGGAGCGTTCTCCTACCAGGCAAAGCGCAAGCGAGTCGTAGGGCTCCCGGCTTCTGATACTCTAACCCTCTGGGTGGGGGTTGTTCATTTGACTTATGGTATATGACTATTTCCTGAGACTCAAAAGCCATGAAAGAACATTCGATTTTTCTTCTGGTGTGCATTCCCTACCAATCACGTCGTTGCAATTTCTACGGAACCATTTTTCTGTCTTTGCAGCATCCGTGAATCGTTCTGAATTTACCGCGGGAGCCATCGGTTGAATTGTCTTTCCCGTCTTAACGTGCTTGCCTAAAGCAGTTGGATCATTTGTGTGGCAGCTGGAGCAAGACCAGTCACGCCCATGTTTGGATGTGAAGAAATCGTGGCCACTGCTTGTTCTGGGCTGTATTCCTGCAAGACGTACGAAAGTTTCTATTTGCTTTGCAGGCGTCGTGTTTTCAGCATGGACATGTGGGCTCAACATGACAAAAAATCCTGCCGATAAAAGTCCGATCAATGTTTTCATCAAGTCTCCAAAGTATGGAGCTAGTCTATATCGCTATAAATTAAGTCAGACTTAACTTGAGATTTTGAGAACTATCAATTGTCAGCTTTTGTTGAGTTACGCCTGCTGCCCACCAGAGGACTTGAATTGAATGTGTGACCTGCATTGAAAAATTGATTTGCAGTGCAGTGCAGTGCAGTGCAGTGCAGTGAGTGTCATTTACTTTGACTCAAAACTAATTGTGCTTGCGGCAGTTCAATCCCTGTGATTGGTGCCACTTCGCAGAAATGTCCGGACGTCTGATCGCCACAAAATCGCTTGCGCTCACGGGGTCAGGCAGATATAAGATATGTAAAGGTCCGGAGGGAAAGTTGAAGCCTGCGCGCAGCTGAATTGGAACGATGGCATCGCGATGCATTCGTAATTTGAGCGTTAAGTTACGTAAAGTTAGTTTGCTCTCGTCTTGCCCTGAACTAGACTCAGTTCCGCACCCGTAATACCGTATTTATGAAAACTTGGATTGTCCTGAGTCTTTTGGGCTCACTATGTGCTTCGGCAACAGCGCAGTCATCTGATCCACCGTCGGCATTGCTGTTGAAAGAAATGTCAGATGACCGCTCGGAAGTGCGGCTGATTACGTCGCTATTTGCGCCAAACACCTCAAGTCCATGGCATGTCCATCCAAGCGCAGTTGTAGTCTATGTTGAGGTCGGAGCCGGATTTTGGGAAATTGAAGGCAGACCATCCATGACAGTAACTGCAGGGCAAGGTCTATTGGAGCCAGCCAATAGGCGTTCCAAAGTTACAAATACTCTTTCTACGCAAGTTCTCAAGTTAGTGTCTTTTCAAATCTCGGATCCTTCGCGACCATTTTCAATTCCATCGAAGTGATCTGATCGCATGTTGCCATATGCCGAATATGACAGATTGACATATCTTCGGATTGGGTTTGGTTGGCTTTTTACTCCGAGTGTAATCATGTTTCGTTATTTACGTGTTGCGATACTAGGACCGGTTGCTGGCGATACATTTAACCCTTGAGTGTCTGGAAGCTCTGCACTAAGGAGTCGGAATGCAAACAGGACTCAATCTGTATGACTGCCCCCCAAGAAATGGAATTGGTGGTGCACCTAAAATTTAGCGATGCATGGTTTTCAACCCGTATGACTGCTTCTGAGCTGTACCGTTGCTGCCAGTAATGACTGAATTGGAGCAGCAACCACTTTTGAGCTGGCTTTTCGTGTGACTCCTAACGCTGCGGTCCTGCCGACCACCGGACTGCAGCGTATGGCAGCAATGGGTCGGTTCCCGCCCATGGCAGAAAATTCCTTGAACGGCAAACCAGCATGAAATCGCAGTGCGCGGTGGAAAGGCGGTTGTTGGCGGCAAGTGATACTGCAAAGCATATGGAAACGTCCAAAGTTAACGCAAAGGGCCAGACCACGGTCCGCGCTGCGGTTCGCAAGCAGGCGGGTATGACTGTGGGCACGAGGCTCACGTGGCAAGCAGGGAGCGTATCAACGGCTATTGCTTTCAAATGAACCGGGAAGCCTTTGGCCGGAGTCCATTGCGTCAAGGTATGGCTGGCCGCTGCCTTTGAGCTTGTATTGTTGCCCGTATATGCCCTTCAGCGTCCTGCCTTTTGAATCTGCGTGGAAGTCAAGGAAGTGCCTGTATTTGGATGCAGGGACAGTGGACATGGAGAACCCCACAACTCCGGCATTTGCAGTGAAGATGAGGCTGGCATTTCCCGAGAAGTAGTTGACCGACGCCTCGAAAAACTCGGTGTCGGCGAATGCGACTAACCAAGGCTTTGCAACAGTGCAATCCCGGTGCAAGGCAATATGTTCAATTGCTGCTTCCATCGCCAGTTCGCACACGATTGACCGGGCGAATTTCCTTACATCGATGAACCGCCAGACTTCCGGGGAAAGGATTGCCTTTGCCAGTTGGCGAGCTTCCGTTTGTGTTTCCACTTTTTTCATGTCTTGTTGCCAAGGGTGTGTGACTGAGCAATGATATTGCCCGCAGCAATCCTTGATGAGGTTTTTCGACTTGACGAAACACCCCCCATTCCCCGTTAGGCAGACGGATGTTGCCGAACCGTTGCAATGGCGGCCTCGATTTCAGCTCCAACATCATCGGCCTGTCGGGCCGAGTCCGAGTCAATTTGCGCTATTGGAATCCAGGTTCGTTGCTCCACCAAAGATGGTATCTTCTCCAGAGTCCCTAAGGGCTCAATACCCATTGCGGTCAATCGCTGGAGCAGTTCCTCCAACACCTCATCCCGGCGCATCGACCACGTCGACGCGAAGCACCGCCAGAATGTCCAACCGGCCCGCTCAAGCACTCGTTGACGCCCCATGTCGGCCGCCCATCGGTCGGGGCCATGGAACTCGTCGCCGTCGCATTCAATGGCAAGCCTGGCATCCCGCTCGCCCTCGACCACCATGTCAATCCGAAATGAGCCAGCCTTCACTTGTGGAATGACACGGTAACCCTTGTCGACCAGCGCGGAATAGACCTGCTTCTCGAACCCTGACTCGCAAAGTTCAATCAGGTTCTTGTTCTCTTCGTAACTGCCTTCTGACGGCTTGCTGAAATGCCCCAATAGCCCCGCACGCAGGTCCAAATGGGACAGGTCGGTCAATTTCACTGACCGGACCAGATACATGCGGTCACGTGCACGGCTGCCGGCCACGTTGAAACGCTGCTCCGCCGTATTGCCGGAGGCCGCCCTGGCATTCTTTGGGTCCACGACCATGGATAAGAACATGATGTCCCTTTCGCTGCCCTGAAAAACTCGGGCGTCACCACATTCGAACTTACGCCGCATCAGCTCAGCGGCATCGCAGCGAGAGCGGACCAGTGTGTCAATGTATTTGGCCTGGTCCGGCCCCAAGAGCGACACAACGCCCAATGTTCTGTTGGCAAATTGCTTGTTCTGAAGAATGGCCGTAATTTCGTCCGCGATGGCCTCCGCCTCCGGCCGATTGATGTCTTTTTTGTCGCGGTAGCCAGACGGAACGTAGATGTCAACCAGCGGAGGGTCAATGCGCTCAGACTCCTTGGGAATCCGCAATGGCTGCATGAAACCGTCGTAGAACTGATTGCTGTACGCGATGATGGCCGGCACGCAGCGGAAGTGCTCCCGAAGCATGACTTTCTGGGCGGCAAATACTGTTGAAGCAATGTCGTAGAGCGACTTTTCCGGCGTCAGGACGGCCGAATATGGCTGGTTAGCCAGGAATCGGTCTTTAAGGGACTGAATATGGGTGGCGGCAATAAAGCTTCCGTCGGGAGACACCTGCTTGTCATCGCCAACCACCAAAATCTTCTTGCCGCGCAACACCGCCGGCAACGCCCACAGGTCGGACTGACTGGCTTCGTCCACCACAACCAAGTCAAAGCTCCCCAGTATGGCAGGAAGGGTTTCCGACACTTTGTTGTGACTCATAATCCAACACGGAACAGCCCCTTGGGCGTCCTCCATGGCTCTCTGGGCATCACGCCGATGGCGAGTGGCATTTGGCCCGGTACCCTGCCCAATGCGGCGAATCGCGGTCTTGTAGGTCTCCAATGCTGATAGAACCTTGGGCGAGGCTCCCGTCTTTGTCATCAGCCAAGCGGACTTCGACACCATGTTTTCGTAGAGCTTGGCAAGACCAGCCTCGAGGTCCCGGCGCCGACTGGCCAGCGCCAGCAACTCTTCCCGAGCTTCAATCTTGTCCAGGTGCGACTTGACCCGAGCCCAGTTCCAAGCTTCACGCCAAGTGATCGGCAAAACGGAGTCTTCGCCCGAAGGACCAATTGGGGAATGGGTTACTCGCGCAGCCAATTTCTCAGCGCCTGCGACCTCAAAAGCCCCCGACAACTTGACGACGGACTGGATGTCGGGCACCAGGGCCTCAATTCGACGCACCTCGCTGAGCAGTTCCGCATACCTCGCCACCACCCGCTCTGCAGGGAACTGCTTGTTGCCAAGGGTCTTTTCCGCAAAGCTGCGAAGCTCATCGGAGACCTGACCGGATGTGCCGGCCAATTTTTCCTGCAAGGTGGCCAGCTGCGTCGCTGCTCTGGCCAAGTCCGCGCGCGTCAAGTGCGCCCGCAAATGCTCTCTTACCA
>Ga0316223_1003860_pt1 | contig 10891 bp, 11 predicted proteins | sample TBH18009metaG_FD_206007 | JGI IMG/M metagenome (GOLD analysis project Ga0316223, IMG submission 206007) | Freshwater microbial communities from Trout Bog Lake, Wisconsin, USA - TBH18009 | ecosystem: Environmental > Aquatic > Freshwater > Lake > Hypolimnion/Profundal zone | place: USA: Wisconsin... | reverse complement strand
ATTAATAAGAAATAAAACAATGACATCATTGTTGCATCTTGGTGTCGGATTAATGGGAATTTCTTTTGGAACCGCCGCCTTTTCAATGAGAAACGCGGCTGTGCGTAAATATAAAGGGACATATTTTAGGATTGGCAAGGAGTTTGATCCGAGTGTTGGTGCCTACGGTGACGACAGATATGTTTTGACTGGAGAAGAGTTTGATAAGTTACCAGACTCTGAGATGATCTATTGGTTTGGCGATGATGTCATAAAAGTGTTTTCCGCAGGCTCTCCTCTATCTAATTTTGCAACGATTAGGGTTGGATTACAGACTGGCGATACTACTCGTTTTCTTCGGTTCTGGCATGAAGTTGATACGCAAGACACCTGCCCTGCGGGTGGGTCTCGAAATGACACCCTGGCTTCCGGAAAGCGGTGGTTTTTCTATAACAAGGGTGGGGCATATAGAAAATGGTTTGGGAATCTTAACTATGTTGTTAATTGGGAGGACGATGGTCGTGCAATAAAAGAAAGGAAATCTAAGGACTTGGCTGACGGTCGTATAACAGAAAATAATTCAAAGTGCTGGAATAATGAACATTATTTTAAGCCTGGGATAAGCTGGTCTGATGTTACGTCGTCGGGAAAATTTGGACCGAGATACCTTCCATCGGGAGTGGCATTTGATATTTCAGGTCCAACTCTTATAGCTGATGATGACGTTAATTTTTATCTTGGAATCCTTGGCTCAAGTTTTGCCGCATATATTCTTCCTGCTTTAAATCCAACGATGCACTTTAACTCTGGAAACATCGCCGCCACACCAATACTGCAAATTACAAAAAATGTGAAAGATACAATCTCAGGTGTTGTTAAGCGGCTTGTTGATATTTCAATTCAAGACTGGTCGCAAAACGAAGAAAATTGGAGCTTCGCATCGCATCCATTAATAAATAGTGGGGGGCATACAATACGTAATTCTTTTAATATTTGGTCTGATGCTTCAGATGAGCTTCTATCAGAGACGAAGCTTCTTGAGGAAAATATCAACCGCTTAATTCTTGACGCATATGAAGTTAATAGTGTTAGTGCTGATGTTGATAAGGAATCAATTGCTTTATATGTGCCCATACCTAGAGATGCGGTGTGTACGCTCGTTTCGTATGCAATCGGCTGCATGATGGGTCGCTACAGCCTGGACGATCCTGGGCTGATTTACGCAAACAGCGGCAATGTCGGCTTCGATCCCAGCCGCTACTCCACCTTCCCTGCTGACGATGACGGCATCGTTCCGATCATGCAGACCGATTGGTTTGATGATGACGCAACCAACCGCGTTGTCGAGTTCATCAAGGTTGCATGGTCGCCCGAGACGCTGACCGAGAACCTGAAATTCGTTGCCGATAGCCTTGGTGCGAAGAGCGGCGAAACGCCCATCGACACCATCCGCCGCTATCTCAGCAGCGACTTTTTCAAGGATCATCTCAAGACCTACAAAAAGCGTCCGATCTACTGGCTGTTCAGCAGCGGCAAGGAGAAAGCGTTCGAGGCGTTGGTCTACCTGCACCGGTACAACGAAGGCACCTTGTCGCGGATGAGGATGGAATATGTCACCCCCCTCCAGGGGCGAATTGCCTCACGCATCGACCAGCTTGGTCGCGACATTGATGCCGCCGCCAGCACCGCCGCCCAGAACAAGCTGCGGAAGGAGCAGGAGAAGCTGAAAAAGCAGCAGGCGGAACTCGTTAAGTTCGATGAGGAATTGCGGCACTACGCCGATATGCGGATCAAGCTCGACCTGGACGACGGGGTGAAGGTGAATTACGGCAAGTTCGGCAACCTGCTTGCCGAGGCGAAGGCGATCACGGGCGGTTCGGATGAATGAGGATCAGATCAGCGAGGCGGTGTCGCAGCTTTTTGCCGATGGCAACCGCATCGTTTTTTGGAATGACCCCGACCGAGAGTTCGAGGAAACGCTGCCTTCGCTGGTCCTTGATAGCGTGACCCTGCTGCGTGCCGATCAGGTGCCTGGGCTTGAAGCCAAGATTCGGATTGAACGGGAACAGCCCGATAGCCGCTTCCTGGTCTATTCGACCGCCGAGGTGCCGCTGCCGTCCGAGGATTGGCTTCTGGATATCCGTCTCTACAGCAGGGCGTTTAGGGCTGATCGTGCCTCGATCATCCATGGCGAACTTGGGCTGAACGAACAGTCGCTACGAACCCACCTTGGCACCCGTGCCAAGTTCCTCGGCAGCAAGGACCGTTTGGCGAGGCTGAAGAAATTCGTCCAGCCGACCGATACTGCCCGTGATCTCGACCGCAAAATGCTGGCGGTGGTGACCAAGGTCGATCAGCCCGAATTTTTTGGCATCCTGACCGCTCTGTATCACGGCGTCCCCGACGCACATCTCGATGCGTTGCCAGCCCCGTGGGATGAGATAGAGAAGTTCGACCTGTCGGCGTCCTTCTGGTCGCTTGTGCAAGAGAATTTCGGCTACGCCGAGGATGCTCCCACGCTCAAGAATTTGCTGATCCGCCTGATGGTCAGCGATCTCGCCCATTCGACTACAGCGACCCTGCCAGCGGCATTGACGCACCTGATGCTGCCCAAGCTGTTTCTGTCCAGTGCGTCGGTCTGCCTTGCCCAGTGGCGTGACAGCAATTCACGCAGCGACAGCTATGACCGGTTATCGGATGGGGTCGCAGTCGCCTTGAAGATCGAGAGCCAACTCCCTGGCTTGGACATTGAGCCGCTACTCGACAACAAGACCTTCCTGATCATCGAAAAATATATCGCCGCCAAACTGCGGGATCGCGTGGTTGCAACCGCATCCACGATCAATGCCACCGCCATCAAGGGCATCGCCAAGCACCGTCAGAACGGCTACTGGGCGGACAGGAATCGTGGTGCCATCGGTTCGACCCGTGAAGCCCTTCACGCCGTCTATGACGCCCTGATCGCTGCCGCCGACCTATTCGGGCTGCGGGGGGAATTCTCTACCGGGTTTGAATACAATTCGGCACAGGCGATGTTCGAAGGGTATGCAACCACCCTCCACCAGTTCGACCGCCTCTACCGTCATTTCATTGAAGCCGCCGACGCCGCGACCGCTCAGGGTTGGGACATCCTCAAGGCACTGCGGGACAGCGTGGAGGATTGCTACACCAACTGGTTCCTGACCAATCTCAGCCTGAAATGGGGCAAGTTCGTTGAGGACGATCTGCTGAAGGAATGGCGGATTGACGGGATCACCAATCAACCTCGTTTCTTCCACAAGGTCGCCGCCGCATTGATGGAGTCGGATCGTCGGGTGTTCGTCATCATCAGCGATGCCCTGCGATATGAAGCAGCGAAGGAACTGGTCGATGATCTGAACGGCACCTACCGAGTTCAGGCGGAAATCCAGCCCATGCTGAGTGTGCTGCCGTCCTACACGGCATTGGGCATGGCGGCACTGCTGCCGCACACCAAGCTCAGCTATTCCGACAAGGGCGATGTCCTGGTCGATGGTCAGTCCTCGGCGGCGGGCAATCGCTCGAACATTCTCGTCGCGAAAAAGGGCGTTGCGGTTAAAGCCGACGAGCTTCGGGACATGAAGAAGGATGCCGGTAGAGAATTCGTGAAGCCCTACGAGGTCATCTACGTCTACCACAACACCATCGACGCCATCGGGGACAGCGGCTCGACCGAAAGCAAGACGTTCGAGGCGGTTCGCACGGCGTTGACCGAGATCGCGGACCTGATCCGCATGATCATGAACAACCTCAACGGCACCTACATCTATGTGACCGCCGATCACGGTTTTTTGTTCCAAGAAACAGCATTGGACGCCACCGACAAGAATGCGTTGGTGGACAAGCCTGCCGGGGCGTTGACGGCGAAGAAACGCTACCTTCTTGGCCGGAACTTGCCTGATTCTGCCAAGGCATATCATGGATCAACCGCGATCACTGCCGGTGCCGATGGTGACATGGAATTCTGGGTACCGAAGGGTAACAACCGGTTCCATTTCGTCGGTGGCTCCCGGTTCGTACATGGCGGTGCCATGCTGCAAGAGATCACTGTTCCCCTCATCCGAGTTCGGCAGATCAAGGGCGATGCCAAATCCAAAACCTCGGTGAAGAACGTCGGCGTGATGGTCATGACCCAGAGTCCAAAGATCACCACCAACCGCTATCGGTTCGAATTGATGCAGACCGAGAAGGCAACCGACAGGGTGAAACCCGCGACCCTGGACATCGCTGTTTATGAGGATGGGCAGCCCATCACCAACATCGAACGGGTCACCTTCGACAGTACCCAGGACAATCTGGATAGCTGGAAGAAGTCTGTCTGGCTATCGCTGCAAAAACGCAGCTATGACAAGAAGGGCTGCTACCATCTCATTCTACGAAATGCGGAAGATGGCATTGAAGTTCAGCGGGTTGAAGTGAGCATCAGCATCGCCTTCATGGATGATTTCTAAAATTGTGCCCAGGAAATGGGAGTTTTGAAGAAATGGTCAGATTTCAACGTAACGAATGGCGAATATATATTATTCATCAATCGTTACAGCGAGACCTTACCATCTTGCCGATAAGGACGTTGGAGATCGCAGAATGAGCGACAGCCTTGATGATCTGTTGAACTCCCACTTTGCAGGCAGGGTGGTACGGAAAGACCTGACCAAGCTGGTGAAGGAAGGGGCGAACGTCCCCGTCTACGTCCTGGAATACCTGCTGGGCATGTATTGTGCGTCGAATGACGAGGTGACCATCCGCGAGGGCCTGGAGTCGGTCAAAAAAATCCTGGCCGAAAACTATGTTCGCCCTGATGAAGCCGAGAAGGTCAAATCAAAGATCAGGGAACGCGGCAGCTACAAGGTCATCGACAAGGTGACCGTTCACCTGAATGAGAAGCGGAACGTCTACCAAGCCCTGCTGTCCAACCTCGGCGTCAAGGATGCCGAGATGCCCGACCACTATGTTCGGCAGTACGAAAAGCTGCTGGTCGGCGGCATCTGGTGCATCGTCACCATCCAGTTCTACCACGAGGAAAACCAGAAGGGTTCGCCGTTCATCGTCAGCGATCTGAAGCCCATCCAGATGCCCAACATGGACATGGATGAGCTTTTTGAAGGGCGGAAGGCTTTCGATGAATCCCAATGGATCGACGTGCTGGTGCGGTCGAGCGGCATGGAGCCCACCACCCTGAGTGAGCGGGTGAAGTGGCATCTGCTGGCTCGCATGGTTCCGTTGGTCGAGAACAATTATAACGTCTGCGAACTCGGACCTCGTGGCACCGGCAAGAGCCACATCTACAAGGAAATCAGCCCCAACAGCATCCTGATCTCGGGCGGTCAAACCACGGTCGCCAACCTGTTCTACAACTTGGGACGCCGAACCGTTGGGCTGGTCGGGTTGTGGGATTGCGTTGCCTTTGACGAGGTGGCTGGCATCACGTTCAAGGAAAAGGACGGGGTGCAAATCATGAAGGACTACATGGCATCCGGCTCCTTCGCCCGAGGCAAGGATTCGGTCAGTGCCTATGCCAGCATGGTCTTCGTCGGCAACATCAACCAGCCCGTGGATACCTTGGTGAAAACCAGCCACCTGCTCGCACCGTTCCCCGACGCCATGATCGATTCCGCGTTCTTCGACAGATTCCACGCCTACATCCCAGGCTGGGAAATTCCGAAGATGCGTCCCGAGTTTTTCACGAATCAGTACGGGCTGATCGTTGACTATCTCGCTGAATTCTTCCGCGAGATGCGGAAACGCACCTTTGGAGATGCCATCGACAAATTCTTCAAACTCGGGAACAACCTGAACCAACGCGACACCATCGCCGTCCGTCGCACCGTGTCTGGGCTGCTGAAGCTGCTCTATCCCCATGAGGGATACGACAAGGACGCGGTTCGTCGGTGCCTGGAATACGCACTGGAAACTCGGCGTCGGGTGAAGGAGCAGTTGAAGAAGATCGGCGGCATGGAATTCTACGATGTCCATTTTTCCTACATCGACCAGGAATCTATGGAGGAGAAGTGGATCAGCGTCCCCGAGCAAGGCGGCGGCAAGATCATTCCCGAAGGACCGTTGAAGCCCGGTGTCCTGCATACGGTCGCAACCGGTGCGGCTGCTCACCTCGGACTCTATCGGTTTGAAACCCAGGTCACTGCGGGCAACGGCAAGCTGACCACCTCGGGGCTGGGGTCGAACTCGGGTGCGAAGGAAGCGGTGAAGGTCGCCTTCGATTATTTCAAAGCCAACCTCACGCGGGTCAGCGGCATATCGAAGGCTGGCGACCACGATTTTCACCTGCACACGGTTGAACTCCACAACACGGGTGCCGCCAAGGCGATGACCCTGGCAAGCTTCGTGGCGTTTTGCTCGGGGATCATCCAGAAGCCGTTGCAGTCCCAGATGGTGGTGCTGGGTGATATGAGCCTGGGTGGCAGCGTGGTGCCGGTGGAGAACCTTGCCGAATGCCTTCAGGTCGCCTTCGATTCAGGGGCAAAACGCATCCTGATCCCGATGTCGTCGGCGGCGGACATCCCGACCATTCCCGCCGAATTGTTCGCCAAGTTCCAGACCAGCTTTTACAGCGATCCCGTGGACGCGGTGTTCAAGGCTATGGGGGTAGATTGAAAGATGGGGGCGTTGGAGAAGCTCGGGCGGGCGAGCCGCGTCATCAAGGCATCGTGTAAGCAACTACATCAACGCCTACACGCTTTCCGCCCCGTTCTATTTGCTCAACGTCCAGCCCTGGCATAGTTTGCGAGATCAGAAATGGCGATTAATCTAAACTCACTCGTATGGAACCAAGGGCCAGAGTTTCTAGAAGCGATCAAGGGCAATATTACGCCTGTTGATGCGGGTGAACCTCTTCGCATTTGGCTGGCAGAAGATTATCCTTCGAATTGTTCTGATCTTCCGATTGCAGGTGGCTGGGGGTATGCAAAAGACGACGCCATCATTTTTATCCGCGACCAATTCAAGAACCCGGGTCCACCTGATTTTGTATCATTAGAATACTTTCTTGCACAAAAGATAGTATACTACGAGTTGATAAACACACAGTACGGGTTAAATAGATTTTCTGGAATAGATGTGTCTCTTTCGAAGCAGGGGCTGTCGGGTGACGATGACAAGAAATATGATTTTCTTGAATTCAACATCTCATGCTTTAGCGATTTACACTGGGCGTTGCTCAAATATGAGTGGGAAACAAACGACAATGGAAATCGCAAGGGCTTCGATGTTGATTCGCATTTGGCGAAGAAGGCATCGGTTCAGATAAATTATCAGCGGACATTTTGGTTCGATATCACAGACGTATTTGGTAATTGATTGCGGATGGATACGACCACCGCCGTCATCACCGTGCTGAACATCACCCCGCTTGCCAATGCTGGAAAACTGCTGGCGTTGGCGGATGTCGAATTGGTTCTCGATGGCGTCAGTTTGGTCATCCATGGCGTCCAAGTACGAGCCGATGGAGACGGGACCAAGGTCGCCCTTCCGCGATATCGGTCACCCGCTGGAGAATGGATGGCGGCGATCAGCCTGCCCGACGAAGTTCGGGAACCAATGGGGGATGCCGTCATCGCGGCTGGCATCGACGCTGGGTTTCTCAAGGAACGGGGGGCATGATCCGACCAGTGATCTTCACCGCCGCTTTAGGGCTGTTTCTGTGCAGCCATGTTGGCATCGCGGCAGATCACCAGCCCCAATGGGAGGTGTGCTTCACCCCCGGCGGCGACTGCACCGGCAGGATCGTAGACGCCATCGGTAACGCCCGAACCAACATCCTGGTCCAAGCCTATTCGTTCACCTCCACCCCAATCGCCAAGGCTCTGGTGGATGCCAAGAAACGCGGTGTCGATGTCCGCGTCATCTTGGACAGAAGCCAGCGAACTGAGCGGTATTCCGGGGCGGATTTCCTGGCGAACGGCAGCGTCCCGGTGCTGATCGACGCGGTTCATGCCATTGCCCACAACAAGGTGATGGTGATCGACGGTGGTGTGGTCATCAGTGGATCGTTCAATTTCACCAAAGCCGCTCAGGAGAAGAATGCCGAAAACCTGCTGGTGATCCACGATCCTGAGTTGGCGGCACGGTATGCGGTGAACTGGCGGGAACATGCCGGGCATTCGGAACCATATGGGGGCAGTAGTCGGTAAGGACATCACGCCAAATTATCGCCCAGCAGGCGACGGAACTCCACCTCAAGGTCAGTAAGGGCATTCTTTATTGGTCCAGAGCATCGCTCTTCAACTTCAACCCATTTCTTCATTCTCTCTGGATTGTGGTCGCTTAGCACGACATATGTAAATTCGTTTCCTGTTCGAACCATCATCGCGTTGATCTCATCGAGTTTTGCTGCAATGGCGGAGGGAACAAATATCAGTTTCTTTGTGTATATTTCAAAAAATTCCTTATGGGCGTCTGCCAGAAGCTTGCCGCGATCCTCCTTCGATGGCTCTCCAGAAAACTCAATTCCCTTAACGTAATTTGAAAGCTGGTGGTGAACGTTCCTGAGCGTAGAGTATATATCTGCAATAATATCCGCCCTCCTCTCATGAAGATGGGCAAAGACGATATTGTTTTCAGATGCGGCACGGCTTAATTCAGACCTCAGACGCTCAATTTCAATATTTGATTTTGACGATAACTCAATTTTATGGCTTTCAAGTTTTATGTCGTACTCACTCTTTATCGCATTGCGAATTCTTTCTGCAATTATGTTCTTGATTAGCCAGTAAAAAGCACCGCCGACACACATGCTTACGGCGACTGATATCGCGATATTGACGAAAAAGTTCAGATTAAGCGTCATGTTTACATCTGTGATTTGCATGCAGCCCCCCGATTTTAAACGCCGCTGAAGCTAATGGCGTGCGTTGTTTTACACAGATTCCTCACCTATTTCGCCGTCCGCTTTCCGCCAACAGCGTAATGAAGGGCATCCGCCACAACGGGTTCCTGTCGTATCGCATGGTCGTCGCATTGTAGGTCTGCTGGGTATGGCTGGCGAGCGAAACGCGGCTATGATCGAGGCATGCCCAGTCGGTAGGGGTCAAAGGAATGATCAGCAGAAACCATCGGAGAACCAAGCCCCGCGTCGTTTATCTGGTGGCGTTGATTGTTCTCTGCCTTGCCGTTGGTGGGATCGCCAGCGTCATCACCATGCCCGCCGTTCAGGGATGGTATCAAACCCTGGTCCACCCATCCTTCACGCCGCCCGATGGGGTGTTTGGTCCCGTCTGGACGACCCTCTACATCATGATGGCGGTGGCGACTTGGCGAGCTTGGTGGATGGACGGGTATCAATGGAGCAGCACGACCATCAGGCTGTTTCTGATCCAACTGGCGTTGAACTTCGCCTGGAGCTTTCTGTTTTTCGGCAGCCACCTGATCGGTATCGCGGCGGTCGAGATCGTGATTCTGGAGATCACCGTCATCATCACGACCTGGGCATTCCTGATGCGGGATCGGATTGCCGCCCTACTGATGAGTTGGCTTCGCGTCGGCGTTGAACATCGCGTTCTGGCAATTGAACTGACCATACCTTGGTGCTGCCCGTTTTCGGATCACAGCCCACCACCCGCTCAATGCTGATCACGGCATCCCTGATAATCCCATCGATCTTCCCCGCATGAACCCAGACGCTGCTTTCCTTCACGATTTGGGCGGCGTCGTGCATTCCTTGGCGGTCACCCCACCCCCAGGTGATGGCGGTGCCCTGGACCTCCACGGCGGCGAATTCATCGTCGCCACCACATACCTCCATGAACACGGCATCCCTTACGTCACGACCAAGAATCCTGATCTTCGTGGGGTTGTCAGGATAATCATGATGTCGTCGCACTAATCCCGCTGCCGAAAACCTAATCAAATAAACAACCATGGTGAACGAGCTAACATTATAAATACGCATAGAGTTATTTATCACTGGAGGAAGGAATAATGAGAATGAACGAATTCACCATACCCGCGAAGGACGCCGCGTCTGTGGCTCCAGAACTTGACCTATCAACCCCAGACGACGCAAATCCAAACGATAATTACCAATTTCGTCGGGACGTGCTGCTTGTTGTTAACTCGCTCAATACGGCGGTTAATCACTTGAAAACGCTGATGCAGATGTTGGCTGATGACGACAATGAATTGTGTGGCGAGCCATATAAAGCGGCACGCGACAACGGACTGACGCTGTAAAAATAATACAGTCCAGTGCGTTTACAATATTGTATTTATTTGCTATAATATGGCGAAACAACGCGGGAGTTCGCCATGTCACTTTATGACATCATTCTCGCCCATCCAATCACATCGGCAATGGCGATTATCGTCGTGCTTTGGATTTTCCGAATTGCGGCAGACTTTGCTTTTCACGCGGCTATCGCCATATCCGCCGCCGGTGCCGTCATTCGTGCCTATGGACTCTGAATTGCTCGGACACGACCAAGGCGGCGTTTTCCAAGCACAACGTCATCGTCCACACCATGCGGTATTCCGCCAATGGTCATGCCGACGCCAAAGAGATCATCGGGACGAACTACACCACGCCGCTTTTTGAAGTTCATGCTCGGGAAATTGGGACGCTGCTCGACCATCCCATGGCGGGGAACGACAACATCGAGATCGGCAGCGTAAGGGCGGGATGATGACCACCCCGCCCTTTGCAAATGTCCTTTATTCGGACTTTCCGCCACGGTTCCGCTTCGCCTTCGCCTTGGCCATGTCGATCTGGCTGTCCAGCGATCCCGCCTTTACCGCACTGGCAACCTGCTCCAGCACGCCGATCAAGTCCTTCTCGGTCTTGCCCGCGACGATGGTCGGCTTCGCCGGTTCGATCTCCACCACGGCGGAATGCCCGTACTTCACTTGGACGAGCTTCGTGCCATCTGCCGCCGACCAGAACCAG
>Ga0316223_1003859_pt1 | contig 10891 bp, 10 predicted proteins | sample TBH18009metaG_FD_206007 | JGI IMG/M metagenome (GOLD analysis project Ga0316223, IMG submission 206007) | Freshwater microbial communities from Trout Bog Lake, Wisconsin, USA - TBH18009 | ecosystem: Environmental > Aquatic > Freshwater > Lake > Hypolimnion/Profundal zone | place: USA: Wisconsin... | reverse complement strand
AAACGGGCCGCCGGATATTAAAGGTTGGGGATTTTGATCAAACCGGCGAGCTCGCTGCGCTCACCGCCAAAAACCCAACCCTAAGCGGCCCCTCTGAGGCGACAACTATCCTGACACAGGGGGCCAGTGACATGAGAAACAATATGGAAAGGCCGATGACCAGTAATACGGCGATGAGCCGCACTCTCCAAAACGATCGGCCCTCTTTAACGCAGTACAACTTGTTCATGGCGTCCATAAAACAGACAACGGCGTTAGAAGAGGCCCAGAGGGCAACCGGAAGTCCAACAGGGAACAGCCCGCGCTTTCTCTGGCTGAAGATGGCTCGGATGCTATCCTGGAGCAGATCGAAGATCTGTTCAGGCAGCATTCGCGAGGAGCGCCTCAGCACATGTGCCATCAAATCCGGAATGGGAAGATGCCCGATGATGTTTATCAGGAAGAGGAAAAAGGGGAATATGGCAAAGAGGATGTAATAGGCAATAGCTGCAGCATGTGCCGGGCAATGGACCTCGAGCACCTTGTGATAGACTCGTTTCACCAGGTCCAGGTAACCGGTTGATCCCAAGTTGAAGAACCTGCGTGGAGACAGCATTTTCGACTCCCGGCGTGCGCCGGAGATATCCGGCCACTCTTCAGGCAGCGTCCCTTTCTTTTGCTTGCCAGCCAATAAGGCTTGGTCGTTTTACTCGCGGTATTGGTATTTCCTCCCATGTACATCGATGATTGCCGACACCTTGATATCGCAGTGGAGTTCGAGGTCCTGCAGCTGTTCTATGGCGTACTCCCCTATGGCGTCTTGAATCGCACCTAGGGTGAAAAAGGAAGTCAATCCTGCGTCAAAATCTTCATTAGTGACAGTATTGGACCATTCCATAAACTTTTTACGCTCTATGGGTGGCAGCTTCGAGGCCATGACTTCAGTTAATATAGATTTGCTCCCTGCCATTTCCATCCTCCTCTCCACAGGCGTTTTTGCAGCGATTACGGTTATTGATTTTATCATTTAATCTCTAATTGTCACAGCGACGATCAGTATGAGCAAGGGGTGTTCTTGGTGCATGCACATTTACCACATCGGGGCGGCCTGGTTAAGTGTCTTCAGGATTTTCCGCCTGTGAGGTTAAACGGTTATACTTTTTTGAGGACCGAAACTGATAAAAACTCAATGGACCTGGGCGGCAGGGGGACGTCCCTAAAACCCAAACTAACCCCGATACCATGTGTAGTAACTTATGATTCTCGGGACGTCCCCAGGGATATGATTTAAACCATGATGGCATGGTCGTCCCCTCCCGCGTTCCTACTCACCTACCGGGTATGATCGCCGCTGTTCCCCTGGGTTGAGCCCCAGTGCTTCGGAGTCCTCAGCAATCCTCATCAGTACCACAGCTATCTCTCTTAGTTGCTGCGGTCGGATCTCCAGGTCACAAAAAGCGAGGGGGGATTTTTCAAAACGCACAAGCGGCTCATTCCGGCCTGAGAGTCCGAAGCATACCTCAATCGGTTTTATGGCTCGTCTCCTTTCTTTCCCAGAAAAAGAGCCCTCGGTCGCCAAGTGCTTCGCTCCTATGGTTTCCTTTATTGTTTTGGTCAAAAGATCCTCCCATGGAACCCGGTTCGCTATCGTGGCCGCAGTTTAGCCACTCTTGGTATTGTAATACTCCTCGCCCCGGACCCTGATCATCCTTCGGCGCTCCCAGGCACGTGCCGTCAAAGGCCCGCTATAAATCAACCTGCGCAACAACTAGAAAAGCAAAGGCGGCCAGGGCTACCTTTGCATTTCTGTTTTTGTGGCAATGAATCAGTATAGATTGCCTACCTGATCCAGCCCTCTCCCGTTCTGCCTGACGCGGAACGTGCCGGCGTCTCCGGTCGGCCCCTTTGGGTTCACAGTAAATTTCGCTGGCTAAACTTGCCCTCGCGCAATTCGGCTCCGCAGGTGATGGCCCCTTCTTTCAAAGCAAAATTCGCTAACCCCTCTTATAAGTCTATCCGCAAAGGAAATAAGTAAATCAATCCTGGGATATGACTTGCAGTCTGACTCTATATATTCAAATTCTCTGCTTAGGCAATATTTGTTCATTTCAGCTAAAACCGGTCTATCATTTTCAGAAAATTCAAAATAAGAACCAAGACCTGAATTCACTGCTCTATCTAGTGTTTTATTAAGATCATGGCCCAGCTTGTTAAGTTGTTCCAAGCTATAGCCATAACCGCGTAAGAATGCTTTTAAAGCAAGTTCTATGGAGTGAGAAATCAGGTGATACGAAGGATCAACCAAGTATGAGTGCTCAGACACGACCAAAGCATCTGACGCCAAATAAAATCCTTTTGCCTGATTCCACATGCCCAGTGAACTTATGCGATCCGTTTTTTGTAAGCCTTCTCTGTCTGCCGCGGTAGTCATCGTGGAAAGTACCTCCCTTGGTCGTCATGACGACCGTTACAACGTGATTTCGTTTTTATCGCCGATCCAGGTGGCAGACAACTCGCGTCGGCCAGTTACCTTTAGCATTGTCAAAGGCTGTGTGATCTCGCCCCCATAGTAATGCATTGAGCCTGCCAACAGTCCGGCAACAGCCTGAATCCCGATTTGAGCTTTAATAACAGGATAGTAAACGGTACGACGAAATCCGGGGGGTGGATGGAATGAGCGGATCGCCCTCAATTTTCGGTGGAAACCACGACATCTTGTGGGCTACTGAAGCACTGAAACTAAATGTAGCCTCGCGTTCAACCGACGCTGTTGCCGACAGAAAGCGCTGGAGGGGTGAGGAGGGTGCTAAGGGGGCTTTTCGGCCGGCATGAGAACCAAACAGTATGACCATCCTGGAATGCACGGCCGCTACGATTTTATCAGCTATGTCATTAAGAAGAGCCCCCCTGCCCTTCTGCCAACGCCGTGGTCATCTCGACCTCATGAACGGTGAATTCCCGCGCCTGCCGAGAACTGCGCCGCAGCTGCCCTGAAAAGCATCGGCCTGTTGCAGAGAGGAAATGATTTGATATAGTTAGCTGCCGCTAATATGTTCTCGCTGACGGGGGCATTTTCCGGCATTTCTGCCTGCACTTCAGGTGAACTGCCGGTTGGACAGCAGCTAGGTACCGGGGGGCGTTAGGAGATCTTTTCTTCTGGTAGCGCCGTGATTATGACGAGGAGGGGTCACATGAGTTGGGAAACTGACTGCACATCCGCCGAAGCGCTGCTTGGTTCCTCGCAAACCCCGCCCCTGGACCGAATCATTCATCTCATCAAGCGGGTCAATCCCACTAACCTCAATTTACCCGACACGGACTGTGAACGTGGCTACCAGACCAAAAACGATCTCCAGAACCTGCTCCTGGAAAACTACGGTGAATATTTCCACCTGGTCCCGCTCCCTTACAACCCCAAGGTCGTACTGATAAAACATCAAATGCTTCCCACCATCGACGCCTGTCACGCCTACCTCAGTTCGCTTTCGCTGCGGGCGCTCGATGCCGTTGCCGAAGTCGCAGCCACACAGCCGAGGAAGGCGGATCAGGTGCGCAAAAGCAGGAAGGGGGCGCCGCCCTCTCCTGACGGCTGCGCCAGGAAGATCGTGAAGCGGGCAGAGCACCTGCTCGATGCCTATGAGTATGAGGAAGCCGAAACTCTTCTCACTCAGGTCAGGATCAACGGTTCTGAGGAATTGCCCGCACTCCTCAGGGCCGCAAGGCTTTTGACCGACGAGATGGGAGCCTTCGGGCGGGCCATCGAGATGCTGCTGTCCCAGCCCTGTCAGGTAATCGCCGACAAAGAGGTCCGTGAACTCCTCGCTCTCACCTACTTCAACAACGTCATGAGGCCCGAAGCCCGGGCACTATTCGAGTCACTGAGCCCCGGAGATCTGGGCAAAGATGCCCTCCTCGCCTACGCGCGGATAGCCCACGAAGACGGCAAAAACCAGTTCGCCTTGAGACTCCTGCTGCTGGCCGAGGCAAACGAGGCCAAGGCTGCCGGAGATGCGGACTTGAGGAAAGCAATCGAGTGCGCCCTCCAGAAGGAGGTGGAGCCTGACCTCGACCGGGCCCTCGAAGCCTTCCGGCACCAGCAGTTCGGCGAGGCGGGCAGCCTTGCCCGCCAAGTGCTGCTCAGCTTTCCAGGTTGCCGCCCTGCGCGCGAACTCGTCGCCGAGATCGAATCACGGGGTGCCAGGGAAAAGGTTGCCCTGCTTTGGACGCAGCTCGAGCGTGCCGAGCGCCCCGGGGAAAGGTGTGAGATCTTGACGAAACTTTTGGAACGGGATCCCCAAAAGAAGGAGGAGGTCCGGCGCCTGATCGAAAACGAAAAGGCCAACTCGAAACGGGCCCTGGCGCATGAGCGACTGAACGAACTCAGGGAATCGGTGGAACGCAAGGCCTGGCCCGAGTGCTTCAGGCTCCTCAGATGGTTTCTGGACCAGGGAGATCAGCCGGAAAACATCAAAGAGGCGGTTCGTCTTTCACCGTACTTCGCCGTCCTGTATCAGAACCGGAAGATCGCGCGGCTTTCCAGTCAGAGCGCCGAGGAACTGTGGCTCGCCTACCTGCGGGCTTCTCTGTCGATGCGCTCGGGTCTTACCGCGGGCGTCCTGGAATCCATGGAGGAACTCAGGCCCTATTTTGGCGACTATCCGCAGTTCAAAGAAGAGTACCGGGTACTGCGCGCCTCGGAGCAGCAGGCGGCCAGAGGGAAGAGCGACGAGCTCTGGAAGTTGATCGGTGCCGAAAATTGCTCCCGCGAGCAGGCTGAGTTCGCCTTTGAGGTCCTGCGCAAAACGGTCCGCATCCTTCCGTGCCAGGAGCGCACCCGGCACCTGGCTCTGGTGGAAGAGCAACTCGAACGTTTCAGGCCTCCCCGAAGCCAGCAAGGCCTCCTGGAGGAGTTCCGGTGCGCTCTGGTTGCCGGAAACGGGACGAAGGCACGGAAACTGCGCGATCGCATAACGGACCGGGAGGCGCTGGATGCCATCGAGAAGGAAATCGCCGCAAGCTTCAAGATGGAAGCGGAACCGGTGGGGGTCGAGGTAAGCCACGGCCTTTGCCTCGACCTCTTCAGGGAGGCGCCCCCCATCATATGCGTCGGAACCACCAGCAGCCAGGTGATTTTCGCGGAGGGAGACGATGCCATCATCGTGCTGGATCTGAAGCGGATGAGGGCCACCCGTTACCGATCCCGCAACTTTAAAGGATTGATACTGGCTGACGTCCTGCCCGGCAGCGGGGAGTATCTCTTCTGGGATGCGGAGGGGAAAACCCGGATCTGGCGCGCGCGTTTGAGCGAGTCGGAGGGAGCGTTCAGCGCTGTCATCGAGGTGACGGAAAAGCTCGGACTTGACGAGGCCGATCTCAAGGGGATTTACCTGTCGGGAGCAAACGACATCGACTACGTCTGCAATATCAAGGGGAAAAAGGGGGAGAGACCGCCGCGAGTCATCAAGTATAACATTGCCGACAAAAGCAGCGTCGTGCAAAAGTACGAAGTGGCCGGCGCCGAGGAGTTTCTCCTGTACCGATTCTCTTCCGCTCCGGACCGGTTCCTGGTGTTCACTGGCAGGGACATCCGGCTCATCAACAAAAACCTCAGTACCATAACCGGGAATCCCTCCGAATCCCAGCCCTTCGCGGTCGATTTGGAAAACAGGGAACTTTATCTGGTTTTCGGGTCGAGATTGTACCTTGTGGACGCCGGGCTACAGCTTAAAAAAGAGTACAGGAAGGCGATCCAAGCCGGTAACCAAAGGTGTTGAAATATTATCCGGCACCCTTAGGAGGCCAAGAAATAAAGCCCGTTTATTCGGGCTTTATTTTTATGAAGATTTTTTGGTTGGTATAAGCAACATAGTCACAAAAAAGTTAGTTACACAGAATCGTGTTTACACAACCTTGCCGTTTCACATTAAATACGCAATAAATACGAGATGATATGATTGCGAGGCCGCTTTTGGCTCAACACGATTTTACGTTTAATGGAAATATGCTCAATCCATCCTCTCCGTCGAAAGTTTCCATGCAATCTTCACGAGAGATATACCCTTTCCTGGTCGTATCCCCGGAACGCTTAAAAAACGAGCTTTCACAACATCAAAAGAATATCCCCTCATCTTATTTTGAATGGATGCTTCCAGCCCGCAGATTGCCCCATAGTGGTCATTTTTATCAGTAACAGATAACCCCGACCAGCCAAAAACCTCGTCCTGCCATGCAAATATGGAATCTATCACTGGCATGTATTCGTTTAAAGAATCTGCCAGTACACTATTTTGCCAGACGATAAATTGCTCCATAGCCAGTTTTCGATTGCCATCATTCAGGATTACCCTTAATTCTTCTTTACGCCAGTATCCCGCAGCCAATTTTTTGAACCTATTTTCCCAGATATCGAGACGTTCCTTATCTTGGTCGCATAAATCATCATGCCGCTTGGCGATAATGTCCCGGTCATGGGCCAACAGCCTTAATTCCTTGGTGTTTAGTTTATTGCGGGTCATTTTACGTATATTTTCTAAATTCCGCATTAACGTGTTGACGGCATAATCGGGATTGACCACAATTTGAGCCTTGGGTAACAACTCCGTGACAGCATCCCTACAGTCTTGATTGATATCCATGATGACCGTTTTAATCCGTTCAATTTCTGGGAGCTGGTTGAGGAATTGTATGACAGAAGTCTTACTCTTGTCTTCCAGAATACCGATGATACTGTGGCGGGCAAAGTCACATACAAGATAGCGGGGTTTTCCGATGATGGTAATTTCATCGAGGCTCAAAATCTCAGGTGCAATCGGATTAAAGTTTCGTTCTAAACCGTCAAGGTAATCATGGAAGATATTGCGGATGGTGCCTTCGGTGATACCGACCTCTTTGGAGAGTGATAAAAATGACTTCAGGAGGGATTGTCTCTCGATATAGGTAATGAGCCGCAGGGTTAGGTTACGGCCTTCATCAATGCCTTGTAGACGTTCCAGAAAGGTTCTTCCGCACGCTTTGCAACGATACCGGTTTCGGTCAATACTGGTGATTGTAGGTTTCTTGTGATGGGGGAGGTCATAGAATATTTGCCCTTTCTTGGCTCCGAAGCCAACTATCTTGTCAGCGGAGCAATGAGGGCAAATTACAGGGCCAGTAGTGGGTACATACATGGCTCATAAATACATCTTTTGGTATAAAAACACAAGATTTTAAAATATATTTCTACTGTGCATTTGAACGCAAATTAAGTCACTACGATTCATTGTGAACTTCACAATACATCATATTTATCTTAATTGTTCTATCTAAACAGTTGCTCTGGTTGTGAAAAACAATTCTGATATTGTTTAAAGGGTTGAGTGCGAAATAATGGTCTATTTGTTCATAATATCCTTCTTTATTTTCACACCAAAAGTCATCAAAATATAAAATAAAATATACAAAATGTATTGCTTCATTTTGTGTATCAATAGTTTCTATTTGGCTTTTGGCTTTGTTTAATGTAGTTATGAGTTTGTTAAAAAATCCAGCAGATAGTTCTATTTGTGGTTCGTTGTGTCTAAATTTACCTTCTTTACGTCTTGCTATTTCGTCATCTGATGGATTTATAGTCTTCACTTCACATATCACTTTTTTTGAATCAAGAAATCCTTCAAGGTCAGGTGATTCCACACCATCAATATCGGATTCTGGTACAAATCTAATATCATAACATCCAATATTAGTTAAATAAGTGTATGCTTTTGCTTGATTTATCAGATTAAGTAACTGTTCGCGCCCCCTTTTTTTATGGCGTTTACATAAATACGGTGAAATCTCTTCTTTTAAAAATTCCCACCCTGGTTTATCAAGCGCCAAAAGTGCATTCTCAAGTATTGACCATGCCTTGAGTGCATCAATGTTTTGGAGAATTACGTCCAGATTTTGAAAACATGAATTTGGGGACTCAGGTTCTTTAATTTGGTCACGAAGTTCATATATTTTTGGTAGTTCTTTTCTAAACATAAGTCAGTCCTTGCAACAAAGTTGACCGCACTCGCACCCAGTAGAAACACTTTTATCTAAGGAATTAAAATCTGCTGAGCGTATAAGCCCTTCTGTTAAGGCGAGAAATTCGTATTCACAAAAAGAGTCAGTGGCATCTAAGTTACCTGTCAAATAAAATGCTCTTGCACGACAACTGCCACCACATAGTAGGCGCACGGGACACTCTTGGCAATTTTCTCTTGTTTGGATACTAAGTTCTCTAGTTTTAGCCAACACAGATGAGTTTTTATAAATATCAACTATTGGTTTAACACGTATATTGCCAGCACAGTATTCAGGCAAGTGCAACATATGGCATGGATAGACATCCCCATTGTGCGCTATGCTGATTTCAGCATCACCAATTGCACACCTCGTGGTTCCTCGGTTTTTCAGGTGCTGTAATCCTTGTCCGATTTGGGCATAGGGTTCTACCCCTTTTGCGTTTTTAAGTGCATAAAAATACTCATCGCCAGTAATGGCTAAGTCGCTTCCTTTGGCACTTCCCGCGTTAAATAATGGCTGGAATATCAGTTTATTACCATAGCGTTCCGCCATTAGTTCAATATCACCTATATTCTGTTTTGTCACTGTCATAGCAAGTCGAATTTGTGAACCAGCCTCTTCAAGTAATTTAATTGCTTTAGTTGTAAGATTATATGAACCAACTCCGCGATGGTAATCATGCTTTTCTGGCGTGTATCCATCAATAGATATACGAATTACGTCAAATGATGAAGAAATAGTTTTAACATTTAATTCATTAATCATAGTGGCATTAGTGAGAAGGTGTGTATAAAAACCCTTAGTACGGCAATATTCTGAAATTTTGATAGCATCATTGTTGAGCAAAGGCTCTCCACCTGTAATTGCTACTTCCATGTGGCTGTTTATGTCAGCTAGGTCGTCAATTAAATCGCAATATTCCTTAAATGATAGAGAATTACCAACGTCATTATTACGCTCTTCAGCATAACAATAATCACATTTCAAATTACAATGTTGGCTTACATTCAAATGAACTGAACGCAGAGAAGTTCCTTGAGTAGTTCCTTGAAATAATTTATCAATAGCAGGTTCGAAAAATCCATCTTTATGTAATTTTTCTATAATTCGTATTGCGTCATCTGAATTAGGGTGTTTATCGAGAATGGTTCGGATATTGTCAATAGTGTGCTGCCCATTACACAATGATAGTGCAATGGCGCAGTTCTTATTTGTAACGACCCAATCTGGTTTTGACGGCACCAAAAACAGAAACCTGTCATCCTGTTCTTTTACAATGGTGTCATTTAACAATTTTGGGCAAAATTCATCAATCATAATATCCTCAAGAATTTGAACAATTTAAAGTCGGCTATTTACACACTGATATTGTTTCAGGCAGAGCTGTTATCTATGGTTACGACCAAAAGATGTGGCCTTCATATTTTCCAATAAAATACCGGTTCTTGAAAACCAAGAACCGGTATTTTATTGGAAAAAATTTGGACTACTGTCCGGCGCAATTAGCAGCAAAGCCACATTTACCACCGCCCCCGGCGCAATTAGCGGCAAAGCCACATTTACCACCGCCCCCAGCACAATCAGCTGCGAAACCACAGTCGCCACCACCGCCAGAGCAACTAGCAGCGAAGCCACAGGTTGCGTTAGCTTGTGACATGCCAACATTAACCCTGTTGCGTCCGACCTGGAATCCTGAACTTTTATCTAATGTTATGGCAACCACGGATGCTGCAAAAGCACTTACAGTTACAAGGCCATACTTCATAAATCTTCGTCTTGTCAATTCTTCGCCCATAATAACCTCCTAGTTATTAATACAAATTAACACAGGTGCTACTAAGCCAACAGAATATCCCGCAAGGATAGGGGATGTCAAATATTTCCTATTTTAATGAATGAGCTAACTGTTAATATTTGATAAAACCTATATATTTTCATTATCTGTAACATGAAATCCAGCCATCGTCAACACGAAATTGCGAATTTGTTATAGTAGGTCTTTGTAATATGCTATTTGTAATAAATTATGTCCTCCACCCGTATCTTATTCTTAGCCAATCCCAGCCGCATAGCGGGTGTTTGCTTGTCCTTCCCAACTTCAACATAGTTATAAAAGACTCTAAAAATATCCAGCAATTTCATCACCCGTTCTGGATTATATGCGTTACTTAGGAACCATACCCGCTCAGTATTTGCCCTTGAAGCTTTCTGGCGTGCTAGAACGCTTATCCGATGCCGTACCTGGTTAAAGAATCGGTCTATACCCTGTAGACTGCATTTAGCATACAAGCGGGCCAAATGGTCTTCGTCATAATCTCCAAAATCAGTTAGAAAGCAAACACCTTTTTCTGGTTCATCTTTCGTGGCAATAGGGTGAATAAGCCAACGGTCTTTCCATTTACCTATAGTGACAAGCTCTCGCATCCTTTCTTTGATAAGTTCATGTTTCAAATCAACATTAGGCAATTGATATTTGTCGTAGAGCCGGTTAAGTTCTTTAGTGGTGTCTGCAATCGCCTTACGCCGTTCGTTATTAGTCATCTCCGATTTTATACGGACATAGAACACATCACAACGCCTTTCCATAATTTCATCAGCAAAAGCCGATAGGCTGGCTCCACGAAAAGCGGAATCTTGGTCGATAAACAATCTTACTTTTTCAACCTGACGGCATAGCTTCTTGAGCATCACAAAATGTGCATAGGCCGTATAATCTGCATGAACTTGCATTCCATTTTTGGGTAGCATCGTTGTGGCTGCGTATTCCGCTGATGCCGACCGCTGTTCCGGAGTGATGCCGACCGCGAGTCCGCTGCGATGCCGACCGGAGGTCGGCTGATGGCGACCGCCTGATGATGTAGTCCGAGGTGGGACCCCTAATTTG
>Ga0316223_1003847_pt1 | contig 10922 bp, 10 predicted proteins | sample TBH18009metaG_FD_206007 | JGI IMG/M metagenome (GOLD analysis project Ga0316223, IMG submission 206007) | Freshwater microbial communities from Trout Bog Lake, Wisconsin, USA - TBH18009 | ecosystem: Environmental > Aquatic > Freshwater > Lake > Hypolimnion/Profundal zone | place: USA: Wisconsin... | reverse complement strand
TGGTAGTCAAAACACAGAAAAGCCTGCTCAACAGCGGCTTCTTTAACAAGGCTGACATTACACCGAAACTGGATAAGGCGGTGGATAGTCGCGTACCCATGTCGGCTGATTTGGAAATGGCACCTCAGAATCGCTTCGATCTAGGTGGGGGGTACGGCACGGATACCGGACCTCGATTGAGTGCCGGGTATCGTAATCGTTACATCAATAGTTATGGACATGGCTTTCAAGCCAGCGCAAAGGTTTCCCAGATATGGAATCAGGTCGATGCAGCCTACATCATCCCTCTTCAAGATCCAGAGCGCGATCAATTTGCTATTACCTCTAAATTGGGCATAGAAGATACCGTTGCCGGTTGGGCTTCGGTGATTCGTGGAGGGTTACGTCACTCAACGTCTGTATGGGATTTGCGAGAAACTTTATCAGTAGATTTTCTTCGCGAGACATTCAATATAGGAACAGGCAATCAAACGACAGATCTACTTATTCCGAGCGCAAATTACAGTTGGGTTCACTCGGATGATGCAATTTTCCCGCGTGAGGGTGTTCGAATTGATGGCAATCTGGCTGGAAGCGTCCAAGGAGTGGGCTCTCAACTGTCCTTTCTAAGGGCCTTATTCTCAGGACGAGGTATTTATACCTTTCTCAATGAAAATAGCGTCATTGCCCGCGGCCAAATTGGTCAAATGGTCACCAGCAACTTTGATCAGATGCCCATTACCGAACGATTCTATACAGGAGGCGCGTCAACTGTTCGCGGCTATAGGCTGTTCGAAATCAGTCCACTGAACGCTCAGGGAAAAAGAACAGGCGGAACGCATATGGTGGTTGCAAGTCTCGAGTACGATCGCCATTTATTTGGTGATTGGGGTTTTGCTGTCTTCTCGGATATGGGTTACATCGGTAATGATTTCAGTGGCCCCTTGAATACAGGAGTTGGTGCAGGGGCAAGATGGCACTCCCCTGTTGGACCTGTTCGACTGGATGTTGGATTTCCATTACAAAAGGCCCTAGATCCAGTCCAAGTCTATTTAATTCTAGGTCCAGACTTATGAGGATACGAGCAGCAAGCCTTGTAAAAATGGTTTCTGGCCTTCTCGTAATTTGTTCCATTATCTCCTATTGGCTATTTGCAACACATGCAGGGACTCAGTGGGGGTTTCTATGTGCTCAGAAATCGATTTCAGGTTTTGAAGTAGAGCGGATTGAAGGGAGTGTCTTAAATAAACTCCATGTGACAGGAGTGAAAGTTTCCGCACCTGACTTCCGTCTTCATTTAGATCAGTTAGACTCAGATATTGATCCTAGCACCCTTTTAAAAGGGATTTTACATATTCGTTCTTTGAAGCTTCAAGGTATTGCGTTTACGAGGCTTAAAGACACAAAGAAAACAACGTCACATCAGTGGCTTCCTATAAAACTAGTCTTTGATGAAATTGATCTTCAGAATGCTCAAATTCAAAGTAACACTGCTGATGATCCATGGTTCATCAATCGTTTATTCGGCTCTCTTCAGGTCTCTAAAAGCGAAGTGGTTATACCAAGTCTTGAGCTTAATATGCCAAGCTTCGCCTCAATCCTCAAAGGTCACTTGAACCTAAATAATCTGGGCGCTATTGACTTCATTTGGAAATGGAGATGGCAATCGCCCAATCAGACGTCTGTGGAAGGCGAAGCTCGGGCCGTTGGAAACCTCAATGAATTGGTTTTAACTCATTTTTTAAAGTCACCCTCTGCAGCAGAGTTGACAGCGGTGATACACAAACCACTGGATCAGCTTTCATGGCAGGCGACATTGGATTTAGATTCACTGGATCCAAGCTCTTTTAGTTCTTACTGGCCTTCGGGCAAAGTTGCTTTCCATATCGAGGGCAACGGTTCAGGTACAAATGTTCATCTTGAAGGATTGAGTCACTTTAAGACCCCTAAGAACCGTTTACTTGAGGGGGCCTTCAATATTGACTATCTTCATCCTGGGCAATGGGTGATTCAAGAGTTGTCACTTAAAGACCCTAAAACAGCTGCAGCTTTAAACTTAGAGGGCAAAACATATTGGCAAGGGAATGACTCATCCATGGACCTTTTAGCTCATTGGAGTCAATTGCAGTGGCCCTTGAATGAAGCCCCCAAATGGCAAAGCTCGAAGGGGCAGATGTCGATTAAGGGGTTGATGTCTGATTTTCAATTGGAGGGACGAGGGATAGTAAATGACAGCCCTATCGATCTCAACGGTCAATTCAGCCTGAAGGATAAAGAGTTATTCATCCACCTTTTGGAGTTAAAGGGGGATGGGCTTGATGCCGTTGTGGAAGGGAGCTATGGGACTTCTGTAAATCTTGGTTGGCGTATACGTTCGGACCAGTTAGCTAAATGGCTGCCTAATTCTAAGGGAATGGTTGAGACTCACGGTCAGATCCAAGGTGAGGTGGGTCATCGTAAAACCACTCTATCATTGGCAGCGAAAGATTTTTCGTTTCTTGACGTTGTGGCTAAAACATTCAAATTAGAGACGCAGATTAACTCCGGGCCCGAGCCCTCTGAGATCCAGGTGGAGTCCTCAGGCTTTCGCTACAACACAACAAATATCGATCGATTATCAATCAGGTTTCTGGGTGTCTTAAGCGAGTCTGACGATCAGATTAAGGTCAAAATGGATCAGCCCATCCACGCCAAGCTAAGCGCGAGCAATATTGGTTTTAAAAACACGAAGCTCCTTGGTTTGGAATCAGAGCTAGAGATGGAGGGTTCTTTGGACTCACCTTTGAGGTTTTCCCTTAAAGCGCCTGGGATTCATATAAATGGTGGCTATATGGATTTTCTGGCATCAGCTACGGGTACTAGACGGGCCCATCAAGTATCTGTCCTGCTTACCGGCCATATTAATAGGAAAACAGCCGATCATCCTCGAGTTTTGGACGTGCTTGCCAAGGGGCGCTTGGAGGGCAATACATGGTTGGGGCAGATCACGAAGATAAAGGCCAATTTGATGGCGGATGAGCCATGGACAACCCATCAAGAATCGACCCTTAAAATAGGGGAAGGTCACATAGACCTTGCTCGGTTGTGTCTAGAGAAAAAGGCTGCAACGCTCTGCTTGAAAGTAAATGTCATGCCAAACGGAGATATTCAACTAGACAGCCAAATACGAAAGTTGGTGCTGAGTGAACTTCAGATGTTCACGCCGACATCGCATGTGATCGAAGGCGAAATGAATCTAGACACTTCTTTCAAAATTCGAAATTCGCTGGTTGATGAAGGGACCTTGGATCTGAATGTCATTGGAGCCAAGTTAAAACAAAAGGTCTTCAATTCCAGGAAAGAATTAGATCTAGGTCCAATGAGTATTCAAGCACTTATCCAGAGGAAGGGTGGGCAATTTACTATCCTGGCAGACCAGAATGATTTTGCGCCTCTGAGAGCCACTTTCGTTTTGGATGCACCGATAGATCTAAGTCATCCCGGATCTCTGCCTCTGAGAGGTGATGCTCGGATCGCTATTCCTGATCTGAGCAAATTAAGTCCTTGGGTTAATGATGCTGTCAGTCTTGAAGGGCAAGGAGATTTAGTACTTCGTTTGTTGGGCACTGTAAAACGCCCTAATATCGAGGTGGACAGCAACCTCTCGAATGGATTCATGTCTGTGCCAAAACTAGGTATCGAGGTCAAGAATGTCTTCGCACAGGTACATTCAGTCACTGAAAACGATATTACATTAAGTGCGAAAGGACGTTCGGGTGGTGGTGAAATTCATTTGGATGGTAAGGCCTCTTTGAATCAAGAGGGCCATCCTGGGCTCTCGATAGCCATCCAAGGTAATCGATTCCTAGCCATGAATACTCAAGACGTTAAGATCTTAATTTCTCCTGAGCTAACGCTAGAGTCACACGATAATGTCAATGTTCTAAAGGGTGATATAAACGTTCCTGAGGCCCTCCTTCATGTTGAGGACCAAACGAAGAAGATTAAGCCATCGCGTGATGTGGTAATTCTCAATCAGGATCATGCAACTGAGAGGGTTAGTGGTTTTCCGGTTGAGGCGCATGTCAATCTTTCAATTGGCGATAAGGTAAAGCTAACGGGGCCTAATTATGATGCGGATGTATCCGGACATTTAAATATTAGCCAATTGCCAGATCAAAAGGCTTTCGGAACAGGAGAGATTCGTTTGGATCATGGCCATTACTCTTTGTATGGCGTTACATTAGATGTTGATGGTGGACGTATCTACTATGCTAATACGCTGATAGATAATCCGAATCTTGATGTTCAAGCGACTCGAAAATCTGATGATGTTTTGGTCGGTGCCAAAGTCTTGGGGACGCTCAGTCAACCGAGTGTTTCCCTCTTCTCTAATAAGCCCATGTCGCAGACAGATATGATGCGCTATCTTGTGATGGGTAGCGCATCTGATGGCCTTAGTCAGACCGAGACACCTAAGCTGATGTCAGCAGCGAGTGGTGTCGGTGGTGCTGCTGGTGGATTGGTGGCGAAAGAACTCGCCAAGAGTCTTGGTCTCGGAGGATTTGTAGATATCAGTGTCAAGAACTCATTAAGCTCTGGGGGTGTATCACAGGGTTTTGGTGCTGGTACTACTTGGGATAGTGCTCAAAGTACAGCGCTCTTTTTGGGTAAGTATCTGACCCCGAAGCTCTATGCTCAATACGGCATGGGCTTGGTGCAAAATAACTACGTGTTCCGGCTTAGGTACGATTTGACCCAGCGTTGGAAGCTTCAAACCGAAACTGGTCAATACAGTAGTGGCGACCTGCTTTTTCAGTGGGAACACTAGCTTTTCAGCGATCCAATCCAGATCAGAATTTGTTATGAGCCTCAAGGTTGACTATATGGCGGGGCCGGTGGGTTTTCACATGAGGATGTTAGGAAATAATAGTCAAACGATATTTGCCAACATGAGGGGCGCAACTGCTTATAGATTTAACTAAAAGGCAACATCGGAATGGGAAAGTATGGACGGGTGGAGCCAATTTTAATATTTATAAGATCGGAATGCTCAATCTGAACATGGGGGGTATTCATCTCCTTCTGGGTTCTTCAAAAGGCAAAGCTACCTTGCGCATCATGAGACGCCCGAGTGAAGAAATCGGCCCAGATAAATCCCTGCTCTTTACTGGTGAACAAAGCTTACGTGTTGGGGGTTGACTGAAGTGGAAGGAAGCAAACGTGCTAAAGCTTTATGTTCTGAGCAACTAATTTCAGGGGGGTACAAAATAGGAAAAAGACAGATTGAGGATTTCAGTCTTCCATGATCTCATTGATTTGATTGGTCGGGGTGACAGGATTCGAACCTGCGACCCCCTGCACCCCATGCAGGTGCGCTACCAGGCTGCGCCACACCCCGAAACAAGCACTATAGCCTCTTTGGGCGCTAGAAGTAAAGGGTGTAATCCGTGATAATCTGAGGTTGCGTGGCATATAGGTCTTTGTTTTCGCCTACCTGATTGGAATTACTTGTTGTCTAAGAAACTCGAGCGTCTTTTCCCCCCTCCTTACGGCTCAGTAGATCTTGCTGGGCTTTACCTCGGGCTTGATCTTCATTTGAGGGGTACCCGAGGTACGCCTTTTGTCTATGCCAACTTCCTAAGCAGTTTGGATGGCCGCATAGCGCTTGAAGATGATGAGGGGCTGGCTTATCTGCCAAAACAGTTAACAACCTCTGACGATTTTAGATTGTTTCTTGAGTTGCACTGCCAAACAGACTGTTTAATTACTCACGGCGGATACCTGAGAGCCTTACATGAGGGTCGTCTTGGAAATATCTTACAGGTTGGAAGGCATGATCTGGGTCCTGATTTGAATGAATGGAGGCTAAAAAAAGGGCTCAAGCCCCAGCCAGATATTGTTATAGCGAGTGCGAGTCTTAATTTCCCAATGCATGAATCAATAGCCCATCATCATCAGCGCTGCTTAATAGCCACGGGAAGTGAGGCGGATCCCAAAAAAATCCAATTCTGGGAAAACCAAGGTTACGAAGTGATTTCTGCGGGTGAAGGACGAATGGTTGAGGGAAAAGCGCTAATAAACGCCTTATCCGAGAGAGGGTATCGAACCCCCTATTTGATCGCTGGTCCAGAAATGCTTGACAGTATGGTCAGGGAAGGCCAGCTTAGAGCTTTATTTCAAACGGTATCGCTCCAGTTGATGGGAGGCAAATCTTTTAGAACCTTAACGCAGGGGCCTATTCTGGGGTCAGTTGGACATATGAATCTGGAATCTTTGTATTACGATCAGGGGCTTGATGCAAATACGGTCAAGCAACTGTTCGCCTGTTTTTCGCGCGCAGAGTGAATTTATGATAGATCCGTCAACGTTGGCCGCGATTCCAGTTAAGGCTGTATATCCTGTAGCGCTAGTGACTGGTGGAGCTCGCAGAATTGGCGCTTCAATTGTTGGCTGCCTTCATGCTCAAGGATTTAACGTGGTAATTCATTGCCAGCGGTCCATTAAAGAGGCTAAAGCCTTGGCCGCAGAGCTGAATCGGAAGCGTCAAAATTCAGTTCAAGTGCTTGAGGCCAATCTATCGGAAATGAACGATTTTAGTAGCCTAATCCAACGTGTTATGGGTTTTTGGGGAAGGTTGGACGCTCTTGTAAATAACGCATCCACCTTTTATCCGACCCCCGTTCCAACGGTCACACCAGCCCAATGGGATGAGCTCTTTGCCTGTAATCTGAAGGCACCATTTTTCCTAATTAAGGCGGCTGCCCCGTATTTGAAGGATCAAGCTGGTTCAGTCATTAATGTTCTCGATATTTATGCTGAAAGACCGCTTAAAGACTATCCTCTTTACTCGGTCACAAAGTCAGGGCTATTGGCTTTAACAAAAGCTATGGCGATTGAGCTGGCTCCAGACATAAGAGTCAATGGTGTATCACCCGGTGCTATTCTTTGGCCGGAGACTGATTCAGCATTATCGAAGCAGAATGTTCTCTCTAAGGTGGCTTTAGGCCGGTTGGGTGAGGTTGATGACATAGCCAAGACGGTTCTCTTTCTTTTGAGCTCGGCTCCTTATGTTACGGGCCAAGTCATCGCCGTTGATGGTGGAAGGAGTTTATCAATCTGAAGATGGTCCTTTAGTCTTGTCTCGGCTCTTGTATTCGGACCAAAGTTCTCGGTATGTCTTGCCAATGATTGGGTGACGGTTATTGGGGGCTAGTTCTGCTAAGGGTTCAAGGACGAAGGCATAACGACAGATATCGTCTCTCGGTACATTAACGGACCCATCATTAATGATTTCTTCACCGAAGAGAATTAAGTCCAAGTCGAGAGTTCTCGAGGAGAATTTCTGGCTGTCTCTGGTTCTTCCATACCACTCCTCAATCTCTCTGAGTCGTTGAGAGATATCCGTAGGAGATAAATTAGTTTGGAAGCTGATGACGAGATTGTGAAACAACGGCCCTTCAAATCCAACCGCTTCAGTTTCAAGGGTTTTTGATCGTTTGAGCGGGCCAAAAAGTGTATCGAGGTCTCGAAGTGCGGCTGCAATATTTTCCTCAGGGTTGATGTTGCTGCCTATGCTTATGAAGACCTCATGCATGCGCTGATTGGCCCCCACGCTCTATCTGAATCCCTACATCACTCGCTCCGCGGATGGCGCCCTTTTTATTCAGGGTCACCCTAACCCAAGGTACTGAGAACTCCCCCATAATGATCGTGGCTATTCTTTCGGCCATGGTTTCAACTAGGAAAAATTCACTGCTTTCGACGAAAGAGATGATGCGTTTTGATACAGCCTTGTAGTCCAAAGTATGAGCTATATCATCCGTTTCAGCGGCTTTTCGAATGTCGGTAGCCATATCGAGATCCAATACAATGGTCTGACTTATAGTGCGCTCCCAATCGTAGATGCCTATTACCGTATCAACCTGAAGGCCACGGAGAAAAATTATATCCATCGCGTTTTAACTCACTATATGTCTGTTAAGACTTGGTAACATATTCACAGCGTTCCTGACAACTACGGTGTGTGTTCTTTATGACGATTTGGCTGCTGGTTCCATTTGCATATTTCTTGGGTTCTCTTTCGAGTGCTGTCATTGTAAGTAAAATATCAGGGCTACCCGATCCTAGGGAGCAGGGGTCAAAAAATCCAGGTGCGACAAACGTGTTACGTTTGGGTGGTAAAAAAGCTGCAGCCATCACTTTGGCTGGTGATGCCCTTAAGGGGCTTTTACCTGTTTTGGTTGCTAAATACCTAGGGGTCCAGCCAGAAATCATGGCCGCGGTAGGTCTTGCTGCCTTTTTGGGGCATTTGTATCCGATCTTCTTTAGGTTTAAGGGGGGTAAGGGTGTCGCTACAGCGTTAGGTGTTCTCTCGGGGTTTTCTGGGTGGGTTGGGCTCGCTGTTTTGGCTACTTGGGTGTTTACGGCTTGGGTATCTCGTTACTCGTCTCTCGCTGCCTTAGTGGCGGCTTCATTAGCTCCCGTCTATGTCTGGCTCTTGCTTGGCCAAAACTCAGCCTCCCCGCTGATCGGCGCTTCAATTGCAATGACGCTGATTCTGATCTCTAGACATAGAGCCAATATTGAACGGCTGATTAAGGGAGAAGAAAGCAAGATTGGACGTAAGGGTTAAGTTTTGCTTTCACGCAGATAGGTCGGATAATTCTGAAATTGGCCATCGGGGTCTTGCGGTAATGGCTTTCACTCCAAGCTCTCCGGCGATGAGTCTTTGGGTTCCTGCAAAGGCAATCATGGCGCCGTTGTCACCGCAAAACTCTAATCTAGGAAAGTAAACCTCAAAGCCATCTTGGGTGGAAATCTCGAACAGGCGGTCTCGCATGCATTGGTTAGCGCTAACCCCTCCCGCTACAATAAGTCTTTTAAGCCCAGTTTGTTTTAGTGCCCGTTTCGTTTTTATGATTAATGTCTCGATAACGGCCGATTGAAATCCGGCGGCAATATCTGCTTTGTCCTGCAGTGAACCATCTGTATGGCTCAATGTAGTGAGTGTGTGCGTTTTTAGGCCGCTGAAACTGAATTCGAGCCCGGGCCTGTCCGTCATGGGTCGCGGAAAAGAAAATCGTTCTCGATGGCCTTCTTTGGCTAGCCGAGCAATCTCAGGTCCACCAGGATAGCCAAGTCCAAGCATTTTGGCGGTTTTGTCGAATGCTTCTCCGGCAGCGTCATCAATGGATTCACCCAGGATCTTATAGCGGCCTACGCCCTCTACGTGAATAAGTTGGGTGTGTCCGCCTGATACCAACAAGGCGAGAAAAGGAAATTCAGGTGGGTTGGGTTCTAATAGTGGAGCAAGCAAGTGGCCTTCCATGTGGTGAATGGCTATTACCGGTATGCCGAGAGCCCATCCTAAGCTGGCGGCAACCGATGCGCCAGCCAATAAAGCACCAATCAGTCCAGGTCCGGACGTATAAGCGATCCCTGAAAGTTCGGTTTTTGAAACTTTGGCATCTTCTAATACGTCTTCAATGAGTGGGAGAAGTTTTCTGATGTGGTCTCGAGAGGCTAGCTCTGGAACAACACCGCCATATTCTGCGTGAAGTGCAACTTGGCTGTGCAGTCGATGTGAAACGAGGCCCTTTCTGCTGTGATAGAGTGCGATCCCTGTTTCATCGCATGATGTTTCGATTCCAAGTACCAGCATATTGGGGTCCGTTCTTTTGGTCTAGAGTTTAGTTTAGAAATGAAATGGTTTTTTGCCTTATTTCAGCAAGAGCGTATAATTATCGCTTTTATTTCACGCCAGACCATCTGGTTCTGTAACCCATTGAATTAGCTTAAATTCCGGAAACCTTACATGCCGTCGATCAAAATTAGAGAAAACGAACCGTTCGAAATTGCTATTCGTCGCTTCAAGCGCGCCTGTGAAAAAGCAGGTGTTTTATCAGAGGTTCGTAGAAGAGAGGCTTACGAAAAGCCCACTGAAGAGCGCAAGCGTAAAGCAGCCGCTGCAGTTAAGCGTCATTTGAAGAAGTTGTCTCGTGAAAGGTTTGCTCTGCAGAATCTTCGTAAAGGCCGTCCACAAACGGAACGTTGATTCGAGGCATGAGCGAGCTCAAATCTCAGCTTCAATCTGATATGAAGCTGGCCATGAAGGCCGGCGAAAAAGATCGGCTGGGCGTCATCCGGTTGATCTTAGCTGCCATTAAGCAGCGAGAGGTTGACGAGCGTATAGAGCTTTCTGATGTTGATGTTGTCGCTGTTCTTGATCGGATGGTTAAGCAGCGACGAGAATCCATAAGTCAATATGAATCGGCTGCTCGTGAGGATCTTGCTGAAGTAGAGCGATCTGAGATACGGGTCATTCAGGATTATCTTCCCCAGCCTTTTACCCCCGAAGAAGTGGATAGCTTAATCTCCGAGGCCATCAAGGCTTCGCCGGGAGAGGGTATGGCGGTCATGGGTAAGGTCATGGCTGTTCTGAAGCCGCAGCTACAGGGAAGGGCTGAGATGTCAGTGGTCAGTTCGCGTGTGAAGGCCATCCTAGGTTTGTAGGGCTCCCCTAATTTTCTTTTGGGCTTTTCTGGCCCGTCAATTTTCCTGCTTTGAAAAAAATGAGGGCCCGGTTATGCTCTCATGATCTAGACTTGACACTGGGGATTAGTTTCTTTTTCCATGGCCGGCAAAATCCCTGCACATTTCATTCAGGACCTTTTGGCCCGAACCGACATCGTTGATCTGGTTGATGCGCGCGTCCCTCTGAAACGATCCGGTAGCAACTTCGTTGCTCGATGTCCATTCCATAATGAAAAAACCCCGAGTTTCTCTGTCAATCGTGAAAAGCAGTTTTACTATTGTTTTGGGTGTGGCGCGCGGGGAACAGCTATTAGTTTCCTGATGGAATACGACCGCATGAGCTTTGTTGAGGCGGTGGACGTTCTTGCGGATTCTGCGGGTCTTGAAGTGCCTAGGGAGAGTGGGGACGTGTCACGAATCAGCTCCAA
>Ga0316223_1003843_pt1 | contig 10928 bp, 9 predicted proteins | sample TBH18009metaG_FD_206007 | JGI IMG/M metagenome (GOLD analysis project Ga0316223, IMG submission 206007) | Freshwater microbial communities from Trout Bog Lake, Wisconsin, USA - TBH18009 | ecosystem: Environmental > Aquatic > Freshwater > Lake > Hypolimnion/Profundal zone | place: USA: Wisconsin... | reverse complement strand
CGCGGCGGCGTAGGAGGCTGGAGCCTTACTGGTCGCGTGCCGTCCAAGCCACCAGCGCCTCCAGAAACTGGCGTGCGGCCTCCGTGGTGGCGTTAGGGTGGTTGATCAGGGCCACCAGCACATAGCGCTTGCCGCTGTTGCCGTCCACATAGCCGGCGCGTGCACTGACGCCATCGAGGGTGCCGGTTTTGAGGTGGGCGCTGGCACCGGATTTGTCGCGTTTGAGGGTGCCGTCGGTGCCGCTGATGGGCAACGAACCCATGAGTTCGGACATGTTCGGTGAGTGGAATGCGGTTTGCAGCAGGGTGCCCAGCGCCTGCGCGCTGACGCGGGCCTGGCGTGACAGGCCGGAGCCGTTGTCGAGGACGGGCACATCGTCGCTTGCGATGCGCTGTTTCCACCAGGCTTCGACCACGTGGCGGGCGGTGTCGGGGCTGCTGGTGTCGCCAGGGCTGGCGCTGCCATCGCCGTGCTGGCGTTCGCGACCGAGCGTGAGGAACAGCTGCTGCGCCATGACGTTGTTGCTGAATTTGTTGATGTCCCGAATGACGTCTGCCAGCGCGGGTGACGCAAAGACGATGGCGGGCGGCTGTTGCAGCAGTGCAGTCGGAACATCGCCATAGCGCACCGAACCGCTGATGCTGCCGCCCATGGACAGCCACAGGCCATGCACGGCACGCGGGGCATAGCTGGCGGGGTCGGCATAGGCGACGGGCCACACTTTTTCCCCGCAATGGGCGCCGTAGCCGCCCAGAAAACGAATTTTGAGCGGATCAGAGAAATCGGCTTTGAGGCGGCCCCGGTAGTCGCCGCAATCGCCGCTCAGCAATGGAACCTGTGCCTGGACCTGAACGCCATACAGGGGCGGCTCGGATTGCACCAGGGCCTGGTGCGTCGCGGGGTCGGGGCGCAGCGTCAGCAGGATCGACTTGTAGTTGATGAGCAGCGCGTCGGGGCTGGCGTTGTACGGACGCAATGCTTCGCCATCAAACTGGCCCGGGTCACTGGCGGGCAGCACAAAGGCGCTGCGGTCCAGCACCACATCGCCATGGATGTGCGTGATGCCAATGCCTTGCACATTGCGCAGCAGCAGCCACAGCCGCTCTTCTACCAAAGTGGGGTCGCCCTGACCACGCAGGTAGACCGTGCCGTCGAAGGTGCTTTCGTGGCGATTTCCCTCGAGGTAGACCGGCGTGGTCCAGGTGTATGCGGGGCCCAGCAGGTCCAGGGCGGCGTAGGTGGTGACCAATTTCATCACCGACGCCGGATTCCGGACTTGCTGTGCATGCAGGCTCAGGCGCGCGTGGCTGGGACTGCCCTGGTCCGCGTCAAACACCAGCAGCGACACCGCATTGGGTGGCAGACCGGCGCGTGCCAGTGCCGCATCGAGTTCGGCGGGCAACGCCTGTGCTGCGGCCCACGGCAGACGGCTGCCGAGCAGCAGGCACAGCGCCAAGTTGCGAGTCAGGTTCAGCGGAGGACGCAGGGTGTGCAGCAGGTGGGACAGCATGCGCGCATTATCGACCGGGCGCCCCCACGCACAGCGTCGATAATAAGAACATGTCTACGCTCTCTCCTGTCGCGATTGCGCTCACCCATCGGCGGGTTCCACCCCGCGTCATGGGCGCACTGGCGGCCGTGGTGACGGTGCTGATCTGGACCGCTTTCATTGTGGTGGCCCGGGCCTCGGCGGACCCGACGCGCGCGCCCACCCTAACCACCTACGACATCATGCTGGCACGCCTGCTCGGTGCCGGTTTGCTGCTGCTGCCACTCGGCTTTGTCATGACTTACCAGCAGCGTCTGCGGCAACTGGAGGCGTTCCGGGCTTGCGGCCAGTCGGGCGCCGCGCCGCTGCCGCAGGGTTCGTTGTTGGGCTTTTCGCCGTTGCCGCTGGGCGTTACTTTGCGCATCGGCGTTTTTGGTGGTCTGTTGTATGCCTTGGTGACGTACAGCGGTTTTGCTTTCGCGCCAGCAGCACATGCCTCGGTGTTGCTGCCGGGCAGCCTGCCGCTGTGGACCGCATTGCTGGCGCTGTGGATGCTGGGTGCAGGCATATCGCCCACGCGTGCGTTGGGACTGCTGTGCATTGTGGCGGGCGATTTGCTGGTTGGTGGCCCCGGCCTGTTGCATGTGACTGACGGCAGTGGCGTGTGGCGCGGTGACTTGCTGTTTGTGGTTGGTTCGGTGGCCTGGGCGGTCTACAGCGTGTGGGTGCGTAAATATGCCTTGCCGGCGGTGCACGCCACCACCGCCATCACGGTGCTGGGCTTTTTTGTGTATGTGCCGGTGTACGTCACGCTGCTGGCAACGGGACTGGTTCAGGGCCATTTTTTCAGTGCGCCGCTGCGTGACGTGCTGCTGCAAATGGCGATGCAGGGCGTGGGCTCGGTGGTGGTGTCTGGCATCACGTTCAATATGATGATCCGCTATTACGGCCCCGTGCGTTCAACCATGCTGACGGCCCTGGTGCCGGGCTTGTCGGCCGTCTCGGCGGGCTGGTTGCTGCACGAGCCGCTGACCACCAATGTGCTGGCCGGTCTGTTGCTGGTGACGGTTGGCATTGTGTTTGGTGTGCAGACGCAAAGTCCGTCAGGAGTGAAAAAATCATGAAGTTACTGGCGTTTGATACCAGTACCGACCAGATGTCGATTGCGGTGGCGCGTGGCGAAGGTCCGTCGCTGCAGCTGTGGCAGCAAGATGGGGCGGGCGCAGCGCAGGCCTCGCTGGGCCTGATTGCCGGCGCCCTCAACCTGTTGCAACAGGCGCAACTGCGCGTGACCGAACTCGATGCCATTTGCTTTGGCAGCGGCCCTGGTTCCTTCACCGGTTTGCGTACCGCCTGCGCCGTGGCGCAAGGACTGGCGTTTGGTGCTGATGTTCCGGTGTTGCCGGTCAATTCGCTGTTGGCGCTGGCGGAAACGGCGCGGCACACGGCGCTGGCGGGGCTGGCACGGGTTCAGGTGCTGGCCATGCTGGATGCGCGCATGGACGAAATTTATGGCGCGCTGTTTGCGTTTGCCGACGGCCAGTGGACCGAGCGCAGCGGCGCAGCGTTGTACCCACCGCAGGCGCTGCCGGGCCACTACGCTACGGAGCCGGAGTTGCATCTGGCGGGCAACGTGTTCACGGTTTATCAGGGACGGCTGGATCTGGCGGTCGCCCCGCCGCCGTGCATCACCGCCTTGCCGACTGCCAACGCCCTGTTGCGACTGGCACCGCAGTTGCTGGCGCAGGGCCTGGGCGTACCAGCAGCGCAGGCCCTGCCGACGTATGTGCGTGACAAGGTGGCACAGACCAGCGCTGAACGCGCGGCAATGAAAGCGGCTGTTGCCGCAGCGCGCTGATGCCGGGCGTGGTGTCTTGTCATGGTGAAGCCACACCGGCCCGTGTTGAAGTGCGCTTCGAGCCCATGCAAGCGACGGACCTGGATGGGGTGCTGGCCATCGAACAGTCGATTCATCCGCACCCCTGGTTGCGTCGCAATTTCGAAGATGTGCTGTGCAGCGGCTACCAGGCGCAGATGCTGATGGGCGCCGACCAGGTGCTGGGCTATTTTGTGGCGATGCAGGGCGTTGACGAAGTGCATCTGCTCAATTTATCGGTGGCCTTGCCATGCCAAGGCCAGGGATGGGCGCGCGTCATGCTTGACGCGCTGGACCTTTGGGGTCGTGGCCACGGCGCATGCAACGTCTGGCTGGAAGTGCGCCAGAGCAATGTGCGGGCGCAGCACGTGTATGCGGCGCACGGGTTCCAACAAGTCGGGGTGCGCAAGGCATACTACCCGGCCAGCGAGGGTCAGCGCGAGGATGCGCTGGTCATGTGCTGTGCCCTGACGGAAGAAGGTGAAGTCTGATGCAAATCGATGCACGCCAGCGCGCCATGCTGCAGGAAATGGGCGTGGAGGTGTGGTTGCCCAGCGCTGCGCCCGTGGCGCCGCAGTCGGCCGTCGTGCACCAGCCGCAGCTGGCGGTGCCGAAGACGACCCCGCTCGCGGAAAGCGCCAGCCCAGACACCCGGCCCCCATCGGTGGCCGCACTGGGCTGGCCCGCCTTGGTCAGCGCGGCGGGCAGTTGCCAGGCCTGTGAACTGTGCACGGTGCGGCGCCACACCAGCCTGCTGGCACCGCCACAGCCTGCACAGCCGTGCGACTGGATGGTGGTGGGCGACCCGCCCGATGCCGACGAAGACCGCAGCGGCAGTCCGTTTGCGGGCGCCGACGGTGTGCTGCTGGACAACATGCTGCGTGCGGCCGGATTGCAGCGCGTCAATGTGCGTACAGCACAAACAACCGACGCCAGCGCGGCGCAGCCCACGCTGTCACAGGACCCGGCGCGGCGCGTGTATGTCACCAACGTGGTGAAGTGCCGCCCCGATCATGGCCGCATCGCCCGTCCCGATGAACTGCAGCAGTGCGCCGCTTTCTTGCAGCGCGAGATTGCGCTGGTGCAGCCCAAGATTATTCTGGCGCTGGGCCGCTTCGCCCTGCAGCTGTTGTTGTGTGAAACCCCGGAATTGGCCCAGCAGCCGCTGGGTCACGTGCGCGGTTCAGTGTATTCCTACCAGGGAATTGCCGTGGTGCCAGGCTACCATCCGCGTGCCCTGCTGCGCCACGCCGCCGACAAGGCCAAGGCCTGGCAGGACTTGTGCCTGGCGGCAGACACGGTGCAAGGAATTGGTGGGGGCGCAGATACTGGTTCAGGCGCTGGTTAAACTTGGCGCATGAACTTTATTGAACAGTTGCACCGCGCGGAGCGCCTCAATGGCTCGCTCCTGTGCGTCGGGTTGGACCCGGAACCGGCTCGTTTTCCAACGCCCTGGCAGGGCGATGCCAGCAAGATTTTTGATTTTTGCGCCGCCATCGTGGACGCTACCGCCGATCTGGTGATTGCCTTCAAGCCCCAGATTGCTTACTTTGCCGCGCACCGTGCCGAAGACCAGCTCGAACGCCTGGTGGCCCACATCCGGCGCATTGCGCCGCAGGTGCCGGTGATTCTGGACGCCAAGCGCGGCGACATCGGCAGCACGGCCGAACAATACGCGCGCGAAGCTTTTGAACGGTTTGATGCCGACGCCGTGACCCTGTCGCCATTCATGGGTTGGGATTCGGTGCAGCCTTATCTGAAGTACCAGGGCAAAGGCGCATTTATTCTGTGCCGCACCTCCAACCCCGGTGGGGATGATTTGCAAAACCAGGTCCTGGCCGGTGTGCCGGGTACGCCGCGCCTGTTCGAGCACATCGCGTCGCTGGTGCAAGGGCCATGGAACCAGAATGGCCAACTCGGACTGGTGGTGGGCGCCACCTATCCAGCGGAAATTGAACGCGTGCGCCAACTGGCGCCGACCGTGCCGCTGCTGATTCCCGGTGTTGGCGCCCAGGGCGGCGACGCGCTGGCAACGGTGCGTGCCGGTTATCGCCACCACGCAGGTGCAACCACTGCACCGATTGTGGTGAACTCCTCGCGTGCTGTGTTGTATGCCTCGTCGTCCGGCGCCGATTTTGCGCAGGCCGCACGCGCCGTAGCCATTGCCACGCGCGACCAGTTGCAGGCGGCGCGGGCTGATCAGGGGACGGGTGCGGCGAGGTAACGCGCCAGGTACTTGCCGGTAAAACTCTCGGCAATGTCGGCAATTGCTTCCGGCGTGCCAACGCCCACCACCGTGCCGCCGCCAGCGCCGCCTTCCGGGCCCATGTCGATCAACCAGTCGGCGGTTTTGATGACGTCCAGGTTGTGTTCAATCACCACAATCGTGTTGCCGGCGTCACGCAACTGGTGCAGCACTTTAAGCAGCAAGGCGATGTCGGCAAAGTGCAGGCCGGTGGTGGGTTCGTCCAGGATGTAGAGCGTGCGCCCAGTGTCGCGCTTGCTCAGCTCCAGCGCCAGTTTGATGCGCTGCGCCTCGCCCCCGGACAAGGTGGTGGCCGCCTGGCCCAGCTTGATGTAGCTCAGACCAACATCGAGCAAGGTTTGCAGTTTGCGCGCAATGGCGGGCACCGCTTTGAGGAACTCGAACGCGTCTTCCACCGTCAATTCCAGAATCTGCGCGATGTTGCGGCCCTTGTACAGCACCTCCAGCGTTTCGCGGTTGTAACGCTGCCCGGCGCACACTTCACAAGGCACATAGACATCGGGCAGAAAGTGCATTTCCACCTTCACCATGCCGTCGCCCTGGCACGCTTCGCAGCGTCCACCCGCCACATTGAAACTGAAGCGCCCGGCACCGTAACCGCGTTCGCGTGCCATGGGCACTTCCGCCATCAATTCCCGGATCGGGGTGAACAGGCCGGTGTAGGTGGCCGGGTTGCTGCGCGGCGTGCGCCCGATGGGGGACTGGTCGACGTTGATGACCTTGTCGAAATGCTCCAGGCCTTCCATGGCTTCATGCGCCGCTGGCTCTTCATGGGCGCGGTAAATGTGGCGTGCGGCTGCTGCGTACAGCGTGTCGTTGACCAGCGTCGACTTGCCTGAGCCGGACACGCCGGTGACGCAGGTGAACAGGCCGACCGGAAACGCCACCGACACATTTTTCAGGTTGTTGCCGCTGGCGCCGATGACGCGCAGTGCCTGCAAATCGCCCTGCGTCGCACGGTGGTGCGCCTGGCGTTCAGCCCAGGCCAGTGCGGCCTTGCTCGGTTCGGCTTTGCCGGCGCTGCGTGTGGCTTTGGGCTCCGTGCTGCGTGCAGCCATGACCGGCAGCCACGCGTGGCGGCGGCGTGGTACGTCAATGCGCAGGGTGCCGGCCAGATACTGGCCAGTGAGGGAATTGGCACAGCTTTTTACATCGTCAAAGGTGCCCTGGGCAATCACGCGCCCGCCGTGCAGACCGGCGCCGGGGCCCATGTCAATGACATGGTCGGCGGCGCGCATCATGTCTTCGTCGTGCTCCACCACCAGCACGCTGTTGCCGATATCGCGCAGGTGCTTGAGCGTGTCAATCAGGCGGTCGTTGTCGCGCTGGTGCAGACCAATGCTGGGCTCGTCCAGTACATACATGACGCCGGTCAGCCCCGATCCAATCTGACTCGCCAACCGAATGCGCTGCGACTCCCCGCCGCTGAGTGTTTCGGCACTGCGGTTCAGGCTCAGGTAATTCAGCCCGACGTCGTTCAGAAACTTCAGCCGCAACCCGATTTCGTGCACCACTTTGGCGGCAATCTCCCCGCGCGCACCACGCAGGCGCAGCTGCGTGAAATAGTCCAGACATTCGCGCAGCGTGAACTGGCTGATCTGCTGGATATTGCGCGCCTGCGCCGCTTCGCCAATCAGCACGTTGCGCGCTTCGCGCCGCAACCGGCTGCCTTGGCAGTCGGGGCACACCTGCGTGCTGCGCAGCCGCGCCAGATCTTCACGCACCAGCGCCGATTCGGTTTCCCGGTAGCGCCGCTGCAGGTTGGGAATAATGCCTTCGAACGGATGCTTTTTGCTCACCTTCTTGCCGCTGCCCGCGCCACCGCCGCTGTCAACGTGGTAGCTGAACTTGATGTCTTCGTCGCCGGAACCAAACAGCAAAATATGGCGCAGGCGCTCGTCGAGCGATTCAAATGGCGCTTCCAGATCGAAGCGGTAGTGGCGTGCCAGGCTGTCGAGCAACGTGAAGTAATACATGTTGCGCCGGTCCCAGCCCTTGATGGCACCGCTGGCCAGACTCAGTGAGGGAAAGGCGACCACGCGCTGCGGATCGAAAAAGTCCTGGTGGCCCAGACCATCGCAGCTGGTGCAGGCCCCGACCGGCGAGTTGAAGGAGAACAGGCGCGGTTCGAGTTCGCTGATGGAGTAGTGGCAGACCGGGCAGGAAAATTTGGCGTTAAACAGATGCTCAACGGCACCGGAACCTGCGTCGCTGCTTTGTGAGGCCGGTGTCTGGCGCGGGGTCTCCAGCGCAATGGCACGTCCGCTCGCCAGCCGCAGCGCTGTTTCAAAGCTTTCAGCCAAGCGCTGACGCAGCCCCTGGGCACTGCCCGCGTTGTCCGAACCCTCCGGCGTGTCGGCGTTGTTCGCGCCCGTGGCGGCATTGTCGGCACGCACGATCAGCCGATCAATCACGACGTCGATGTCGTGCTTTTCCGTTTTCTTGAGCGCTGGCAAGGCGTCGAAATCGACAATCGCACCGTTGACGCGAAAGCGCACAAAACCCTGTGCCTGAAGCTGCGCAAACAGATCAATAAATTCGCCCTTTTTCTCACGCGCCAGCGGCGCCAGAATCATGACGCGCGTGCCCTGCGGCAACGCCAGCACGCAATCCACCATCTGGCTGACGGTCTGGCTTTGCAGTGGCAACTGGTGGTCCGGGCAATGTGGCGCGCCGGCTCGGGCAAACAGCAGCCGCAGGTAATCGTGGATCTCGGTTACGGTGCCCACCGTGGAGCGCGGGTTGTGGCTGGTGGCCTTCTGCTCAATTGAAATAGCCGGCGACAGGCCTTCAATCAAGTCGACATCGGGCTTGTCCATGACCTGCAAGAACTGACGCGCGTAGGTTGACAGGCTTTCCACGTAGCGCCGCTGGCCCTCGGCATACAGCGTGTCAAAGGCCAGACTCGATTTGCCCGAACCGCTCAGACCGGTAATAACGACCAGTTGGTTGCGCGGAATATCGAGGTCGACATTTTTCAGGTTGTGGGTGCGCGCACCGCGAATGCTGATGGTCTGCTGCTGTAACAGGCGTTGCTCAATAGCGCGCGCCAGATCGTTGTTGTCGGGGTCCGGGTGCGCGGGCGGTGCAGTCGTCGAACGTGCCTCTTCTGGGGCAAGGTCGGGGCGGGTGGAGGCAGCAGAGGGCAGATTCAAGTCGATACGCCAGTGGAGGACAACCCGTGATGATAGACAATGTAGGGTGATGCCGCCAGACCGTGGCACCTTTCCTGCTTTATTTGTCTTTTTTCGTGCCTTCTTGGCGAACTGTCTGCGTTTTATTCTGTCCACCCTACCATTGCGTTGCCAACTGTGACTACCCACTCTGACACCACCATGACCGCCCGGGAGCGGCGTTCCAGCCTGTCGCTGGCGCTGATTTTCGCGTTGCGCATGCTGGGCCTGTTTCTCGTGCTGCCTGTATTCGCCCTGGAGGCGCGCCATCTGCCGGGGGGGGACGATCCGGCACTGATCGGCCTGGCCATGGGCATCTACGGACTGACCCAGGGTTGTCTGCAAATGCCGTTCGGCATGGCCTCGGATCGCTTTGGGCGCAAACGCGTGATGCTGATTGGCCTCCTGTTGTTTGCGGCGGGCAGTTTCGTGGCGGCTTTTGCGCCAACGTTGGTTTTGTTGGTTGCCGGACGCGCGCTGCAAGGTGCAGGCGCCATTTCCGCCGCCATTACGGCCTTGCTGGCAGACCAGACGCGCGATAGCGTGCGTACCAAGGCGATGGCGCTAGTGGGGGTCAGTATTGGCCTGATGTTCGCCATTTCCCTCGTGCTTGGCCCCTTGCTCGATTCCGTGATTGGTCTGCATGGCATTTTTGCGCTGACCGGTTGCCTGGCGCTGGGCGGCATGGCTGTGGTGCTGTGGTTGGTGCCAGCCGAACCCGGATTGCCGACCGCGCCAGCGCGCGGTGACTGGAAACAAGCGCTGTACAACCCGGCCCTGTTGCGCCTGAATTTTGGTGTGTTCATCCTGCACGCCGTGCAGTTGTCGATGTGGATGGCGATCCCGGCCATGCTGGTGCAGGCCGGTCTGGCCAAGGCCGACCACTGGACCGTGTACCTGCCCGCAGTGCTGGGCTCCTTTGTCCTGATGGGCGGCACTTTGTTCCCCATGGAACGTCGTGGCCATCTGCGCACCATGTTTCTGGCGGCGATCGGCATGATTGGCGGGGTGCAGGCGGCGCTGTTGCTGCTGAGTCAAGGGCAGCCGACGGTGGCGCAACTCTCCGTCGTGTTGTTTGTGTTTTTCTGGGGTTTCAATATTCTGGAAGCGACCCAGCCCAGTCTGGTGTCCAGGCTGGCACCCGCCGCCGTGCGTGGAACAGCCCTGGGCCTGTACAACACACTGCAATCGCTGGGGCTGTTTGCTGGTGGCGCGCTGGGTGGCTGGCTGGTTAAATCGGTAGGCCCACACGGGTTGTTTGCGGTGTGCGCCGTCGGCATGGTGCTGTGGTTCGTGGTGGCCTGGCCGATGCAGCCACCGGCGCCCGTGCCACGCCGAACGCGTACTGAAAAGCCAGCCTGACGGCGCGTACTGCGTCGATCGGTGTGCCGCGTGCCCGCCAACGACAGTTGGGGCGTGCCGCGCAACCTGGATGAAGGATAATTAGCGCGCTGGTCTCGCGTGCCAGCGCAAAACAGCGAATAACAGGGCCAACCCGGGCAGCGTGCCCGTCCCTCCTCTTTTTGGAAACACCATGGCATCCGTCAACAAAGTCATTCTGGTCGGTAACTGCGGCCGCGATCCCGAAATTCGTTATCTGCCTTCCGGTCAGGCCGTTGCCAACGTCAGCGTGGCAACCAGCAGCCGGCGCAAGGACAAGAACACGGGTGAATCGATCGAAGACACCCAGTGGCACCGCGTCACCTTCTACGACCGCCTGGCTGAAATCGCGGGTGAATATGTGCGCAAGGGTCGCCCCATTTATGTCGAAGGCCGCCTGAAATACGGCAAGTACACCGACCAGTCGGGCGTGGAAAAAAGCACGGTTGATATTGTCGCCACCGAACTGCAACTGCTCGGCGGACGCGAAGGCATGGGCGCTCCTGGCGACGGTGACGAAGGTGGCAGCGCTCCGGCGCCCCGCCGTCAGGCACCCGCTGCGCGCACGCAGCCCCCGGCAGCGGCTCCGCGTCAGGCCCCCGCAGCGCGGCCAGCCAGTGGGTTTGATGACATGGACGACGATATTCCGTTCTGACACCCAGTCAGCTATATTTTGTAAACCAAGCCATGTAATTCATTGACTTACATGGCTTTTTTCTGTGCGCCCAGCATGGGCGCACTCCT
>Ga0316223_1003841_pt1 | contig 10932 bp, 8 predicted proteins | sample TBH18009metaG_FD_206007 | JGI IMG/M metagenome (GOLD analysis project Ga0316223, IMG submission 206007) | Freshwater microbial communities from Trout Bog Lake, Wisconsin, USA - TBH18009 | ecosystem: Environmental > Aquatic > Freshwater > Lake > Hypolimnion/Profundal zone | place: USA: Wisconsin... | reverse complement strand
AGCTGAGTTTAGTTGTGTTCATGGATTATCCTATCTAATCGTATGAGTGAGCGGCTGCTCACTGTCCTAGTATTGCGACTAAATAGCAGAATGTCGAATCTATCGGGCCATATTGCGCCATAATTTCATAACTCTTTTGTTATAATTATTTAGACATTTTTTAGGTTATTGTCTAGCCGCTTGAGAGCTGCATTCTTGCCGCCATGGTCGATCTTCTGCCCATTGGCTGCCCATCATGCCCCCAATCATGGCAGATCATGGCCAGATGATAGCTGCATATCGCCCCCCAATATTGCCAGATATTGCCAGATAGACAGTATCCTCACCCATTATCAAGCACCCATCAATCATTATCAATAGCCATCAATCATCATGCAATTATTAGTAATAAGTAATCAATCCCGCCCAAAAGTAATGCAATCTTGCGCAAAAAATACAGTGCTGTCGCGCCTACGGGCGCGTCGTAAATCAAAAATGCATATAGATTTACTTATCGACTCGGGGGGTTTTTAAATAGTACTTTAGTATTAAGTATTATCAACCCAATGATTTTTTCTAAATATAGTCTCACTATATGAGACAAGCTAAAACTATTTTTGCGCCCAAACCAGTATAAAATACTGACTTTATGCAATGTGACATAACTCACATGATTCAAAGCGGGACAAACACTAAATTTCCCACCTTAGTATATATAGAGGGTTTAATTAACCTAACCCTCATATGCAGGCGGTTTCACCGCCGCTATGTATATATCACCATATGCCGAGGCTTCGCCGCGGCGGTTATTATTGCCATCGGCGGCGCACCGCGCCACCCATAGGTTATTTCCATAGGGATTACCACAGGCCCCGCTTCGCGGTGCTGTATCAACCACAGGTTTAAAGGCGGGTGTAGTGTATGGCTAAGCCATCGGCTAACAAATACAAAATCGCGCCTGACTCGACCATCTCGGCCAGTCAGGCCAAGCAGACAATTGTTGAGATGGTTACAAAAGGATTTTCCATCGCGGACAGCGTCCGCGCTACGGGAAAATCTATTAAATCTTATGAGTACTATCGCGCCTCTGACGCGCAATTTAAAGAGGCGATTGATTTAGCTCGCGCTGTTCAGCGCAGAGATGGTGTTATCTCCGAAGAAGATGCTGGGATCACCTTTGAGGAGTTTCGGGCTAAGTTCCTCAACTCCAAGACCTTTGACCATCAGCGCAACATTATCTCGATGCTCGAAGAGGGTAAGCCAGCCTTTCTCCATCCGAGCATGAAGTACGAAGAAGGCTTTCCGAATTACGTCCTAGTGAACATGCCACCTGAGCATGCCAAGTCGATGACAGTCTCAATTGACTACATCACCTATCGGATCTGTATCGATCCGAATATCCGTATCAAGATTGTCTCAAAGACCTTGACTATGGCTAAAGACTTTCTTTACGCTGTTAAGCAGCGTTTGACCCAGCCAGCCTATGCTGAGCTACAGCGCCGCTACGCGCCTGCTGATGGCTATAAAGAAGCAGCTGACAAGTGGACCCAAGACGCTATCTACCTTGAACGCGATTCGGGCGAAAAAGATCCTACGCTCCAGGCGCTAGGTATTGGCGGTCAGATCTATGGTGCTCGTGCCGACTTAATCGTTCTTGATGACTGCGTCACCTTGGCTAACGCCAATGAGTACGAGAAGCAGATCCGTTGGATCCAGCAGGAAGTTTTGACCCGTGTCGGTCCAACAGGAAAGATCTTGGTCGTCGGTACTCGCGTAGATCCAGTGGACTTGTATCGCGAGATGCGCAACCCAGATCGTTATCCTGATGGCTCATCGCCTTGGACATACTTGGCTATGCCAGCTGTTCTTGAGTTTGCCGATGATCCAAAGGATTGGAAAACCCTCTGGCCACGCTCTGACAAGCCTTGGCTTGGAGATGATGCGAATATAGGCGAGGATGGTTTGTATCCACGCTGGGACGGCCCTAACCTTCGTAAGCGTCGCGGTGTGCTTGACCCAAAGACTTGGGCGATGGTTTATCAGCAGCAGGATGTGGACAGCGAGGCTGTCTTTAGTCCAGAAGCTGTTCGCGGTTCTGTATCAGGTATGCGTGCTATCGGTCCTTTGATCGCTGGGGCACCTGGTCATCCACAAACTCTTAACGGCGGTTCGTACACCATCTGCTCGATGGACCCAGCCATGTCAGGCGATACATTCTCAATTGCCTATGCTGGTGACAAGACAACCCAAAAGCGCTATATCTTGGAAGCTAGCCGTATGCCTGCTCCAACACCACAGCGTATTCGTGACTTGATCTTTGAGTGGACTGAGAAGTACAAGCCATCAGTCTGGGTTATTGAGAAGAACGCTTTTCAGTTGTTCCTCACCCAAGATGAAGAGATTAACCGTTTCCTTGCATCTCGCGGTATTCGCCTTGTCCAGCACTACACAGGTGCCAACAAGATGGATGCAGAGTTTGGCGTAGCCTCAATGGCTCCGCTCTTTGGAATGGTTGACAAACTTGGCAATCACGTCAAGGGGAGCAACCTTATAGATTTGCCACGGTCAGACAATGAAGGCGTAAAGTCGCTCATAGAGCAGCTCATAACTTGGTCCGCTGGCACTAAAAATAAACAAGATGGTTGCATGGCTCTCTGGTTTGCAGAGACTCAGATGCGTGACTATATCAACCAAGCTGGAGCATATGGTGGCTCCTTTATTAAAAATCCGTTCCAGACCCGTGACCAAGTCGCGCGTCGTCGGGTTATTAACATCGAAGACTATCAACGCGAAAAAGAAAAAATGGCAGCTAACGGGGGTTACTTATAGTGCTAGAGATTGATGTAATTTCGGATAAACTCCGTAAATTACGTGCGCACTACTTCGCACGTGACTCACGTTATGACGATCTATTGGCTATCCGCCAAGGCAAGATCGATCAGGTATTCCCTGGCATGTTCTCAGAGGATTACCCAAAGCCAATGATCGCCAACTTCATTGACGTTGCTGCACGCGACGTTGCTGAAGTTATCGCTCCGCTTCCTGCTTTTAACTGCATGACAACCAAGACCACCTCAGATCGTGCCCGTGAGCGTTCAGACAAGCGCACCATGATCGCCGCTGGTTACCGCGACACTGCCAACCTTCAGACCATGATGTACACAGGTGCAGATCGCTACCTCACCTTTGGCTGGTTGCCATTCCTCATTGAGCCAGATTACGAGAACAATCGCCCAATGATCCGCATCGATTCACCTATCGGTGCCTACCCAGAGTTTGACAGATTCTCACGCCTTGTCTCATACTCAAAGCGTTATGTCAAAACCATCCGTGAATTGATCAACGACTTTCCTGAGCACGAGAATGTTATTCGTGGTCAGTATGAGAACCGTAACTCAGAGCGTATCCTTGAAATGTATCGCTATCAAGATAAAGACCAGATGGTTCTCTTTTTGCCAGAGCGTAACAACTTTGTTCTCTCACGCGTTGAAAATGAACTAGGCGAAATTCCTGTAGCCATTGCGTTACGCCCAGGCGTTGACTCAGATGAGCATCAACGCGGTCAGTTCGATGACATTATGTGGGTACAGGTTGCTCGCTCACGCTTTGCTTCGCTTACACTTGAAGCAGCGCAAAAAGCAGTTCAAGCACCGTTTGCTTTGCCTTCAGATGTTAACGTACTTGAGATTGGCCCAGACGCGACTATCCGCTCTGCCAACCCACAACAGATTCGTCGTGTGGATCTTAACCTTCCACCAAACATCTTTCAAGAAAACGAAATTCTTGATCAGGAAATGCGCACTGGATCACGTTATCCAGAAGGCCGTCTTGGTCAGCAGTCTGGTTCTATCGTTACGGGTCGTGGCGTTGAAGCACTCATGGGTGGCTTTGACACACAGGTCAAGACAGCACAAGGCGTATTTGCTGAAACATTCCGCGAGGTAATCCGTCTATGTTTCATGATGGACGAAAAGCTATTTGGTGATGTAACCAAGGAAGTTCGTGGCATTAACGCTGGTGCTCCGTATGTTGTTACATACACACCAAAGAAAGACATTGCTGGTGATTACACCTGCGACGTAACCTACGGCATGATGGCTGGACTTGATCCAAACCGTGCTTTGGTTTTCGGCCTACAGGCTCGTGGCGACAAGCTCATCAGCCGCGACTTTTTGCGTCGTCAAATGCCTTGGGAAATGAATGTCAGCCAAGAAGAAGAGCGTGTTGAAGTAGAAGAACTGCGTGACAGTTTGATGCAAGCAGTTGCCTCATACGCTAACGCATTACCACAAATTGCTATGCAAGGTGGCGATCCATCTAAGGTTATCAATGCTATTGCCAAGGTAATTGTTGGTCGTCAAAATGGCGATCCAATCGAAGAAGTTGTAGCAGAAGCATTTGCTCCTGAGCCACAGCCACAACAAGCTGCTATGCCAGGACAGCAACCTCAAGCACCTGGAGCGCAGCCAGGGCAACCACCAATGGGAATGCCTGCCCCACAACAAGGCCAAGGTGGCTCTGCTTTACAGCAACTACTAGCAGGACTTAATTCTTCTGGTAACCCGCAGCTTGCTGCATCGGTTAGCAGACGCTCACCCGCCTAACGTTACGAGTGAGAAAACCAATTCCCTATAGGAGAAAAAAATGACACAGTTCCGATCAAATCTACAATCACCACCAGTACGCGTTGCAATGCAGGGTGGAATGGGCAGTTCAGATGCAGTAACACAGAAGACAAGCATCCAGTCTGCACCATCAGTAAAGTCAACAGGCAAGTCAGATGTTAAGTACACCGTTCAGCCTTCAGGCACAAAGGGTGTTGGCACAACTGCTGGAAAGCCACTTAAGTAAATTATGCATGATGAAGAGAGCGGTAGCCGCAGACAAATCCTGTCTTCTTGGGATGTTGCCGCTCTTTTCATTGAACTTGCAAAAGATATTTTAGTTAGTTTTGTAAAGTTTTTAGATGTATTGAGCGATATGTCTCTACATCAAGCAAGTGTCGTGGAAGATAAACAGTTGTTCCACGAAGATGTTGTCCGTACCATTGAGACTATTGTAGAGGGTGAGTGATCATGGCAGGTAAAGGTGGCTATCAAGCTCCAGCACGTCCAGCCGTTGCATCAGGCCCAGGGGCTTTAAGCCAACGCACCGATGGCGGACCTGCATCAAAACAAGCAATGCGCTATGTCAGTGGCATGCCTAACTATGGCGATGGCACAGATATGATGCAGATTCAAAGCGGTGCACCGATGGCTGCTACGCCATCTCCACAGCCAACATCGCCAGCACAAATGGCGCAGGCTGCACAGCAACAAAGTCAACCAGTAACACCTCTTACTGCTCCTACGCAGCGCCCTAATGAACCAGTAACTGCTGGCGCAGCGTCAGGCCCTGGCGTTGGTCCAGAAGCTCTTGGCATTCAGCCAGGACAAACAATTCAACCAGCACAATCAGCTAAACAAACCGTACAGGCTCTTGCATCACACCCAGATGCTGGCCCAGAATTGCAGGCGTTAGCTTCAGCATTGGGGAAGTAATTGGCAACTAATCCATTACAACCACAACAACCTATTACAAGTGGCGCACCTACTGTCGCAGCCGCTAGTCAAATCTCTAAAGATAATCCAGGTTTAGTTCAGCATGCCCCAGATCAGGCAAGCGTAGTTATCGCAACTGGAGCAAATCCAGATGTTGCTGGTGGCCTTAATTCTATTAACCACGTAACTGCTGCAACACAGGCTGTTAAGCAAAATCAACAAATGTACAGCTCTGGCTCATGGTGGAAAACAGTTCTTGGTGATGTTGGTAAGGTCATCAACGCTGTACCAGGTTTGGGCACTGTAGCTCAATGGGCAAACAAAGGCTTGCAAGAAGTACAGTCTGATTACAAATTTCTTCATGCTGTTTATGTAGATCATGGATTTGGTCAAGGATTACTAGCAACGCTAGGAGTTGCAGGCGGCGCTGCCGTTGGTGCACTTGCTGGACCAGAAGGCATTGCACTTGGTGCAGATGCTGCTGCATCCCTTGAACGTGATGCTGGTGGACAACTTCTTCCAGAATATCAAGATGCTTACAAAAAGTCTATTGATCCAAACTACAAAGTTTCCATTGGCCGTGATATTGCAAATGGCCTTTCAAATGTGCCAGGTTTGCGCACTTTAAAAGATACAGATCATGGTATTGGTCAATTTATTTCAGGTTCAACAGATGCTGCATTTGACCTTGAAGCAGATCCATTGGCAAATGCTGGCAAGGTTGCAAATGCTCTTAAGTCTGGAAAATACTTAGACACGGCAAAAGAATTAGATGCTTCTGGCAACCCAGTGCTTAACGCGCAAGGTCAGCCAAAGACTTTGCTTGGCGCAGATGGTAAGCCAATTGTTGTAGCTACAATTCCTTTGGCTCGTAATGCTCCTGCGGTTAAAAACTTTCTTCTTTCTGTATCTAATAAAGCGCTTACCAGCGATCAAGTTATGCAAGCCTACGAAGCTGGCGGTTTAGCTGGTAGATTTAATGCTGCTTTAAATCCAATAAAGCGTGCTTTTGATGATATTGCAGAACGCACAAATCCTATTGATATTCAACGCGCTTATCCTGGCACACAGTTTACGCCATCAATGCTTGAGCAACTTGCTGCTGCTAAAAGTGGTCAAGAAGTTGCATCAATCTTTGGTAAGTCCTTGTACGCTGGTGAGACAAAAGAAGATGCTGTTAGCACAGTAAACCTTGCTATTCCAACTCGCACCCTTGGCCGATCTTTGGTAGCAAATCTTACTGATACAATTATTAAAAAATCTGGCGACACACCATTAAGCCAAGAGCGCAATCTTTTGCTACCTAAGCGCGTACCCGTTCTAAAGCCAGATGGAACACAAGATTTTGCTGTTGATGAAGATGGCAATCAAGTGGTCAAAACCAAGTATGCTTGGGGCGGTTTGCTTTCCAAGACAGACGGCGCTTGGAATGGCTGGGGTGCGCTTGCTGGCAAAGTAAGAACTTTTACTGGTTACAAATCTTTGGTTATCAACCAAAAACTTATGCAACAATCTGGCAATGAGTTTAAATTTACAGATCATGGTGCTGGCACAGCATTATTTAACATGTTCTATTATGCCATGCCTCGTGATGTGGCTTTGGAAAAAGCTGCTGAAATTATGGCAGAGCCAAATCCTATTACCCAGCAAGAACTTTACGCCGCAGGCGTTAAGGAAGTAATCAAGGCCGCTGGCCTTCCAGACGATTACAACATTGTACGCGACACTATGTCACACGCTCAGCGTGCTGGTACTGGTGGCAATCTTGGTGACATGCAATCTGGTACAGATCATCTTGGCAATGTGCTTGGCGAAGTAGAAATGAAAACTCCTACCGTTGCTGGTAATGATCGCTACGGAACGCCAAAAGATTCTGCACCTGTAGCCTTATGGTCATGGCAGCGTGGCAGCAACGCATTTATCGATTTTAAAGATCTTCGCAATGCCATGAAGCAAGCAACTATCCATGGCTTGATGTACTCACCAAAGGTCGACGACTGGTATACTCGTTATACCGACAAGATCTTTGCTCCGATGACATTGTTCACAACAGGTTTTGGTCTTCGCGTTGCATCATCTGAAGCGTTGCATCAGGTTATTCGCAAAGGACTTGCAGATTACCTGCAAACCAAAATTGCTTTTACTGGTGCTAAATACGATTATTCAAATCTCAGCACAGCAGATCGTGAAATTCAAAAAGAGATGCTTGGCAAAACTCCTGCTGAGCGTCAAGCCATTTTGGATAAGGTTGCTCAAGCGGCAACCCCAGAAGATGCTAATGCTGTACTTGGCAACGATGTTGTCAAGAGCAATGAGATTACAGATCTAGAACAGGAAAAAGAAAAGCAATATCAAGGTCTTGAAAAAAGTATTGCCAATGATCCTGATCTAAGCAAATACGCAAAAGCGCGTAATCTTATTCGTCCATTTGGATGGACTGCCAGCAAGATGGCTCCATACCTAGCGTCTGAAAAGTACAAAGTCTTGATGAACTGGCAACTCAAAATGGGTGGCTTAACAATCCCATCTGGCGTAGCATCAGATCACTTAGCTCACTTTAACCTTAACCAAGCAGAACGCGCAGCTAAGACTGTGGAAGAACTTGGCCACGGTGCAGACGGCAAGCAAAGCATTATGGGTCTTACTGGCAAAGATCCTCACTACCATGTGTGGTGGGCACAAAATCTTTCCAAGGTTCGCAATGAACAGATGGCTCGTGATATTGCCAACGATTACTTGCGTTTATCAAAAACACCAGTGTTTCGTTACGATCTAACTCCAGATCAGCAATGGTCGCAAATTCAACAATTGCATCAAGCTCGCATTGAAGATCCAACCAAATATGCAGATCTTCGTCATGACATGGTTGGCCTTCGTGATGGCAAGGCAAGTTCATTTTCTGATGCTCAGGTTAAAGCAATTCGTGGACTTGTTACTGGTAAAGATGGAACAATTCACACGGATCTTCTTAATAACATTGCTAACGCAAAAGTTACCTATGCAGAAGATCTAAAGAAAATACCTTTACTTTCTAGCCCTGCAAAAGTAATCGGCAAGGTTGCTGGCCCTACATACGACAATGCCATCCAACGCATTTTGCAGATGGGTTACCGCAAATTTATTAACCCAGTAATGGATAGCATCTCTCGTGAGCCTATGTTTGGTCACTACCTATACGAAAACTATCGTTCACTTCAGCCATTGGTTGATGCTGAAAAGATCAATGACCTTGAGGCTTTGCAGTTTGCTGGTCAAAAAGCAGTAGTTCAAATGGTTCCTATGATCCACAACCCAGCACTTCGCTCACAATTTGCAGTGCTAACCCGTGGCATTCTTCCATTCTACTTTGCTCAAGAACAAGCATTTAAGCGTTATGAGCGTTTGGCATACTCAAACCCACAGGCGCTACGCGATTTTCAGATGATCAACCATGGCATTAACAACCCTGGATTTGTTCATACAGATTCAAACGGAAACAAGTACATTGTTTATCCGCTGGTTGGCGAGTTTGGCAATGCCCTACTTCGTGGTTTAAATGCTATCGGCATTGACTCAACAGACGGCTTGCCTGAGTCTATTACTGGCAACGTAAGTTCTTTAACTTCTGTATTGCCAGAAATGAAAATGCCAGGGCTTAACCCATTGGCAACCATTCCATTAACTGCTTTGACAAGCCGTTTTACATGGGGCAACAAGTTGGCTAACTTCGCCACTGGCGGTTATCCAGATCCAACCATGTTGCAAACAGTATTTCCAAACTCTGCTATCAGAGATTTGTGGGATGGCTTGCAAATGAACGATAAGGAAAGTTCTGTACACAACGCCACCTTGTCAGCAATTGCAGCAGCGTACTACCATGGCGATCTTCCAGATAACTATTCAGCTTTGCCTTACGCTCAACAGCAAAAGATTATGGATCGCATCAACAACAATGCGCGTTCAAATCTGTTCCTAAAAGGCGTTATGTCGTTCTTCTTGCCACTGTCTCCTACAGTGTCAAATGATTATTACAACAAGTCTTTACAAAGCCTAAATTCAGAGTTTAATAATATGACCTTGCCTGTATCACAAGGCGGTCTGGGCTTGACTCTTCCAGAGGCTTTAGCAAAGTTTACTTCAGAGCATGGCACAAGATCTATATCTTATACAGTTTCACACAGCCAAACTGGCGAAGGTGGTGCGGATCTTCCATTGGCACAAAGCACGCTTGATTGGCTAAATAACAATAAAGCTATTCAGGATAAGTACAAGTTTGGCGCTGCTTATTTGGTTCCGCAAACAGCATCAGACAAAAATGCCTTGCAGGTAGAAAATGAACTTCTTACCATGCAATTGCGTTCACGCAAAACCCCACAGCAATTTATCGATTCGATTTACATTGCCAAAGGTTGGGCTGATATGTCTGACAACTGGAATGCTTACCAAAAGGATATAGCTGCGGCTCGTGCCGTTAATAACCGTACTGCGGTTTACAACTATACTCAGGCTTGGAACCAAGTTGCTCAGCAATATGGCACAAGTAACCCAACATGGTATGCAGATTACACCAACCCATCTCGCTTAGATTCAGCGGCCAATGCGCTTAAAGATCTTCAAGATATGAGCAAGAACGGCGATCTTAAAGGTTCGCAAGCAACTGGAATTAAAACTTTGCTTCAAGGGTATGATCAATATCATGCAGAATTGCAAGCAAATACAATAAGTGTTGCTGGAACTATTAAGCATACTCCAGGATATTCAGTTGCTCAAAACGATTGGTTTACATACTTGACAGAGTTAGAGGCAGATCCAAATACAACATATTTGACAAATGTTATTAATGGCGTATTTAAGAGGGTGAAGTAATGGCAACAAGAACGACTAAACCAGCAACGCCAACAGGGTCTTCTGGATCAAGCGCAATACCTAGTTACGCGGATGCTAAAGGTGCTTCAACAAGTGCTAATGGAATGCCAGCGGCATTTCAATATCAACCTAAGACTGTCAATATCACAGATCTTAGTCAAACATCTCAACCAGATATTGTGGCCACGGTTAATGCTGCTATGCAATCATTGCTTGGCCGCAATGCTACAGCAGCAGAAATTGCTCAATATGGTGCCGAACTTTTGGCAGCAGAAAAAGCATATCCTGGTGGAACTAGCACAACTCTTAACTATGATCCAACCACAGCTAAACCTTTAAGCGAGACTGGTACCCAGTTAAGCGCTGGAGTAAACCCACAGGCATTTATTGAAAATCTTATTGCTGGCAGTGGTCAAGCAAAAGATTACAAAATAGCAACTCAATACATGGATGCTATTCAACAAGCAAACCAGGAATACAAGGGAGCATATAATGGCTGATACACAATCAACATTAACTCCTGAGCAAATTGCGCAAGAAATTGTTGCTCAAGCAGAAGCATCTGGCA
>Ga0316223_1003840_pt1 | contig 10937 bp, 10 predicted proteins | sample TBH18009metaG_FD_206007 | JGI IMG/M metagenome (GOLD analysis project Ga0316223, IMG submission 206007) | Freshwater microbial communities from Trout Bog Lake, Wisconsin, USA - TBH18009 | ecosystem: Environmental > Aquatic > Freshwater > Lake > Hypolimnion/Profundal zone | place: USA: Wisconsin... | reverse complement strand
GTGATGTGTGGGGTGCCCGATTCAGCGGGGCGCGTTGGCGTTCAGCGCACCGGCATTCCGTATTGAATACCGCCATGGTTCCACAGATTGTTCAATCCGCGGGGCAGTTGCAGAACCGATTGGGGGCCTACATTGCGTTCAAATATTTCGCCATAGTTGCCGGTGGTTTTGATGACACGCGCGAGCCAGTCGCGGTCCAGGCCGAGCAGCTTGCCAGAGTCTTCCGTGCTGCCAAGCAGGCGGCCTTGAACCGGATCTTTGGTGGTGGCCTTGATGGTGTCGACGTTGGCGGACGTGATGCCGTACTCTTCGGCCTCCAGCAGTCCATAAATGGTCCATTTGACGATGGCAAGCCATTCGTCGTCACCGCGTCGCACCATGGGGCCAAGGGGCTCCTTGGAGATCAGATCGGGCAGGATAATGTGGTCGGCTGGGTTTTTGGCAGACTGGTTGCGGGTGGATGCCAGCCCAGAAACGTCCGTGGTGTAGGCCACGCAGCGACCAGAAAAATAGGCGCTTTCGGCGGCTTCGAATTTTTCAAAAACGACGGGTTTGATGTTGAGTCCATTGGCTCTGGAGAAGTCCGTCAGGTTTTTTTCGGTGGTGGTGCCCGATTGCACACACACCGTTTGCCCTTTGAGTTGCTTGGCACTGCGGATTTTGCTTTTCGCCTGCACCATGAAGCCCTGGCCGTCATAGTAGGTGACTGCGGTCTGGCTCAGGCCCAGGGATGCATCGCGGGTGAGTGTGAAGCTGGTATTGCGCGAGAGCACGTCGATTTCTCCCGATTGCAGCGCCGTAAAGCGCGCCTGGGCGTTTAGCGGAACATATTTGACTTTCTCGGCGTCACCGAGGGTGGCGGCGGCAACGGCGCGGCAGATGTCTACGTCGAGCCCCGACCATTTTCCATTGGAGTTGGTGGCGCTGAAGCCTGCGAGGCCGGTGTTGACACCGCAGATGATCTGACCGCGTGAACGGATGGTGTCCAGTGTTTTTCCGGCGTGGGCGGGTGCGGCGGCCAGGAAATACAGGGTCAGGACCGCAGCGAAGGTCTGAAGTGCACGAAGCATCATGATGGAATTCCTAGGAGGGCGTTACGGTGAACCGTGGTCCTCGGGCGCAGCAGCGAAAAGAACGCCTCAACACGAACGACTTAGCGTCAGGCATCCTCGCGAGCATCGGGTCCGGGACTTACTCTCGGATGATACGCAAACAAAATTTTCCCTAGCGATAAAAAGTGCTTTACCCAGCGCGCGCGGTGCGGGTTAAGGCGTCGCGCGTCTGCTTGCAGGGCGGTGCTGGACGTGGTTCAGGCGCTGGCTGCGCTTGTTTCCTGCACTTCTTCAGGCACATCGCCGGGTGCGCAGCTGCTGCCACCGCAGCCATGGATTGGCGCGTCAGGAATGGCGTCGGGCTGGCTGATGACGCCAGTGATCGGGTCGTAGCCCGCGGAGCGCAAGTGCAGCGCCAGTGCGGCATCCATGCTTTGTGCGTGCTGGGGAAACCACAGGCCGAGCTCAAAGGCCATTTGGCGCACGATGGCCAGGTCGCCTTGCAGGCCGCGTTTGCCGCCTTCGCGCATGACTTGCAGAATGACGCTGTGCTGGGTGCCGTGGCAGTTGCCGCTGGCGAAGCCGGTTGCGGCCATCCATTGGTCTTCGCGGTCAAAGTGTTCCTGCGTGTGATCGATCAGGCGTGCCCAGTCGGTTAGTAGCGTGTTGTCAGGAGCCTCAACCACCTGCGCCAGAAGTTCAACGAATTCCTGGTGCGTGCTGTCCATCAGCGGCATGTCCAGGGATAGTGCTTCGCTCCATTGCAGAGGGGTGGTGCTCATAAGGGAATTCTCCAGATTGGGGGTGCAAGCATAGCGCGTTCAAACTGAATGGATCTTGAGGTATGTCAATGTTGCGGGTTTGCTACCATGGGCAGCTCCGTGGTTCACTGCTAAACTGAACTGTAAACAAGCAGTGATGATTTGATGACGACCCACCTCTTTGCGCCTCCCCCGTCTTCGGATGACGGCTTTGCCACCGATTTACAGCGCCAGGGTTTTGCGGTATTGGGTGCAGCGCAGTTGGCACGGTTGGCGGGGTTGAATTCTCGTGCACTGGAGCAGTGGCAGGCAAGCTGGGATGATTTGCCGGCGGATCAGTACTTGCGTGACGGCGGACATTACCGTCGTCGGCGTCACAGTAGTTTTGTGCTGGGTGATGGCGTGCTGCAGCAAGTGCCGCACCGTCCGCACTGGCAGCCGCTGGCCTACAACGCCTTGCACGGCGGCATGTTGCGGCACTTTGAACCGGTTACGCCGACGCTGGTGGCGCAGCCTGACTGGCGCGCGTTGCTGACCTGGCTGGGCGGCGTCTGTTCGCGGCTGCGCGGCACCCAACCCTGGTTTATGGAGGCGCACCAGTTTCGTATTGACACGACCGATGGTATTGGGCGACCGACGCCGGAAGGCGCGCACCGTGATGGTGTTGACATGGTGGCGGTGGTGCTGGTGCGACGGCATGGCATCAAGGGCGGTGAAACGCGGGTGTTTGCCGCGGATCGCCCTGAAGGTTTGCGCTTTACCCTGACCGAGCCGTGGTCGGTCTTGTTACTGGATGATGTGCGCGTGATTCACGAATCGACGCCGATTCTGCCGCAGGCCCTGGAGGGCTATCGCGATACCTTGGTCGTGACCGTGCGCGCTGGTTCTTTTCAGGATGTGCCGGAGTTGGACGGTCACCATGCATGAATTGGTCAACAACTTGGCGCACTTGTGCAGTTTGCGAGATCGCGACGCACTCGACAGTGCGCTGGTGTCCGTGCTGCTGCAGGCCACCCAGGGTGAGGCGCGGTCGGTGCGACTGGTTCAGTTGCTGGGTGAGACGGGCGATCTGCATTGTTTGACGCGTGCGGAGCGGCGTGCCGGTGCGCCAGGCTGTGAGCGGCGCATGGTGTGGGTGGAGTGGAAGGAATTGCCGCCACTGGACCCCGATTCGGCACTGGCGTGCGCCGAAGGCAGCTGGACTATGGAAGTGCAGGTGGACGCCGGAACGGGTTGCCATACCGTACTGCCATTGGGCAACGCGGGTGCGCCGGTGAGTCTGGTGGAGGTGGAATCCGCGCAGCCCTTGTCGGCGGAAGTCTGTGCCGTGCTGCAGGGCGTGTTGCAGCTGTACCAGAATTTTGAAGGACTGCTTGATTACGGCGAGAAGGATGCGCTGACCGAATTGCTCAATCGCAAGACGTTTGACGGTGCCTTTGCCAAGGCTGCAGTGCTGCACGCATCACCTCAGCAAGTGCAGGAGCAGGATCGGCGTGCTGCACTGACGGATGATGGGTATTGGCTGGCGGTGCTGGACATTGACCACTTCAAGCGCGTGAATGACAACTATGGGCACCTGATTGGCGACGAGGTGTTGCTGCTGATGGCGCGCCTGATGCGGGCCCATTTCCGATTCCAGGACCAGCTGTATCGTTTTGGTGGCGAAGAATTTGTGATTCTGATGCGCTGTGGGAGTCACGAAGATGCGCACAATGCGCTGGATCGTTTTCGCGAAGTGGTGGCGGAGTACGCGTTTCCGCAGGTGGGCCATATCTCGGTCAGCATCGGTTTTGCCGGTTTGCGTGAAGATGACACGCCGGGCGGCGCTTTTGACCGCGCCGACAAGGCGGTGTACTACGCGAAGGAGCATGGGCGCAATCAGGTCTGCAGCTACCAGGTGCTGCTGGCGGCCGGCGAACTGAGCGAAGAGGCGGAAGACGACAACGAAGTCGACTTCTTCTGACACCGTAAGGGCATTTCGGCGGCGGTGCTGCGGTGGCGGGCGTTGGCTACGATAATCGGGGCATGCACGCCAAGACCCCTGAACTCCTTGCTCCTGCTGGCTCCCTGGCCATGCTGGAAACCGCCATTGCCTTTGGTGCGACGGCGGTGTACGCCGGCCAGCCGCGCTATTCGCTGCGCGTGCGCAACAACGATTTTGGTGCGCTGGAGGTGTTGCAGCAGGGCATTGCGCATGCCCATGCGCGCGGACAGCGGTTTTATCTGGTGTCCAACATCTATCCGCAGGAAAACAAACTCAAGAGTTATGTGGCCAACATGAGCCCGGTAGTGGCGCTCAAACCGGACGCCATGATCATGTCGGACCCGGGCCTGATCATGATGGCGCGCGAGGCCTGGCCTGACATGGAAATTCACCTGTCGGTGCAGGCCAACACCGTCAATTCGGCCAGTGTCAAGTTCTGGCGCAGTGTGGGCGTTGCGCGCGTTATTTTGTCGCGCGAGTTGTCGCTCGACCAGGTGGAATTGATCCGCCAGGCCTGCCCCGAGACCGAGATTGAAGTGTTTGTGCACGGCGCGCTGTGCATTGCCTATTCCGGTCGCTGTTTGTTGTCGGGTTATTTCAACCACCGCGACGCCAACCAGGGCAGTTGCACCAATTCGTGCCGCTGGGATTACAAAACGGTGCCCGCCATTCTGGATGCCAGCGGTGATGCCCTGACACCGGCAGCGGCGGCACAGCAGCAGTGTGGCTGTGCGCCGGGTGCCGCTGGCGTGGCTGGTGCGGCTGGTGCGTCAACGTCCATGGCAACGTGTGGATCGGGGTCGGTTGGGTCGGGCGTGATGTCGATGTCGAATGCCGGTTCGGCGCTGGCGTCGCTGGCACAGTCGGCATCCCAGGTGTATTTGCTGGAGGAAAGCCAGCGTCCGGGTAGTTACATGCCGATTGAGGAAGACGAGCATGGCACCTACGTCATGAATTCCAAAGACTTGCGCGCCATAGAACACGTGCAGCGCCTGGTGGCGATCGGGGTCGATTCGCTCAAGATTGAGGGGCGTACCAAGAGCACGTATTATGTGGCGCGCACGGTGCAGGCTTACCGCAAGGCGATTGACGATGCCGTGGCCGGGCGCGAACTTGACCCGGCCTTGCTCGGGCAGCTCGAAGGGCTGGCCAACCGGGGTTACACCTCGGGCTTTTTCCAGCGGCACACGCCGGAGTCCACCCAGAATTACCTACGCGGTTATTCGGAGTCGGGCCGCAGCTTGTACGTGGGCGATGTGGTGGCATTTGATGCTGCGCGCGGATTGGCCCAGGTCACTGCCAAAAACAAATTCTCGGTGGGCGACTGGTTGGAAATCATCCATCCGGATGGCAACCACGACGTGCAGGTGATGCACATGGAAAACGCCGAAGGCGAATCGGTCAGTGTGGCATCGGGCAGTGGCCACGTGGTCTGGATCGCGTTGCCTGAGCGCTGTGTGGGCGCGTTTGTGGCGCGCTATCTGGCCGAGCCGCTACCTGAGCCGATCAGGGCCCCGTTATAGCTCCGCGCCTTCCACCACAAATTTCAGGCGGCGTTGGCCGTTCCATTCCTCGGCATCGAGACGGAACGCCAGTTTGACGCGCGCTGGCAGTGCCGTGGTCTGGCCAAACCAGATGCCGTCCACCGGCTGGCCCCGGTGCTTGAGCTTGAGCTGCAAATGGCGCTCGCCGACCAGGCGCTGGGACACTACTTCCACCTCCTCGCTGAATACCGGCGCGGCAAAGCCCTGGCCCCACACTTCTTTTTGCAGGGTGTCGACCAGGTCGATGCGCAGGTACTGCGGGTCAAGCGGTCCGTCGGTTTCCAGGTGGCGCGTGAGGGTGGCGTGGTCCAGCCATTCCTGGGCGACTTCGGTGAGGCCCTGTTCAAAGGCATCCAACCCGTCTTCGTGGATGGTGCAGCCAGCGGCCATGGCGTGACCGCCAAAGCGCAGCAGCACACCCGGATGGCGTTTGGCGACGAGGTCGAGTGCGTCGCGCAGATGGAAGCCGGGAATGGAGCGCCCAGAGCCGCGCAACTCGTGTTCGCGCCCGGGGGCCTGGCTGGCGGCAAACACAAACGCGGGGCGGTGCAACTGGTCTTTGATGCGGGACGCCACGATGCCGACCACGCCTTCGTGGAAATCGGGGTCGAACAGGCAGACGGCGGGTGGCGGCTCGTCGTCGGCGTCGAACAGGGTGTCCACGATGGCCAGTGCCTGGTCGCGCATGTCGTTTTCAATGACCCGGCGTTCGCGGTTGATGCTGTCCAGTGCTTTGGCCAGTTCGTCAGCGCGCTGTGCGTCGTCGGTGAGCAGGCATTCGATGCCCAGGGTCATGTTGGCCAGGCGCCCCGCAGCGTTGATGCGCGGACCCAGTGCAAAGCCAAAGTCGAGCGTGGTGGCGCTGCGCGTGGGGCGTGCGGCGGCGTGGAACAGGCTGGCCAGCCCGATGGGCATGGCGCCGCTGCGAATGCGTTTGAGACCTTGCGCCACCAGACGGCGGTTGTTGGCGTCCAGTCGCACCACGTCGGTCACCGTGCCCAGCGCCACCAGCGGTAGCAGGGTGTCGAGTTTGGGTTGGGTGGCAACGGTGAAGACGCTGCGCGTGCGCAGTTCGCTGCGCAGGGCGAGCAGCACATAAAACATGACGCCCACGCCGGCCAGCGCTTTGCTGGCAAAGCCGCAGCCGGGCTGGTTGGGGTTGACGATGACGTCGGCTTCAGGTAATTCGGCACCTGGCAGGTGGTGGTCGGTGACCAGCACTTGCAGGCCAAGCTGGCGCGCGGTGGCTACGCCATCGACGCTGGCGATACCGTTGTCCACGGTGATCAGGACCTGGGCGCCGAGCGCGGCAACGCGTTGTGCGATGGGTGGGGTGAGGCCATAGCCGTCAACGGCACGGTCGGGCACCAGGTAGCAGACGTCGCTGGCGCCGAGCAGGCGCAGGCCGCGCAGTGCCACGGCGCAGGCGGTGGCGCCATCGCAATCGTAGTCGGCCACCACGCAGAGCTTTTTGCCTTGCTGCATGGCGTCGGCCAGCAGCGTGGCGGCTTGGCTGGCGCCCAGCAACTGGTCGGGTGGCAGCAGTTTGGACAGCGCGTCGTCGAGGTCTTGGGGCTGGTGAATGCCACGCGCCGCGTAGAGGCGCGCCAGCAGCGGGTGGATGCCGGCCTGTTCCAGCGCCCAGACGCTGCGTGGGGGCACCTCGCGGGTACTTATGTGCATAGGGTTTCCAAAATGGTGTGTGCTCGCGGTGCGCGCCAGTGCGCGCGCAGGCGCTGCCATGCTGTGGGTGTGCCGCGCGTGAAGTGCAGTGCGCTGTCTTCGCCGCAGAGCGTGAGACGGACCGGTTCGCCATGGCGGGCGCGCTGTAGCAGGGTAGTCAGGACCCCGTTTTCCACTGCGTTCCAGGCGGCGCACCAGGCGGGGGCATCATCGTTTGCAGCGGCCGTGCGCAGGCTGTCGTCCAGCGTTACGCTGGGCCGGGCGGGCATGGTGGACAACGCGGATGCCGATGCGGGCAAGCGGCCCGTGCCGCTGATCCAGAACGAGTTGACTACCGGCAGGGCCTGTGCAGAGCGCGCCAGGTTGAGTGGGTGTGGGTAGAGCAGCATCTGCATTTCGTTCTGCAGGCGGCGCAGGGTGCGGGCCTGCGCGCTGCTGCCCATCCATGGATCGACCGGGTGGCCGCTGACGCGTGCCAGTGACGCTGTGGGTAGCTGGTGCAGCAGGGTGCCGCAGGCCAGCCAGGTGCCGGTGCGGCACGGGTGGAGTGTGAGGCCGTCTTCAGCGAAGTAGGGCGCCATGGTCTGGCGCAGGGTGTCGCACTCGTGTGCCTGGAGCGCCAGCGAGGCAGGATCGTTCATGTGCACATGGTCGGTGTAGATCTTCCAGTGGCAGGGGGTGACCCAGCCCCAACCTTGGCCATCGGTTGGGGCGGGCAGTTGCAGGCGCTGGGCGTCTAGCGCGGCCCAGGGCAGCAAACCGTCGGTTGCGTCTGGCGTGCCAGGATGCTGACCGCTGTTCGTATGCAGGCCCAGCGCCTGTGCGTACACCTGCTCGGACAACGGCGACAGCGATTGACGGTTGCCGTGCTGGTGTTGATTGGCGGGCAGCAGGCGCAGCAGCGCCGTGAGCGTGGGCAACCGGAGTTGGGCCAGGGCGGCGCGGCAGTTCGGGCCGCTGGGTGCGACGTCGGTAAGCAATAGGTGCATAGCGCGCTATTGTCGGTGCTGCCGGGGGGCATGCGGAAATGCCACAATCCGCAGGTGCAACAAATTCCTTTTGAACTGCGTTTGGGCTGGCGCTACACGCGTGCCGGACGCGCCAGTCGCCGCAACGGCTTTATTTCGTTTATTTCCGGCGTGTCCATGCTGGGCATCGCCCTGGGCGTGGCCGCGCTCATCATTGTGTTGAGCGTCATGAACGGCTTCCAGAAGGAAGTGCGTGACCGCATGCTGGGCGTGATTTCCCACATTGAGGTGTATGCCGTAGGTGGCAACGCGTTGCCCGATGTGCAGCGCACCCTCAGCGAGGCGCGCGCCAACCCGCAGGTGATTGGCGCTGCCCCGTTTATTGCAGCCCAGGCCTTGCTGGCACGGGGTGATGACATGAAGGGCGTGCTGGTGCGCGGTATTGACCCGCAGCACGAGCAGGAAGTGAGCGACTTTGACCGTGGTGCGCAAGCCCAGGTGCTGGGTCAGCTGCAACCCGGTGCGTTCGGGGTGGTGTTGGGTGTGGAACTGGCACGCAACCTGGGTGTACAGCGCGGTGATCGCGTGACGCTGGTGGCGCCGAGCGGGCAGGTGACGCCGGCCGGTGTGGTGCCGCGCCTGAAGCAGTTGACGGTGCTGGGCACGTTTGATTCCGGCCACTACGAATACGATTCGGCGCTGGTGATGATGCACTGGGCCGATGCGGCACGCATTTTTCAGCTCGAAGGCCCGTCCGGTGTGCGTCTGAAGCTGCGCGACCTGCACCAGGCGCGTGCTGTGGCGGACGAATTGCGCAGCAGCTTGAGCGGCAATGTGGTGGTGCAGGACTGGACGCGCCAGAACCGCACTTGGTTTGCCGCGGTGCAGGTGGAAAAACGCATGATGTTCATTATTCTCATCCTGATCGTCGCGGTGGCGGCGTTCAATCTGGTTAGTACGTTGGTCATGACCGTGACCGACAAGCGTGCTGACATTGCCATTTTGCGCACGCTGGGTGCCAGCCCCGGCAGCATCATGGCCATTTTTGTGGTGCAAGGCGCGATGGTGGGCGTGATTGGGACGCTGGCCGGGTTGCTGATTGGTTTGGGCGTGGCGTGCAATATTGACGTCATCGTGCCGGCGCTGGAGCATGCACTGGGAGCGCACTTTCTGCCGCAGGAGGTGTATTTGATCAGCCGCATGCCGAGCGACCCGCAACAGGCCGACATTGTGCCGATTGCGCTGATTTCGCTGGCGCTGTCATTTGTGGCCACGCTGTACCCGAGCTGGCGTGCCAGCCGTGTCAATCCGGCGGAGGCCTTGCGCTATGAATAATCCGCCGTTTGCCTCCGTTCCCGGTACGCCGGTGCTGCTGGAGTGCCGCGCCCTGGGTAAGCGGTTTCAGGAAGGTCGGCTCGACGTCACGGTGCTGCGTGGCGTTGATTTTCAGTTGTGGACAGGTCAAACCGTGGCGATCGTGGGAGCGTCCGGCTCTGGCAAGAGCACCTTGTTGCATTTGCTGGGCGGGCTGGATGCGCCCAGCAGCGGCCAGGTGACCCTGTGTGGGCAGGTGCTCAGCAGCCTGGATGCGACAGCGCAAGGGCGACTGCGCAACCGCCATCTCGGTTTCATCTACCAGTTTCACCATCTTTTGCCGGAGTTCAGTGCGCTCGACAACGTGGCGATGCCGCTGATTATCCGGCGTGAGCCGCGTGCCCAGGCATTGCAGACCGCCGCCGCCATGCTGGCGCAGGTGGGCCTGGAACAACGCGTGCAGCATCGTCCGTCCGAGCTGTCGGGCGGCGAGCGCCAGCGCGTGGCGATTGCGCGGGCGCTGGTGACTGCGCCGGACTGTGTGCTGGCGGATGAGCCTACCGGTAATCTGGATCGGGCCACTGCCAATGGCGTGTTTGACCTGATGCTGTCACTGGCACGCCAGCGCTCCACCGCCTTTGTGCTGGTCACGCACGACGCCCAACTGGCGGCGCGGTGCGACCGCCAGTTGCGCCTGGTGCAGGGCCAGTTGCACGACGGTGTGTGACTGGAGGTTGCATGTGGGTGGACAGCCATTGTCATCTGGATGCGGCTGAGTTTGGCGCACAGGCGGGGCAGGAGCGCGCTGCGGCCGCGGCGCTCGGGGTACTTCATTGCGTGCTGCCGGCTGTGACGCCAGCCAACTTCGACACGGTACGCCGGTTGGCGCACCAGGGTTCGGACAGCTATTGCCTGGGAATTCATCCGCTGTATGTGGCGCAGGCGAGCGAGGGCGATCTGGCGTTGCTGGAGGCAGCGTTGACGCAGTGGCATGGCGATCTGCGGCTGGTCGCGGTGGGCGAAATCGGGCTTGATTACTGGGTTCCGGAACTGGCGAGCGGGCCGCTGTGTGAGAAGCAGGACTATTTTTTCCAGCGCCAATTGCAACTGGCGCGACGCTTTGCACTGCCGGTGGTATTGCATGTGCGTCGGTCTGCTGACCGCGTTCTCAAGTACCTGCGCGCGGCCCAATTGCCCTCACCGGGCGGCATTGCACATGCATTCAATGGCAGCACGGTGCAGGCCGAAGCGTTTTTGCGGCTCGGGTTCAAGCTTGGATTTGGTGGCGCGCTGACCTTCCCGCGTGCCACGCACTTGCGCAGGCTGGCGCAAACCTTGCCCATGGACGCGCTGGTGCTGGAAACCGACGCCCCGGACATGGCGCCCGAATGGTTGTACCGCACGGCGGAGCAGCGCCGCCAGGGTCAGCCGCAGGCGCGCAATGCGCCAGCGCAGTTGCCCGCCATTGGTGCAGTGCTGGCGGAGCTGCGCGGTGTGCCGACGCACACGGTGGCCCGTTGCACCACGCACAACGTGTGTCAGGCGCTGCCGCGCGTGCAGCAGTTGCTGCGCTGAAACATGCTGGTATAAATCTCCATGGTAAAAAAAGAAACAACTGTTTTTCCGGAAGT
>Ga0316223_1003827_pt1 | contig 10967 bp, 9 predicted proteins | sample TBH18009metaG_FD_206007 | JGI IMG/M metagenome (GOLD analysis project Ga0316223, IMG submission 206007) | Freshwater microbial communities from Trout Bog Lake, Wisconsin, USA - TBH18009 | ecosystem: Environmental > Aquatic > Freshwater > Lake > Hypolimnion/Profundal zone | place: USA: Wisconsin... | reverse complement strand
TGGATGTCAAAGCCGCCAGTTGGCTGACGGTCAACGCCGCCGTGGCAGCCGATCAGGGCAATGGCCGCAGCGACCTCGCCGCCACCCTACAGGCCCGCGCTACCTTCTGAGCCGCAGCAATCACGGGCGGAAGAGCCCCCCTCTTCCGCCCGATTCTATTAGCCTTCGTCGCTATTGCTCGGATCAATCGCCACAAATCCGCTCTGGCCGTCGCGCAGCACGCGCAATGCCACCGAGCCGTGATGATCCTTGCCAGCCATCGCCTCACGAATCGCCTTTACCGCCTCGTCGGCCGAGGCAACCCGACGCCCCCCCACGCCCAGCACCACATCGCCCGGCCGCAATCCGGCCTGCTCGGCGGCTGAGCCATCGCGAATGCCGGCGATCACCGCGCCTTTGACATCCTTGGGCAGATCAAGCTGTTCACGCACATCGGGCGTGATCGGAGCCAACGCCAAACCAAGCCCCTGCGCGCTGCCCTCGCTGCCGACGTCGCCCTTTTGCGGCTTGTCGTCCTTCAACGTGGCGAGCGTGACAGGCAGGTCGCGCTTTGCACCGTCACGCAGCAGGGTGACAGTGGCGCTGGCGCCTGGCTTGAGATCGGCGACGGCCACGGCCAAATCACGCGGTGCCTTCACCGACGCCCCATTGACGGCGACGATCACATCGCCCGGCTCCAGCCCAGCCTTCGACGCCGGACTATCCGGCTCAACACCGGCGACCAGGGCACCATGCGCAGAATCACCAGAGAGGTGCATCGCACCGGCCATCGAGGCGTCAAGCTTCTGCGACTGAACTCCCAGATAGCCGCGTGTGACGGTGCCCTTGTCTTTCAACTGCGCCACCACATCGCGCACCATCGCCGACGGGATGGCGAAACCGATGCCGACGCTGCCGCCGCTGGGCGAGAGGATGGCGGTGTTGATGCCGATCACCTGCCCGGCCTGGGTGAAGAGCGGCCCGCCGGAATTGCCCTGGTTGATCGGTGCATCGACCTGAATGTAATCGTCATACGGGCCGGAGCCGATGTCTCGCCCGAGAGCGGAGACAATGCCGGCCGTGACGGTGCCACCGAGGCCAAACGGATTGCCCATCGCCACCACCCACTCACCCGGTCGCACGCTGCCGGAATCGCCAAGGGCGACAAAGGGCAGCTTCTTGTCGGTCTTGATCTTCAGCACCGCGATATCGGTGCGCGCATCGGTGCCGATCAACTTGGCGGGCAACTCGGTGCCGTCAGACAGCGTGACGCTGATCGACTGCGCATTGCGCACGACGTGATTGTTGGTGACGAGCGTGCCATCGGCATCAATGATAAAGCCCGAGCCGCGCGCTTCGCCACCGCTGGCATGGCCGTGCGAGCGCGGGGCGAGCGGGCCGAGTGGGCCGAAGGGCAGTGTCGGCCCCTGCTCATCAGATGCTGATTGGATGGAAAGCTTAGAGGTGATCGACACCACCGCCGGGCGAACTTTATCGACCAGATCGGCAAAATCGGGAACATGCGCACTCGCCGCCACCGGCGCCTCCGACGCACGGGCCGACACCGGAGCCAACGCCGAACCGGCGAGCAGGGCCGCAGCGAGGCTGAATGCGCCGACGCCGCGCAGCGCTGCCGCCGCAAAATTTTTATCTGCAAAGCGAACCATTGTCTCTCTCCGCACTGAATAACGTGGCGCGGTGATTGAACAGCCGCGCCATGTGGGCAAAAATAGTGTCGTTGCCCCAACAGGACGGTGGCGCGGCAGTGAAAGCCGCGTCATATGGAGGACAAGCAATCAAGGCGACACATGGCAGCCCCTCGACGCATCCCCACAGCATGGCTTTCCCGGCGCTCTCTGCGTGAGCGTATCGGCCTTGGCTTGGCATTGCTCGTCTTTCTCGTCGCCGTCCTGCTGGGCGGCTTGATCGGCAAGGCGTCCGAATTGCAGGCGCGCAATCGCATTGGGCAATCTCTGGCCATCGATGCCCAACGCCTCGCCGAACGTCTGACCACCGAATTGGCCACCCGCGCGCGCGAATTGACGTTGCTGTCACGCATGGAGTCGCTGCGCACGGTGGTCTCGACCGTCTCGATTGCCCCCTCAGTTGCGGGCAGCGGGGCGTTGTCGGTGGCGACCGCGCAAACTCAGGCGTTGCTGGACGAGCTCAAGCGCTCCTATCCGGCTTATGCCTGGATCGGCGTTGCCACCCCCGCAGGTCGGGTGATCATCGCCACGGATGCTGCCAGTGTCGGCACGCTGATTTCTGCCCGTGGTGCCAATCGCGACGGCATGCGCGGTCCGCCACCGCTGCCCGGCGCGCAGGACCTGCCGGAAGACGTACGGATGATCGATCTGTTGCAGCCGATCCGCGACGCCGATGGCAGCGTGATCGGCTCCATCGCCGCACAACTGCCTTGGAGCTGGGTGCGCAGCATCGAGAAAGCCACGATCACCGCCGACGACGACAGCGTGATCCGCCGCGAGACCTTCCTGGTCGGCGCGCGCGACAACGTGGTGCTGGGTCCGCCGGAGACGGCTGGTGTGATTTTGAACGCTCCCTCGGTGGCACGTGCCCGTGCCGGACTGACCGGCTGGCAGGTGGAGCCCTGGCCGAGCCTGAACCCGCGTGACGCTCAGCGCTCCTACCTCACCGGTGCCGCCTTTGCCGTCGGTGACGGTCCTGGTGCGAATGTTGGCGTGCAGGGATTGCGCTGGAGCGTGTTGGTGCGCGAGGCGGAGGAACAAGCCTTTGCCCCGGCGACGGTGCTGCGCGAGACAATCTGGGGCGTGGGTCTGCTGGTGGCAGCGGTGTTCGCCTTGGCGGGCTGGATGCTGGCCGGGATGGTCACGTCTCCCCTCGCCCGCATTGCAGTGGCGGCCGAGCGTCTGCGTCAGGGCGACGACATCGAAATTCCACGCATCCGAGGGGCGACGGAAATCGATAGCCTCTCCACCTCACTGCGCGCGCTGGTGGCCACGCTGACGCGCAAACAGGAGGCGCTGGACGAGATGGAGGAGCTCGCCCTGCATGACCCCCTCACCCGCCTGCTCAACCGCCACGGGCTGCGGCTGCATCTGGATGCGATGCTGACCCAGGCCAAGGCCACCGGCAGTTCGGTGATGCTGTTTGTGGGCGATCTGGACGGCTTCAAGGCGGTCAATGACACGATGGGCCATCAGACCGGCGATCAGTTGCTTTGTCTGGTTGCCGCACGGCTGAAGCAGATGGTGCGGCGTGGCGATCTGGTGGCGCGTTTAGGTGGCGACGAATTCGTGCTCGCATTACCGGCTCCGGCGGGCTCGCAGGATATGGCGGCGGTCGCGGTGGCGCAGCGGGCGCAGGCGGCGGTGATGGCACCTTATCAGGTCGGCGGCTCAGTGGTGAAAGTTGGGTGCAGCCTGGGCGGTGCCTGCTGGCCCGACCATCTGTCAGCCACTGAGCGCGATGTGGGGCTGATGGAAGGCTTTGAGCGTGTGCTCGCCCATGCCGACTCGGTGCTCTACGACATCAAACGCACCGGCAAAGGCCGCGTTGATCTGTTCGGCGCACCGCGCAACCGGGCGGGTGAGCAGGTGCCGTAACCGCATGAGATCGCCCGAAAGGCGGGATTACTCCCGCCCGTAGGTGTCTTCAATGCGCACGATGTCGTCTTCACCCAGATAGGGGCCGGACTGCACTTCGATCAGGGTGAGCGGAATCTTGCCGGGGTTTTCCAGCCGGTGTACGCAGCCGAGCGGCAGATAGATGCTCTCATTCTCACGCACCATCACCTTCTCATCGTCGCGCGTGACGATGGCCGTGCCCTCCACCACCACCCAATGTTCGGCGCGGTGGAAATGCTTTTGCAGCGACAATTTGGCGCCAGCCGAGACGACGATGCGTTTGACCTGGAAGCGCTCGCCCTTGGTGATGCCCTCATAGAAGCCCCAGGGACGATACATCCGGCGATGCGCCGACGCCTCGGAACGTTTGGCGGCCTTGAGGCGCTCGACGATTTTCTTCACGTCCTGCGCGCGGTCGCGATGCATGGCAAGCACGGCATCTTCGGTGACAACCAGCACGACATCCTGCAGCCCAACCACGGCGGTGAGCAGCGAGTCGGTGCGGGCGTAGCAATTTTTTGCCCCTTCCAGCATCACATCGCCGAACACCACATTGCCGTCCGCATCCTTGTCGCCGAGTTCCCACAAGGCTGACCAAGAGCCGACATCAGACCAGCCGAGCGACGCGGGCACCACCACGGCGCGGTCGGTGCGTTCAGCAAGTGCATAGTCGATGCTGATATTCGGGCAGGCGGCGAATTCGGCCTCGCCGAGGCGGATGAAATCCAGATCCGTCCGCCGCGCCGCCACCGCCAGTCGCACGGCGGCCAGCACGTCGGGCGCATGACGTTCGAGCTCGGCGATCAGCGTGGCGGCGGTGAAGACGAACATGCCGGAATTCCACAGATGCCGACCACCGGCCACCATGGATTTCGCCGTCGCCGCATCAGGCTTTTCGACAAATCGGGCGATGGCGTGCACGCCTTCCAGCCCGCTGACAGCCACGCCGGATTCGATATAGCCGTAGCCGGTTTCCGGGGCGGTGGGCTGCATGCCGAAGGTGACGACATAGCCGACCCTTGCAGCCGCTACAGCGCGATGCAGCGCCTCGCCCAAGGCAGCGGTGTCGGCAATCGCGGCATCTGCCGCCATGAGCCAGAGCACAGCGTTGGGGTCGGTTTCAGCCACGATCAGGGCGGCGGCGGCGATGGCCGGGGCGGAGTTGCGCCCCACCGGCTCCAACACCACACGGCTGCCCGCAATGCCGACTTGTCGCAATTGCTCAGCGACCACGAAGCGATGCGCGTCGTTGCAGACCACCAAAGGGGCCGACATGCCCGCACCGACAGCGCGCAGGGCGGTGTCTTGGATGAGCGAGTGGTCGGAGACCAGCGGCCAGAATTGCTTCGGAAAACTCTCACGCGACAGCGGCCATAGCCGGGTTCCGGTGCCACCGGAGAGAATCACCGGGACGATCATCGGAGTGGCAGCTGAAGCGGCATGTGGTTCAAATGCAGGCATCTCAGAAACTCCCAACCCAACCAGCGGCCTATCGCAAACTCCACCCGCACTGTCCAGCCGCCTTGCTCCCCTGCTGCGTCTCGCCGCATGATGCCGCTTCGCGCGAAGGAGAGGGTCTAGCGATGGATACGCCGATCACAGTTCTGCCCAATGACGTCCAGGCCACAATCGCCCGGATCACCGGGGAGATCGAACAGCATCTGATCGCAGTGCGCCGCGACCTGCACGCGCATCCGGAATTGGCGTTCGAGGAAGTTCGCACGGCCGGTGTGGTGGCCAAGGAATTGGCGCGCATGGGCATTGCCCATGAAACCGGCATCGCGCAAACCGGCGTCGTCGGCATCATCAATGGCGGCAGGCCCGGCCCGGTTCTGGCCATTCGCGCCGACATGGACGCGCTGCCGATTCAAGAACGCACGAACCTTCCTTGGGCGAGCACCAAGCCCGGCCTGATGCATGCCTGTGGGCATGACATCCACACCACCACGTTGCTCGGTGTGGCCGAAGTGCTGCACAAGATCGCGCCGTCGCTGGCAGGCACGGTGAAGCTGATCTTCCAGCCCGCCGAAGAGGCCATTGGCGGCGCGGAGCAGATGATTGCAGCCGGGGTGTTGGATAGCCCGAAGGTCGATATGGCCATCGGCTTTCACAACTACCCGCATATCCCGGTCGGCGAATTCAGCTTCTGCCCTGGCCCGGCGCTGGCGGCTGCGGACATGTTCACCATTGAGGTGCACGGCAAATCCGGCCACGCAGCACATCCCTATTCTGCCATCGACCCCATCGTTGCCGCTGCCACGCTGATCACCCAATTGCAGACCGTGGTCTCTCGCGAGATGCGGCCACTGCATCCGGCGGTGGTCACGGTGGGGGCGATTAATGGCGGCATTGCGCACAACATCATCCCTGACTCCGTGGTGATCAAAGGCACCGTACGCACCCTGCATAAGGAGGCCCAGGACACCGCCGAAGCCGCCATTCAGCGGCTGTGTGACGGGGCTGAAATCTCAATGCGCACGCGCTGCACCCTGACTTATCAACGCGGCGTGCCTGCCATGCTCAACGATGATCGCGTGTTGGAGCCGGTGGTCGAGGCGGTGCGTCGGCAGCTTGGCGACGTGATCCATCGCCGTGAGCCGAGCATGGGGGCGGAGGATTTTGCTTTGATGTCCCAAATGGTGCCCGCCTTCCAACTCGGGGTCGGCTCGGGCGCGCCGGGGCGGGCGGACCGGTTGCACAATTCAGGCTATGCGCCCGATGAAGCCTGCATCGGCCTGGGCGTGCAGGCTCTGGCGCGCGCTGCGGTGGAAATCCTGGCGTGAATCGGGTCTGCATTTACGGCGCCGGGGCGATTGGCGGCAATCTGGCCGCCAGGATCGCAAGCTCCGGCGCGGATGTCTCCGTTATCGCCCGCGGCGCCAATTTGGCGGCGATTCGGGCCAATGGGCTGGTGGTTGAGACCCCGAAAGAGACAATCACCGCGCGGGTGAAGGCGAGTGCGGATCCGGCGGATTTGGGTGTGCAGGATCTGGTGCTTGTCACCACCAAAACCCCAGCTTTGCCAGATGTAGCCGCTGGCATCGCGCCATTGCTGGGGCCAGAAACGCCGGTGGTGTTCGTCATCAACGGCGTTCCCTGGTGGTATTGCGACGGCATGAGCGGCCCGTATGCCGGCACCAAGCTGGATATGCTCGACCCGGGCGGCGTGCTGCATGAGAAGATTGGCACCGCCCGCACATTGGGCGGCGTGGTCTATGCCGCCTGCTCGGTGCCCGCACCGGGCGTGGTGCGGATCACCAGCGCGCATAACAAGGTGATCGTCGGCGAGATCGATCATCGCATCACGCCGCGTGCCGAGCAGATCGGTGCCCTGCTCAAGGCGAGCGGGATTGAAGAGACCGTCTCCGCCGATATCCGCGCCGATGTCTGGACGAAGCTGTTGGTCAATCTGGGCAGCGCTCCGGTGGCAGTGCTGACCGGCGCGCCGGTCAATGTCAGCATGGCGGAACGGCCCATCGAGCAAGCGACCCGCACGATCTATGCCGAGGCCGCCGAGATTGCCGAGAAATTGGGCAGCTCGGTTTCGCTCAATGTGGAAGCCTGGATCGCGGCGGGTAAAAAGCTGCCCCATAAGCCGAGCATGTTGCAGGATTTGGAACTCGGGCGTCGGATGGAGATCACCACGATGTTCGAAGCAACCCTCGCCCTGGCGCGGCTCGCCGGCGTGGCGACGCCGATGCTGGATCTGATCCTGGCGCTGGATGTTATCCGCGCCAAGACAGCGGGGTTATACGGCTGATCAGGCGCGGGGCAGATGCGTCTGCCCCAGCACCCAGCCCTCCCATTGCCTGATCCACGGATCATCCGGCACGAAATCCGGCTGTGCGCCATCGAGCACGGCGAGCAGCCCCAGCAGACCGAGCAGTGAGTCGAACCGATCCTCACCCGCCGCATCGCTGCCGAATCCATCGGTGATGGCGGTGGCCAAGGCGGCATCCGGCACGGCGCGGCGGTGATCGAGTTCGGCGAACAGCGCATCGGCCAAGCCCGCGCGATCCGATTGTCGTCGTTTGCTGCCGAACAGCCTCAGCCCACGCTGCCGCATCGCCTCGGCGGGATAGGTCTCGGCGACCACAATGGCGCCGGGCATGAGCAATTCCGCCATGCTGCCCTCAAACGGCCAGAGTCGCAGATCATCCCCCGCCGCCAGTGACGGCAACAGCCAATCGCGCCACGCGCTGATGGCAGCCTTGCCGGTCTGATTGGCACCGAGCGTCCAGAACAACGGTGCCCCCGCCGGACGCTGCGCTGTGGCGCGATCACAGGCGCGGCTGAGGCCATCAGCGTCACCCAGGCCGAGCGCCAACGCATGCGATGCCCGCGTCATCCCGCAAACGCCACGAGACGGGTAGAACGGGCGATGCGCTGTGATCTCCTCCAGCGCGGCACAGACAGAGAAAAATGCAGGACGCTGCGCCAAGCCGCGCAGAAAAGCCGGAAAATTCGCCGCATCCGCATGGCGTTCTGCGTAACGGCGCGGCAGGCCGAGCGGAAAATCGACGCCGACGGCCATCGCTGCGCCGCCGATATCGGCACGCAGACGATTGGTCAGACCAGCCAGATCGCCCACAGCTTGCGCGGCTGAGACGGTCCAGCCATGGCGGTGCGGAAGGGCGCTGGTCATCCAGCGCTTGCCAGGATCAGTGCTCCAATCGGCATGCACAGCAAGACCGGGTTGGAGCATCAGACGATCACAGCGGCTTTTCGGCCTTGGCGAGCAGGCGCGAGAACAGGCCGGGCTTCTTCGGCGTGGCCGCCTCAACGGCCGCGGCCTTGGCCTTGGCCGCCGCTTCGGCTTCCTGGGTGCGCTCGCGCTCCTTCATGGCAAGCCATTTATCCAAGCTCATGCCGGCCTTGGCGGCCCGCTTGGCTTCATAGGCGCGTTGGCCTTCAGTCAATTCTTTCGCCATGTCACTTCTTCACTCGACACACATCGTCCCCCTTGTGTGACAGCGGTGCGGTTATGCTTCAAGACCCTCCGGGAGCTTCGGCTCAGCAAAGAGAGGCAGCTATGGCAGAAGCAAGGGTCAAGGCGCGGTTATGGGTGGATATGGCCCTGCGCCTGGGCAACAACCAAGGCCGTTACGGGGCGGTGCTGCATCGGGGCGATGACGATTCGGGCGGCGTGCTGGTGGTGCTGCGCGGGCGCGACGGCAATTGGGTGCTGTCGCAGATTCGCACCGCCGAAGGTGACGCCGCCTGGATGCGCGCCACCGGCAAGGGACCGGTGGACCAGGAGACGGCGGATGCCTATGTTGCAAAGCAACGCCGATATGACCCGGATTTATGGGTGCTGGAATTCGAAAGCCCGGATGGCCTGCCGCCCTTCGATGGCCATATCGTTTGAAAGCCCTGCGTCTGACCCGATCTGACCGGCCTCGATGAGGAGTTACCGATGCGCGCACTCACGCTCGCCTTGCTTGCCACCACTCTGATCCCAGCCGCAGCCATGGCCCAGCCCATTGAGGGGCTGTATGTGGGTGCTGCCGGTGGGCTGTCATTCCTGGAAAATCAGCGCGTGCTGAGCGAGTCCTCCGGCGGTGTGACGCATGCGCTGCACCCGGCGGTCTCGACCAATTTTCAGTCTGGCATTCAGGGGGCGATCAATTTCGGCTACGCCTTCGGCAATGGCGCGCGGGTGGAGGTTGAGGGCGACCTGATCGACAATAAGCGCGGCTCTCAGGGCAATGCATCACTGACGGTGAGCCAGTTCAGCCGTGAGAAAAAGATCGGCGCGATGTTCAACGCGCTGTTCGATCTCGATATCGGCTCGCCCTATGTCTTCCCTTATCTCGGGGCAGGTATCGGCTATCAGAGCGTCACTCATACGGTGGCCAAGAGCATCGGCGGCACCAATTACGCCCTCAACAGCAGCCGTGGCGCCATCGCCGAGCAGGCAATTGGCGGGCTGAGCTTCCCGATCCCCGGCGCCGTCGGCCTATCTGTGACGGCGGATTACCGCTTCATGGTGGTCAATGGTACGCAGAGCTACACCGGCACCGCCACCACTGGCGGCAGCAGCGTGCCTGCGGGGTTCCGAGTGCGCGATGATCACAATCATTCGGTCACGCTCGGGCTGCGCTACGCCTTCAACGTCACCCCGCCGCCCGCGCCTGTGGCCGTGCCCGCACCGGCCCCGGCCCAGGTTGCAGCCCCCGCTCCGGCCCCTGCGCGCTCCTATTTGGTGTTCTTTGATTGGGACCGCGCAGACCTTTCCGCGCGTGCGCAAACAATCATTGCCGAAGCCGCCCGCAATGCCACGCGCGTGGCCTCCACCCGAATCGACGTGGCGGGCCATGCCGACAAAACCGGCACGGCTGCCTATAACCAGACCCTCTCGCTCGCCCGCGCCAACAATGTCGCCGCTGAACTGGTGCGTTTGGGGGTGGCCAAATCAGCGATCATCATCACCGCTTTCGGCGACACCAAGCCGTTGGTGCCGACGGCTGAGGGCGTGCGTGAGCCGCAGAATCGGCGCGTCGAAATCGTCTTGAAGTAAGCCCGGATTATCCCCCTGCCCGCTTCCGGTGCGGGGGGAAATTTACAAAGCTGTCATCGCAACGACAGCAAGACGTAACTGTGCCGCCACAGGACGTTGTATTTTTGCCACAGCGGCAACCAGAATGCTGCGGCGTGGGCTGCTCCTGGTTTCGTGCACTGGCATCGCGATGGAACGAGGATCATATAGCAACGGATCGCATGCGGCCTTCTGGCGCTGCGTTGGATTCTGCTGTCCTGGTGGCAGTGGGCACGAAAGGAATTCTTGTGATGACGCTTCGTAAAGCTCTCCTGGCCGCCACTGTGCTGGCCCTTCCGGTCGCCGCTTCGGCTCAGCCGATCGACGGTCTGTATATCTCGGGTGGCCTTGGCGCCAACATGATCACCAGCACCGACGTGAAGGTTGCTGGCATCAAAGGCACCGCTTCGACGCCGCATGCTGGCATTGATGGCTTCGCTTCGATTGGCTACGGCTATGCCAACGGCGTGCGCGCTGAAGCCGAAGTGTTCGGCCTCGAAGGCAGCGCGAAGGTGAAGTTGAACGGCGTGCGCGGTGCGGGCGGCATTCAGACCACCATGTATGGCCTGATGTTCAACGGCCTCTATGATTTCTCGGGCTTCTCGGGCTTCACCCCGTATGTCGGCGCTGGCGTGGGCTATGTCGGTCAGCAGCTTTCAAGCCCGATCAAGAGCGGCGCTCTTGGTTCGTTCGCGGCCCAGGGCATCGTCGGCGTGGCCGTGCCGGTGGCTCCGCAGCTGGCACTGACGGTTGACTATCGCCTGATCGACAAGCTGCAGAGCCGCACTTACGGCTCTTCGGCTGGCGTTGAGACCCGCGTGGGCAGCATGCTGGATCATTCGCTG
>Ga0316223_1003824_pt1 | contig 10969 bp, 8 predicted proteins | sample TBH18009metaG_FD_206007 | JGI IMG/M metagenome (GOLD analysis project Ga0316223, IMG submission 206007) | Freshwater microbial communities from Trout Bog Lake, Wisconsin, USA - TBH18009 | ecosystem: Environmental > Aquatic > Freshwater > Lake > Hypolimnion/Profundal zone | place: USA: Wisconsin... | reverse complement strand
GCAATCCATCCTTGCTTCCGTCCCCACTGAAAGAAGTGAGTCGTGTACAGCTTTACCGTGACCAGAAGGCCGAAGCCGGCCCATATGCTGCTAGCAATAAAAGACTGTCGCGCCGAGACGTGCGCCAGTTTTACCACCGCCGCGCACAGCACATACCAGAAGTAGTAGTAGCGCATAGGCGCCGGTGAGTCGGCAAAGTATAACGGATTCGTTGGCGGAATACCCGTCCTCACCACCGCATCGGTAAATGCGATCCGGTAGCTCTGGTCAGCCATGACAATACTGAAATACAGCTTGTTTCCAACCTGCAGATCGACCAACATCAGCAGCACAAACGCAATCCACCCGCACACCAGGAGACTGGTCAACCATCTATCCCGGCGCGACCAACCCGTCCTACTGCTCCTCTGCCACAGATGCAGCAACGCGATCAGGGCAGATCCGCCAAATAACCAGCATAGACCTTCCAGGCCCGCGCCGCGTCCTACCAGATACGAGAGGATCGGCACAACGCTGAACGAGCACGCAATCGCCCACATGGAGCGCTCTTTGAAGCCCATCCGCCTGAAACCGAAGAGGTCCGACACATAGGCCACGAGGTAACCAGGCGCATACAAAACAAAAGAAAAGGCCAGCACGGCTACTAGACTGCCGGATACATCCTGAAGGGTGTAGTTCTGAATGGGTACCATATTGATTCACTTCCATTCTTGCATGCCATCCCCCATTACTGGTTTAACTCGCGCACAGCTTCGCCAAAGTGCTTCGGTCGTTGTAAACCGAGCGATCCTGATGCGATGCACTGGATGGAAATTTGCGGCTGTTGCTACAGAAAGCCTATTCCTCTTTTACCCAAGGAACATGCTCTCTGACATGCGGTTGTGACTCTCGTTGAGTAGAATTGTAGAGATGCTTGATCTTGCATATGTGCGCGCGAATCTACCGGCTGTAGAAGAGAAGCTGCGTGATCGCGGCATGGACCCAGCGGTGGTGCTGGGGGAGTTTGCCCACATCGATCAGGCACGACGCGATGCCATCACTCGCAAAGAACAGGCTTTGGCCAAACGCAAACAGATTAGCGCCCGATTCGGCTGGGCAAAGCAGACCGGACCAGACCGAGCGGAACTCATGGACTCTGCGTTGGCCTTCGCCGAGGCTGCGAAGGCTGAAATTGAGCTAATTCCCAGATTGGAAGAGGAGACAGCAGCAGTCGAAGAGCGCCTTCGCGAGATGATGCAAATACTCCCCAACCTGCCCCAGAATTCCGTCCCTATCGGCAAATCCGAGCGCGACAATCGCGTCGAGAAGGTCTGGCATGGCGACGAAAAGCTCATGGCAGACGGCTCACCCGACACTGCTTACACTCCCGCCGCGCCAGCCTTCCCCGCCCAGCCGCACTGGGAGATCGGCGAACGTCTCGGCATCCTCGACTTCGAACGCGCAGCAAAAATCTCTGGCTCGCGCTTTGTTGTGCATTATGGGCAAGGCGCAAGGCTGGAGCGCGCGCTGGCTAATTTCATGCTCGACCTGCACACCCGTGAGCACGGCTACACCGAAGTGCTGCCGCCCTACATGGTCAACTCCAAGTCGCTCTTCGGAACCGGCCAGCTCCCCAAGTTCGCAGAAGACCTCTTCCACTGCGACGACAAGGGCGCCTACGAGCCCGGCAAGTTTCAAGATGGCGACCACTGGCTGATTCCCACTGCCGAGGTTCCCGTCACCAACCTCTTTCGCGACGAGACGCTGGACGAGTCGCAACTTACCACCAGCTTCTGCGCCTACACGCCATGCTTCCGGTCGGAAGCTGGATCGTATGGCAAAGACGTGCGTGGCATGATCCGCCAGCACCAGTTCCAGAAGGTCGAGTTGGTCAAGTTCTGCCGTCCGGACGACTCTAACGCCGAGCATGAGCGCCTCACGCATGACGCCGAGCGCATCCTCGAACTCCTCGGTCTGCCCTACCGCCGCGTGCTTCTCTGCACCGGCGACATGGGCTTCGCCTCTGCCAAAACTTACGACCTCGAAGTCTGGCTACCGGGGCAGAATCTCTATCGCGAGATCTCCTCCTGCTCTAACTTCGAGGCCTTCCAAGCCCGCCGCGCCAACATCCGCTTCCGGCCCTCCGGCAGCGCCCAGGGAAAATCCAAAAAGTCCGAGTTTGTGCATACACTCAATGGTAGCGGCCTCGCCGTCGGACGCACCTATCTGGCTGTGCTGGAGAACTATCAGCAGGCAGATGGCACGGTGCGCATCCCCCACGCGCTGCTACCGTATATGAACGGCGAATCCGTAATCGCGCCACAGAAGCACACAGGCAGGAGCTAAACGATGGGTAAACTTCTACGTAGCTATTTTTTCTGGACCTACGAACGTGGCAGCCTTCACTTCGACGTGATGGTGACACTTATCCTGATGTTCCTCTTCGTCTCACCGCACTTCATCAACTTCAAGGATCGCCCAGTGGAAACTGTGGCATTGCATGGTACGGAAGTACTGGTGAAGGAAGCGGGGCACGTCGGCACCAGCAGTCTCTTCGTCTATCAGATACGCAGCGACCAGGCAGGCGGGCCTACAGCCAACCAATCCCAGGACGAACGCGATGCTGCGATCCTGCGCATCGTCGAACCCATCTCTGGCGAGGTGACTCTCGATCATTCCGAGCCGGTGCTGGATGCGCACGGAAAAGTCGTGGCCTATAACGCTTGGGTGGTGCGCTGATGCGGCTTGCAATGCTCCAGTCTGCCGCAGCAGGTGCTCTTTTTTTTACCGCGAGCTTTGGCTTGGCGAATGCACAGGCCGCACCTAACCGCCTGAAGTCTATTCTTGCCCAGATGGACACGGAAAACGCCAGGTTCCAGTCTGCCCAGGCAGACTTGCGTCAGGAGATATACTCCAAGGTTGTGCATGACACCGAGACGCAGGCTGGACAAGTCTACTTCATGCGCAAAGGTGTTACCACGCAGATGGGAATCAGGATGCTACCGGCCGATGCGAAGCCGACAGACCAACCGGCGCAGATCGTCGAGTTCAAGGAAAACAAAGCGCGCGTCTTCAATCCCGGCACCAACCAGGTAGACGAGTTTACCGCGTCCGGCAAGAACCAGGCACTGGCTCAGACGCTGATAACCCTCGGGTTCGGCGGCAGCGGCAGCGATCTGGCCAAAGCGTGGACCATCGCCGACCAGGGTGCGGAGCAGATGAGCGACGGCAGTAAGACCGTGGAAGTGGAGAAGTTGGACCTGAAGCCTAAAGACGCAAGCATTGCCGCAAACTACAGCCACATCACCATCTGGGTCGATCCACTGCGCGATATCTCGCTGAAGCAAGTCTCCTACGAGGCCGCAGGCGGTACGTCCACGGGCGATACACGAACCGTCTTCTATACCAATATCCGACTGAACCAAAAGGTGGATGTTGGACCGTTTGCCATTAACTGCAAGGGAAAATGCACCGTAGTCCCGCACTAATGCGACTACGGTTTATTTGGAAATTTTCCGGCAAAGAGTACACCAATCCATACAAAAAATATCGGGAAGAACTCCAGCGTATAGCGGGGCTCTGAGTTATCGATGAACAGCAGTAGTGTCACGCGCAGAAATACGCTGGCGGCCATTGCCCATGCAAGTTCGCGATAACTCCGCTGTCCCGTCTTATCAACCGACATCCATCCGTTCCGTTTCCATACATAAAATCCGGCAAACGCAAGAACAAAAAAGGCAAGATTCAGCGTGGCGTACGACAAAGCGAAGGCACTCTGCTCGCGGTGCTCCCTCCACCTCCACCATTCATCCGCTACCGGCATCATCTCTGTGCGTGGTCGCAGTGCCATGTCCAGCATACGTGCAAGGTGCAGCCCGAAGTAGTACTGCACCGGGTGTGCATGGATCAGTTCATCGCCCAGCGCGGCAAAGCGCTTGTCGAGAGCCGGGGTCAGGATGAGCGTGGCGTTGTAGTCGTCCAACAACGCGGCGGTGCGCTGGCGCATCTCCTGCGATGCCGCGGGTGTCGCGGCGGCAAAGGCGCGTGGTGGCAGATTGGCGTACTCAATGCGGTCGCCGTCCATGGGCCAGCAAACCTCGTCTGTGGCCGCGAAGTCGATCGCCCAACTGCCGTACCAGTGGCCAAACCCGTGCAGCGCCACTTCACCTGGATCGCTTGCGTCGCGTGGCGACAGCGGTTGAAAGACATGGAAGACGAGTTCATTGCGCGCCGTCCACACCAGTAGTGGAAGTGCCACGCAAAATGCAGCGGCAAATACTGGCAGAACAGAATGCCATGTGCGCTCGTGGCCTCCGGTGCTGGTCATCGATCTAACCAGCATTGTGGGCAACACCGCTGCGGCCAACAATCCCTGCTCCGGACGTAGCAGAACGGAGTACGTCAGTGCGGCAGCCACCACCCATAGCCAGCGGTTATACCCCGGCACCTCGTCCTGCCAACGAGCAAATGCATACAAGGCCAGCGCAATCGTTGCGAATACCAGCGTCTCGGCAAGCACAGTGCAGGTATAGTTAGCCAGGAACGGACAGAGTGCTGCCATCCACAGGGCCGCCCACCATGCCCGCCTGCCGAACAGCCGACCAGCAAGCCCGCTAACCAGACAGCACGTCACCAAATCTACGGCAACCTGAACATACAGCACGGCGCGGTAGTTCTCCACACCAAACAGGCGGAAGCACGCCGCCAGAAACATCGGATATCCGGGAAGCCGCGCCAGCGTGGGCTGAACGAGGAATGAGCCCGACGTTGGGCCGCCATGGGTCACTCCGTAGACGCCTTTCTGTAGCCACGTCTTCGCGATCTCGCCATAGAACAAGCCGTCGCCCGCCACCCGCCCCATGTGTATGACGAACCAAAGGCGTAGCAGCACACCGGCCAGCAGAGCCGCGCCTGTACCTAGCCAGAAACTGAGCCGTTCTCTGTTCATCTATCTGCATCATACTGTGTTGCCAACCATGCTCTCGCTGGGCGCGTTGACTATAGCTGGGGGGCTGATACGATTGCGCAGGGGCTGCTTTACAGAGGGGTTCAAGGCGCCTGCGAATCTGGTCCTTCCCTATGAGTGCGTTTCAATCCAGACCGATCTGCGCTCCCAGATGCCTGGCCAGGCGTCGGGGACTGCGGTTCGCAGGCAAGCATGTGCCGTCCAGCAGCTTTAATCAGAAATTCTGCGAATAAGGAATCATGAGCCAGCAAGTCTTCTTCGATCCTCAACGAAAGCGTTGGAAGCGGTTGAGGCGAATCTTCGATAGCCTCGCACTCTTCGGCGTCCTCGTCGGGGTCTTGTTTGTAATCGGCATGATGAAGATGACTACACTGCCGGGACTTCTCCTGACCCAGCAGAAGAGGAACTGGGTACCGCTCCAGATAGAACCGCCTCTGAAACCTGGGCAGAAGCTGCGCCAGTCACCCCATCGCAAAAGCGACCTCAAGCCATCCGACGTCATCCTCAACTCAGGCGAAGGCGTGCGCGCAGCCTACTACGTCGAAGACGATCCGGCCAGCTACTCCTCACTCAAACAGCACATCCACCAGATCGACCTCCTCTTTCCGGAGTGGATCCATGTCGTCACGCCGGATGGCGTTCTCACTTCCTATAGCCTGGACAATCGAGCCTTCCCTGTGGTCGATGAGGAAGGAGTCCATGGCGTGGACCACGAGCGACGAGTTGCACGCGTCATCGCGGCGGCTCGCGAAGATACCGAAATATTTCCCCTCGTCAATAACTACGATCCCATCAAGGGGGTCTTCCAGCCGTCCATTGGTGATTTCCTGTCCAACCCCACAGCCCGCGCTCATTTTGTCCAACAGGTCGACCAGTTCCTCGCCGCCAATCCAACCTACCGCGGTATCTCCCTCGACTTTGAAGAGATTCCAGACGAGGCCCAGGATGGGTATAAGACGCTGCTTGCCGAAATCTATCAGAACTTCCAGCCGCGCAACCTCAAGCTCTATATCAACACTCCGGTTAGCGACGATAGTCTCGACTTCAAGTACATGGCAGACCACTCCGATGGCCTTCTGCTGATGAACTATGACCAGCACCAGACAGGTAGCGGTCCTGGGCCCATCGCAGATCAGGATTGGTTCCTCGACAACCTCAAAGATGTACTGAAGGTTGTGCCCAAGAACAAAATCATCTGCTCTCTGGGGAACTATGGCTATGACTGGACCATGTCGCTTCCGCCCGCGGGCGCTAAGCCATCCAAACATTTTGTCCCCAAAGTACTGGCAGCAGAGGAGATGTCAACCCCGGACGCTTGGCAGGAGGCCGACGACGCCGATGCCCAGATTGAGCTCGACTCCGATTCACTCAATGTCCACTTCGCCTACGACGACGACGATGCACATGTCCGCCATCAGGTCTGGTTCCTCGATGCTGTCACCATCCTGAACCAGATGCGTGCCGCCCGCGCACTGGGTATCGAGACCTTCGCCCTTTGGCGTCTCGGCTCCGAGGACAACTCCCTATGGAAGATATGGGACAAGCCGGTTCACTCCGATCCGGCTGCGGACCTGGCGCTGGTTGAACCCGGCTTCGACGTAGATACCGAAGGCCAGGGCGACATCCTGCGCGTTACGCGCAAATTGCAGACAGGCCATCGCACCCTCAGCATGGATGAAGACGATTCCATCCCGCTGGCTTATCGCTCCGTCACCTCCGAGGCCATGTCCTCCTACCCCCTCTCCTACACTGTCCAGCAGACCGGATACTACCCGAAAGAAGTTGCGCTCAGCTTCGACGACGGACCAGACCCTAAGTGGACTCCACTCATCCTCGATATCCTGAAAAAGTATCACGTGGTCGGCACGTTTTTTATGATCGGCGAGGAAGCACAAAACAACGTCGGAGTTATGCGCCGCGTCTACAACGAAGGCCATGAGATCGGCAATCATACCTTCACTCATCCTGACGTCAGCGAAATCTCCAACGAGAGCGTGGATCTGGAACTCAACCTCACCGAACGTCTCTTCGCCGCTGAACTCGGCGTTCAGCCACTTTATTTCCGCCCCCCATACTCCATCGACCAGGAGCCTGATACCAACGACCAGGCCGCGCCCGCAGACCGCATTCAGGATCTGGGCTATCTCATAGTAGGAGACAAAATCGACACCAGCGATTGGGATGAACACCCGCGCAAAACCCCCCAGGAGATCACCGATAGCGTCTTTCAGCAGATGCACGACATGCAGACCCGTCCCTGGATGCAGGGATCCATTATCCTGCTGCACGACGGTGGCGGCGACCGCGCTGCGACCGTAGCCGCGCTTCCCGTACTCATCCAGTCGCTGCGCGACCGGGGAATCTCCATCGTTCCCGTCTCTCAGCTCATGGGCAAAACTCGCGCTCAGGTGATGCCGCCGCTTAACCAGCATCAGCTCTGGCAGGCCCGTGTGGATATGGTCGCCTTCTTCGTCTGGGCCTTCTTCAATCACTTCGTCGTCGCAGTATTCTTCGTCGGTGACATCCTGATGAGCGCGCGCCTGCTCATCATCGGCGTGTTCGCTGTTATCGACCGCTTCCGTAAACGCACAAACTTTGCCGGCCTGGACTACGCACCGCGTGTTGCCGTACTCATACCCGCTTACAACGAGGAGAAAGTAATCGTCCGCACCGTCCGCTCGGTGTTGCTCTCCAACTACAAAAATATTCGCATCATCGTCATCGATGACGGTTCCAAGGACCGTACCTATCAGACTGTTCTCGATGCCTATCCCGCGGAGATCACTGCCGGTCGCCTGCTGGTCTTGACCAAGCCCAACGGCGGCAAGGCAGACGCACTCAACTTCGCTCTGACAAACACCAACGAGGAGATCTATATCGGCATCGACGCCGACGGCGTCATCGCACGCGATGCCATCACCAACATCGTCTGCCATTTTGCCGACCCCAGGATCGGAGCGGTCGCCGGTAATGCCAAGGTCGGCAACCGGGTCAACCTATGGACCCGTTGGCAAGCCCTTGAGTATGTTACCAGTCAGAACTTCGAACGTCGCGCACTCGACCTCTTCGACGTGGTCATGGTCGTTCCAGGTGCCATTGGTGCGTGGAGAACCGCAGCCGTCAAAACCGGAGGCGGATACCATACCAACACCGTCGCCGAAGATGCAGACCTCACTATGAACCTGCTCGAACAGGGTTACTGGGTGATCTACGAGGACCGCGCACTCGCATTCACGGAGGCCCCTATCAATATGAATGGCCTCATGCGTCAACGCTTCCGCTGGTCCTTCGGTATTTTGCAGGCCCTCTTCAAGCATCGCGGAGCCATTCGCAAACGCCGCGCCATGGGCCTCTTCGCCCTGCCCAATACCCTCATCTTCCAGATCCTGCTGCCTCTCGTCTCGCCGCTTATCGATCTCATGTTCCTCGCCGGCGTAGCCAATTATTTCTACAACAAATACTTCCATCCAGAGGCCGCATCGTCCGCCAGCTTCGAGAAGCTACTCGCCTTCTTCCTCGCCTTCCTCGTCATCGACTTCATTACCTCCGCGCTTGCCTTCTCGCTCGAACGCAAACACCCCGCCAGCAAAGGAGACGCATGGCTGCTCTTCCATATCTGGATCCAGCGCTTCACCTACCGCCAGGTCTTCTCCATCGTTCTCTTTAAGACCATAAAGCGCGCCATCGACGGTAAGCCCTTCGCCTGGGATAAGCTAGACCGCACCGCCACTATGTCCAAACAAACCGAAAAACTCACCGAAGGCCACTGAGTAAGGCACTTCTGGAACGTCCACGCCATCGTCCGGCACTCCATCCCTTGCAAACGCACCATTATTGCTGAAGAAGACTTGCAACCGAGCCGCATCCGCCGTACACTAAATAGGACCAATACGGTCGGATTGACGCTCGTGTTCCAGCCTGACGATTCGGCCTATGTCGTAAACTCCGGCGAGAGAGGTTCCCCATGCTTCGTTTGACCAAAAAAGCGGATTACGGGCTGATGGCACTCAAGTATCTGGCCGAGCAATCAGGCAGCTCGTCTGCCTCGGGAACAAAATGCGCAATGGCGCAGAGCGCCAAGGATATCGCCCAAGCCTACCATATTCCTCCCCCGCTACTGGCCAAGATACTGCAAACCCTGGCACGTGCCGGTTTGCTGGTATCCCATGCAGGAACCAACGGAGGCTACGCACTGGCGAGGCCCGCATCTAAAATTTCAGCGTTTGAGGTAATCCGCGCCATCGATGGTCCACTGTTTATCACCAGTTGCATCACCATCCATGGGTCATGCGACCTGGCCGGTCACTGCACCATCAAAGAACCGCTGCGCAAGGTCAACGACAGCATCAAGGACCTGCTGAGCAATATCACCATCCGCGACCTGATCGAAACAGCGGAAGCAACGCGCGGCGACGAGGCCGTTGCACCTGGTGACAAGCTGGTCAGCATCCTTCAATAGAGAGGGCTGATGGATAGCCATCCGACACAGCAAGGATTTGAACTACACAGGAGCAACGCAATGAGTCTTCAGAATGGCAACAGCCAGAACGGGAATGGGATTGGCCACAGTGGCACAGTTCCGGGCACCAACAGCACGGGAGTCGTCATCACGCACTCGGATACCCCGCTGCCGGACGGAGTGCATCTTCCCCTATACATGGATAATCACGCCACCACGCCGCTCGACCCGCGCGTGCTGGAGGCGATGATGCCTTACTTCACCGGCAAGTTCGGCAACGCAGCCAGTCGCAACCACCAGTTCGGCTGGGAGGCAGAAAAAGCCGTGGACATCGCCCGCGAGCAGGTTGCCAAGCTCATCGGCGCCACCTCCAAGGAGATCATCTTCACCTCCGGCGCCACCGAGTCCGACAACCTCGCCATCAAGGGCGTAGCCGAGATGTATCGCGAGCGAGGCAATCACATCATCACCCAGGTCACCGAGCACAAAGCCGTCCTCGACACCTGCAAGAAGCTCGAGAAGCAGGGCTACATCGTCACCTATCTGCCCGTTCAGGCCGACGGCCTCATCGACCTCGACGACCTCAAGCGCGCCATCGTCACCGAAGGCCCCAATAAGACCATCCTCGTCTCCATCATGTACGCCAACAACGAAATCGGCGTCGTCCAGCCCATCCGAGAGATCGGCAAAATCTGTCACGAGAAGGGCGTCCTCTTCCACACCGACGCCGTTCAGGCCGTCGGCAAGATCCCCGTCGACGTTCAGGCCGACAACATCGACATCCTCTCCATCTCCGCCCACAAGCTCTACGGCCCCAAGGGCGTCGGCGCTCTCTACGTCCGTCGCCGCAACCCCCGCGTCCAGATCACCGAGCAGATCAACGGCGGCGGCCACGAGCGCGGCATGCGCAGCGGCACCCTCAACGTCCCCGGCATCGTCGGCCTCGGCGCCGCCTGCGAGATCTGCGGCAACGAAATGGCCGCCGAAGCCAAGCGCGAGCGCGAGTTGCGCGACTACCTCAAGAACAAACTGGAGACCGCGCTGGACTATACCCAGGTCAACGGCAACATTGAGCACCACCTACCCGGCAACCTCAATATGAGCTTTGTCTATGTCGAGGGCGAGTCGCTGTTGATGGGCATCAACGACATCGCGGTCAGCTCCGGCTCGGCTTGCACCTCGGCCACGCTGGAACCCAGCTATGTGCTGAAGGCGCTGGGCCTGGGCGACGAGATCGCCCACAGCTCCATCCGCTTCGGCCTGGGCCGCTTCAACACCAAAGCCGAAGTGGATTACGTAGCTGACAAGATCATCGACGTTGTGCGCAAGCTGCGCGAGCTCAGCCCGCTCTATGAGATGGTGCAGGAAGGCATCGATCTCACCAAGATTGAATGGGCCGCGCACTAAGCATCCAGTATGAGTCGTCATTCCGGCACAGTCATAATCTCAGTATTTTGTGGACGACGAACCAAATTTCACGGGCCCTCATCCAATAGGAATGCACGAGGAGAATACATCATGGCATACAGCGACAAGGTAGTAGATCACTACGAGAATCCACGTAA
>Ga0316223_1003822_pt1 | contig 10976 bp, 10 predicted proteins | sample TBH18009metaG_FD_206007 | JGI IMG/M metagenome (GOLD analysis project Ga0316223, IMG submission 206007) | Freshwater microbial communities from Trout Bog Lake, Wisconsin, USA - TBH18009 | ecosystem: Environmental > Aquatic > Freshwater > Lake > Hypolimnion/Profundal zone | place: USA: Wisconsin... | reverse complement strand
CGCTCTACTGGGCTGCCCACCAAGGCGACGCATAAGAACCACGTGTGGACGTGGGACTTTATCGCAGACGCCACGATGCGCGGCGGCTCAATCAGGATGCTCCCTCCACCAACCGGACCTACATCACGGATCCGAAGCTCGCCGGTGAGGACAAGATCACCGCCACGCCGGTGATCAACGCGCCGTTCCCCGTCAACGGCCTGCTGCCGATTCCGACCCAGCCGGCCAATGCGACGATCAATTACCCGGTGGATGCCAACGGCGTGGCCCTGCCCCTGATCTCCGGCAGCGGTTCCTCCGCCGTCTATTCCGGCGAACCGGAGGGTGTCTTCGTGGACGACGGCCGGGAATACAACTACAACGCCCCGGCCGCGGTTGTGGACATTGGTGCCGGGTACGAGTGGAATACCGGGCGCATCACCAACACCCTGCGCGTCAACGTCAAGAATCTGCTGAACCGCCAGTACACCTGGGGTTCCGGCGTCCCTGGACTGCCCCTGCAGCTGCTCGTAACCTACAACCTGCACTACTGATCGTCGCCCTGACGGCTCCCGGGGGAGCGATGGGTGCTTTACATCCCTCGCTTTCCAAACATCAAGGCGCCCGTGACCGGACGTGCGCCCAACGTGCCGCCCCTGCCAACCATCAGTGATCGAACCCTCCCGGATGCGGCGCGCCCGGCCATCTGCGCCCGTTGACGACCACCTGATGACCCGCTGAAATTTCCATGGAACGACCCATCAATCGTTTTCTCCTCCAAAATGGTCTGCGCATCGCGCAGAACCCGTGCATCAGTCCCGACTTCTGTCTCGATTGGGCGGCCCTGGTTCCAAGGTTGCACGCCGGGCTGAAGCCGCGGGCCTTCCCCAAGAGCAGCTTTGCCACGGCCGCGGGCGACTGGCTGCTCGTGGAAGATGACCAGACGGGTGACTGCGCTTGGCTGCTGCACGCTCCGGCTGGCACCACCGCCTTGGCGGTCCTTGACGGGGGGGTCGCCCTTGAGCCCGGCCACTTCGCCTTTCCCGCCTCGTGGGAAAACCTGCTTCGTCTCAAGAACCTGATCCTGGCTCACGATCCCGACTCGACGATTTTTCCCACCACGGGCGGAAACCTGGCCCGCGGCACGATCGGCGTCGGGGCGCGTTTCACCACGTTGCACTGGCCCGCCGTCGAATGGGCGATGAGCGTGCTGGATTTGGGGATGACCGCGAATCAGAATAGCATCCCGCGGGAGCTCGTCTTTGACTTGGACACGATGCTGGAGGGCCGGCTCGACACCGTTCCCTTCCCCTTCATCGGCACGAGCGTTCCCGAGGGTCACCAGGGACAGAGCGTGGAGGGCATGAGCCACGGGGCGGTCCTGTCCAAACTCAAGACCGGCTTCCATCGCCGCCGGCTGGCCTGGAGCTTCAACGCCGATCACCAGCCCATTGGCGGCAAGTTCGACCAGCGGGAGGATGCCCTGGTGCGCGGGTGCCTGCTGGCCAGCTACATCACCTTTGACCTCTCACCTGAACTGGCGCTGAACCAGCCCGCCGAACTCGCAGCGATCCCGCCCGGGCTGGTCCGGCAGGTCGGCGCCCGCGTCGCGGAGGTCGGCCTCGTGCTGCAGCCCGCGGAGTTCGAGCGCCTGCTCTGCCTCGTGTGGCCCGCGATGGTCAAGATGCAGCGGCGCGACGAGAAATACCGCGCGGCGCGCCACGCCGCCTTTGCCTCCGACGTCGGCCGGCGCTACCTGCGCGAGCTCTCCATCGACGAGCTCCCCGGCCTGACCACGCCGGAAACCACGGCGGTCATGCTTGCCCTGTGCGAGCGGCTGGGCATGCCGGTGAACTTCATCGCCCCCGCGTTCGGTTTCCAAAAAAACACCCCCTACGCGGACGGGGCCGCCCTGCGGGCCATGGTCGGGCGGCAGTGGGACGTGTGCCGGCAGTTCGGGGTCAGCATCGGCTTTCATTCGGGCTCCGGGAAGTCCGCGGAGAATTACCGCGTGCTCGGCGAAATCACCGGCAGCCGGCTCGAAATAAAAACCAGCGGGCGCTACACCTACGAAATGGGCCGGGCGCTGCACGGCTCGCCCGATGCCGCGGACCAGGCCCTGTGGCGCGACTGGTACCAGTTTACCCTCGATCTGGGCGTGGCCGGCGCCTTCAGCCCCGATGCCACCGAGCAAAAAATGGCCCGCATCTTCATCGTGACCGCGCTCGCCGCCGCCGGACGGCCGACCGACGTCTTTGCCGACGCCAGGACCTGCCGCGCCGCCCTCGAGGCCCTGCCCCGCTCGCCCGACCACATGTTCTTTTTCGAGTATAATTTCCTCTACGTGCTCGCCGCCGGCGGACGGCCGGACAAGGCCGCGCTGGGCGACCATACGGCCGCCGGCTACCAGCAGCGCGCCCGCTTCTACCAGATCAGTCCCGAGGCCAGGCTGCGCTATGCGAGGAATGTGGCCGATTACCTGCTCTTCCTGGCCGAGCACACCGGGCTCGCCCCGCAGGCCCGCTGCGCGGCGTCGCGCCGGTTGCTCGAAAGCTACGCGACCTACGACGCGATGCTGGCCGATATCTCCCGCTGACCATGCCGACCTTCATCCACGAGAATTTTTTGCTGCAGACGCCCGCGGCGCGGGACCTGTATCACAACTTTGCGAAGGCCCAGCCGATCTTCGACTACCACTGCCACGTCTCGCCCCGGCTCATTGCGGACAACCACCGCTTTGCCGACCTGACGGAGATCTGGCTTGGCGGGGATCACTACAAATGGCGGGCCATGCGCGCCAATGGCGTCAGCGAGCGCCTCTGCACGGGTGACGCGTCGCCGCGGGAAAAATTCGATGCGTGGTGCGCCACGGTCCCCCACACACTGCGCAACCCGCTCTATCACTGGTCGCACCTGGAGCTCGCGCGGTATTTTGGGATCGACCTGCCCATCAACCCGCAGAATGCCGACGCCATCTGGCAGGCCGCCAACCGGGTGCTGGCCGACCTGCGCGTGCACGACATCTTGGCCGCCCACCGCGTGGCGGTCGTTTGCACCACGGACGATCCGGCTGATTCGCTGGCGGATCACGAGCGGATCCAGAAGTTGGGGCTCAAGACCCGCGTCTACCCCGCCTTCCGTCCGGACAAGGCGCTCGGGGTGAACGAGCCCGTGGGATTCAATGCCTGGCTGGAACGCCTTGCGCAGGTTTCCAACCGGCCGGTCAATACCCTGGATGACCTGCTGGCTGCACTTGAGCAGCGCCACGGCGATTTTCACCGGCTCGGCTGCCGGCTGTCCGACCATGGCCTGGATACCGCACTGGCCCAGCCCTGCTCCCACGCGGAAGCCAAGGCCGTGTTTGCCGCGGCGCGCTCGGGTCAGGCCGCCGCGCCCGACGCCTGGGCCCGCTATGGTTCCTTCCTGATGCTCGAGTTCGGCCGCTGGGACGCCCGCCGCGGCTGGACCAAGCAGCTGCACCTCGGGGCGCTGCGCAACAACAACTCGCTGCGCCGGCAGCAACTCGGCGCCGATACCGGCTTCGACAGCATTGGGGACTTGCCCCAAGTGCGCGCGCTGGGCCAGTACCTCGATGCGCTGGACCGGACGGGCGAACTGCCGCGCACCATCATTTATAACGCCAATCCCGCCGACAATTATGCCTTTGCCACGATGGTGGGCAATTTCCAGGACGGATCGGTCGCGGGCAAACTGCAGTTCGGCTCCGGCTGGTGGTTCCTCGATCAAAAGGAGGCGATCGAATGGCAGGTCAACGCCCTGTCGAACAACGGGCTGCTGAGCCGTTTCATCGGCATGCTGACCGATTCCCGCAGCTTCCTCAGCTACCCGCGGCACGAGTATTTTCGGCGCGTGCTCTGCAACCTTCTCGGAGCCGAGATGGAGCGCGGCGAGATTCCCGATGATCGTGAACTGGTCGGCCGCATGGTCGCGAACATCTGCTTCGCCAACGCCCGGGATTACTTCCGCCTCGAACTCGATCCGTCTTATCAGGCGCGAGCCTGACGCAGGTTTTGGAATCGGTCGGCGATGGTGGGCGGGCCCGTCCCGGGCCCGCATCGCGCGGCGCCGACAGGCGGATTCGCCGCTCAAGCTTGGCACGGTTGAACACAAGCCCTTGCAGGCACGTGAAACGGCCTGCCCGCCTTCAGACTGATACCCGGCCCGCCATCACCAGCCCGGCCACACTCCGGAGTCACGCCAGCCTTACCGGATATCGAACTCGGCGACGGCGACCTGCTGGCCGTCAATGAGACACTCGGCCCGAAAGTGGCCGGTGCCCAGGGCCGAGGCCGGCTGGGTGGCAAAGCGCGTGTTGGGCGCGCTCCGAAAGTAGGCCCAGTCGTTTTCACGGTGCCCGACCAGTTTCCCGTCCTTGTACCAGTTCCAGACGACTTCCCTTGAACCAGCCTCCTTCGTGACATCATCCCAGGTGAGGCTGACGTAGAAACGGATCACGTCGCTCGTGGAGAACGTGGACATCGGCACCAGGTTTCCGCTGAGAAAGTTCGGCAGCGTCGTCACGCCGCTGTTGACCGCCCGCATGCCCGTGACACAGCCCTGAAACGAGAGGCTGACCGCGCCCCAAAGAATTAAAACGACCAAGGACCTGGCAATTTTCATGGTTAAGACCCTCCTTGCTCAGGGTGCTCCTCGCTGGGCCCGGCACAAGGCAAACCGGTTGATCGGCAACCCTGAATTTCAGTACGGGCGTGCTGCTACAGTCCGGGCTTGCGGGTCGAGGGCTGACACAAAACGCCCGCCGGCCGCCGGCCTGCACCTCAAACCGGCGGTTGGCCGCGACGTATTCCTTGAGCGCGTCGGCGAGCGGCATTTCGTGATCGGGCTTGCGGTAATTCGCGAGCGTGAAGTCGGTGCAGAACGAGAGCGAGTGGCTTGCAGCTCCCAACCGGCGCAACGCCGCCTCGGCGTCGCGCACTTGTTCCAGCGTGAGGGACGTCACGAGCTGGTTTGGACGTCCCGACTCGATTTGCGCGGCCGTGATTTCGAGCAGCGCTCTTTCTGCGGAGGCTTCTTCCTTGGTTTTGAAGTTACGGCGGATGCGGACGCCGTTGAGGTGGCCCTTCACGCGGAACGAGAACACGCCATTCCGGTTCTTAAACCGGCTGACGGAGAACGAATTTTCATGTTTCATGGCTAGGTTGCCACGTCAACCTGGCAACCTAGCTTCGGGCGGAAACTAACTCGCGAGCAGTGTGCGAGTTAATTGGGTGCAGGGGTTGGATTTGAACCAACGACCTTCAGGTTATGAGGGCGAAGGTCTCGTGACCAACAACCCCACGCGGACTTTAACCATGCACCAGCGCGCGAAACCGCTTGGTGTCGATGCAGCGGCCATCCGCGGTCTGAATCACGCCGGCATCAATGCGAGCGACGGTTACAAGTTCTCCATTCAACACGCGAGCATTGCGGTCGTTGGCCCGAACCAACAAGCGGTCGCCGGCGGCAATCTCCAAGCTTCGCGGACGAGCAACGGAGAAGGCGTCCGACCGCAGCGGCAACGATCGGTCGCCCGCCGCGGACCGGACGAACACGTTTCTTTTCACAATCCGAGACACCTCGGTAAATTCTCCGCGCTGGAAGCCTTCGACGGTGCGATTGAATGTGACGACCATGCCAGGCGCATACGGGAAACCGATGACCGGGGGCCTGCAAAGGCAAGCGGAAGGTGCCGTCATGGTCATCGTCATCGGTAGTCATGACTGGCCTGCTCGGGCATGCCCAGGCCCGGCATGGCCGCTATCGCCGTCGCGATGACGTGCACCACGCCGCTCTCATTTTGCACGTGACCGGTGATGACCAAGGCGGACTCCAGGTTGATGACCAGGCGGTACTCCTCAAAGAGCTTGGGCCAGACGATGGCATTCGCATGACCGGATTCGTCCTCGAGCGTGATGAAACACACCCCTTTGGCGGTACCTGGGCGTTGCCGCGTGATAACGCTCCCCGCGACCTTCACCTGCGCACCATGACGCACCTGCTTCAGGTCACCGGCCCGCACAGTGTCGGTCATCTGCGGGCGCATGAGGGCCATCGGATGACGCCCCGTGGTCAGTCCCAGGGTCGCATAGTCGGCCTGCAACCGCTCCAGATGCGTCATCCGCTCCAACGGGGAAAGCACCGGCTCGGTCTCGGTCATCGGGGCCAAACGGAAAAGTTCATCGCTGCTCCCGCTCTCCTCCACCTGCCACAAGGCGGACCGCCGATGCTCGGCCAAACCATTCAGGGCACCGGCCACGGCCTAGACGCCACTCTCAGGAGCTGGTGGATACTGTGGATGTTCCCAACCGTCTTTTCCCCGTTTTTGAGGGCTTGATCCAGTGCCGCCGCTGCATACCGGGCAATCATTTCTAATTCGTCTGGTTCGGAACGAAGGTGCTCATGGATAAAGCTGGGAGTAAGTCGGGCAAAAACTTGCTCGAAATTCGACAGGTCAAGAAGCCACGCGCTGAGCACCGCACCATTCATCCGGCTGACCGATGATGAAATTACGTTCCTTCGCGAACATGAGGCATTACTTCGCGATCGTCATGTCCAGGCCCGTGCGCGTCTGGGAATCGCTTCCTAGAAACGCAGCGGATAGGATATGCAACACTCGCAGAAAAATTTGGCTCAGAAATCTCGATGGCTGACCGTCGTCGGTTCGAACCTAAATACGCCTTACTAAAGCTCGTCTTCCAAACGCGAACCTACCTGCACATCGGCGAACAACCCTGCACTTTATGTGGCCCGGTGTGGCACTTTTAGATCCGGCGCGACACCTCGGTTACTCTAGCTCTTCCCTTCCATCCGCTTAAGAAAAGTGGTGCCCGAGGGGGGACTCGAACCCCCACGCTGTTAGGCACAGGCTTCTGAGACCTGCGCTTAACACCGAAATCACGTCTTAATGACAAGATGTAACTGGTTCAGCGCGATGATGGGCGATTGATGGATGAGAAGGTGTTATCCGCGTCGCTTCGAGGATAGACGATGGCCGCACACCTGAGCAACTGACGGACTTAGCTTATATCCAAAAACCAGAACGATTCATGTCCGAAATGGAATACAGATTTTGTGTTGTCGCCCTTGGCATTGATTTTCTTTCGAGCCAGAATACAACACGTCATCTCGACGTTACACTTCCCGAACAGCCAAGGTATGCCAAATTGCTTTAGGAAATTGTTCGCGGGGCTCTCGTCAAAATAAGGGCACCATCTTTATGAATCAAGTAACGGCCGTCCTCGAAGAAATCGTTGCAGCCGGTTCGGCCAGTAACGTTGTTGTGCCCACTGACGAATTGCGCGTTAAGCTTGAGAAAGCCATCTGTGCATTTGCAGGTCTTCAGCTCGCAAAGCCTGAGGATGGCCTGCAATTCCGTGAGGAGCGATTCGGCTGGGTTAGCGCTGATCGAACAAAGTTCGTCGCTGAAGCTTCGGAGTTTATCCACCAGAACATGTCGTTCCTAAAGAAACTAGGATTCACGCAGCTCGGAATTGTTTGCCACAACATCAGAGACAATGGCGAAAATCTGTGGGGAGATCGTGTTCGCATTGGGGGTCGTTGGCGCTAAGTTTTGATTTTCGACCATGTCCTTTTTCGAAACAGCTAGAGATGCCTACGAGCTCGCGAAAAAAGGCATGACGATTGAGTTCCAAGTTAAGGTCATGGAACTGCGAGAGCAGGGACTTGAGCTGCAAGAAGAGAACCTCCAGCTTCGGACTCGGATCAGGAAGCTGGAGGAGATGATGCAAGTGAAGGAGGCTCTCGTTTTTCGTGATTCGATGTATTTTTTGGTGAAAGAAGGAAAGGATGAAGGCCCGTTTTGTTCGAAATGTTACGATGATAACGGGAAGTTAGTGCGTCTCCATGCACTCCATGATCACGACATTGAATCCACTTACCGATGTCCCGTGTGCGACGGCTACTTTGGACGATCAAGCCGCAGGTCGCTGGATATGTGATTTCTGTTTCAGCGACCTCATCGCGGCCTCGACTTCCCCAGCTCCTCTGGACAACTCGCTAACACCGTCAATCTGACGATGTTCGCTACCACTCTAAATGGTGCCCGAGGGGGGACTCGAACCCCCACGCTTTTAGGCACAGGCTTCTGAGACCTGCGTGTCTACCAATTCCACCACCCGGGCATTAGCGGGACGGGCAAAAGACACACCCGGCGCCCCCGGAGCAAGTAAATTGAGTGGGGAAGAAACCTGACCCGATGGATTGAATCTGGAACTCATAAATTCTGGCCAATCATCCCGCACCCGTGGCTTTTCATGCCTCCGGGTGCCCTCCAGGTTAAGGCTCCGGTCGTCGGCCCTCCGAACCATTCCTACTCTCCATCCCTGAGTTCCAGATTCAACGTCCTCTCCGCCAAAAACGGGATTCCCTTCCCCTGCCCCCGGCCCTACACCCTTTCCGCCCATGAAAAAAGAAGCCGTCCTCGCCAAGATCAAAGCCGAGAAGGTCATCGCCCTCATCCGCGCCGACAACCCCGACGGGTTGCTCGACTGTGCGAAGGCGCTCGCCGACGGCGGCCTCACCAGCATCGAGCTCACCATGACCACGCCCGGCGCCATCCGCATGCTTGAGAAGGCGACCGCTGAGCTGCCCGATTTCCTCTTCGGCCTCGGCACCGTCCTCGATGCCGAGACCGCCCGCGCCGGCATCCTCGCCGGGGCAAAGTTCATCGTCACCCCCGCCCTGCGCCCGGAGGTCATCACCCTCTGCCGCCGCTACAGCATTCCCGTGTTCAGCGGCGCCTTTACGCCGACCGAGATCGTCCAGGCCTGGGAGGCCGGCGCCGACGCCGCCAAGGTGTTTCCCGCCGAGTTCTTCGGCCCCGCCTACATCAAGTCCGTCAAGGCCCCGCTCCCGCAGATCGAGCTCGTGCCCACCGGCGGCGTGACCCCCGAGACCGTCGGCGAGTACATCCGCGTCGGCGCGTTCGCCACCGCCGCCGGCAGCTCGCTCGTTGAGGCCAAGGCCCTGAAGGAGAAAAACTGGGCCGCCATCACCGCCCGCGCCAAGGCCTTTGTGGCCGCCGTCGCCGCGGTGAAGTGAGGTGCGCGGGCTGGAGGGTACAGGCGAGCGGCCTCAAGCTTGGGGCCGCTCCAACATCACAAACTCACCTGCCGCCTAAAGCTTTTCGCCGACCGAGCCCATGCCCGCCTCCACCAGCAACCTGATCCCCGCCCTGCTGTTGCCGTGGTTCGCCTGGCGCATGTACCGTCGCTTCCATCGCAACGTGGGCCGGCAGCCTCTGCACTCCGGGCGGCTGATCAGCGGCATCGTGATCTTCGGACTCATCAGCGTGCCCCTGCTGGCCGTGACGTGGCCCGTGCCGCGCCTCCTGGCCGGCTTCGGCGGCGGCCTCGTGCTGGGCGGACTGCTCGCCTTGGTTGGCCTGCACCTGACGGTCTTCGAGACCAATCCCGGCGGGCCGCACTTCTATACCCCCAACACCTACATCGGCGTGGGGCTTGCCCTGCTGCTGGCCGGTCGCGTCCTCTATCGCATCGGGGTGCTCTATTTCTCCGATGCCGCGGTCACCGCTTCCTCGGCGGCTTTCATGCAAAGCCCGCTGACGCTGCTCATGATCGGCCTGACCGCCGGCTACTACCTCGCCTACAACACGGGCGTGCTCATCCGGAGCCGCCGCTGACCGGCTGCAGGCAATTTCTGTCCGGCCACGAAGGGCTGGCGCGGCAGAGCCTTGAACCCGGAAGGTTGGCCATAAGGAGGCCCAAGGGTTCCATGACTCCCGCTCAAACCTACCGCGCGCCGATAGGCGCGATGGAGGCTTCTTCGCAGCCCCTGAGCCCTTGTGCCTTTTCGTGCCCAAATCAGGTCGGCTCGTGGCCAGAGGCCAATCCGGCATCCTTGCGTCGGCCGCTCCGGATCGCGCGGCGCTCTACAGGTACTTCGTGATGTCCGGGACCTTCTTCACGCGGCGGTGCGCGGCATCGCGGACGAAGTAGGGATCCTCCGCCTGCTTGGCTTCGACCTCCTCGTCGCCTTCCGTTTCCTCGTCCTCCTCGATTTCCTCGCCCTCGGCGTCGGTGAAGATCCAGTCCTGCTCCGCGTCGAAGGCGTGGGACATGCGGCGGGCCAGCGGATCCAGCACGAGCGCCGGGTTTTTCACGCGGCCGGCCTTCACCAGCTCGAACAGGCAGGGATAGAACTGCCCGTCAAAATGCGCGCGGAATTCGCTCAGCCACTTGTTGGCCACGCCCTCGCGGCGCGTCAGCAGCACCACATCGGAAAAATGCACGCAGGCCTCGAACCAGGCGAGCAGCGGCGGGTGTTTCTCCGCCAGCTGGCAGTTCACGATGGAGAGGATCCGCCCCAGTTCCGCGCCCTGCGCCTCGAGCCAGATCTTGAGGATCTCGAGCTGGTCCACCGGACTGCGCCGTCCGTCCGTCACAAAAAACACGTGCGTCGCCCCGGCCGGCAGCGGGGCGATGATGAACTCGTCCTGCCACGTCCAGCGCGCGAGGCCCGGCAGCTTCGCGTCGAACTCGGACGGCGCCTCGTCCGCCGACAGGAGGACCGCAGCGCGGTCGCCCTCGGCCAGACCGCCCTCGATGAGATCGGCCAGCACCTCGCGCCGGCCGGAGCCGGCCGCGCCCAGGATCAGGTAAACGAGGGGTTTGTCAGACATGCGGTTTTCACCACGAAGAACCCGGACACCCCAACCCGCAACCCCAGACCCAACAAATACCCGGCCCGGAAATTTTTAACCACGGATTGCACGGATGGGCCTGAATCCGGAATTCCAGGCATCAGGCCTCAAGCCACGTTGCCAGGGATCATGGAAATCGAACCGGCAGGATCAGCCTGGAGATAACAAGCCCATCCACCGACCTTTGCCCGGAGGCATTATCCGGATCGAATCCGTGAAATCCGTGGTTAGAACGGATTGGGGCATGGATTCGCGCCAATCCGCGGCCATTCGCGGGGCAAGCCCGTCATCAGAA
>Ga0316223_1003804_pt1 | contig 11019 bp, 8 predicted proteins | sample TBH18009metaG_FD_206007 | JGI IMG/M metagenome (GOLD analysis project Ga0316223, IMG submission 206007) | Freshwater microbial communities from Trout Bog Lake, Wisconsin, USA - TBH18009 | ecosystem: Environmental > Aquatic > Freshwater > Lake > Hypolimnion/Profundal zone | place: USA: Wisconsin... | reverse complement strand
AGCGGTAAGCTACAATCGCATGTCGTGGTTTTGTGTTATCGCTGCACAAAATCACGGATTTGACGGCGGCATCCTTTGGCCGCCATCCTCTGCGATGGCGTCATCCGTCGCGGCGGCGGCGTTTGCGCTGGGTGGCCATAGCGCGACGTCCCCGGTCGAGCCTACAGCAGCCCCTTCCCCACCCCCCGCGCGAAGGCGTCGACCTGGCCCTTGTATTGCGCCAGCATGTCGATGCTTTTGTGCCCGGTCTGCGCCTGGACGGCGAAAATGTCCTTGTCGTTCTCGATCGCCGTGGTGACGAAGCCCCGGCGCAGGCTGTGCCCCGATACCTCGCCGGCGGCAAAGCCGACGGCCAGGGAGCGCGCTTTGACGACGTCGTTCACCGTCTGCCCGCTCAGCGCGGTGGTGGCCGGGATCAAGGCGTGGCCGATGACCTTGCCCTGCGAATTGCGGATCCGCTTGCCGACCCGGAAGCCAACAAACACCGGCAATTGCAGCCGCCCGCTCTGGCCCGCCGCCGCCTCGCGCCCGGTCGCCGCCTCCAGCGCCGCCAGCCATTGCATCACCGCGCGCACCGGGCAGTGAGCGGGAGTCTCGGCCAGGTGGACGGCCTTGCCCTTGCCCTGCTCGGCGTCCTTGCCTTCCTGGTCGGTCTTCGACTTGCGCGCCGGAATCCAATAGCCCTCGGGGCGCTCCTGGAGGTCGCCGATGGTCAGGCTGGCCAGCTCGGAGCGGCGGAAGGCGCCCGCCCAGCCCAGCAGGATCAGCGCCTTGTCGCGCAGGCTGGCGAGATCGTCGCCGGTGATGGCGTCGACCAGGATGGCCACCTCGTCGTCGCGGGCGCCAATCTTCGCCACCAGCGGCTTGGCCTGCCGCCGGGTGCGGGTGGTCGCCTCGAGCCGCCGGGTCCCCTTGAGCGCCAGGGCGATGACGGTGTCGGTGGTCGGGTCGGGCAGACGGCGGCGGCGGTGCTGCCAGGCGATCGCCGACACCATGACGTTGATGCGCGAGGCGGACAGCTGCAGTTCGTCGGCCATGAAGCCGACATAACCGAGCACCGCCAACACCGAGGCCGGGAGCGCGGGCAGCCCCTCGTCCTCGCACCACAGCGTAAACTGGCAGAACGCCCGCTCGTAGACATCCTGGCTCGACTCGGCCAGCGCGGAATCGGCGAGCTTGAGCCCCGCCTCCAGACTGCGGCGCAGACCGGGCGATAACTGGTCGAGCGCCAGGCCGCTGTTGGCCGCCAAGGTGACCAGCGCCCGGTCGCGGTCGCCGCTGGCCAGCCGCGCCTCGACCTCCTCGAAGGCGGCGTCAATGATGATGGGCTCGTCGTCGCTCATGGCCTCGGTCCTCCTGCTGTCGGTTCTGATTAAGGACTGCACTGTGCAGCGCTAAGCCACAATAGCATGTCGTATTTTTGTGTTATCGCTGCACAAAATCACGGATTTGACGGTGGCATCCCCTGGCCGCCATCCTCTGCGGTGGCGTCATCCGTCGCGGCGGCGGCGCGGCGGCGTTTGCGTTGGATGGCCACAGCGCCACATCCGGCCAGGATCTTCTCGCCAGCGGGCCGGCATGGCCGGACTCTTCCAGCCGCCGGCGTCCATGGCGTCGTCAGGCTTCCTGCGGCGCCACCGGCCCTTCCCTTGCTCCGCGTCCTTGCCTTCCTGGTCGGCGCCGGCGGCCCCGGGAGTTTCACCTCTTGAAGATCCGCTCGGTAACATTGTTCTTCCACAGGTCGCGCGATCGCAGGTATTTCCGCGCCGTCTCAACCGATCGATGCCGGGTCTGGCGCATGATGTCGTGGAGCTGGGCCTCCTCGTCGCCGGCGGCGGTAGCCAGGCCGGCGCGCAGCGAATGGCCGGTGTAGCGCTCGGGGACCGGCAGGCGGATCGCCAGCGCGGCGCCGCCGACCAGGCGCTCGACCGCCTTGTCCGACAGCCGCCGCCCGGTGGGCACGCCGTTTTTCAGCACGCAGCAGAACAGCGCCGCCGCCGCCGTCGCATCGCCCCGCAGCTCGATCCAGGCCCGCCAGGCCCGCACCGGACAGAAGGCGGGATCGGTCGCCGCCCAGATGCCGATTTCGGCGCCATCGCCGCGCTGATCGGTCTTGGAGCGCCGGATCAGAATTTTGAGCCCCTTCTGCGGCACCTCGACGACGTCGCCGACATCGAGGGCGACCAGCTCGGAGCGGCGCAGCGCGGCGCCGTAGCCGATCAGCAGCATGGCCCGGTTGCGAATGCCGAGCGGGCCGTCCGGCTGGGCGGCCAGCATGCGCGCCAGGGTGTCGGGCAGGATGGCGATGGCCTGGCGCTGGGGGCGGCGTCCCTTGGTGCGGGCGACCCCCTCCAGCATCATGGCGATGCGCGGGTGCTTGAGGTCGAGCGGCAGGCCGGCGAGGCGGTGGGCGGTGGCGATGGCGGCGAGGTGGACCCGGAGGGTGGGGATCGCCAGCCGCTCGGCGGCCCGGGCCAGATAGAGGCCGATCAGGGCGGCGTCGCTGTTCAAGGGCTCGAAGGCGAGGTCGGCGCACCAGCGGCAATAGAGTTTCCAGGCCGAGCGATAGGCGCGCAGGGTTCCAGGCCCCTTGGCGCGGGTGATGTACAGGGCGGCCTGGGTGGCGAGGTCGCGGATCTCGGCCTCGCGCTCGGCGCTGGCCCTGATGGTGATCGGCCCCAGCACGCCGGTGTCGATGACGATGTCCTTGAGCGGGGCGAGGATTTCAACCGACATTGGGCCTCCGTTCGCGCTGTGGATGTTTATACCACACTCTACCATCTCCGGTTCCGTCTGAAAATGCCGCTTGTCGGACACTAAAAATTTCGAGAGATTCAAAAGAGGGAGACGGCACTCCAGCCTGCGACCGGAGTTGTGATTGGCAACGACATCGGCCGGCCTTGGGCCCGCTCGGCGACGCGAAGCAGGCGGCTACCGCCCTGGATTCCCGCGGGTTTTTTCACGATCCACGGCAAAATTGTTTCACTTTGGGCGTCGGAATTTCACGTTCCGGGTCAGACCACATCCGGACGGTATGAGGCTGCGGCGAAAACTGTCGCCAGCGCGCCGGTTTGGCACTATAATCGCGCGGTCCTGTTTTCTTCAGCGATTCCCGGATGTTGGCGATCCAACCCGAAAACTCCGCAACCGCCGCGCTCCCCTCGCCATAGAACACGACGGCTGCGTCGCCACCGAAGATAGCCCTTCCGCTCACCCCCGGAAATTTCCGTGAAAGATTTCAGCTGCAAAGCCGGTTCCGATCGACGACCGCACAGGTGCAACGGCAAGCCCGAACGCCCATCGCGATTCCGGTTCGGCACCGCACGAAAGCGCATCCGCGAACCGAGGCGTTGTCCGGTGCCCCCATGCTGACCGACCTGCTCGACGCCCACCATGCCCTCGGCCGCCTCACCGAGCGGCTGGCCGCCCCCGACGACTTCGCCTTCTGGCAGGCCGACGCGCTGTGGCGCGAGGTGACCGGCAGCCTGTCGATCGACGGCTGGTTGGTGCATATGCACGACATCGCCCTGGTTCGCCTGGTCGGCGGCCGCCGCGATCTGCGCGACGTCCATTGGGGCATCGACCTGCTGGCCGCCGGAGAGCGGCTTCTGGGCCGAACCGAACGCGGCGCCACCGCCGTCGCGCATCCGACGCCGCCGAAGCCCGAACGCGCCCCGCCGCTCGGCCCTTTCGACCGCTCCGGCCTGTGGGACGACGACGAAGACGCCGCCGATCCATCCGAGGACCTCGATGCGCTGGGGGACGAAGACGACGATGAGCCGCCCCCGCCATTCCAGGAACACGCCGACGTCGCCGACATCATCGCCGCCGCCAAGCGCGAGGCCGCATTGGGCATGGGCGAACTGGCCGGCATCCGCGCCGCCGAACGGGCCGCCGCGCCGCCGTCCCGGCCGCTCCCGCCGTCCGCCGACTGGCTGGCGCTGGCCTGGCCCCGCATCGACGGGGAACTCGACGACGAGACGGTCTCCCGCATCGAGGAGGCCGCCAGCCTGATCGACGAGGCCCTGCAGCGGCCCGGCCTGTCCGGCGTGGCCGCCGCGCTCCATGCGCTCCATCGCCCCGGCTTCTGGCCGGAGCCCCCTCCCCCGGACATCGGGGCGCTGCTCGAAAAGGAATCGGCGGCCGAGAAGCGGGCGAAGAAGAGCCGGCACCAGGCCCGGGCCGAGCTGGTGGCCGGACGGCGCCTGATGGTCGCGAAGACCCTGCCGGTGCTGGTGGCGGAGGCTTGGACCCCGGTGCGTCCCGGCCACCTGATGGCGCGGATGATCGCCCCTTGGCTGATCCAGCGCGCCCTCCGCCTCCCCTCCCCCGCTCCCTGGTTGTCCAACGCGCTGTCACGGGTCGACCGCGGCGTCATGGCCGGAATCGGTCAGCGTCCGCTCGATGCTTGGACCGGCGACTTCTGCCGGGCGGTGGCCGATTGCTGCAACTTGGAACGCCGACGGCTCGATGAATTGGACAGACTGACGGCAGCCTGGAAACGCAGCCTGGCCCATGGGCGGGCCCGCCGGGCCGGCAAGACGGTGTCGGTGCTGCGGTTGCTGGTCGAGCATCCGGTCATCGACAGCGGCGCTCTGTCGCGCTTGCGCGGCATCAGTCGCCGAGCCGCCCAGGATCTGTTCCGCGAACTGCGCGCCGCGAACATCCTGGACGTCGAGGGCGATGGCAACGGCATCAAGCAGGTCGGCTACGCCACCGCTCTGGCGGGACCGGCGACGGCGCGCTGACGCCGCCTATCGGCCCGGCGTCGCTTCCTGGTGGAGGCTGCAATTGTCAATGGAAGACGTGGGAATGGGCGCGGCGGGACATCGTCCCGGTGGTCAAGGGCGACGGAGCCCGCGAGTGGGCCATCGCCACCCGCCTCCCCCCGCGGTGTGACCGGCTATTCCTCCGTGCCCGCCGCCGTGCGGCGCGAGAAAGAAATAACCCTCGCCGGGCGCTCGCTCCGCTCTCTTGGCCGCGCCCTCAATGGGCGCCAAGCCGCCCCGTTTCATGCATCGCGGGTCGGCAAGGCCGGTGGGCGGCTAACGCGGCGCTTCCCGCTTGCGGGCCACGCCAGCATAACTGGTCAGCAGGTCCATCAGCGACACAACCGGAACGGACTTGCGGGGGTCTGGAAAATCCTCTGGAGCGCCCCGGACAAAGACCTCCCGCCCGAGGCGCGGGCGGCCTCCCAGCATGTCCGCGCCGGCGCGGAGCAAGGCCGGGAGGTGATCGCGACGGGCGCCGCGCATCGGATGGCGGAAGGGGCCGAAGGCATCCCCCTCCAACCTCAGGCTGTCGGCCTCAATCGGGCGGAGATCGCGGACAATGCGGGTGCGCCGCTCAAGCGCCTCCCCGCAATCGGTGGCCGCAAAGATGGCGGAGAATCTGCTCGCCGCGAGGGACAAGACCTCGACCCGGCGGCGGGTGGATAGGGACCGCAACGGCGCCGCCGCCCGGCCCTTGTCGAGGACGCTCCGCGGCAGTCGGTGAAGGACCCGCAACAGCCCGCTTTGCGTCAGAAGGCCGCGCACCCGCTCTTCACGGAGGAAGGCGGCGATGACTTGGTCGGCCACGCGCGGGCCGCGCCCGCTGTCGATGCCGGACAACCCACGGTTTTTCAGGTCGCGGCCGCACTGGCCACAACTGTGGAGCGGCGCCAACCAGCGCTGGTCCAGACCGGCGATCGCCGCATGGCATTTCGAACACCGGTCGTGGAGGGTCCGCCGATGGTCATGGCAGTGGGCGGTCGAGGCGAGGCGCCAATCCCGGCGGAGGTAAGGCACCGCCTCCTGGCCCCAGCAGTCCGGGCAGAACTGAACCCATGCGGCTTGGCTGCCCGATGGGCCGTCGCGGGCCGCCAGGACCAGGGTGGAGCGGTATTCCTCGGGCAGGGCCATGTCCGCGATCCGCCGCTCGGGGAGCCCGGATAACTCGGCCAGGGCCGCCACCACATGTGGGGCTGGGGCGACATCGACCTGTGCCCAGGCCATGCCGGTCCCGAGGCCCAGCTTGCTCGCCAATTCGCGTGGGACCAGACCGTTGTGGTCGGCAAGACGGGCGATCCAACTGGACAGCAACTCGTCCGGCAGCGGCACCGTGGCGGTCCTGGGGCGGCCGGCGAGGACATCGCGGTATCGCGGCTGCACCTCGATGTGGATCGGCCCCGGATCCGTCACGTCAAGCGGTCCCGCAAGGCGCGATTGGCGCGCCGCTTCGACAGCGGGACATAGTTCAACCGACGGACCGTCTCCACGGTGATCCGCTCGCCGCCATCCTGGACCGCCAGCACGGCGGCGGCGGTGACGATGCCCACGATCTCTCCGATCAATCCCTCGGACAAGGCGAAGATGGTGCTCGCCGTTTCCGGCTGCGCCAGGCCCGACGGGTTGGCCAGGGGGATGGCCGATTCCAGGGCGTCCAGCAGCGACAGGTACTCGTCGTCCAGCTGCCAGCGCGGTATCGGACAGAGGTCAACGCGGCTACCCATTTCATCGGTGGCGTTGATGTGGTCGTCGATGGCCACCTCCCCCACCAGCACGGAGGCGATATTGTGCTCGCGGCCCAACCGCCGCAGGCAGGCGAACACCGCTTCGATGTCGCGTTTGCGTCCCCGGAAGATGTTGTGGAACTCGTCGAACATCAGCACGCTGGGCTTCATCTGCGCCAGCAGATGGTGCAATTGTTCCTCCTTGGCCATGAGGTCCCGGCGGGTGGTCGGAACCCGCCGCATGGCCCGGATGATCGACGCGTAGAAGTTGCCCAGGCCGGCGCCCTCGGTGGTCTGCACCACCCAGACCCGCTGCTCGTTCTTGGTCCTCTCGATGGCCTTCATATGCTGGAGGGCGAACCTCTCGGCGATCACCGTCTTGCCGTTGTGGTAGGGACCGCAGAGCATAAGGCCGGTCATCCGCAGGCTGGGCGGTCGGGTCAGCAGTTCCTCCATCTTGGCCAGGGCGTCCGTCGCCGCCTGATAGCCGACCCACCGCGCCGACTTGATGTAGAAGATCCGCTCGGCCGCCGGCACCGTGAGGTACGGACGGACATGCGGCAGCAGATGATCGGGCATCACCAGTCCTCCACCGTCAGCTTCGGTCGCGGCGACGGCGGACTTTCTCCCGCGTCGGCTTGACCAACCTGTGCCGGCGCCATGGTCTGGTAGGGTTTCTCCGCGATTGCAGCCCTTTTCGCCCGGGCGGCATCGCGCAGCTCGGCCTTGTGGCGCTGCTTTGCGGTGGCGGCGATCGCCGAGATATGGCGCCTTGACTTGACCTTGTCGGCGGCCGGCCGATGGTTGGCCGCGCGTAACGCCCGGCGATCCCGCTCGTGCTGCCATAGGGTCAGCGGCTCGGTGACCTTGTCGCGGCGCCCGACCGGCAGGAATTCGCGGGTGTGCGGGTGGCAGACATAGACCCGGCTGATGTCGCGCGGATCGAACTTGACCATCAGATCGCCAAGGCGGTCGCGCTCAGGCACCAGGGGACCAAGCCACTCGGCATAATAATCGATCGCGAACATGCTGATGCCCTGTTGGTGTAGCCGCCGCCCTTCACCGGGCAGGAAATTAAAGAAGACCTGCCATGGATCATCGTTGTGGCGGGGCACTTGATCGATATTCGCCTCCCAGACCTTGTTCGGCACCTGCAGCGTCCGCTTATTTTCCTGAGTGTTGTGCTCGACGATGGCCAGGGCGATGCAGCGCTCCAGATCCTCGAAGGTGAGGCACGCCCTCTTCTCGGATGGATAGCCGTCACGGTCGGCGATCGTGCGGCCGGTAGCGCCGTATTCACTACCAATGATCCGGTTGACCTTGCCGAGGAGCCGCTCCACCACGCCACCCTCGTGGACCCGGCCGCGATTGCGGAAGCCAAGCTCGATGCCGAAATTGTCGCACCCCCGTGCGAAGGCGTCGCTGCGGAAATCCTTGCCACGGTCGGTCAGGATCTTTCCCGGCCGGCCGAAGGTTGGCCAGGGATAGTCGCCGAGGCCGTGGGCCTTCATCCATTCGTCCTTGGGGCAGATTGCGTGGGCGAGGCAAATCGCCACCGACAGCACCTTGGGCTTTTCCAGGGTTACGCAGCAGCCAAGGATGCATCGGGTGAACAGATCGACCAGCAGCGTCAGGTAGGCACGGCCGACGAAGACCCCCAGTTTGTCGATGATGTCGACGAACTGGATGTCGGTGGGGGTGTGGTCCATCTGGCAGATGGCCAGCGGGCGCGGCGCCCGAATATACCCTGGCCGGGGCTTGAGCCGCCGAACGTGTTCCTCATTGGCGGAGCGCGCCTTGGCGATCTCGGTTGCCGTGAACAATTGGGGGATTCGGCGCTCCACCGTGTCATAGGCTGGCGGCGGGAGGCCCTGCTCCTCGGCGCGGGCGCGGATTTCAGCGACGACCGGGGCCAGATCCGGCGCCTCCAGCACCATCCACTTTTCCTTCAACGTCTGCTCGATGATCTGCTCAACGGCGGAATCGATCCGCTTCTTGCGAGGATTGCCGGTCCTTGGCAGCAGAGCGCTAATCTGGCGCGACGGCAGATAGCGGCTCAACAGGTTGTAGACTTGGCGGCGCTTCAGCCCAAGAGCGGATGCCGCCAAATCGACCGCCTCGCCGCGGCGGCCCGGTGCCTCCAGCACGCGCTCGAGCTCTCGCGCGTAGCGTTTGGCCTGAAGCCATGCATCGCTCTTTCGATCAATGTCCATCGCTTGGTGTGCGCTCCTTACCCAGAAGTGCATTCGGTACACCTAAATGGCGTCTCTGGATAGTGTATAATGCGCAGAACACTGCGGCATATAGGCGTATGCAGTCGCCAATCAGAACTGACAGTGGTGGTCGCCGCCTTGTGCCACCCGCATCTGACCCCCGCCGGCGTGCAGCGGCTGTTCGGCTGGAAGGTGGTCGATGGCAAGCGCAAGCCGGAAATCACGCTCCCCGGCGCCAGCAAGCTGTTGGGCGAGCTGCTGGACCTGGGCATTCTGACCGAGGGCACCGATCGCCGCGGCAGCCACCGCCTGTTCCTGGCCGTCGACCTGGGCGTCGAGCGGACGGTGCGGAAGAATGGCCCGTTGCGGGAGCGGGCCGGAAACAGCCTGCTGCACCCGCGCCAGGTCGAGGAGCAGTTCAGCGGCCAGCACCTGGACGAATTGCTCGACGGCGTCGACGCGGCGATGCGGCGGTCGAGCGCACTACTGGCTCGCCACGGCATCGTGAAATCGCTGGCGGCGGTTGAGGCGGCCGACGAGGAGCTGGACGAGCCGATGGATGAGCCGCTCACCGACGAATAGTGGGTGGCTTGGAGCTCGGCCTCCGTGGCGTTGAGGCTTGGCGGCCGCTGCGCGTCCTTGTCGACCAGGCCCGGAGGGCCGCGGAACACCACCGCCCGGCAAGGCCGAGCGTCACGTCAGCCAGATTGGGCCGCCGCCGATCAGTTCTGATTGAGGCCGAACTGCATGCTCAGGAGCTTGTCCTTCCACGCCGCCTCCAGCGCGCAGATGTCGGCCTCGGTCGCCGACGATGACGCCACCTCGAGGATGGAGACCGCGTAGTCCTTGTGCACGTGCGCTTTCATGCCGAGGTTGCCGCCGTGGCCCGAGGCGGCGTACTCCTCCCACCGGCCGAGGAAGCCGTCGCCGCCGTAGGCCGCGCCGACGTAGGGCTTCCCGGTCTGACGGCAGACCAGCAGGTAGACGCCGCGGGCCTCGGACAGCACCGTCCGCCAGCTGGTCGGCATGGTGTCCATCTCGTCGATGGGGCGGCGGAATGCGAGCAGGCCGGGGAAGCGCTCCTCCTCGACCTCGCGGCGGATCTCCAGGATCGCCTTGTCATTGCTCTTGGCGTTCTGCACCCACGTGCGGAAGCCCAGCCCCCAGTCGATGACCACCCTCCCCTCATAGCGGTCGAGCGCGGCGTTTCGCGTCAGCTCGTAGAGTTGATGCCCGCCGACGTCGATGCCGAGCACAGGGTCGATGGTCCCAGGCGCCGCGACGCCGACCTCGCCGACGTCGTACAGCCCGATGAACAGGGTCTCCCCGGTCGGCGTGGCGGCGAAGGACGCGAGGTGGCTGGCGCCGGTGAAACGCGGCTTGCTCTGGAGGCGCTGATAGAGTTCGAATTCGTCGCGCCGAGTCCGCCACAGGCGGTAGGGCGTCCGGTCGCGCTTGCTGCGGTTGTCCTGATGACGCACCAGCTTGACCGTGGCCAGAGGTAGCCCGGCGTCTTCAAGGAGATGGTTGAAACCCAGCATTCTCAGTCCTCGGTCGGCGCTAATAGCATGACACCATGTTGCCCATCTTGTAGCAGTTGACGGGTGTATTCGGCTGCATGTTCTGCATGAACGTCGCCCGCCGCGCGTCCAGGGCCTGACGCGCCTGCGACGAAATCTGCTCCGCGCGCGCGAACGAATCGGCAGACTGCCTCTTCAGTTCGGCCTGAACGTTGTCAATCGCCTTGTCCGCCTCGACGTTGAGCGCCACCGCCTTCCTCGCATATTCGCCGTAAGTGAGCGCGCCGTCATACAGATCCGCGACGACGTTTTGCTGGGCTGCCGCCGACGAGGCCAAGAGGTCGCGGATGACGGCGGGCTGGGTGGCGAAGACCTTCTTCTCGTTGCGATAGCATTCGTCTCGCAGCGCGCCAAATGTCCTGATTTCGTCCTTTTCCACCTGCGTTGGCTTGGTGCTGTCGGTCAGCACCAGGAAGCTCGGCTCGCCCTGGCCGATGGTCGCGACCTTGGTGGCGATGTGAGTAATCGCTGGGTTGCTGGGCAGGCTGTCGAAGCACTTCCTGGCCTCGGCCCGAAGCGCGGTGATATCGACGTCGGTGCTGACTGCCTTCATCGACGTCACCACCGCGACATTGACGTTGGCCGCCTGCAAATTGCGCGAGATCCGCTCCGTCAGGGGATCGACGTATCGGCTGGCGACGGCGAACTGAGTGCCATGCGCGTCGATTCTGTAGGAATACCCGGAAACGGGGACGCCTGCGCTATTGGTGCCGGTCACCTTGGACAATTTGAG
>Ga0316223_1003797_pt1 | contig 11037 bp, 7 predicted proteins | sample TBH18009metaG_FD_206007 | JGI IMG/M metagenome (GOLD analysis project Ga0316223, IMG submission 206007) | Freshwater microbial communities from Trout Bog Lake, Wisconsin, USA - TBH18009 | ecosystem: Environmental > Aquatic > Freshwater > Lake > Hypolimnion/Profundal zone | place: USA: Wisconsin... | reverse complement strand
GCTGCTGCCACAAACGGTCGCGCAGGCTGGCGACATTCTCAGGCATCCAGGGCATGGCCGGATCCAGCGTGTTGCCCACCCATCCGGCCAGGCGCAGGCCGCGTGCGCGGATGGCCTCGGCTGTGAGCAGTGCGTGGTTCATGCAGCCCAGGCGCAAACCCACCACCAGCACCACAGGCAGCCCGAAGTCGGCAGCCAGGTCCGCCGTGTCCCAGTCGGGGCCGAGCGGCACGCAAAAACCACCCACGCCTTCCACCACCAGCACGTCGGCGCGCGCCGCCAGGTCCTGCGCGCAACGCAGCATGGCGCGGCGATCCAGCACGCAGCCAGCGCGGGCTGCCGCAATGTGCGGTGCGCAGGCCAACTCAAATTGGAACGGCCCCACTTCGGCGTCGGTCAGCGCCAGCGAACTCGCCAGACGCAGCGCCCGCACGTCTTCATTCACCAGCGCGCCATCGATGTGCTCCAGCCCCGCCGCCACCGGCTTGAACCCCGCACTGCGCCAACCCTGGTGGCCACACCAGTGCAGCAGCGCCGCGCTGATGCGCGTTTTACCCACCCCGGTATCGGTGCCCGTGACGAAGCAGCCGCGTGACAACGGCGACAGCACGGAACGCTGGCTCATGGCGTGGTCTGCATCGTGTGCACCGGCTGCACCGGCTGCACCGATTTCATGGCCAACGCCAAACCGTTGATCAGGCGCGCCACATCGTCTGCCGTGTGCGTGGCACACAAGGTGATGCGCAGGCGCGCCGTGCCAACCGGCACGGTGGGCGGGCGGATGGCCGGCACCCACAGGCCCTGCGCATCCAGCGCGGCGGCCAGCGCCAGTGCATCGGCGTTGCTGCCAACGATCAGCGGCTGAATGGCGGTGCTGGACTCCACCAGTTGCCATCCCAGGGCCGGATGCTGGGCGATCAGGGCCAATACACCGGCCCGCAGCTGCGCAATGCGCTGATGCAGGTTGGCGCGGCGTTGCGCGCCTTCGTCGCCACCGATTAAACGCAAACTCTCACGCACGGCGTGCGCCAGCGCTGGCGGTGTGGCGGTGCTGTAGATGTAGGTGCGCGCGGCCTGCACCAGCCAGTCGATGATGGTGGGATGCGCCGCCACAAAGGCGCCCGACAGCCCGGCCGCCTTGCCCAGTGTGCCCATATAAATCAGGCGCTCGCTGCACAGGCCAAAGTGCGCCAGACTGCCCTGACCCTGCGGCCCCAGCACGCCAAAGCCGTGCGCGTCGTCCACGATCAGCATGGCGTCGTGTTGCTCCGCCAGTGCCAGCAGGCCCGGCAGGTCGGCCAGGTCGCCATCCATGCTGAACACGGCGTCGGTCACGATTAACTTGACCGGCGTGCTGCTGGCCTCCAACTGGCGCGCCAGCACGGTCAGGTTGCCGTGCGCATAACGGTGCACGGTGGCCATGGCCAGACGCGCGCCGTCAATCAGGGAGGCGTGGTTCAGCTTGTCGGAAAACACGCTGGCCTGGTTGTCGCCCAGCGCCGTGAGCAGCGCCAGATTGGCCATGTAGCCGGTGCAGAACGTGAGTACGCGCGCGCCTGGAATCCACGGCGCCAGCCAGGCGGCCAGATCGTCTTCCAGCAGGGCGTGTGCACGCGAATGGCCGCTGACCAGATGCGAGGCGCCGCTGCCCGCGCCATAAATGCGCGCACCTTCGGCCAGTGCTTCGACCAATGCGGGGTGGCAGGCCAGGCCCAGATAGTCGTTGCTGCAAAAGCCCAGCAGTGGCCGTTCGGGCGTGACCGCGCCGCTGCGGCTGCCGCTCACGCGCTGTTGCGGCGCGCAGGGCGATTCCGCCGTCAGGCGGCGTCGGCGCAGAGCTTGTGCCTCCAACTCACGCAGTTGCTGGTTCAGGTGTTCGATCAGCATCGGGTGGGGTCTCTTGAAGAACGTCGTCCAGCGTGGCCTGAAGCTGACGCGCCAGCCAGGCCGACAGGGCGTCGTCCAGCACATACGGGGGCAACAGATACACCGTGCGGCCAATCGGACGAATCAGCAATTCGTGCGCGCGACCGGCCCGGTGGAAGCGTTCGGCAAAGCGCGCACCCGCCAAGGGCTCGCGCACGTCAAAGGCCCAGATCATGCCGATGTGGCGGAAGTGTTCAATGCGCGGGTCCTGGCGCAAAGGGGCCAGCGCGTGCGTCAGCACCGCCGCCGCCTGGCGGTTGGTGTCCAGCACCTGGTCGGTGTCAAAGCGCTCCAGCACCGCCAGCGCGGCGCGGCAGGCCAGTGCATTGCCGCTGTAGGAGTGCGAATGCAGGAAACCGCGTGCCACGTCGTCGTCGAGGAATGCTTCATAAATCGCGTCACGCGACAGCACCAGCGACAGCGGCAGATAGCCACCGGTAATACCCTTGGACAGGCACAGCAGGTCGGGCCAGATCGGCGCTGCACCCGGCTCGGCCGCGTGCTCAAACGCGAAGAAGCGTCCGGTGCGCCCGCAGCCCACGGCAATTTCGTCGGCAATCAGGTGCACCTGGAACGCGTCGCACAGCGCGCGTACGGCGCGCAGATACACCGGGTCGTACATCGCCATGCCGGTAGCACCCTGCACCAGCGGCTCCAGAATGAAAGACGCAATGTGCTCGTGCCGGGCCTCAAACAAGGTCCGCAGTTCCTGCACCGCGCGCAAAGCCACATCCGCCGCCGACTCGCCCGGCGCGGCCTGGCGTGCATCGGGCGACATCACCTGGTGCGCGCGCAGCAGCAGCGGGTCGTAGGCGTCCCTGAATACCTGCACATCGGTCACCGCCAACGCGCCCAGGGTCTCGCCGTGGTAGCCCTGGCGCACGCACACAAACTCCTGCTTGGTGGTGCGGCCGCTGTTGCGCCAGTAATGAAAACTCATCTTCAGCGCGATCTCCACCGCCGAAGCGCCGTCGCTGCCGAAGAAGCAGTGCCCCAGCACGCCGCCGGTGCGTTGCGACAGCCGTTCCGCCAATTCGACGGCGGGCGCGTGTGTACAGCCGGCCAGCATCACGTGCGGCAGGCAGTCGAGCTGGTCGCGCAGGGCAGCGTTGATGCGCGCGTCGGCATGGCCAAACAGGTTGACCCACCACGAGCTGTTGGCATCGAAATAACGCTGGCCCGCCTCGTCATACAGCCACGGCCCCTGCCCGCGCACGATGGCCAGCGGCGGCACCAGCGCGGCGCGCTGCATTTGCGTGCACGGATGCCAGAGTGCGCGCAGGCTTCGGTTTGCTAGATTCAAATAGTTGTCCCGTTTGTCAGGGACGTGACTGTACCTTATTGGCGCTGGCGCCCAAATTTTGCAGATCGGTGTCTTGCAACAACCCGCTGCTCTGCAATAACCGGAGCTTGCCCATATACACAGCGTACCGGGCTTGCGCCAGCTTGGCGCGCGTATCAAACAACTGGCTCTGGGCGTTCAACACGTCAATGTTGATCTTGTCGCCCACCGTGTAGCCCAGCTGGTTCGACTCCAGCGCGCTCTGGCTCGATGCCTGCGCCGCTTCAAACGCGCGGACCTGCGCACCCGCAGTCAACAAATCAAAGTAGGCGGCGCGGGTTGCCAAAGCCACGTTGCGCTGGGCGGCTTCCAGCTCGTCGCGGGCTTTCTCGTGCAGCGCCACTGATTCCCTGACCTGATTGGTAATAGCATTGCCTGCGTAAACCGGCACATTGAGCACCACGCCAATCGTGGCCTGATTCAAGGTGAATGGCGTGGACGACATCCACGAGCCATTGTTGTTGTTGGCGCTGTAGCTGCCCACCAGGTCCACCGTGGGACGCCCACCGGCTTCGGCTTTGCGCGTTTCCAGTTCAGCGATGTCCAGCGCGGCCTGCGCCAGATGGATTTGCGGACTATTCAACTGGGCCTGATCGACCCAGTATTCCTCTGGCGGCAGGTCAGCACCGACCACGGCGGACGCCCCGTCCACCACACGGGGCGCCACATCGGCACGCCCCACCATCTGGTTCAGCACCAGCGACTTCACGTGCACGTCATTGTCCGACGCCACTTCCTGCGCCAGCACCAGATCGAACCGCGCCTGTGCATCGCGCGTATCGACCACAGTGGCGGTGCCCGCGACAAACTTCTGTTTGGCCGACGCCAGTTGCGCGCCCACCGCCGCCTTCTGGCTGCGCACCACAGCCAGTGTGTCGGTGGCCGACAGCACGTCGAAATAGGCACGGCTGACCCGAATAATCAGGTCCTGCTGCGCTAGGCGCAATTGCTCCTGCGCCATGGCAATTTGCCTGTTTCCTTGCGCGTAGCCCGCCCAATTGGCAGGGCGGTACAAGGGCTGGGTTGCCGTGATGGCGGCGTACTGGGTGCCGAAATTCAGGGCATCGTACGGGCTGTAAGAACTGGCCTGGTTGGTCTGGCTGATACCAGCGCCCACATTCACCGTCGGCAGAATGCCGGCACGCGCCTGCTCGCCATGCGCCGTGCTGGCGTCTGACTGCTTGCGCGCGGCCTGGTAGGCCGCGTCATAGCCCGCCGCCGCCTGGTACAAATCCACCAGACTCTGCGCGCTGGCCGTCACCGGGCTCCACACCATAAGCCACACCAGCCCGAGCGCTGGCACACCCACTGCTATTTTCATATTAGGACTTGCAAGACAGGTTCGATTCGGGCACACCCAGTTTTTTCAGCATCCAGCCCATCGGGCACACATCAGTGATTCCGTATTGAAATAAATTGGCACCGACAAAGGCCGTGAAGGCAAGCCACCAGGAGGAAACAAAAATCGGGCTGGCCTGTACGCCCAGCGCCAGTGACAGCAAGATAAAAGTTCCGGCGATAAGGTGGATATAGCGTGTAACGGTCATGTCGGTGCTCCTGGATTACGACTTTCGATGGATGGGGAATTTGTCGGCAACGCGCACGATGCCGAGCGCCTTGAGAACATACTTTTCGTACACGGGCTCGGATGTGCCCTTCTTGATCTTGCGGATGAAATATTTTTCGAACGCAATTTTTGCCAGGTGCACCCACTTGCCCTTCTTGAACCAGTTCACATTGCGCGGTGGAATTTGCGGCAGCGCCACAAAGGCAGCGCCCGTGTCGCCCATGTCAGCCAGACAAATGGCGTTCCAGGTGCCTTTGGCTTCGGCCGGGCGACCGGCCAGTTCGTCGCAAATGTTCTGCGTGATGGCGCCCACCATGCTCTCAATCATGTAACCGGTCTTGGGCGTGCCGGTGGCCACCGGTGTCGCTTCCACCGGCGGTATGGCGACACACACGCCGGCCGAGAAAATGTTGCGGTACGCCTTGCTGCGCTGGTGTTCGTCAATCAGCACAAAGCCGCGCGGATTGCACAGGTTGGGCACCGCCGCCACGGCGTCCACGCCCTTGAAAGCTGGCAGCATCATGGACAGCTTGAACGGCACCTCATGCTCTTTGTAGACGCTGCCCAGGTCATCGAGCTGCGTCACAAACAGCTTGCCCTCTTCCACCTTGGTGGTCTTGGCATTGGTAATCCACTTCATGTCGCGGTTGCGCATTTCCGACTCCAGCATGCTCTTGCTGTCGCCCACGCCACCCAGACCCAGGTGACCAATATACGGTTCACTGGTGACGTAAGTGATGGGCACTTTGTTGCGCAACTTGCGTTTGCGCAGGTCGGTGTCCAGAATGAAAGCGAATTCGTAGGCCGGGCCAAAGCAGCTTGCCCCCGGCATGGCGCCGATCACCACCGGCCCTGGGTTCTCCAGAAACTTTTCGTAATCGGCGAAGAATTCCTGGGCGTGGTCCACGCTGCAGACCGAATGGGTAAAACCACCGCCGCCGTGCGACAGCGGACCGGCACCCGGTACCTCGCTGAACGACAGTTTGGGGCCAGTGGTAATCACCAGGTAGTCATAGTCAACCACCGTGCCATCACCCAGCGTCAACTGGTTGCCCGGTGCGTCAATGGCGTTCACCGGCTGCGCAATAAATTCGATGCCTTTGCGCTCCAGGTAGGGGCGAATCGGCAGCGTAATGGCGTCACGCTGGCGCCAGCCCACCGCCAGCCAGGGGTTGCTGGGAACAAACTGGAAATAGTCAACGGCATTGATGACGGTGATTTTGTGCTCGCGGGAGAGCGCTTCACGCAGCTCATACGCGGCTGGCATGCCGCCTATGCCTGCACCTACGATAACGATTCGGGCCATGGATGTCTCCTCATTTTTGTTAATGTCAACGTGTCATTCATTCGCGTGTGCCCGCGACTCCATAGCGCGCCGGTAGAGCGCGTAATACAGGACTGGAATGACCACCAGCGTGAGCAGGGTCGAGACCAAAATTCCAAAAATAAGCGAGATGGCGAGCCCGTTAAAAATAGGGTCATCCAGAATAAACAGGGCGCCGATCATGGCCGCCAGGCCGGTCAGCACAATCGGCTGCGCACGCACCACGGCCGACTGCAGCACGGCTTCCTTGAACGCCATGCCCTGGCGTACCTGCAGCTCAATGAAATCCACCAGCAAGATGGAGTTGCGCACAATAATCCCGGCCAGCGCAATCATGCCGATCATGGACGTGGCGGTGAACTGCGAACCCAGCAGCGCGTGGCCCGGCATGACACCGATGATGGTCAAAGGAATCGGCGCCATGATGACCAACGGCGTCAAATAGCTCTTGAACTGCGCCACCACCAGCAGATAAATCAGGATCAGGCCAACGCCATAGGCGGCGCCCATGTCACGGAAAGTTTCATACGTGATCTGCGACTCGCCATCCCACTTGATAGACAACTGGCGATAAATGTCGGACGGCTGGTGGATCCAGTATTCGCCGGTATCGCCACTGCGCACCCTGGCGATGGCACCGGCACCGGCACCGCTGCCGCGCATCACGGCGCGAATACCGAACAGTCCATACAGCGGCGAATCCAGCTGGCCGGCCATGTCACCAAAGACATAACTGACATTGCGCAGGTCCTTGGTGTAGAGCGGCTTGTCAATCACGCCGCGCTCCACCGTCACCAGCTCCGACAGCGGCACCATCTGCCCAGCTGCGGTGCGCATGGGCAGGGCCAGCAGTGAGGCCATACCGACCTGGCTTTGCTGTGGTAACTGGATGCGCACCGGCACCGGATACTTGGACTGGCCATCATGCAAATAGGCAGCATCACTCCCGCTCAATGCCGCGGACACCGTCTGCGCCACCGCCGCCACCGGCACGCCCAGTGTCTCGGCGCGCTGAACGCGTACACGCAGGAAGGCACGCGGGGCGTTCTCGCGCAGCGTGGAGTCCACGCCCACGATATCGCTGGTCGCGGCAAATGACTTTTCAATCTCGCCGGCCAATTGCTGGCGGCTGGCCTCATCCGGCCCATACACCTCGGCCACCAGCGGCGACAACACGGGCGGCCCCGGCGGCACTTCCACCACCTTGACGCGGGCATGGTGCAGCGCGCCAATGCGCTCCAGCGCCGCACGCAGACGCTGCGCAATGGCGTGGCTCTTTTCGCTGCGGTGGTGCTTGTCCACCAGGTTCACCTGCAGGTCGCCTTGGTCGGCACCGGAACGCAGGTAGTACTGGCGCACCAGGCCGTTGAAGGTAATGGGCGAGGCGGTGCCCGCGTAGGTTTGCAGGTTGGTGACTTCGGGCTGCTGCACCAGGAACAGGCCCAGGTCCTGCAGCGTGGCTGCCGTTTCTTCCAGCGGCGTTCCGGCGGGCATGTCCACCACCACCTGAAACTCGCTCTTGTTGTCAAACGGCAGCATCTTCAACACCACCCACTGCACCAGCGTCAGACCAACCGACAGCAGCAAGGCCGCCAGAATGCCGCCCAGCAGCAGCCAGCGTTTGCGCGCGCTGTTGAGCAGCGGCGTCAACAGATAGCCGAAGATTTTTTGCACACGGATCTGGGTGGCGCTGGAGGTGGCGCTGGAGGTGGCGCTGGAGGTGGCGCTGGGCTGACCTGCCGCGCCGTGCGCACCATGCGCGTGGTGGCTGCGCATGAACTTCAGGGCCAGCCACGGCGTCACGGTAAACGCAATGGCCAGCGAAATGGCCATGCCCAGACTCGAATTGATCGGGATCGGGCTCATGTAGGGCCCCATCAGGCCCGACACAAACGCCATTGGCAACAACGCCGCAATCACGGTCAGCGTGGCCAGAATGGTGGGGCCGCCCACTTCATCGACCGCACCCGGAATAATGTCACGCAACGTGGCCCCAGGGTGGAGCTGCTGATGGCGGTGGATGTTTTCCACCACCACAATGGCGTCGTCCACCAGAATGCCGATCGAAAAAATCAGGGCGAACAGCGAGACGCGGTTGAGCGTGAAGCCCCACGCCCACGACGCAAACAGGGTGGCGGTCAGGGTGAGAATCACCGCCGCGCCCACAATCACGGCTTCCCGGCGACCCAGCGCCAGTCCCACCAGCAAAATCACGGAGCCGGTGGCAAATGCCAGTTTCTGGATCAGCTTGTTGGCTTTCTCTGCGGCGGTCGCGCCATAGTCACGGCTGACCGACACTTCCACGCCCTGTGGAATGAGGGTGTTGCGCAGCGCATTCACCCGCTCACGCACGGCGGTAGACACGTCCACCGCATTCTCACCAGGCTTCTTGGTGACCTGGATGGTGACGGCCGGGTAGCTCTGCCCCACGCCGCCCGGCGCGGACCCTTCGGAGGCTGGCGCAGCGGGAACTGCCGCTGCGCTGCCGGGCATATACGTTACATAGTGCTGCGGCTGTTGCGCACCCGCTGTCACGTTGGCAACGTCACGCAAATACACCGGCCTCCCGGCATTCACGCCCACCACGATGTCCGCCACATCCTGCGCATTGCGCAAAAACTCGCCCGCTTCGACGGTAAGCATTTGCGGTGTTGCATCTTTCAGGCGCGCTGCCGACTGCAATACGCTGCCCGCGGGCATGCCGTAGTTGGCCGCTGCGATGGTTTTTTGCAGGGTCAACACGTCGATGTTGCGCGCACGCAGGCGCTCGGGGTCCACCGCAATCTGCACCGAGCGTCCCGGCCCACCGATCGACTGCACTTCGCGCACACCGGCCACGGCCTTGATTTCCGTCTCCAGTGAATGCGCCACCAATTCCAGATCCATCGCCGACTGCGCGTCTTTGCTCCACAGTGTGATGGCGGTCACCGGCACGTCGTCAATGCCCTTGGACTTGACGATCGGCGTCAAGGTTCCGAGGTCGCGTGGCAGCCAGTCCTGGTGTGCGTTGAGCACATCAAACAAGCGCACCAGCGCTTCCGTGTGCGGCACGCCCACTTTGAACTGCACCGTCAAAATGGCGACGCCGGGCTGCGACACCGAGAACGTGTGGTCCACGCCCGACACCTGCCCGAGCACCTGCTCTGCCGGCACCGCCACCATGTTTTGCACATCCGCACTGCTGGCGCCGGGGAACGGAATCATGACGTTGGCCATGGTGACGTTGATCTGCGGCTCTTCCTCGCGCGGCGTCACCAACACCGCAAACAATCCGAGCAACAGCGCCACCAGGGCCAGCAAGGGCGTCAAGGCATTGTCCTGAAAGGCCGCAGCAATGCGCCCCGACACACCCAGCGAACGTTTTTGATTGCTCACAGGCGCCTCACTTCACCAACTGCGCCGTAGCGCCGGCTTGCACGGCCAGGCTCGGGTCGAGGGCCACCACGGCATCGGCGGAGAGTCCGGCAATTACCTCCACCCGGTCTGAACCCACTGCACCGCCGACGCCACTCCCGACAACATTGCCCAGACGCACCGCGCGCAGCGCAAAGCCCTTGTCCGTGCGCACATACACGGCGCTCAACTCGCCGCGCTTCACCACCGCCGACAGCGGCACCGACAGCACAGCCGCCACCGCACCCGACGCGCCAGCACCGCCCCCCGTAAAGGTGACGCGCATTTGCTGTCCTGGCTTGAGGTGGGCACCATCCCTGGGCGCAATGTCCAGACGCCACTCCGTGGTTTGCGACACCGGATCGGCCGCTGGAATTTCCTGACGCCGCACCGGCACCAGCGTCACACCCGCTGCGTCGTCCACCGCCATGGTGGTCTGGCGGGCGTCCCGCACAAAACCGTTGCGCGAGGCCGGAACCAGCACCGTGGCGCGCAGATTTTGCGGCGCATACACCACCAGCACCGGCACGCCCGGTGCAGCCAGATCGCCCGTCTGCACAAACGTCTGCAGCACCCAGCCATCAAACGGCGCCGTCACTTTGGTGTAGTTTGCCGATACCCCCGCCAGTTTGCTGCCTGCCGCAGCCTGCGCCTGCACCGCCACTGCTGACTGGTACTGCAACTCCGCCGTATCCAATGCCGCCTGGCTGATATAGCCCTGCTGTTGCAGCGCGCGGGCGCGAGCCACCTGCGCCTTGGCGTTTTGCAACCCGGCCGATGCCTGGTCCATTTGTGCCTGGGCACGCTGCACACCCAACTGCGCTTCGCTGGCATCGATCGTGGCCAGCACCTGGCCAGCCCGCACCTTGTCACCCGCCTGCACCAACAATGCGGTCACCCGCCCGCTGGTCTGCGCTGCCAGCGTACTTTGCCTGACAGCTTGCACCACGGCATCCAGCGTATAGCTTTCCGCGCGATCCGCCCTGAGCACCGCGACGCTGGGCACCACCACCGTCTGGGCCCACAGGCTGGCGCCTGCCAATGACAGTGCGCACGCCAGTAGGCACAGCGGCGCCGAGCGCGAAATAGAAGTTGATGTCTGCATTTGTTTGAACGAAGTAGTCATTGCATTGATACCCATGGCGGCACGTATCATATACCGGTATGGGTATGCAAACAAGGTGCAACCTACTAGGGGTTAGCACCCGTTTTGCCGAGATCAGTCGCAGGTATGGACCGCGCGGCGCGGTCCGTCACCTAAATCACCAAGCGACCCGCGGCAACCCAGGCGTCATAGCCTCCCGCAATCGACTGCACGCAGGTATAGCCCATGTCCTGCAATGCCACTGCCGCCAACGCCGCCCGGCCGCTGGATTTGCAGTACAGCACTATTTTTGTGTCACTGGCCTGCAGACCCGGCATGCTGGCCAATTTGAACTCCAGCATGCCGCGCGACAGATGAACCGCGCCCGGCAGATGCCCGGC
>Ga0316223_1003794_pt1 | contig 11040 bp, 21 predicted proteins | sample TBH18009metaG_FD_206007 | JGI IMG/M metagenome (GOLD analysis project Ga0316223, IMG submission 206007) | Freshwater microbial communities from Trout Bog Lake, Wisconsin, USA - TBH18009 | ecosystem: Environmental > Aquatic > Freshwater > Lake > Hypolimnion/Profundal zone | place: USA: Wisconsin... | reverse complement strand
AAACGGAGCCGGGAAGTACACCACGAACTCTTCGCCGCCGCATTTGCATTTCAGCTTATACGGTTCCGGCTCATCGGCTTCCGAGAAGGGATAACCCTCCTCGCCATACGACGGCGGATAAATATCGAAATCGCAAGAATTGGTGGGCGAAGCCATAGTTAACATGTCCCCCGGACTCGTTTCCTGACTGGCCTTTCTCGCCCGTAATTGCTACACAACTCATCAGAATATTACGCGCCCAAACCGAAACGCTGATTACCCCGCCGGCCTTAGCCGCCGCCTCAATCGCTGCCAGTTCTTCACTGGTCAATCGAATATGCAGTATTCGATCTCTACGTCCATCCGGGGCCGGTCTTGCCATTACTCGACCCCTTCCAGATAAATCATGTGACTAGGATTCAGATACCGTATTGAGTCCACCCCGGTAGAGCAAAACAAAACCTTGTATCCACTACCGAAAGGGATCGTCATTGCCTTCCTGATTGGGTGGAATCTTAACTCCACATCGTCGGGCGAATAAATTATGGCCCGTCCCGACCCATTCAAAAGCGGCAACTCAAAAATCTGTACTTTACGAGCTAAGACGAAATGGCAACTAAGGAGAGAGCAAACTTCAGATTCTCTTCCAACTAAAAGCCCCTTTGGAATCAATACCGATATGGGACTTCCTAATCCATGCAATGCCATTTTCTGAATACATGGCTGAATACTAGCCGCCACTACCGCCGCTGGCTCATCCCTCCATCGTATAAGGGACGTTCGCCTAACACACGCTGCCGTTGGCGCATTGGTTAAACCGTGGCAAAGTCTCTTGCCGCTCGGATCAACGTAACCAGAATAAGCCACGTTATCGAGAGCTTTACAGAACGTCCGTTGGACCCCTCTATACTTTTCCAACGCCAAATTCGATAATGTCCAGGAACCATCCTGCCGCGCCTGCTCCTGCATTTCATCCACATCCTCCTTGCAGAAATACATGAATTCCGCCCATGCCGTCAATGTGTAGCTTACGTCATCAGTAACAGCCCGAAGTGTTACATCACGAGCGCATCCAGGAATGCCATCATACTTCCGATCATCAAGCAATTCCGTCTGAAGCTCCAAAAAAGCAACCGAAGGCAATCTCATACCTAGAACTGTATCACAGAACCGCCGCCCTGTGCCCAGTTATTTCCCGGCCCTTACTTCATTCGGACCATCAACTTGTCAAGCGCGTCGTGCATCCGGCGACGATAATCCATCGCGTCCGTCTTCGGCTTCTCCCAATTCCGGCATGACCAGTATTCCGCCGATGTGATCGGTTTCTTCACCGTGGGATCGTCACAATGATGCCGCTCCCGATACGCCGCCCGCCGCTCCGGGTTGCCGCGCTTGATCGTGTACCCACGAGCACCGAAATTGACTTTCCTGATATTGCCGGTCTCGGGGTCGCGGACGTACACCTTGTACTTCTTCACGTCCCCCGGCATGATCTTGTTCAGCTTAACTTCCCGCCCGTGATACTCGGCCATTACCTCTCACCTTTCATCGACCAGGATTCACGCCGCCTTCAAGAACGCTCGATCCTTCAACGTGAACCGAATCGGTTCCTGCTGGACTACCGGAGGCACCACCGGCAAAGGTCGCATCGGACGCGGTACCCTATGCGCCGCTAACAGCCGCCCGATAAACTTCAGCCATTGCGAATCGGACAATCAACTAACCCCTTTGTTTTAGCGAATCGTAGCAACTCGTCCTGTCTCAGGCCGGGAAAAACCGACACCCAGTAGCACGATTGGCGGAAATAAAGAACTATTCCGCCTCGCCCGTTTCCGCCTCTTTGGCCTTTTCCCGCAGAATCTTTTCCCAACTGATCGAATCCGAACCTTCCGGCAATTCCACCGGACCGCCCGCTATCGCCGCTGCGAGTTCCCTCATGCCATCATCAGATACCGCGCCTTCCGGTGCCTTCTCCCGCCATCCCATTCGATTCTTAACCCACAAAGTACAGGCCCACGGCTGCGCCTTTGCCATTGATCGGACGATGCTTTTCACTGGTATCGCGTTGATTTGCGGGATTCCCGTGGCAAGCTCATGCGCGAAATGCTTTCGCATGGTCGGCTCGGAAATGCCCTTCGGCCCGATGCATACGCAAATATCTTTATGCGCGAAGCCTGCCGCCACCAAACTCATAACCGTCATGCGGTCAGATTCGGTAGGAACGTATTCAGGCCGTCCCCGCCCGTCCGGTTGAGTAACTTTCTTTTTACGCGGTTTGGCCTTGCGTTTTTGCGGCTGCGGCTGCTGGTCGGAAAAAGTGAACACAAAAAAAATACCTTGATGCGCGAAAAATAATTAACGCTTGTTAAACCTTTACGATTGAAAGATTTAGGGGATACTCGATTCGGTCAGACTGCCCAGGCGTTACTCTCATGGTCGGCGTTTCGGATGAGAATTTCGACGTATTCCATGGCGGCCTGCCATGTGAGAGTAAAGCAGAGATTATTCAGTCCGTAAGTCACGCGCCACCGGGATGGTTTAGTTGGTTCCTTGAAGATACGGAATTTCATTGGAGTAAGCCGCCGATGCCGAGACTGGAGATCTCAAAAGCTGAGAAACGATACCGGGATAACAAGGCCGGAAGGATGATGTCCAGAACGTTAGGCTTTGGTTGCCGCCAGCAACCGGGAGCCGCTACAACGGAAACCGTATGCCCGATCTGAAGGTTGGCGTAATATCCAAGAATTAACAGACTGCCGGGGTCCACCGGGGCCATGAATGACTCAATCGAGCATTGAGCCAGCAACATCCCCTGCCCTACAGGATCAGATAAGCCAGCCGGAACCGTGGGTGAAGCTATAAGAATGGTCGATACTCTTGGATCGGAGGACCAATGCGCGATTTCAGCAGCAATAGATTCTGGCGTTTCCGATACACAAGACGAAAAGAACGACTGGATATTGCACCGTGCGAGCCGCGTCCGCGCCACGGCATAAAACATTGACTCCGTTATGGATGGAGTAACCGGATGTGTGTAAATCACGGCTACCGTGCCGCTGATCGGTCTCGCCTGAAGCAACGGGTTGAAACCGATTAACACTTGCTGCTCGTCAACGGCGCGGGCCGAAGCCACGAACGGCGTGCTCTTGGCTGTAACGATCTTATGCCCTGCCGCCGCGAAGGAGAAATTCGGCCTTGTAGCGATTTGCACCCCGCCCGGTGTGTTATTCACCATCGTCAGGGCATTCACATCGACAATCACGCAGCAATCGTCAGTTGCCACGCCGGCCACGCTGCCGCCCGATTGCACTTGAAACTCAAGGCTCCCGCATACGGCCTGCTGAATAATACGAATTGCCGCCTCGGATTCGCTGATCTCCCCAGGCTCATAATCCAGTACCGTGACTTCCGGTATATTCATTGTCTGGAGACAGGCTATATCCGATTCGCTCAGGGTATGCCCGCGTGACATAAGCCGCTTCCCATTAGGGCCGATAACGTGATCGAGAAGAACACGCCCTGCGGATTCCGCTGCTGCTGCTGATTTTGGTTGCACTGGTTAAAAATTTGGGGCTACGGAGGCGGTTTCAGCCCGACTGGCACTTCAGCCGTGTTTCGCGTGATGGCGGCGCGACTATCTCCGTAATTCAGCCGCAGGGATGGAGTACGGCTGAGGTCTTGCGGTTTTTCATTGCGGCGAAACTTGGGTAAATCGGCGGCGGAATACGATCCGGGTTAAAACGGTTCACAGGGAAAGTGTCTTTCTCGCCCCAATTCTTAAATTGGCCGCCGCGCACCTTGCGTAAAACGAGAACGGACCCTGTGATCGGTGAAATCCCCCGCTCCCCGCGATACACCGGCTCGTCCTGCACACACGCCAATGCCGCCGTAGGGCTGGAATCCTTCACTACTTTCTGCTTCCATGCTGGTTTTGACTGCACCGCTTTGATGTAGTCCGAAAACGTCAGCCGAATGGTTGATTCACCCGTTGGCACCGCCGCGCCGGAATGAATCATCTGAATAGCCACCTTGGCCCGAATAGAAGCCTTGCCGAACACTGTTCCGTTTTCAACGGTGACGAAAGTATCGTGCATGGATGTGATTTAGGGGATAGTTATCCTATAGCGGCTGTACTGAGCGATTGGCTCATCGGGGGTCTTACCCGCCTATCACGAGGGTTGGTAATCCGGTTCCCGTCCGGTATTTTACTGATTGTGGCTGCTGCTGCTGCTTGTGCTGCCTAGTGAAACTGTCAAAAACAGGATAAGTCCATCAATACACGATTGTCAAACAACCTGAGCCGCTTTATGCGATTCGGCGATCCGCTCCAACCGCTGATTAACTGAAGCCGAATTATTTGATTGATCGGGAATGTGCGCCGCGCACCAGACTTTATTGCCGGAAATCGTCTTTCCGCAAGCCGCGCACGATGCAATGCCGTTGGAGCGAATCATTTTCGATAGCGGGTTGTGCGGTTGACGAAACATCATCGGGATACCCTGACTTCGATTGCCTTCGGGCCTTTCGAGCCAAGCGCAACATCGAAACGAACTTTGTCGCCTTGTCTCAGTGCATTACCATCCACTACACTGTCTCCGTGGACGAAACAATCATCCTCGCCAGTATCGCGGGCAATGAAGCCATACGCCTTTTCCGCGTTAAACCACTTGACCCGGCCCGTCTGATCCCGCTCCTGAATATCTGGCTGTTTTGCCATAGCTGCTGTTGTCTCCCGAACCTTCCCTTATAAAATACACCCACCCGAAACAAAACACAAGACTTTTGTTTTGCCTGTTGCGGCACTTTAGAAAATCGCATACCATCGGGACAGGAAACTGTATGCAGATTGCCATGCGCCAACCGGAAGGCCCGCGTTTCATCGACGGCATCGAACGCATAATGCTAAACGCTCAACTGACCAAAGCATTACGCAGCCGCTACGATGAATGCGGGACCGCGATCATGACCATCGCACGCTTGGCCGGCACCGGAGCGTCCCATTTCGCCAATTGCCGGAAGTGCGGAGCCGACGCGCCGCACCACCTGGATAGCTGCCCTGAACTTGGATACCTGATCCTGGATTACCTCTGGCAAAAAGCATGGGATCAGGCAGACACGCTACACCAAGACGACAGACCATGTAATTTAGTGCCGCCTAAAGAACCGTTTGACCCGCGCCGCCCAGTTGCTCCAAAATCCATCCCGTAACGCCATCAGCGGACCGGAAACGCCAATAATGGCCCATCCCTGTCAGGATTGAGCAGGCCGGGAAGTCCGATCTCCAGATTTTCCCCGCCCTGATGCTTATTTTCCTTGCATACTGAAACCGCATGAGGTTATAGTGTTTCTAGGAACGAACACGGCAATGAAAAACAAAGACACCATCCTCAACGAAGCCAAAATCGCCGGGGCCGCACTTGGGCAGTACGCCGCCGGAACATGGCCGAGCCTGACCATTGAAGGACGCAAAGGCTTAATCCACAAGGCAGCTATCGGTTACGCAGTACGCCTCCCTTTCGGTTCCACGGAAGGCGATATCAACCTAGAAATCGCAGCGCAGGACGCCTTTGAGAATGCCGCGCTGGAAGCCTTCACAAAGGAACTTTCCCGCGAAAGATAAGCATAATTAACTTGCTTCACTACCGCAACGGAGCGAACATCAGATTAACAAAGGAGCAGCGAATGACAAACACGGCACCAACCAAAACCGACCTCCAGAACGGGCTAAAAATCATCATCGCACCGCGAATGCGGGCAAACGCCAAGCGGCCCGATTTACGCCGCGATCATGGATAAGGTCAGCTTCGAGGGATACCAAAGCATCCTGACCATCCTTACCCGGCAGGGACTCATCAGGATCGACAGCAACCACCTGATTCACTGGACAGGGCCGACAGCGTAGGCAGCACGCAGCGCAGCCAGCAAGACAATTCTTCACCACTCAAATAAAGGACACGACCATGAACGCATTTACCATCGACACCGACAGCAACATCACCGTATACGACAGCAAGACCGCCGCAATCGCAGCCGCACTGGCCGAAGAAAGCCGATGCTTTACCAGCCAGGACGAACTGGCCGAGATTCTCAAAGACGCCTCGCTCGCCACCTTGGTAGAAATCTACAATAGCTTTACCGGAATCACGGAAGTAAAGAAGTTCACCTCTCGATTGGTCGGGATCACCCGAATCTTCCGCGAATGCCAGAAGATGGCGAATGAAACACCCAACACTATCGCAGAACCGGCGGCGATTGCCGCACAAACGCCGGTCAAGGCACCGAAAGAACCGAAAGCACAGAAGGCAGCAAAATCCGCCTGCAACCCCAAGACAACGGCTGAATCAGGCGAATCCAAGGCTCCCCGCGAAGGCAGCAAGACCGCCAAGGTGATCGAAATGCTTCAACGGGACAACGGCGCAACGCTTGAGGAAATCATGAGCACTTTTGGATGGCTACAGCACACGACCCGCGCCTTGGTTTCCGCAGGAGGCCAAATCACGAAGAAGCACGGTTTCACGGTAGTCAGCGAGAAGGTTGGCGAAGAACGCCGCTACCGCATTGCAAGCTAAAGAACCAAACCACACGAGATAAGCCGCTGGCCAACGCCGGCGGCTTTTCTTCGTTCAGGCGACAATTTCCTTCTCTAAAGTTTCTGACGCACCTTGCCATTGGCTTACCCGTTCCGCTTTCACTTCATCAAACGTCTGCCCCGTAGCGGCCAGCATGACGGTTTTGCCCTTGGCGTAATCTAAATACCTTTGGCAGATCACATCAGCGTATTTCGGATCAAGTTCCGTACTGTAACAGGTCCGACCAGTCTTTTCCGCGCAGATCAATGTCGATCCGGCACCGCCAAACAAATCCACCAGCAAGTCGCCAGCTTTGCTCGAATTCACAACGGCCCGCTGTACCAGTTCCACCGGCTTCATGGTTGGGTGCAGCCGATTGGCCGAAGGTTTGTTTTCCGTCCAGACCGTCGCCTGCGATTTATCGCCATACCATGCATCCTTTTTGCCTTCGACGTAGGCATAAAAGATTGGCTCGTGTTGGAACTTATACCGCCCGAAGCCCCACGCAAACGTATTCTTCACCCAAATAATCTGACAGCGAACCTCGAATCCCGCCGCCTCCATAGCATTTTGAAATTCACGCTGCCAAGAACTTGAATGGCACACATACATCGATGCGCCGGCCTTCATCAAATTTCGATAATTGGTGAAAATCGAAAGCAAAAACACACGAAAGGACTCTGCCGACATATTGTCATTGATGATCTTCAGTTTTTCCTTTGTTTCGCCCTTGATATCAACATTGTACGGAGGATCGGTGAAGATCATATCCGCCTTCTGCCCATCCATCAATAGTTCAACATCTTCAGCACTTGTGGCATCCCCACAAAGCAACCGATGGAGACGTTCCGGCGTATACTCCTTACCGCAAGAATCACATTTGCCGCCATTACTATCTTCTCCGCAATGCTGACAAACTTCCCGTGCGCCGAGCAGCCACAGATCACCGCGCCGCGAGACCGGCGTGACAGGAACCGCAGGGACTTGATCTTCTTCCGGCGTTTCACTTGCGATCAAAAACGAATCTAATTCACTCGGATCGAACCCGGTCAAACTCAAATCGAAGTCCATGTCTAACGCGCGAAGATCAACCATCTCCTGCGCTAGTAGGTCTAAGTCCCATGAGGCTTCCTGATTGGTACGATTATCCGCCAACCGATATGCCCTGATCTGGGCCACCGTCAGATCAGTAGCGACATGAACCGGCACCTTGACCATATTCAGACTTTTCGCCGCCAACAATCGAGTATGACCAGCAATGATTACACCTTTATCATCCACAACGATAGGTTGCCGCCATCCAAATTCCTGTATGGAATTGGCAACCTTCGTGATGGCTGATTGCGGTATCTTCCTGGCATTCTTGGGATAGGGGATCACCTTCTCGATGTCCCACAATTCAACCTTCATAGCTGCTGCTGGCTTTGACATTTAACTTTTAGGCGGCTCCCCAACCGCTGAGATCGAACAGGCGATGGCAGGACGGGCAACTGCCGGAAATAACCCGCGTTGCCACCGGACAGCCGCAAGGACAGGTGAAATGGTACGTGCTGAGAGTCTTGGCGTACTCAAGCTGCTGCTGGCGTAATGCTGCCGGGACGGGAGGATCGGGTTCATAATGACCACCCTCCCGGCACAGCCGTTTCGCCTCAATAATCAATTCCAGGTCCGATTCGTCCAGTACAAAGGCCATAATCCGCGCCCTTCCTTGCTTCCAGTATACACTTTGCATGGAGTTTTCCACAGGTATTTTTAACCGCTTGCAGTTTTCTATTGAATCTCAAACCGCATGAGGTTATTATTGATTCAGGAGCAGAAAGCAAATGAACCAAATCAACAGCGCGTGGCAATCCGAATCCCGGCGCGGCATGACCATTCAGGTGCCGTACAAGTGGGCAGTAGGCTTCGGCCTGGACAAGCCCACGGCCTACCGCGTGGCGCGAACCATGAAGTCCCACGGTGGCAGCTTCACCGATGCAATGATCTTCGTCGGTATCTGGACAGCGTACAAAATCTGGAAATAAAGAAACAAGGGGACTCACTTATGATTTACGCATACGTCACAAATGAATGCTGCACAATTACCCGCGCGTGCCGACCGGGTTCGGCAATAGACCCCGCCACCAATGCCCCATCACGCGACGGATGGGGTAAGGACGTTTCACGGCACGGGGATTGGTATCCGTGGATTCACGGCAAACGGGAAACGCTGCGTCTTGCTACTGCGGCCAGCGGCTATACGGGCCGAGTTGCGAGGGCAGTTCTCACGGCGCTTGATTGGGAGCCGACATGCAAGAACGAAAATTGCACGCTCGACAAGCACCACCTTGGGAAGTGCGAGGTGTCGGAATAATGCGTCACTTCCTTCACGACCTGATCACGTTTTCCCTGATGCTGGCGACGGTTATCGTTTGGGCCGTCGCACTCGACCTTTGGAGACACTGAAATGCCAATAATGGAATTCATCATCGAACACTACCGGGATGGGAAAGACGCGGCATGGATCGCCAGCCGACTGCCCCATATCTATGGAGACGAAACAACCGACGCCATGACCATCCTCATTAAAGAACTCCTGACATTTCTTGTCGGCGGGCAGGAATTGATCGGCTTCCCGAACATGAGGCGAAAGAGCGAAAAATGACCTGCCCACATTGCCTCCAACCGGCCACGCTGGCCCATTTCCGAACCAACCCGGAATGCGCGAAAGCCGCCGCCTCCATCTGCGCTCTGTATCGCGGATCGAAACGAAAGACACCGCCGAAAGCAGGGCCGGGCAGGCCGAAGAAATCAAGCAGCACCATGAAAGGACAAACAAATGACGCGCAATGAACGAATTAGCAACGCAATTTTGGACGTGGAAACATCCGTACTCTCGGACGGCAAGATTCGCCTGAAATACTTGGCAATCAGCGGATACATCGGGCCGGAACTCATCATGCCGCGCTCATTGGCGGAAACCACGATCCACCGGCTCACTGAAGCCCTGAAGCATCTGAGCGAACAGGAGCCGAAATGATAGGCGGAATCAAAATCCCCTATGACCTGTATCTCGCATTTGCGCGATTGCTGGACACCATGCCGGCCATCCTGGAAGATGCAAGAAAGACGTATACCCGCGATCATCGGGACACAAAACGCGAGGCGGCTGCGTCACACGCCCTCACGGTTGCACGCCTCCTGCATACTGAATTTCTAGCCGTAAACGGAATTAAAGAGGTAATGCGATGAATCTCGTTTACTGTCTGCACTGCTACCGCGCGTTTGTCCTTCCAGTACGTGACGCCAGCAAACACGAATGGACGGCCAAGCTACCGGACGCTTGCCCTGAGTGCGGAGGCCCATTCGGAGTTTTTGCGGAGATGGATGACATGGAAGACACGGAGCCAAAATGACACCAGAACAAACGACTTGGGAATGCCCCTTCTGCTTTGGCGAAGGCTCGCACTCGGAACGCTGCGACCTTCGGCACCGCTCGACACCACCTGCATCCCCCACGGTACACCTGAACGGGACAGGATACGATGCGTTATACGCATACACCAGCGATGCTGCCGCCGCCGTCGAAGTTGCGATCCATACCCTCTGTATTTCAGCCCCCAACGGGCGCGATTACTACGTTCAATCGCCCGACGCCATCAAGATAGCGCAGGATGAACACTGGGACCGCATCGCCCGGTTGCGGCAAATCAAAGCCGAACTGGATTACATCGCAATGCGAGTTTCGGAGCAGGAGCCAAAACGATGACTCTCAAGGAACGACGAGCCAATGAAGCCGCATTTGAAGCGGCATTGAACGAACAGGATGCGAAACAAAAACGCCTTGCTCTGGCACTCTACGCCACGGCACAGGCAGTCATCAACGGCTACGACTACACTCCCGGCGACAGCGATTTAGATGATGAACAGCCAATCTACATCAGCATGACCTTGGGAGACTACCGAAAGGCACGGAGCATATTGCAATGAAAGACACAATTATCATCTCGACGCTACGAGTTGTAGGTTTATGTGCAGCCGGAATTGGACTCATGATTTGGCACCAGCCGCCGGCTCTGCTTCGATCCGCCAACCGGCTCGAACGCCTGTTCGCCTGGATAATCCACGAAATGCGGGTCCGCGCTTGGGCGAAGGACGCGGCAATGTCGGCTTACCGGGCCACACGCGCCCACCACGCACTCCCAATCAAGCGACAGCCTACCGTGGCCCAACCCACCGAACCGTGGCCGGAAATCCCCGCTATCTGGCGAGCTTCCGACGAAGGCTTTGTGAAATGAACAAGCCCACGGCACGGCTAACCACTACACCGGGGAAGCCGTGCCGTTCCTGTGGCGGCGACGATACTTGCAAAGCCTGCAATTCTCCGCGCTGGTTTTGCTTCACTTGCGGCAAATGGTTTGCTATGCTACAAGATCAACCAAGCCTTTTCGAGGACGAACAAGATGAACACGACTGACCTGAAATGTAGCAAGTGCGCGCTTACGATGACCTC
>Ga0316223_1003792_pt1 | contig 11051 bp, 23 predicted proteins | sample TBH18009metaG_FD_206007 | JGI IMG/M metagenome (GOLD analysis project Ga0316223, IMG submission 206007) | Freshwater microbial communities from Trout Bog Lake, Wisconsin, USA - TBH18009 | ecosystem: Environmental > Aquatic > Freshwater > Lake > Hypolimnion/Profundal zone | place: USA: Wisconsin... | reverse complement strand
GTAAGGGCAATGTCGTACCCCCCAATCCCTTGTCTCCACCTCAATGTATCCACAAATTTGATCTTTTCTATACACGATCAAATCAACTGCATATTTATCGGGATTTTCTATGCACGTCAGTCCCCACTTCATTTTGACCCACTCAGTCACAGCCTGTCGTGCTGGAGGGTCGCAACGGTCATGCAGCTCCTGATTGAACTTCTTATATTCCATCGCCTAATCTTTCTCTAAGGATTTGCCATGACATTGCAGCCACGATTGGTACTTGTGCATTTCCAATGGATTTAATTCTGTCCACTTGACCGGGAACCCCATTAAACTTTCTGCATAATCCGGGTGAAAGTAAAGAGCGCAATCCAACGTGGTTCTTAGCCACTCCACTGTTTTCGATCCCTTGTAATCCGGGCTTTTGTAAAACCGTTTTTTTGTGGCTCCTTTCCACATATTTGCGCTTGGGGTCGGAAGCCAGCAACCAAATTCGTTTCCTTCTATGAGGCAATCCGGCATGGTCTGCTCCCACAATTCCCCATTCCGCATCGAACCCCATTTTGGAAAGATCTGCAAGGACTGTTCCGAGTCCTCTAGAAGTGAGCATTGGGCTGTTTTCCACAAATACGAATTTGGGTCTAACTTCGCCAATGATTCTTGCCATATGTTTCCACATACCTGATCTTTTTCCTTCGATTCCTGCTCCTTTCCCTCCAATGGAAATGTCTTGGCAAGGAAACCCTCCTGAAATGACATCAACAATTCCTTTCCAAGGTTTTCCGTCAAAGGTTTGAACGTCATCCCAAATTGGGAAAGGGGGAAGAATTCCGTCATTTTGTCGGGCGCACAATACGCTTGCTGGATATGGCTCCCATTCGACTGCACAAACAGTTCTCCATCCGAGTAGCCCCCCCCCAAGAACTCCTCCACCAGCACCTGCGAAAAGAGCCAACTCATTCATAGTCTCGCTTTCGTTTTAAATCAAAAAATTTATATTCCATATGCAAACATGGCTCCCAAAATCGCACCCAAGATAGCTGCCCCTAGGTATTCAAGCCATACTGGAGTCTTTTTATCCAGCAAGTCACCTTGATACAAACGTTGATCTCGATAGTCTCTCATTGCGTTCTCCTTATCTAGCTACGTTAGCAACTAAGTTGCCGTCCATGATTTCACCAAGAATCAACTTGGCACGATTCAAAGTCTGACGAGCACGTTCTACTGCACCCATTGCCATTTCTTCTTGGGCATCGCTCATCAAGCCAGCGACAACCATATTGGCTCCGCTTAACTGGTAAGTAATGCAGCCTTGGATTTGAACGATAAATTCGGCACTGTTGCAGCCGTAACATTGGAGATCAAAGTCTTGGTTCATTTCGTTTTCCTTTCGTGAAAAAACAAACTACATGAGCAGTATTACATAGGAGTATTACAGGGTCAACATTTATTTTTGGATTTTGTTGCTATTTAGCAAAAGGGTGGGGGTGTCAAACCACGAAAGGATTCAGCATTGCGCTGAGCAGTAGATTTTAGGGATACCAGCCCTGAATGACACCCCCATAAGAGGTTTGGCAACCACCTTCGCTGCAAAGCTAAGGTGACTACATTCTAATATGAATGGTGATTGTTTACAGTAGCTATCTGTTGATCTCATTCGGGATGAGCAGCCGTACACGTTAGTTTCGAACCTAGAGCGTGACTTCATTCTGCGTGACCGACTTATATGACCCAATCACCATACATATTAAAACGGGTGGGGCTACTCGCTGCATTAGGTGGCAAAGGTTTTAGCGTCACCTCATTGCCTTCAACGCTACTACCTAAAATCCGCTTTTGCCCCGGTGAAACTTAGCCTCCGCAGCTACAAACCATTTTCCCGTTATATCCCGGGGTGCAACGGTACGGAGCGTATACAGGGCATGAAGCTGCTGCTGCAAACGATACTGTCAACAATACTACGGCTATTGCTTTTTTCATAAGATTTTCCTTTTTAAGACAACAATTCAATATGCCTTTGCTTGTGACAAGCTTGGCATAACCAAACTACATCCAGTGGCTTGTCGTAATCCTCATGATGAGCCACCGTCATTTCACTACTGCATCTACTGCAAGGCTCGGGTATCAGCAAACCTTTTTTAAGAGCTCGTGCTACTGCATTGTGAGCTGCCATACGTCTTTTGTCGGCAGTCCTCCATGCTTTAGTCACCTCAATCGATTTTTTGATCCTGCTGGGAAGCTTTCCTCGCTGGCGATCATATTCTCGAATTTTCTCAATATTGTTTTTCCGATACTCCAAAACGTCTTTTTTATTGCATTCTTTGCATTTATTGACATGACCGTCAGGCATTCCTGAGTTTTTGTAAAAATCAGTTAACGGCTTGACGGCATGGCATTTAAAACAGGCTTTCATTACGCTCTCCTTGTAATTAAGCCCATTCTAGCTCAGAACGGAATATCCTCGTCTAAATCAGACAAATTACCTAGACCACCACTACCTGCCCCTTGATTCTGAGGCTGACCACCTGCGCCACTTTCACTTGGCTTTCCTCCGAGCATCTTCATGGACTCTGCCACGATTTCAGTCGAATACTTTTCAATGCCGTTGGCATCGGTAAATTTACGAGTGCGAAGCTTTCCCTCGATATAGCACTGAGAACCCTTTTTAAGGTACTGCCCAGCGATCTCAGCCAGCTTTCCAAAGAATGCAACCCTATGCCATTCGGTAGATTCTTTTTGCTCTCCTGACTGCTTGTCCTTGTATTTGTCAGTGGTAGCCAGTGACAAGTTGGTCACTGCGTCCCCGCTTGGCATATAGCGAGTTTCAGGGTCCTTTCCGCAATTTCCTATAAGTTGCACTTTATTCAAACTTGCCATTATTATTCCTTTTTTTGTTTATTAAATTTTGTTTTGCGTGAATCGATGAATGCTCTGCTTTTGTCATTAACTGCAAATTTTCAATGACATTATTTTGTTTATTGCCGTCTTTGTGATGCACAACCTCATTAGAAAATAATTTCCTGTCAATTTTTTGCTCCATTGCAACAACATGGACGCTTCGACCTTTATGATCTCCGCAAGTGTATTCAACGTATCCATTAGGTTTTATAGATAATCCTTTGGCATTGGATTTTGACCATTTTTGCCTTCCTAAAGATATGTTTTTTTTCCATTCTTCGGTGAATTCTCTTTGTTTACCCTTTAAATGTTGACCAATTTTTCCATGCTTGGCAGCTAATTTAATTGCGTCTGATCTGCTTCTAAGAACCCCTGCTTTTTTTAACGCATAGCGTAAATTTGACATAGGGATCCCGGTTTCTTTAAAAAGATCAGGAATGCTAAAGCCCGACAAATATTTTTCTATTATGGTCATGATCTATAAATAAAGATATAAAGCCAAGATTATATACTCATCTTTACTTTGTTTACTGAAGCCATTTAATTTCCTTCCGAAGATTGGATAAGTTGTTGGGATATTTTCATAAGTTCCGCAGAGACTATCCCCATGATCTCCTCGGTTTTTTCTTTGTCCAGCTTGACTCTGATTTCAAGAGCGTCCCCGGCAAAGGTTACGCTTCCTGATAGGAACCCTTCCAAGTTCCGGCTGAGATAAACGCTTTCAAGCTTCATTATCTAAAGCCTCCATTTTGGAAGGAGCTTCTGATATTTGATTCAAGCTGATAAAGTTGGCTTGAAAAAGTGCTTGTAATGGCTGCAAGTACGGCTGCTCCAGCACCTTCTTTTGCTACTTTGTCTATAGCCTCTAAAACTTCTTTTTCATGAAGCGATACATATTGCTGAGCAAAAATCCTGATTTTTTCTTCCAGCAATTCTTTAACTATTGATTCAAGAAGTGAAGGCAACTCAACGTCTTGATAATTTTGCCTAACAGTTTTCTTTTTAAAGAAAACCTCCTCAACCCCACGATTTACCAACTTTGTCAAATCTTCATCGGTAATCAAATCGCCAATAGAGTCTTTGATTCGGTCCTTCATTCGTTCTTCAAAGGTTTTATTTTCAACAATAGAAGTCATGATTTCCCCTTTATTTGATTGTCAAAGACTGTCCGGCAGTCAGCTTAGCACCTTCAACAATTACCCCAGCTTTCAGATCTTCCTTGAGGCGATTCTTATTCAGAGTCGGAGCAGGTGGCTCAGGAATGTCGAAATACTCGTCCGGGATCATGTCTTGATTAAGAACCTCAACTGCTGGAGGATTCTTACGAATGCTCAAAACAAAGTACGGGCTTTCAATCTTGGTAATGCCAGTGCGGTTCATGTTGTCCAGCAAATACTGACGAATGCGATCCGCTTTGGCTTCAAGAGCTTTTCTACGGTCTGCCATTGCTTTTTCAGCATTCTTGATAGCTTCCGCAGAAGCCTCAAGGTTACGAACAAACATGGCAACGTTGGTCGCTTTGACTTCAAGGTCCCCGGAAAGACCCTCCAGCGTATCGGAAAAAGTTTGCTCATCAATTTCCATATCCTGCAGCTTTTGCAGGTCGGCTAAATATTGGTCGGCAATGTTGTAAAGAGTAAGGTTTGTCATTATGCGATCCCCAATTCTGCTTTTTTAGCGTCTTTTTTCGTGGTGAATGATTTGATAGCTGTTTGATCCCCTTGAGCTTGAGCAACCCGGTAAGCTGCCTTGTAAGCTTTTGTCAGCTCATCCTCATTGGCTGCAGCGTCAATTGTTGCCAAGAAGTCGGCAACTTGAGTCTCAGACAATGGAGATTTGTTGATCGGAGCTGCTGGCTTAGAAGCTGGCGCAATGCGAGGCGCAACTTCATGCGTTTGATTCTCGGTGTCGTTGTCACCCTCAGTAGGAATAGCGAATGCTTGGAGAGCTGCGTATTTGTACGCTGCTGACATGGCTTTGTTGGTAGCCTTGTCTCCGCTATCCATTGCTTCACCAAAAGTCTTGACGGTGTGCTTGCTGCCGTCTTCGGCACAAACAAAGTCAAACTCAACCTCTACGGTAATGTAGAAAAGAGCCCCACCGTTTTTACTGACTCGCTCAACGCATTCACGAGCCATAACCCGAGGCAAAATGCAAAGCTTGTGCTCTGCAAGCAATGGGCTAATTGCGTTGAAAATGTCATCGATACCCCGGAACTTGTACCCAGCTCCTTGAGTGTTGGTACGGCTTTTGGTAATACCGACTTTGGCAAGTTCGGCTTGAACTGCATTGATGGCTTGATAAACTTTCATCATAATTTCCTTTCGTGGATTAATCTAAATAACCTGAAGACAGGTTTGCTTCTGCGTGGCTAGTGGCATAGCCCTCCATGTATTCGTAAGCCATACAAAACAACTTACGACCTAGAGCCTCATAGTCAATCTTGGATTGCTGCAAGATCAACTCAACTGCTTCACGATCCTTTTCGTTGGCTTCGCTGATACCCTCAGCAAAGTTGGAATACTTTTTAGGATCGTATTCGTCATCCATAAGCTCCTCAACTCGTGCATCGAGCTTATCTTCCTCAGCGTATCGTGCTTGATACGGTGCTTCTAACCAAGAGTCATAGTTCATTGTTTTATCCTTTCGTGGAATAAATTTGTTGCTACGGTTCCTATCATATATGATAATTCGTCCCTATGCCAACTTTTCCAAAAAATATTTTTCTAGTGTTGCCTTTACCCCCAACGATCAACTCCTACTGGGGTTTTTCAGGGCATAGGCGTTTCCTAACCCTAGGAGCTAGAGAGTTTAAGACGGCAGTAGCTCATGCGGTGAACTTGCAGCCGATCCGCTTTGGAGACGCAAACCTCGAAATGACGGTCACGATCAACTTTCGAGACAAGCGTAAGGCTGACATTTCAAACCGAATCAAGGCACTGGAGGACGCTTTAGTTCAAGCCTCCTTAATGGATGATGACTCCCAAATAAAGGTCCTGCACGTCTACGAGGGTCCGATTGTCAAAGGTGGACGCTGCACCGTAAAAATAAATGTATTACCGTTTTAAAAGTTAGAGTATGATATTGAAATCGCTTGGAGGCGATGACAGGGTAAGCCTTAGTCAGCACTCTGCACCTACCCGGTGTCCTCCAACTCTCGAAAGGGAGAGAGTGCTGTCTAGGGCTTTTTTATTGGAGATATATGAAAGCTGATATATGGATGCCCCTTTACATAGGGGATTACTTAGCAGATACGTCTAGGCTAACAACTGAGCAACATGGAGCATATTTATTGCTGCTTATGGACTATTGGAAATCAGGAAAACTGCCTGACAACGATCAAGTATTGGCTCAAATTTGCAAGTTAACACCCGATGCTTGGAGCAATGCTAAAGCAATGCTAATGCCATACTTTAGTATCGAGGAAGGATATTGGATTCACAAAAGAGTCGAGCAAGAAATAGCCGAAGCCAAGGTAAATCAGCAGAAAAAGCATGATAGAGCAGTAAAAGCTGCTGAAGCTCGATGGAAAAATGCTCCAAGCAATGCTAATGCAGTGCTTGAGGAATGCCCATCACCATCACCATCACCTTCACCTATAAATAATAATATTGATAAGAAGGGCTCAAAAGGATCAAGATTCAAAGAAGAATCATTGCCTGACGAGTGGAGGGAATACTCCTTAAAAACAAGACCTGATTTAAACCCAGCGTCAGTTTTTGAAGACTTTAAAGATTATTGGGTATCGATGGCTGGCTCGAAAGGCGTAAGGGCTGATTGGCTCGCTACATGGCGTGGATGGGTAAGAAGGCAGAATGGGTCAACCAAGTCATTTAAAACGGCTGGAGACCGCAATCAAGACGTTATGTCGGGGTTAACAAGGGGTTTGATTGGAGGAGGTAAGGATGTCCGATTACTTGGAAAGTGACTTTTGCCAGCCTGAAGACGGGCTGGATTACATTTTTGGGCGCATGGGGGCAATCTACGGAGCTGCGTTTATGCGTCATTGGGACGGGGTGGATCATGGATTAGTCCGTCAAACATGGTTAGAGCTGCTGGGAGTCCATGCAACCTATAAGCCCAAAATTGACTATGCCTTGCTGCATATGGACCCAAAGTTTCCCCCTTCTGCACTGGCGTTTAAAAACCTTTGCAATGAGGGACCTCGCATTCCTAGCAAGCCCAATACGCTGATTACCAAGCAGCCGACTCAAGCTGAGATCAAAGCTGCAGCCAAAGCAAAAGAGGAGGCATTGGAAAAATTAAGAGAATTCACGTCATCCTTCAAACAAAAATCAGTTGCAATGATGGGAAAGTAAATGGAAAAGCAAAGTAATAACGCACTGGTAAAGGTTCGAGCCGTATTCGTAAAAGAAAAAAAGGCTTTGACCTTATCGGCTATTCGAGAAAAAACCAATTTGACTTCGGCTGCTATAGCAATGGCTTTGTGCCACCTGCGTAAGCAACGGTACGTTACTCGAGAAATAGTGCCAAATACGACTATTCGAGCTCGTAAGGAGGTTTGGTCATATCAATATCACCCGGACCGGATCAATGCCGATCAGTGAGGAAACGCATAAATATCGTTGCCTTGTACGGCAACTTTTGAGGTACAGACACGAATGGGGACTAAGGGAATACAGGGAATGGATAAATTCAGAAAGAAGGCGAGAGCTCAAATTGAAAGTCGAGGAAGACTTTATCGTCCAGTGGAGACTGGGCAATCGGGGCGAGTGGGGGAACTGGAAATAAATGATGCCGATTTTTGGCGGGGCAAGTATGATGAGTTATTGCAACACCTAGAGCACCAAAACAAATACCTTCGATTCCTAGAGGGTGAAGTTTTTGGAGGGAGTCCTTTTTGAGAAAATATTTCATACTGGCTCATGACGTTGCTAGGTCCAATGCAAAAATTGCCGTAGCAGAAGCCCCGGAAGGCTACGCAGTCGAGATAAAACCGATCACCCGCAGCCTAGCTCAGAATGCCAAGCTTCATGCTCTGATAACCGATATTGCCAAAGCTTTTGAATGGGCTGGAGCCAAACGGGACGTAGAGACTTGGAAGCGATTGTTGACGGCTGCATGGCTTAGAGCTCGTGGAGAACCAATCGAAATGCTGCCAGCCTTAGACGGTCATGGGGTCGACATTGTTTTCCGTAGGACCTCAGAGCTCACGATCAACGAAATGATTGAGCTGATCGAATACATCCAAGCGTGGTCAGTTGGCAACGGAATTGATGTATGATAGAAATATATTCACGAAAGGATATGAAATGTACGTTATCAAAAATGAAGACAACGAGGTTATGCGGATTGTTGGCAGACAAGAAGAAGCCATTGCCGTTTGCTCTTTGCGTGAAGGCTGGACGTTTAAGTGCGTCCGCAAGCCAAAACCAAAACTAGATCTATCGCAATTTGAGGAGGCATTGATATGAACGCATACGAATTAGCTGACAAATTAAGCTCAAAAATATTTTGCGGAGATTATGGTGAGCATACAGATTGGAATGTAAGCGATGCCGTAGATATGCTTCGTAAATTAGCAGACGAAAACCAAAAACTAAAGCAATTTGTAAAACCAATACTGGCTCATGGCGATGAATGCGTTGGTGACTGGGACGGTGGGGAGCTGCAGGATTTGGCAGTCAAATCGGGGCTTTATATTGAAAAGACCATGACGGAGCCCTGTAATTTAGGGAATGAAGAATTTCAAGCTTGCCCTTGCAGAGAATATTGCTATGGCGATGATTCATGGGAATGCTATCGAATCGCAGAGTTTTTGCTAAAGGATGAGGAATGAAAGACATTCTCAATCTTGCTAAACTAATTGTCTGCATGGTCATATTGCTTTGTGCTGTCAAAGCAATTATGGATTACAGGGATAATTGCCCAGTCGATATTTTTTGGCAGTCAACCAATAGTGTTGAAAAGCAATTTTGCAAGTTGGCTTACGGGTACAAGTATGGCGACTAAAGCGCAGAAAGAACATTTTGACAAACTTGCAAACCTCGGGTGCATCCTTTGCATTCACCTCGGATACGGAGAAGGAAGCCCTGCTGTCATTCATCATATCCGTAGAGCCGGAAAGCGCAGTAATGCTCCAGTCATCCCCCTTTGCCCCGAGCACCATACTGGTAATTCCGGTATTCATGGACTTGGACGCAAAAGATTTGAGTCGGTCTACGGACTCACCGAGGAGTATTTGCTGGAAATCTCCCTTGGAAAAATTGCATGACCCTGATTGATCGATTAACATTGGTGGAAATCGGTCAGTTAATTCCTTTTTCTGACGCAGGATAAACGTAACCTGCACCTAAAAAGGAACTTGATGAGTAGACGGTTTGCCGATCCTGAATTTGAGGAAATATGCGTAAATTTTTGGCACTATGCCAAAGCGCATAGGTATGGCGGTCCTCGGCTTCCCCCAGCTTTTGCCAAAGTTCTTAACGAGGGATCAGCCACTCATGAAGTTGATTACCCCCTAAATCCGTATTTCCCAGCTCTTACCATTGTGATCGATAGCTTTGATACGGTAGAGCAGATTGCTTTTTATGCGGTCTACATTTCGGCTGGATACAGGAACGGACGCAAGATCCCAATTAAGGTCCTTGCAAGCGAGGTCGGAATTAATCGGGCAAACTTTTATAAGAAGGCTGACGCAGTAGCTCAAAAGGCATGGAAGCAAGCCAAGAACTTGACAATGCTGCACTCAAAACTTTACAAAACCGAGGACGTTGCAGTAGATTGAGGGTAAACTGTCTCCCAGTTAGGGAGTCAAATAAAAAGGATACAAATTGTCTGTTTTAACTAATAATTTGGATAACGTGAGAGTTATAGCCGAAAGGTTTATTAACTCTAAAAATGATGAAAGTTGCATAGCCGATCTTTTTAAGATCCATTGCCTTTTCAATCAAACAGCTAAAATGCTGCAAACTTCAAAGATTGTTCGTTATCGTTTTGAATATCCAGTAAAGGGTGGTCGAATCGATTTGGTTTTATTTCATGAAGACGGTGGAATTTCCTTAATTGAAATTAAATCAGGCTATCGTGCAAGAGAGGTAGTCGCTGGAATTGGTCAATTATTCATGTATGAGTCTATGTTTATGGACTCGTTTAAAGGGAAGTTATCGCCAAAGTATTTAAATAAATATCTGATATTCCCATCGATTTCTGAAGTTTCAGATCTTTATGTAGAAAAAACTTGTGAACTGGCTGGTATTGGGTATTTTGTATATCCAAGCTTTTCTCTGATAGCTAAACATAGAAATGACTGTATTCAGAAATGGGTAAGTCATGGGTAGAAAATCATCATTAACCGATGACCAATGGATTGAAGTCGAAAGACGGCATATCGTTGATGGAGAGTCAATTAACTCGCTATCAAAAACGTATGGAATTAACGAATCATCCATTAGACGTAAGATAAAGCCGAATAATGCCGAAGGCAAAACTGGCGGTAACCCTTTGAAAACATTGGCATTTCAGAAAATTGCAGTAGATCAGAAACAAAAAGAAATTGCCGAACAAATTGCCGAATTGCCAATAGCAAAGCAAATGATCGTTAATGACTTAGCTAGGAAGCTGACAAATATCAGCGATCATTTAGCCAGTGCTGCAGAATATGGAGCTATAAACGCTAACCGTTTATCAGGATTGGCTAACGCTCAACTTAATACGGTCAATGAGGAATCACTCATGACTGGGGAGGGCATGATCGCTCTCAAGCTAGTGGGCGCATTGCAAGACCTAGCCAATGAAGCCAGCAAAGTTCCTTTGGGATTGCTCAATGCAAACAAGGAGCAAGTGCTCAAGCTAAACAACCCGCAGCATTCAGATATGCAGGGCATGACAGACGAGGAACTTTTTGCAATCGCAAGCCGAGGCAGCTAAGGAGCTGCTGATTAGGCGCAGAGCCCGATCAGACATCCTTCAGTATGCCAATGCCATAGAAGTGCCGGGTCGACCAATGACGGACGATCCTGATACAGAATTCTTTGAGCCTATCGAAACCACGATGGCTCATCATCACAGACTGCTTTTGTCCAAGCTGGACGAGGTAGCCAATACAAAACATGGGCGCATGATGGTATTCATGCCCCCGGGCTCGGCTAAGTCGACCTACGCTTCCGTAGTATTCCCAAGCAAATACCTTGGGGCTGCTCCGAACC
>Ga0316223_1003784_pt1 | contig 11070 bp, 8 predicted proteins | sample TBH18009metaG_FD_206007 | JGI IMG/M metagenome (GOLD analysis project Ga0316223, IMG submission 206007) | Freshwater microbial communities from Trout Bog Lake, Wisconsin, USA - TBH18009 | ecosystem: Environmental > Aquatic > Freshwater > Lake > Hypolimnion/Profundal zone | place: USA: Wisconsin... | reverse complement strand
AAACAACAACAACCCGCTGGTACGCTTGAGCAGGCGTTGCAGCCCCTGCAAGCTGGAGTCCTCCAAACTGAGAGTGGGCAGATCAAAGCGCCGATCCCGCGGATCGAAAAGGCGAGTGACGATCTTCTCGCCCCGGGTGGTTGGGAAGATGGAGACCCGCAACTGCACGCCCTCCAACTCGGGCCCGCCGACCGCAGTGCCGTCCTGGGGCAGGCCCGCCTGGTAGGTCACGAGGTTGGCCATCACCTTGAACCGCATGGCGATCTTGTCCATCAGATCCAAGGGCAGCTCGGCAATCACCGTGAGCACCCCATTGACCCGGGCGCGAACGGCAATGGAGTTTTCCCAAGGCTCGATATGGAGGTCGCTGGCCCCCAGTCGAATAGCGTCCTGGACCAGGCAGTTGACCAAGACACTCACTTCGACGCCCTCGGCGACGAGTTCCGATTCTAGATACTGGTTCGTGTAACTCATGCCATGCCCAATCTGGCTTCGAGAATAATCCTCCACGGCGGACCATAGCAACCAGAAAAAAGTGGAGTTGGGGGATCAGGCTTTAGCGCTGAAGATGCTATCGAGGATGACCTCCTTGGTTTTCCAAAGCATGGCCATGGTCATGGCCAGAGGCAGGAGCACCAGGGGGATCAAGGGGACCAGGAACCAGAGCGAGCTGTGGTCCAGGAGGGCAAACAGGTAACCGAGAAAGAGGGCGGTGCTCCGGAACTGGGTGAGGGCCAGGAAGAGGGTGGAGAGCAGGAGCATGGTCCGGAGGAGGCTGAGGTTGACCCGGGTGAATTGGCGGATTTCGAGCCGGAGCGATTCGTCGGGGAGCATGGCACCGAGGCGCTGAAGGACCTGGTTGAGGCTGGCCAGGAACAAGACACTGGTGAAGGCCAGCAGCAGGACCATGGTGAGGAAAAAGACGTTGGCGGGGATGCGACTGGACCAATGGAGGAAGGGGCTGAGCCCGAGGTTGATCAAGCCGAGCAGGGTGGCACGGTCCAGGGCGTGGCGCCAGACGCGCTCCTGTTTTTGAAAGGCGCCGAGATTCCAAAGGCCATAAACGAGCCAAGCGGTGCAGGCCAGCGGGGGGAGGATGCCGAGGGAGGCGAAGCCTTCGGCGCGGGCGGTATAGAAACAGACGACCAGGGCCGCGGGGAGTCCCCAGAACAGGCCTGAGAGGCCGCGCACCAAGCGTCCGAGCGAACGCAGCAATTCGGGGTTCGGTGCGGGTTCAGGCATGCCGGTTCAATCAGGACGGTCAGAAACTCAGGTAGGTGTAACCCTCGAGTCCGCGCTCGTAATCATCGAGAAGCCGCATGGCCTCGGAAGGCTTCATCCGGTCGGATTTGATGGCCTCGTCCATCTGGGCCTTCATCTGGCGCTTAAGTTCCTTTTCGTCGTATTGGACGTCGTCGAGGACCTGGGCGATGGTAGAGCCTTCGATAATGTCCTCGACGTAATAGCCGGCGGGTTCATCGGGGTCGAGGAAGACATGGACCTCGTTGACGCGGCCAAAGAGGTTGTGGAGGTCGCCCATGATGTCCTGGTAAGCGCCCACCAGGAAGAAGCCGAGGTAGTAGGGCTCGGGTTGGCCGTTGCCGTTGGTGCGCAGGGGGTGCAGGGGGAGCGTGTCGCGGACGTCGCGAAGGTCAATGAACTTGGTGACCTGGCCGTCGGAGTCGCAGGTAATATCGACGAGGGTGCCTTCGCGGGTAGGGCGCTCATTGAGACGGCTCAGGGGCATGATGGGGAACAACTGGCCCAGGGCCCAATGGTCGAGCAGGGACTGGAAGACGGAGAAATTGCAGAGGTACTGGTCGCCGAGGCTGTCTTCGAGTTTGCGGATTTCTTCGGGGATATAGGCCTGGCCTTGGAAGCTGTCGACGGCCAGGCGGCTGATTTCCCAGTAGAGACACTCGATTTTTGCTTTTTCGGGCAAGTCCATCATCCCGAGAGTAAACATGTGCTGGGCATCTTCTTTGCGTTCCAGGGCGTCGTGGTAGGCCTCGAGTTTGTTGAGCCGGGGCATGTTTTTCCGGATGTCGAGCAACTCCTTCACCAGGGGGTGCTCGTTGTCGCCGTATTGGAAGGCTTCGCCGGGCCGGAGTTTTTCGATGGCGCCGAAGACCTCGACCATGAGGACGGAGTGGTAAGCGACGACAGCGCGGCCGCTTTCGCTGATGATGTCGGGATGAGGGACTTTCTCGGCATTGCAGACGTCGGCCAGGTAATAGACGATGTCGTTAGCGTATTCCTGGAGGGTGTAGTTGGTGGAACTATCGAAGGCGGATCGGCTGCCATCGTAGTCGACTCCCAGCCCGCCGCCGACGTCGAGGAACTCGATGAGGAAGCCCATCTTGTAGAGGCGGGCGTAGAAGCGGGCGGCCTCCTGGACGGCGCGTTTGACCAGGAGGATGTCGGGGACCTGGGAACCGATGTGGAAGTGGAGGAGCTTGAAGCAATGGCCCAGGTTTTCCGCCTTGAGCATTTCGGTCGCGGTCAGGAGTTCCGCGGTGCTGAGGCCGAATTTGGCGTTTTCGCCGGCGCTGTCGGCCCATTTGCCGCCGCCCTTGCTGAGGAGGCGGGCGCGGATGCCGATGAGGGGTTCGACGCCCAACTGCTTGGAGATGGTGATGATCTGGCGGAGTTCCTCGAGTTTCTCGACCACCATGATCACTTTTTTGCCGAGCTTGGTGCCGAGCAAGGCCATGCGAATAAAGTCGGCGTCTTTGTAACCGTTGCAGACGATGAGGCTGCCGAGCGGGCTTTGGAGGGCCAGGCCGACGAACAACTCGGGCTTGCTGCCGACCTCGAGGCCGAAGTCGTAGGCGCGGCCGGCGTCGAGGATTTCCTCGACCACCTCGCGGAGTTGGTTGACCTTGATGGGGAAGACGCCGCGGTACTTGCCCTGGAAACTGAACTCAGCGATGGCGGCGCGGAAAGCCAGGTTGATGGATTCCACGCGATGGCGGAGCAGGTCTTGAAAGCGGACCAGCACGGGCAGCTTGAGACCACGGGCCTTGGCTTCCTCGATGATATCGGTGAGGTCCACGGTGGCGCCGGCATCCCGCAGGGGGCGGGCAATGGCGTGGCCCGCTTCGTTGATATCGAAGTACTCGGCGCCCCAGCGGTGAATATTGTACAGATTACGTGCGCTCTGGATGTCCCAGGTTTGGCTCGTGGCGGCAGGGTCGTTCATTGCTCTTAACTAAAACCGATGCGCACTATAGAACGGCGGCGGGGGAATTCAATACGTGTTTCAAGCCCAGCCGGCGAAAAGCCGGGCCATGGCCAGGGCGGTTTGCGCGGCTTCGGCGCCGCGGTTGTGAGTGCGGCCGAGGCAGCGGGCGCGGGCCTGGGCCTGATTTTCGAGCAGCAGCACCTCGTGGATGATGGGGACGAGGTATTGGAGTTGAAGCTGCATCAAGGCGTTGCTGACGGCCTCGCCGATGTGGGCGGCGTGGACGGTTTCACCGCGGAGGATGACGCCCAGGCAGAGGATAGCGGACGGGGGGGCCGGAACGGCGCCGGCGGGGGAAGAAGGGGAGGCCGCTCCCCGGGCCAGGCGGGCGGCCACGATGGGGACTTCATAAGCGCCGGGCACGCGAATCACTTGAACCCGCGCGCCCGCCCGCCGGAGTTCGGCGCGGGCGGCGCGCACCATAGCGTCCACATAACGGGCGTTGTACTCGGAAGCCACGATGGCGAAGTGGAGGCCGCGGGCTTGAAAGGTTTTGGCTGCAATGGGCTTGAGCATGGAGGTCCGATCAGAGGAGGTGGCCCAGTTTCGTGCGTTTGGTGTCCAGATAACGGGCGTTGTGGGGGTTGGGCTTGATCCGGATGGGGACCTGCTCGGTGATCCGGAGGCCGTAGCCCTTGAGGCCGATGACTTTGCGCGGGTTGTTCGTGAGCAGGCGGATGGTCTTGAGGCCGAGGTCGGCCAGGATCTGGGCACCGAGGCCGTATTCGCGCAGGTCCATGCCGAAGCCCAGTTGCTGGTTGGCCTCGACGGTGTCGAAGCCTTGCTCCTGGAGCTTGTAGGCCTTGATTTTCGGGCCCAGGCCGATGCCACGTCCTTCCTGGCGCATGTAGAGGACGACGCCACAGCCGGCCTCGGCGACCTGTTTCAAGGCGTGGTGAAGCTGGGGTCCGCAATCGCAGCGTTGGGAACCGAAAACATCGCCGGTGAGGCATTCGCTGTGGACGCGGACCAGGACGTTTTTCTTTCCGGCTAGTTCGCCGCAGACCAGGGCGATATGGTGCCGGCCATCCAGCCGAGATTCGTAGAGGTGCAGATTGAAGTCCCCGTACTCGGTGGGGAGCTTCACCACCTCGATCTGGTCGACCAACTTCTCGCGCGTCCGGCGGTATTGGATGAGGTCGGAGATGGTGCCGATCTTGAGCCGGTGTTTGCGGGCAAACAGGGCGAGTTGAGGCAGGCGCGCCATGGTGCCGTTGTCATTCAGAATCTCGCAGATGACGCCGATGGGGCGGCAGCCGGCGAGTTTCGCGAGGTCGACCGCCGCCTCGGTGTGGCCGGCGCGTTGCAGGACGCCGCCCGGCCGGGCGCGGAGGGGGAAGACATGGCCGGGTTGGACGAGGTCTTCCGGCAAGGCGGCGGGCTCCGCCATCAAGCGGATGGTTTCCGCCCGGTCGGCGGCGCTGATGCCGGTGGTAATCGAGCGGGCGGCATCGACGCTCACCTGGAAATCGGTTTTGAAGGTCTCGCGGTTTTGGCGGACCATGCGTTCGATGCCCAGTTGTTGCAGTCGCTCGGAGGTGGTGGGGACGCAAATCAAGCCGCGGCCGAAGCGCACCATGAAATTCACCGCCGCCGGGGTCACGAATTGCGCCGCCATAATGAGATCGCCCTCGTTCTCGCGATCGGGATCATCGACGATGATCACCATTTTGCCCTTTCGCAAGTCCGCCACGACGGCCTCAGTTGTATTGAACCGATAGGTCATAAAAGAAAAACCGCAACCAGCCTAGCGGAAATGCGGGGAAAAGACAGCCACAAAAGGCGGCAGCACCAAAGGCGAACCCCGGGCGGCGGAACTCCGGCTCGCTTTCCTTCGGTTCACGCTTGACCTTTGCCGGTGTTAGGGAAACTATCGGTCCCATGCGCGGATTCGTGACCCCTCATCGCGAGACGCTTGCGGATGCCTGTCCGATGGGTAAGACGCCGGCCCGGGAAGGTTGGCGGAGTCGAGCGCAACCATGACCGATCCGGAGTCAACCGACTATTCGGGCCAGCGCAGTTTCCCCACAGGATTCGTCCTGGCAGCGGCCGGCTTGGTGGCTGCGGCCATCGGCATTCTGACGCTCTTAGGCTGGGTTTTCGGATGGCCGCTGTTGGTCAGTTTTGGGACAGGGCTGATCCCGATGGCGCCGACCACGGCGATTTTATTGCTCGGGTACGGAGTGGCGGTTGCTTGGCGCGCCCCGCGGAAATTAAGCCGGGGCAGTTTTCGGTTCAGCACCACGGTGGGCTGGCTGGGCACGGCGATCGCGCTGGTGTTGTTCGCCCTGCGCTGCTTGGGCCTTAGCCCAGGCTTTGAACACCTCGGGTTGAACCTATCCACCACGGCCAACGGCACGCCCGTGGGACTTATGTCGCCGGTGACGGCCATGGGTTTCCTGCTCGTCGGCCTGTCGTTTCTGGCGTCGCTGTCGTGGGCGGCCATTCCGCGCTGGCGCAACGCTCTGGCGACGGGCGCGGCCAGCCTGCTGTTGGGCATCAGTTTTGTCTTCCTGCTGGCCTACCTCTACGGAATGCCGCTGCTTTACGGAAGCGGTTTCATCCCCCCAGCGTTTAGCTCCATCCTGGGCTTCCTGGCGCTGGGCCTGGCCTTGCTCATCCTGGGCCGGCCGGCGCCAGGGTGCAGGCCCACCGCGGAACCGGGTTTCCGGACCGCCTTCGCCTTTATCCTCATCTTTCTGGTGCTGGCGGTTGGGATCATGACTGCCAGCTACCTTTACTACCGCCAGTTCGAACGAACGTTCCTGAGCGCGACCGACCAGGAGCTTTCGGCCGTGGCGGACTTGAAGGTAGAGGAGCTGGCACTCTATCGCCGGGAGCGACTGGGGGATGGCGCCGTTATGTTCCAAAACCCCTCCGTGTCCGCCCTGGTGCGGCGTTTTCTGGAGGTACCGGAGGACCAGGAGGCGCGGCGGTTCTTTCAGACCTGGATCAGCAAATACGAGGAATACTATCACTATGACCTGGTCTGCCTCCTGGATGCCAAGGGTGCCACTCGCCTGTGCTCGCCCGCTGGCCGAGCGCCGGTGTCCTCGAGCATCACCCAACGCCTGCCAGAGCTCTTCGGCTCTGGTCAAATGTCCTTTCAAGATCTCCACCGGAACGAATACAACCAGCAGGCTTATCTGGATATCCTGGTTCCCCTTTTCGACGAGACTGAGGCCCGCCGTCCGTTGGCAGTTTTCGATCTGCGCATCGATCCGACCACCTATCTCTATCCCTTCATCAGACGCTGGCCGACGCCCAGTCGAACGGGGGTGACGATCCTGGTGCGCCGGGAGGGGAATGAGGTGGTTTATCTCAATGATCTCCAGTACCGATCAAACTCCGCCCCGGTGCGGCGCATTCCGTTGGCGCAAACCAACCTGGTCTCGACCAAGGCGATCTTGGAGCTGCCCGGCCTCAAGCGCGGCAATGACTATCGCGGCGTCCCGGTCTTCGCCGCGACGCGGGCGGTTCCTGGTTCACCCTGGTATCTGGTGGCCAAGAAAGACCAGGCCGAGGTCTATGGGCCGTTGCGGGAGCGGTTGTGGCAGGTAGTGGGAATGATGGCCGTTTTGCTCCTCAGCGCGGGCGCCAGCGTGGGTTTGGTTTGGCGGCAGCAGCGCCTCCGGTTCTACCGGGAGCAGGCGGCCACTGCGGAGTCACTGCGCGCGAGCCGCTCGACGCTCAACCTCATCCTGCACACCGTGCCCCAGTCCATTTTCTGGAAGGACATCGACGGATGCTATCTCGGGTGTAATCGGGCCTTCGCCGCGGCGGTCGGATTGGACCATCCGTCTGCGATTGTGGGCAAGACGGATTTTGATCTGCCCGGGTCGCGGACGCAGGCCGAAGCCTACCGCGCCGAGGATCGCGAAGTGGTTTCCAGCGGGAACCCGAAATTGCACATCATCGAAAAAGCCCGGCTGGCCGACGGCTCGTGGATCTGGGCCGAAACCTGCAAACTGCCGTTACTGGATGCACAGGGCAAAGCCACCGGCGTCCTGGGGGTGTATGAGGACATTACCCAGCGCCGGCGGGAGGAAGCGGCCTTGCAGTCCTCCTTGGAAGAGAAAACCGCGCTGCTCAAGGAGATCCATCACCGGGTCAAGAACAACCTGCAAGTGGTGAGCAGCCTGTTGCGCTTGCAGTCCCGGCAGATCGATAACGCCGAGGTCCGGGCCGCGCTCGAGGACACCAATGCCCGGGTCCGCTCGATGGCGATGGTGCATGAGCACTTCTACCAATCGACCAACCTGGCCCAGGTGGACCTGGCCGGCTACCTGAAGAGCCTATGCACTCAGTTGTTTCATGCGCTGGTCCTGCGTCCCGGAGCAGTCCGACTTGACCTGGATCTGGTGCCCGTGCGGCTGGGGATTGAGCAGGCCATTCCCTGCGGCCTGCTGGTGAACGAGTTGGTGTCCAACTGTTTCAAGCACGCCTTTCCCGAGCGAGCATCGGGCGTGGTGCGCGTGGAACTTCAGCCGGTGCCCGACCGCCCCGCGCTCCGCCTGCGGGTGGCAGACAACGGGGTGGGCTTGCCGGCGGGATTGAACCTGAAAGGCCTCAAGTCGCTGGGTCTGGAACTGGTTTCCACCCTGGCCCGACAGCTTGGCGGCCGCCTGGAGATGGGCCCCGGCCCCGGCGCGGCGTTCGAGGTGATCTTCCCGCTTAAGCCGACCGGGTCATCGCCTGATCCCCAAACGCGATAAATGCCGCAAGGATCCGGGTGGCAGGAGACGAACTCAGCGTTGAGCGACGGACCTCGCGAACCGGCAGACACGTCGGCTAGCGCAGGAAGACTAACCAGACCAGCACGAGCATAGGGACCAGGAAGGGGAGGGTGTATTTGGCGAGGTAACCGAGGAAGCCCGGGGTGGGGACTTGCTGGTGGTCGGCGATGGCTTTGACCATGAAGTTGGGGCCGTTGCCGATATAGGTCGCGGCGCCGAAGAAGACCGCCCCCACGCTCAAAGCGACCAGGCAGACATTGAGGGTTTGACTGCCCAGCAGGCTGGCGACGCGGATTTCCTCGGGACTGACCGTGCCGGAGGCCAGGGCGCTGGCATGCCAGCGTTGGAGGGCCTGGAAGGTAACCCAGGCAGGGCCTTCGTGGAGGCCGGCCCCGTGACTCTGGATCAGGGTCTGCACCTGGGCGACGAGCTCGGGGCTGACCGCCCATCCGAACAGGGCGCTCAGAAAGCCGAGATAGGTGGGGGCATTGTCCAAGACACTGGAGAGGAGGCCGCTGCCCCAGAAGATGAGGCTCGGCCGCACGGCGCCCCATTGACTGGCGTGGATTTGCAGCCAGTCGAGCGCCGGTATCATCGTGGCGAAGATCCCGGCGAACAGGATGCCCACCTCTTGGAGGGGATGGAAATTAAACTGATTGGCGTGGTGGATGGTTTTTGGGGTGGTAAAATAGGAAGCCGCCGCCGCGGCGGCCATGAGGAACTCGCGCAGGAACGGGGGACGTTCCAGGAAGACGGAGCCCACCACGACCAGGAGCCAAAGCAGGTTGCGGCGGCCTTCGAGGCGCCAGGGTTCGCGCCGGCCGGCCGGGCTGGCGGGGGTGGACCGGCCGGCCTGGCGATAATCGCGCACATCGAGGATATAGAAAGCGGCGAGCAGGAAGGCGGTGGCCACCAGCCAAATGAGCCAGCAGTGTTGAGCGACCCACCAAAAAGGGATGCCTTTGAGGTAGCCCAGAAACAGCGGGGGATCACCGATCGGGGTCAGGCACCCGCCGATATTGGAGACCAGGAAGATGAAGAAGACGATGTGGTGGGCCTTAACGCGTGGCCGGTTGATGCGGATCCAGGGCCGGATGAGGACCATCGAAGCGCCGGTAGTGCCCAGCAAGTTGGCGCTCAGCGCGCCGACCAGCAGGAACAGGACATTCGCAGCGGGTGTCGCCTGGCGCGGGATGTGGATGTGGATCCCGCCCGAAACGAGGTAGAGCGCTCCGATGAGGAGGATAAAGCTGACGTATTCATGGGCGGTTTCGGCAACGCGGGGCAAGGCGTGCAGGCCGATCCAGTAATAGGTGGCCGTGAACGCGCCGAGGGTGAGCGCGATCTTCGCGTAATGCCGCGCCCAGGCGGCGGGACGGATCAAGGGCCCCAAGGCAATCGCCCCGAGCAGCAATCCAAAGGGGAGAATCAGCCACGGGCTTGGTTCGATGATGGGGTGACCCATTCATTCAAGCTAGTCGGACGCCCGGTCGAACTAAAGGAAAAACCCCAAGCGCGCAGGCGAACCACCGGCGAGTTCAAGCGGCCAGGAGTTCGCGGCTCCGGGCGCGAATCGAGGTCTGCCGGGCCGCGCGGGCAGCGGCGTCCGAGATTTTCTCATCGAACAGGACCGGGAACACCAGGAGCGGGAAGGGGGTGGCCCACGCCACCGCCGCCGCTTCGTTGGCGGCGCGTCGGACCAGGCTGTTGAATTCGGGATCCCACACCTCATCGAGGTGGTCGCCGAGCAACCGCCGCTTCATGGCCTCCAGGGGGTGTTCCTCTTCCGATCGGAAGGGGACCGCCGCCAAGGGCCGGATCTCGAACCGGGCTTCCGGGTTAAACCGGGCCGGCACTCTTTTATCATTCGCTATCATAAACTATTACTTATCTCTCTTTCTGCTTCATCGGCGCCGCCTGCCCCGGCGGAGCCCAATCCCCAACAAAAAACCCGCGATTGACTGGCAATCGCGGGTCTTTCGAAAATCTGGCTTTAGGTTTAGCAGTTCCCTCCCACGACTCCAGTGCGGCAAACGCAACGATGCCACTGGGACATCTGTCCCGTAGCACGCTGGCCTTTCAGGCCGACTGTAATGCGAGTCGTCATGTTCTAACGAGGGATAATAAACACTACCTGCTGGCATTTGTCAAGCCAACCCCAGGGCTTTCCGCCGCAACGGACACGATTTTGATTGCCAGCGGCGCCATTGCGGTTAGAACCAAGGGGTTGAATTCAACGATTGGAGACTGGCGAAGGGAGCTGGCGAGTGGTGAACTGGAGGTGGCGGCATGAGGCCTCTGGAACCACCCGATAGTTTTCACCTGCTCGCCGCGCAGGGCTGGCTCGAACTGGGATGTCCGACCGAGGCGGGCGAGGAGTTGGAGAAGATCGCGCCGGAGCTTAGTATGCGTCCGGACGTGCTGGGCACGCGGTGGGAGGCGTGCGCGCGGTTGGGGAACTGGGAGGCCGGCGTGGAAATCGGCCAGCGGTTGGTCGAGGCCGAGCCGGAACAGTCATTTGGATGGATCAACCGGTCGTATGCGTTGCGGCGGGCGCCGGGGGGCGGGGTTCAGGCGGCTTACGAGGCGCTGCGGCCGGCCGCGGATCGGGTCGCCGACCTCGAGCAGGTGAATTTCAACCTGGCCTGCTATGCCTGCCAGCTCGGCCGTCTCGACGAGGGCAGAGAGTGGCTGAGCAAGTCGCTGGCGATCGCCCAGCGCGATGGGCGCCTCCACTTCGCCCGGCAAAACGCGCTCAACGAGCCGGACCTGGAAGCTTTGTGGAACGAGATCCGCAAGCTCTGAGCCGGATGGTACGACAACTTGTATCCGTGGCGTTCCAGCCCGCTGGCCATCAAGACTCCTCGGTCGCCCCGATCACGCCGTAAGCCTTCCAGGCCACGCGCCTCCGGGCCGGTCCAACGGTGGGTGATCCGGCTTTCCAATCCGTTAAAAGGTGCTAGATTTCCGGCAACACCAGTTGCGATTCTCAAGTGTATGATCAAAGTTAAACCATATGCCGCACTGCCTCGGCTGGCGGGCGTGGCGTCCATGTCGGAGGCCATGAAAGCGGGCCTTTCGGTCGAGGAT
>Ga0316223_1003781_pt1 | contig 11081 bp, 11 predicted proteins | sample TBH18009metaG_FD_206007 | JGI IMG/M metagenome (GOLD analysis project Ga0316223, IMG submission 206007) | Freshwater microbial communities from Trout Bog Lake, Wisconsin, USA - TBH18009 | ecosystem: Environmental > Aquatic > Freshwater > Lake > Hypolimnion/Profundal zone | place: USA: Wisconsin... | reverse complement strand
CGGGTACAAGGCGTAGATTTCCTGACTCTTGAGACGGCTTGCCGAAATCTTGATGCTGCTTGCCTGCAACGAACAATAATGGCTTTTAAACATCGAAACAATATGCCAAATGGCCTATGCATTTTAACTTGATGCTAAAAGATGGAAAATTGATGATGACGTACAACAGACAAGCGGAGCGCAGAAACAGGTTAAAGATTTAGATTAAACGATAAATAATCAAGGCATTACAGCCGAATACCGCTCAGGCAGATTATCCCGGCTGTTAGTGGTGAGGACATTGGCCGCATGGGTCAGGCAGAACTTGAAATACGTGAACATCAACATCTGCGACAGTAATCTGCTTAATATCTGCCTAGCCTGAAGAGGCAAATGACTAACATTTCCAGTTTAATAAACACTGTTAATCCGGCAAGCTCAGCTTCATAGCACCGCTTGTGCTGAAAAATTAAATTGCGGCTTGTATTATCCCCTTTTTCTCATCAGCCTCTCAACACACTGAATCGCCTGAAAATCTCAATTGGCATCGCATACTTCAGTTTCCAAATAATTGATATAGGTCGATCTCCCTCGTACTGCTCAAGCTCGACTGGCCCAAGTGCGATGTACGCACTTTTTTTATTTTCGCGGACGAACAATTGAAAACGCCATCTATTATCGGCGCTATCTATATATCGTTGTCCTGTCGCATTATTAATCCCTGCACGATTTTGCGTTTGCCAATGAAAGCGCTCAGGACTTATCGCGTAATCGTGATATTGCAATCGTTCTGTAAATCCTTCTCGCTTATCCAACGTAACAAACATTATTTCGATTTTTTGACTTGATAAAACTAAGCAGCCTTCATTGAATAATGGTCGAGCGCTGGGGGTCAGGTGCCCGACAGCAGATTGAATCTCTCGTCGTTGGTATTGTGCATGGAGGCTTAAAGGCCAATCTGATGGCACATCGGGTAGAGAATGAAAGTTAATTGCGCTCTCATCTTGCAACCAATCAACAAGCTCAATTAATTCATCACGCAAAGCAGGGTGTTCACTTATCAAAGCAGAAAATCCAGCAGGGTCAATTAAATCGTCCCGCTTATCTAACACTTGATATGCAAGCATCTGCACCCGACGTGAGTCAATCTCGCCAGTTGTAAGTAACATAGCCCAGGCAGCCAATATATCAGGGTCATTCGCATGCAAAATACTACCCATGCATCGAGACAATGCATCTTCGCGTGGTCCGGGTGGTGGCATCGTCAACCCAACATCCCGTTTATAGCTAGTCCATGAACGGTTATTGGCGTAAAGATCTGCTATATCCAACTGATTTTCAAGTACAAAATCTTTCAATCGCAGAGACTGTCCTGCGCGAAGTGCCGCCCATGATGCCAACTCCTGCCGCAGACGAACTGCATTCAAATTCAACGCCGCACGCAGATTAGAAAGCACTCTTTCGCGCGCGACACGATCAAATTGGATATGACAGCCCGTTGGAAGTAAGCCAAAGCCATTTTCAACGGAGTCCTTCAGTTCTGATCGCGTGAGCCCAGTAATCGTCCGCAATAAGGTATCAAAACGGAAGGCTTCGCTGTATTGGCCTACAAAGTCGAGTACCAGACAACTATCTTTACCATCGGCAAGACGTAATCCTCGACCGATTTGCTGTTGAAAAATTACCGGGCTCTGCGTGGGACGCAGCAGCAAAAGTGTATTAATCTCCGGAATATCAACACCTTCATTGAACAGGTCACAGGTACAGATAAGTTTAATATTTCCTGACTGCAAATTTCTTATCGTCTCTTCACGTTGCTCTGATGTGTTAATGCCGGTGAGACTACGCGCAGGCAAACCGGCGCTTTCAAACCAGCTCGCCATAAATTGTGCATGTCGAACACTGACGCAAAATGCAATACCTTTGAGCTGATTCAAATCTGCCACATACTGTTGCAGCGCATTGATAATCAATCGACTGCGCATTTCATTACTCGATATCAATGCATCTAGTTGTGCCGTTTCTTCTGAACGATTCCAGTTGATTCGTGATAAGTCGGTCTCGTCAGCCGTTGCATAATACTCGAATGGTGCTAATAATTGCTGATCGAGCGCATCCCAAAGCCTAAGTGATACAGCCGGTGATCCGTCAGGACGAGCATCAAAATAGGCATTTAAATTTTGCCCATCAGCGCGCTCTGGTGTTGCAGTTAAGCCTAGTAATATTTTCGGACGTACTGACTTGACAAATTGATCGAAGGTATTTGCAGGAAGGTGATGCGCTTCATCGACAATCACTACGCGCCAATAATCCGCCCCTAATTTTGCCAATAAGCCGCGGCTATGCACTGTATTAATTGTGGCAAATAAATGCACATGTTGCGTTACTGCGTTATTACCATCAAGCAATTCGCCAAATGCCGGATCACGCATAACTTGTCGAAAAGTTGCAATCGCCTGCTTCAAAATCTGGATTCGATGGGAAATAAATAGTAGGCGTGGCGGACTCCCCTCTTCGCGTGCGCGACGTTGATAATCAAACGCCGAAACAACTGTTTTTCCGGTTCCTGTCGCCGCAACAATAAGATTTCGCCACCGACCATGCCTGCGTTCTGATGCAAGGCGTTCAAGCATTTCGAGCTGATACGCTTTAGGGCGAAGTTCAAACCATGCATGGATCGCAATAGGTTCTTCATTTCCATTACTATGGCCTGGCCTATACCGTTGTTCACGAAGGGCTTCAGCAAGTGCCTTCCGTTGTGCCTCATCATGTGGGTCATACAATTGAAATTCGCCGTCGTTCCACAACGTTTCAAAGTTAGCCTCTGCTGCAGAGAATAAATTTGTATCCGCAATTTCTGTGAATTTAACTGTCCATTCAATCCCGCCGATGAGCGCTGATTCGGACAAATTCGCGCTTCCAACAAATGCTGTTCCAAAACCAGTCTTGCGATGAAATATCCAAGCTTTAGCGTGCAGTCTGGTACGGCGTCCATCCAATGAAATTCGAAGTTCAACACCAGGCAATTCAGCTAGTGCATCCACTGCACGAACTTCAGTTGCTCCAATGTAGGTTGTTGTCAAAATACGAAAACGCGTGCGGGGTAAGCCCTGCGCATCAAGCGCCGTTGCCACTTTGAGGACATCAATAAGTTTTCGAACCCCGCTCCAGGTAATGAAGCTGACAAGAATATCAACGCAATCCACCGCACCGAGTTCTGCTCGCAATTCACCTAGTAAAGATGGATCACTTCGAGCGGAAGTAAATAGCCAAGGTCTTCGCAAGCCAGTCAATGGGATACAGGGCGCAGCGTTTGGCGAATGAAGTGCTCTTAACAGTTGAAGTGGTTCAGCAAGTTCACGCAATTCCGAATCATCCCTAGCATTCAACCTTGCTTCTCGTATCAGATGTGCAATCAACTTTATTTCGGCTCGTGCTTGCTCCAAACGACCTTCTTCCGCATTTGCAACAGTATCAAGAAGTTCGGGCAACCTGGATGAAATCTCGTGGATTAGATGTTCTCGCTGCTGCGCTGGAGTCGGTTTATCAACTAGCGCGCAGTGTGCATCGGCCAACTTCTGTAATTGATCTACTTCATCAGTGTAGACAAGACGCTCATAAAGACCGTGCAACAATAGTTTTCTTTCCGATCCTTGACTGCTCATTCATTTCCTTTAAATACCCTACAGGCGTCAAAATACATTGCAGTGCAAAATCCCAGTTCTTCTTTATCAACTGCCGGGCCATTTCCTATTGATATTACAGCACGCACGAATCAGGGGCTGAAGAGTCAGTTTCCAATTCCCCGTATTTTCGAGTCATGCTGCACGGTCATCAGAATTATCGAGCGACTCCATCGCGACTTTCATTTATTCAACAGCTACTTCACGATCATAACGAGATACTGCAGCATTAAGGTTTAATGACAGCATAATCTTTCTGCTCTTTCGTTAAAGTCCATACTGCGGGTTATTTTAAATTCACAACTCAGTTTATCGACTGCGTTACAGTTTGAACGAACAACTTTACATTTTCTGACTAAAGCAGTCAAAGTTGTGATCTTGCTCAGAATGTATTATTCAAAAAATGGAAGCTACCGGGAAAAGCAGCCGTTTATCCCGGACTGATTCGAACTCTAAATGCCTGTAGTAATTAGCAGCGTGTTTATCAATGGCATCAACCGTCAGGCGCGCCAGTTTAACACCCGGTATACGGCGAGGCATTCTTTTTGCTCATACTTATCTTCGTTTTCGCGCTTCACCACATTTACCGATCAGAATCCCGCATGTAATGCCCGGAAATTCGCCTAGGTCACGATCGGGTTGAGTGCGAAATTGCCGCAAAGGCGATCCGGTTCATATCGGCAGGCGGGTAAGACTTGCCGCTCCCTAACAGTTCAAGTTATCGCAGCCTGATAGCGTATCGTGTGACTCCCGGCTGCCATCATTTTTTCTCCCACGGTGCAAAACCGATAGGACGTTTTTTTCTATGTTCCAGCGGGGTCATCAGTTGGTAAATCGCTTCAAAAACGGCTTTAAACTTCCAGACGATGTCGCTCGCATCAGGAACAAATTGACGAGCCATTACCAGACTTCGCGGCCAACCGGCGCGCCCGTGTCGATAAGCGAGTGCAGATTTTTATTGTTAATTCCTCCCAACAGTTCCTCCAACTTGTATTCCTTCTGACGTACCGGTTCAATGATAATGCGCCCCTGTTCTTCACGCACTTCGACATGTTGATCCAGAGCGACATGCGCCGCAGCCATAATGGCCGCCGGAATACGCACCGCTGCACTGTTGCCCCATTTTTTTACGATGACATCCATAATATATTTCTCCCTCAACTGTCGGCAGTTTAGAAGCGTGAGCCTTAAATATCAACATTGTTTATACCGCCGCAGGATTCAGTTTTTCGCCGGTGGCAGACCGGGGCGTTAGGCGACATAGGCTCTGCGGAATATGCAGTCAGCATCACAAAGTCACGCACGAAGTTTTATGGCAAGTGAGTCACATCAGTTTCTGACATCGTTATCTACAGGCTGACAAAATTTCAGCTCATCCGCATCCAATGGCCGGGCCGTTGCCAACTGGTGTTGCAGCACTTGCAAATCGGCTTCAGAAGCATCGTTGCCGTGCCTCGAGCGCAGCCCAACGCGTTCGCGCAAAATATCAGGGGCAACTTGGAGGTCAACTATTTGAAAGCTCACCTCAAGGCGAAGCGCCAAATCCCGAAACAAATCGCGTTGAGCGCGTTCAAGAAAGGCCGCATCCACGATGACTGACCAACCCGAGTTGAGCAATTGTTCCGCCTGTTGTGCCAGATATTGATAAATGCGGCGGCTATTTTCCGCCGTATAAAGTCTCCCATCACTTTTAGCCCGTGCATCCAATCCGGCCAGTCGCTTGCGCTCGACATCAGAACGCAGCCGTATCAGGCCTTGTTTTTCAAGCAATGACTGGCTCGCCGTGGTTTTACCGGAACCGGACAGTCCGTGGGTAATGATGAGACAGTGGGAAGTGGGAAGTGGGAAGTGGTGAGTGGGAAGTGGGAAGTGGTGAGTGGCAAGCTGCTCAGTCAAGTGCAAATAGCTCTCTACTTCTGCATGGTTAGCGCCCAGCAAGGCGATTTTGGCGCGTACCAGCGCGCGATACACCGCGTAATACCGCAGCAGGGCGACACCCTGATAGTCGCCTGTCGCTTCCAGCCAGGCGTTGAGAAAACGCGCAGCCAGTTGCGGTAGTGTGCGGTGCAGCAAATCCATATAGCAGAACGCCACTTCAGAAATAACATCTATCCAGCGCAACGCGGGGTCGAATTCCAGACAGTCGAAAATGATCAGTTGTCCGTCCACCCAGGCGAGATTCGCCAGATGTAAATCGCCATGACACTCATGCACCCGGCGTTGTTTCATCAACGGGGCAAGTCGCGCGTGTTCGCTTTGACACCAGATACGCAGCTCCGATAAGTGCGGCGCCCTATCAGTCAGGCGGCTTTGCAATACTTTAAAATTATCTTCAACCGGACGGGCGATTGTCTCAGGCAGATTCCAGATGCTATCGACCGGGGCAATAGCGCATTCAACAAGATGGAAATGCGCCAGACGTGCGGCCAGCGCATCAATTTGCAGATTGCCCAGTTCTCCCCGTTCTGCCAGTTTATCCAGCGTATGGTCCTGCGGAAACTGGCGCATTTTCACGGCGTATTCCAACACATCTCCGCTGCTGCCGATGCGCGGGTGATCAGCACTGCCAGTAATCAACACCACCGCCAGATAATAATCCGGCGCCAGCCTTTTATTTAAGCGCAGCTCTTCAAGACAGTCCTGTTTGCGCTTTTCCAGCGTGGAGAAATCCAGAAACCCCAGATCGACCGGCTTTTTAATCTTGTAGGCATAAAGTCCTGTGAGCAATACCCAGGAAATATGCGTCTCGACCAGTTCAATCTTCCCGACCGGATGATCATAACAAGCCGGATCGGTCAGCAACGCCTGTATCAGTGGCGGTAGTTTTATGAGCGGCGGGGGCATTTACTCTGCCTTTTTCATCTCCAGCGCCAGCTGATACAGCTCGCTGCGATTGGCACCGGTAATTTTAGCCGCCAGTTGCACGGCTTGTTTTAGCGGCAATTCCGCCAGCAACAGGGTCAGCGTATTTAGGGTATCCGTTGACAGTCCTACGCTAGCTATCGCGGCTGAAATCAGCACCACGAATTCGCCGCGCTGCTGGTTGGCATCCGATTCGAGCCAAGTTTGCGCTTCTGATAACTTGCAGGCATGGATGGTTTCGAACAGTTTGGTCACTTCACGCGCCAGCACAATTTGCCGGTCGCCACCGTAGACTGCATGCAAATCAGCAATACACTCAACGATACGGTGCGGCGCTTCATAAAATACCAGCGTGTACGGATGACTTTGCAACTCCTGCAAGGCAGTGCGTCTTGCAGCTGATTTATTGGGCAAAAATCCATAGAACAGAAAATGGGGTGCAGGCAATCCGGAGGCGGACAAGGCGGCTACTACCGCGCTGGCACCGGGAATCGGAATCACTCGCAGGCCTGCCGCTAACACGGCTTGAACCAGCAAGGCGCCCGGATCGCTGACGGCCGGCGTACCTGCATCGCTGACAAAAGCCACACTTTGACCGCCTTGCAGCCAGGCGACAACTTTATCTGCCGCGCCGCGTTCGTTATGCTGATGTATCGCCACCAGTTGCCTGGCATGAATGCCGTGATGCTTTAACAAATGCGAGGTATTGCGCGTGTCCTCTGCTGCGACGACATCGGCCCCGCTCAATACGTCGAGCGCACGCAAAGTAATGTCACGTAAGTTTCCAATCGGCGTGGCAACTACATATAATGCGGGTTCCAACTTTTGCGGATGTAAATTATGCAACGCGTATCCCTCATGTTTTTGACGTTGCTCGCACTATACGCCTGTAACTCAGTGACCGCGCAACCGCTTGCAACCGGCACGGTAATAGCTCCGGAAGTTATTCAGGAATCTGCGACGATCAATGTACAACCTGAAATCACGGTAATGCCCCTGCTCAGTCGGGACAATGCAATAAGTCACATTGCGCTGCTATTGCCCATGCAATCGACGAGCTTTGGCACTGCGGCCGCCGCCGTGCAAATGGGATTTAAGGCAGCAGCGAGCCTTGATCCTCATGCGCTGCCTGTGCAAACCTATGGCAAGTTTGATGAATCAAGCGATGTGGTGGCAGCTTATCAGGAGGCGGTGGCAAACGGCGCACAAGCCGTGGTAGGCCCGCTGACGCGCAACGGGGTTACCACGCTGGCACAAATGCAGGACTTTCCCGTTCCTACGCTCAGTCTGAACATTCCGGTATTGCCCGCCCACGGCAATCTTTATTATTTCGGCATGGCGATTGAAGCGGAAGCCAGGCAAGTTGCCGTACTGGCCAGGAGTCAGGAGCGGCAACAGGCGATTGTCATCAGCTCAAACGATGTGCTGTCGCAGCGCTTGCAATATGCCTTTGAAGATCAATGGAAGGCGCTGGGCGGCAGCTTGCTGCGTGAAATTATATTTAGCGGTGATACCTCGGTATTTGCAGAACTTGCTGCCGCGCCGGACAACATGGTTTTTTTCGCAACCAATGCCGAGAAGTCGCGCACCATCCGGCCCTTCCTGCCGGCTAATCTGACCGCTTACGGCACGTCGCAATTATTCGTCAGCAATACCAATACGCTGCTTAATTTCGATCTTGAAGGCGTACAGTTTGTTGACATGCCCTGGCTGCTACAGCCGGATCAAGCTGTCGTCACGGCATATCCGCACGCGTCTCCGCCACTGTCGATTGACCTTGAACGAATGTATGCGCTGGGCGTCGATGCCTATCGTCTGGTCAAAATATTGATTGACCAGCAGCTGCAAACCGCCCTGCCGCTGGATGGCGTGACCGGACGCATCAGTTTAAGCGAACATACTTTTAATCGTGAAGCGGTTCCTGCCTTTTTTGTACAGGGACATGTACAAGCCGCTGATGCGGTCAAAACGCAAGCAGAGCCGATGTTTCCGGTACAACATGACAGTACATCACCGGGCGCCGCTGACGCCGCGATCAGCGCCCCGCTTCAGGTTAAGCCGTGAAGGGTGAAACCGCAGAACACTGGGCTGCGCATTTTTTACAGCAACAGGGTTTGAAACTGATCACACAAAATTTCCGCTGTCGGCTGGGGGAAATTGATCTGATTCTGCGGGATGGTGAAACGCTGGTCTTTGTTGAAGTGCGCCAGCGCAGCAGTGCTGATTACGGCGGCGCTGCGGCCAGTATCGACAGGCACAAGCAGCACAGGCTGATTCTTGCGGCAAACTATTACCTGATGAAGTTATCTCATATGCCGCCGTGCCGCTTCGATGTCATGCTCATGGATGATGATAAAGGGCTTCATGTTGAGTGGCTGAAAAATGCGTTTGATGCCTGATTCAGGTTAATATGTTACTGAGTCACATCAGTGATTAAGTCATAAAAGCAACTTCGCCGGAGGCAGACCGGCAGCGGAACTCGCACGATCCGCTGCTGCTCAAGACCGTGTTGGCTCAGCTAACTGACGCGTTTTTGTTTCGCCGAAACGGTTGCCTTACATTGCAAGGCAACCTGTTTTCGCCCAACAGCACCGCTGTTTGCTGCCTCTCTTCGGCGGCGCACAGCGGGTCATATATAAAAAGCATCACCGTAAAAAAACTACAGGCTGTTTGATTGCGAATGCGTAACATCAGTTAATATTCGTACTTCAGATAATCTTCCGAAACTGTAAGCCATGGATATCAATAAACGCATCATCAAGCACTTCACTGACAGCGCGGAATTAAAACTCAGGATCAAGGATACGCTGGCCACACCGATTGCAAATGCTGCGCAGTTATTTTTCGACTGCGTCACCAACGATGGCAAAATATTATGCTGCGGCAACGGCGGATCGGCTGCCGATGCACAGCACTTTGCGGCGGAACTGCTCAATCGCTTTGAGATCGAACGCCCGGGACTGGCCGCTGTTGCCTTGACGACCGACAGTTCCGTGCTTACGTCGATAGCCAACGATTATGATTTCAGCCTGATTTTTTCCAAACAGGTTCGCGCGCTGGGTCTGCCCCGTGACACGTTGCTGGCAATCTCAACCAGCGGCCATTCGCCTAACGTGGTGGCGGCGATTCATGCCGCACATGACCGCAATATGTGCGTGGTCGCCTTGACCGGCCGGGATGGCGGAGAAATGGCCAGCATACTGAGAGCGGGCGATGTTTCGATTTGCGTGGACGGACGCAGTACCGCGCGCATTCAGGAAGTACATCTGCTTGCCTTGCATTGCATCTGTGATGCGATTGACTATCAACTGATGGGAGAATGAGCATGCGCAATATTGTATTGATTTTTCTGTTCGCAGCCTCATTACAAGGCTGTTTTCCGGTTATCCTGGTTGGCGCAGGTGCCGGCGTGTTGATGGTTCAGGACAGGCGTACCAACGGCGCTTATATTGAAGACGAGGCGATTGAAAACAAGGCCCTGAATCGTATTGATATCCAGTTCAAAGACAGCGTGCATGTCAATGTGACCAGCTATAACCGTGCGGTGCTGATCACAGGCCAGGTGTCCAGCTTTGAGGTCAAAGAGCAGATTAAACGCATTGTTGCCAATGTCATGAACGTCAATAAAATCTACAATGAGCTGGCGGTGGCAGAAAAGACTTCGCTGAGTTCACGCAGCAACGACGCGCTGATCTCCTCAAATGTTAAAATGCGCTTCGTCGGCGATAATCGCTTCGGCGCCAACAGCATCAAGGTTGTGACGGAAAATGGCATTGTGTATTTGATGGGTATCGTCAGCCATGCCGAAGGACATGCCGCGAGTTCCGTGGCCAGCGGCAGCCAGGGTGTGTCACGGGTGATTGAATTTTTCGAATATGTTGACTGATTCCCCCCCCGTCTTCGAAGCCAAGCTGTGCGATGCAGAGCAGTTTAGCCGCAGGATTGCCGCACTGCCCCGCCCGCTGGTGTTTACCAATGGCTGCTTTGATGTATTGCACCGTGGTCATGTGACTTATCTTGCACAGGCGCGTGCGCTGGGTGCCTCCTTGATCGTCGGCGTGAACAGCGATGCATCGGTGAAGCGTCAGGGCAAGGGCGATGACAGGCCGATCAATACGTGCCAGGATCGCATGGCGGTGCTGGCGGCGCTCGAATCTGTCAGCCTTGTTATTCAGTTTGATGAGGACACCCCGCTCAAGCTGGTTCTTTCCTGCCATCCCGATGTGCTGGTCAAAGGTGGCGACTGGAAACCTGAAAACATTGTCGGCAGCAGCGAGGTTTTGGCGTGGGGCGGCAGCATTCACAGTATTCCGTTCCGCTTTGAACGTTCCACCACAGCACTTTTGAAGAAAATAAGATCCTTATGACACCGACCGACATCATCCTGCATCAGCAATCCAGACTACTGGAAATCGCCTTTGACGACGGTGCGCGCTTTAAATTGCCCTTTGAATACCTGCGGGTATGCTCACCTTCTGCCGAAGTTCGCGGACACGGCGTGGGACAGGAAAAGCTGCAATACGGCAAAAGCGCGGTGCTGATCACCGGCGTTGAACC
>Ga0316223_1003778_pt1 | contig 11084 bp, 8 predicted proteins | sample TBH18009metaG_FD_206007 | JGI IMG/M metagenome (GOLD analysis project Ga0316223, IMG submission 206007) | Freshwater microbial communities from Trout Bog Lake, Wisconsin, USA - TBH18009 | ecosystem: Environmental > Aquatic > Freshwater > Lake > Hypolimnion/Profundal zone | place: USA: Wisconsin... | reverse complement strand
GCCAGACGTAGCCAGGCGCACTGCCAAAGCGGTAGAGGACTACCCGCACTCCAAGACGCTGACGCGACTGCCGAGCCCCTCCCGACTTTTCGCGCTTTGCCATCGTCTGGCGCTCCGAACTGGTCACTGTTACAGCCTACTAGGCTGCCTTTGCCCCCTTGACGATATCCTCAAGCACCCGGCGAAGCTGGGCCAGTTTGACGGGTTTCGCAAGAAAAGCGGTGGCGCCTGAAGCAACGACGTAGGGGTGCTCGGCATCGAGTTTCCCGGAGAAGAGAACGATCTTGGTTTGTGGATAGCGCGAGAGGATGTGATGGCAGATCGTCAGGCCGTTGAGCCGGGGCATCATGATGTCCATGAGGATGATATCCGGCTGGAACCGGTCCACATTGCGAATGACGTCCACCCCGCCGGTGGTCACCGTGGCAACCACCTCTTCATTGCAGTAGCGCACGTAGGAGGCCATTGCGGAGGCCAGTTCCCGGTCATCGTCGGCTATTAGAACTCGCACGCCTCTGGAGAGAGAAAGTTCCGTGCCACGCAGACGAAAACATGCTACACGGCGGCAAGGACTGCCTCAAAAGGACAAAACGAGTCGCAACTAAATTCGGGCAGTCGGTCCCCCGAGGAAGAACGGCGTCATGTGCGAATGTCCGCTTCGAGGAGGATAAACGTGAGCACCGTGGCGCCAGGTGTGCTGTGAGATCATTCGCAAGCTGCCAATGAACTTGCCGGTTGCATGCGGGCGTTGGGAGGCAAGAAACGCGCGCTCGTTCCCAGGCTCCTGCCTGGGAATGCAGTGTCTTCGAGGCTCCAGCCTCGCCAACGCAGTTATCGGGCACCCCGCCAAAGGAGGCTGGAGCCTCGGGGGACAGAGTGCGTTACAAGGCAGGAGCCTTGTAACGAGCGCGCGTGGTGTAATCGCGGTTCATGCCCAACAATCAACGCAGCCCTTTGGCCGCCTGCCAGTCTCAGGATGACAGCCAATAGAGCGCTCCGATTCTTCGGAAACGAACCGCGTGGACGCAGAATCCTGTGAAATACTGATAATCCTGTTCAAAATTCTTGGTGCTTGGCGCGAAATCCAATCGACGTTTCCAGGCTGAAGGGACGAAACGTCCGACGTTCTTCGGGTTACTGCCCAGCCTGCCCCGCCGACTCCGCGCGCTTCAAGACGCGAAGCAAATCCGCCACCTGAAACGGCTTTTCCAGCAACACCCCATTGACCTGCTTGATGAATTCCGCCACGCGGGCGCTGGCAAAGTTTCCGGTGATGAAAATAAAACGCGAGCAAAGATGCGGTTTGCTGCGCTGGACCGCCAGGTAGAACATGTCGCCGGGAAGTTTCGGCATTAACATGTCACAAATGATGACATCGAAGTCCGAGTTGAGAATCTCCCGGACACCATCCGCCCCGTTGGGCACGGTCGTCACCGCGTACCCGCGCGAATTGAGAAACTCGCTCAGGAACGTCGAGAAATGCCGATCGTCTTCGAGTAACAGGACCTTTTTCGAAATGATCTGCGGGACATAATCATCGGGTGCGTTGGGAAGCATCTGGCGGAACTTCATCACTTCCGCTGCATTTTGCAAGCGAAAATAGTAATAAGCTTATCGATCTTACCGAAAGAAGTCTTTGGCCTTCTCAAAGAAGCTGCGGTGCAACGGAGCGTTCTCGTCGCCGCACAGCGCCGCGAACTCTTCGAGTTTCTTTCGCTGTTCGGCGTTGAGCCGGCTCGGCACTTCGACCAGAACGCGCAGCATCAGGTCTCCGCGCTGGCTGCCCGAGGCTAACGACGGAATGCCCTTTCCGCGCAGCTTAAAGACCGTGCCGCTCTGGGTGCCGGGCGGAATGCGCAGCGTCGCCTTGCCTTCGAGAGTCGGCGCGTTGACTTCCCCGCCGAGCGCCGCGGTGCTGAATGAAATCGGCACTTCGGCGTACAGATTGTCGTCTTCACGCTGGAAAACCTCGTGCTCCTTGACGTGAATCACCACGTACAGATCCCCGGTGGGACCGCCGCGAATGCCCGCTTCCCCGTTTCGGGACGAACGCAGCCGCGCGCCGTCTTCGATTCCCGCGGGAATCTTCAGTTTGATGCGAGAGTGGCCTTCGACCCGTCCCTCGCCCCCGCAGGTTTTGCACGGATTGGAAATGCTCTGGCCGGTGCCGCGGCAGCGTGGACAGGTTTGGGAGACCTGGAAAAAACCGCGGGCGCTGATGACCTGCCCGCGTCCGTGGCAGGTGGGGCAGGTGGTGATCTTCGATCCCGGTTCGGCGCCGCTGCCGTCGCACTGCCGGCAGAGGTCGAGCTTCGATAGCTCGATCTCCTTTTCGCAGCCGAAAGCGGCTTCTTCGAGCTTGATTTGCAAGTCGTAGCGCAGATCGGACCCGCGCTGGCGCACTTCGGAGCCGCCGCTCATGCCGCCGCCGCCGAAGAACTGCTCGAAGACACTGCCGCCGCCAGCTCCGAAGACTTCGCGGAAAATATCGAAGGGATCGTGAAACCCTCCACCACCGCGCGCGCCGGCGGTTCCCTGGGCAAAGGCTGCGTGGCCCATCCGGTCGTAGGCGGCGCGTTTGTTGTCGTCCATGAGGACGTCGTAGGCCTCGCCGAGCTCCTTGAAGCTTTCCTCCGCGGTGTGATCGCCCGGATTCTTGTCCGGGTGAAACTTCACGGCGAGCTTCCGGTAAGCCTTCTTGAGGTCCTCCTGCGAAGCGCTCTTTGGGACGCCAAGCACTTCGTAATAATCGCGCTTTGCTGCCATTCGGTTACTGCTTGGCGGGCTGCGACTTCCCCTTGGAAACAAAGACGTTGGCGGGCCGGATCAGGCGGTCCTTGAGTTTGTAGCCCTTGCGAAGCTGGCGCACGACCTGCCCTTCGGGCAAAGCGTCGCTTTCCTCGGCGCCGAGGGCTTCGTGGAGGTTGGGGTCGAACGGCTTGCCTTCGGCGTCGATGACTTCCACGCCGCTGGAACTCAGGAAATCCTGAAGCTGCTTGGCCACCATTTCAAAGCCGATCAGCACCGCCTGGCTGCCTTCGGCCCGCGCGGCCTGAAGCCCGAACTCGAAATTGTCCACGACGGGGATCAACCGCTCCAGAAAAGCCGCGTTGGCATAGCGGACCGCGTCCTCCCGTTCCCGCAACGCGCGTTTGCGGTAGTTCTCGAAATCGGCCTGGGTGCGCATCGCCAGATCGCGGAAGCGCTCCAGATCCCCTTGCAACTGGGCGAACGGATTTTCCTCCGGGGTCTCCTGGGCTGGGAGCGCTTCATCCGCGGCGGCGGAAGAGGTCTCGGTTTGAGGTGCGTTTTCGGGCGTCTGTGGTTCTTGATGGTTACTCATATTGCGCGATATCGGTTGGTACGAAGGTTTCAGATAAACGCCCGCGGCTCATTCGTCAACCGGGCAGCGATTGCCAATGCCCTGTCGGGCGCTCCCCGTGCGGGTGGCTAGGGCCGGCCCAGATCCTGTTTGAGGTAATCGAGAACGTCCTTGAACTTGGTCAGGTTCTCCGGATCGGCCTCAACCAGAGCCTGGTGCGCTTCGAGCATCGTCTGGGCTTGCGTAACGCGGTCCGCCCCCGCCGAGGGATCTTCGAGAGAGCGAGCCCGTCCCGGGTCCTCTGCGCCCTTGAGGGCGAACCCGTCCATGACCAGAAGTTGATCCAGGCCGAGGTTGCGAAGAAGATCGCTGTTGCGGTCGTTGAGGTTGGTCACGTGAAGACTGCCCTGGCCGATTTCGCGCAATCGCAGGGCAACTCCGGCGAGGGTGCCCATGAACGTTGAATCCATCACCGGGCAGTTGCGCAAATCGACGACAAATTCCCGGTGACCGCGGTTAATCATCTCCCGCGTAAATTCCTTCAGCCCGGAACTGTTGAGGAAGGAACCTTTTCCTTCCACACGAATCCAGACGATCTTGCTGCTGCAACCGACGAGTATGCTGCTTTGAGTGCTCACCTGCTCGAACTATAAGGGTTTCCCCAGAAATGTGTCAAACGCCTGACTGTTTTACCAAGTTAAATCGTGCGCATCACCGAAAATCATTCAATACCAAAGATACGATTGCCGAAGCGCGACAATTTTACCGTCTTCGATCAGCAAGGCGCGCCAGGCAAGGACCCGTCCTTCCTGGTTGTAATCGTTCCCGGTCACCTGAAATTTGGTTTCGATTGTTCCCGTAGCGTGGAGAACCTGGACTTCTTGGGCCATTACGTAAGCGCCCAGATTCTGCTGGCGGTATTCGAGGCGCACCGTCAAGTCCGCCTCCCGCCGGGCTCGCCACCAAAAATAGAAGTACTGTCCGTAGCGCGACGAATATTCGGCGCCGGTGAGCGCCCCGTAATTGACGCGGTCCCGCTCGAAATCGATCATCGGCTCGCGGCCCTCTCTGCGAAAGGCGGGGTCGTTGAGAAAGATGGTGTGCTTTTGAAAGGAAAACGCACCGTCGAGGGCCAGAGGCAGGACGTTGGCGTGCTGGAGAAGCCGGGGCGCAGTCGCCGGGGCGGCGCTATGGAGCGGCATCGCCATCAGCAAGAGGAGCATCTGCGTCGAAAACCAGCGATACATTATTGGGCAACTAAAGCCACTTCGCCGGAGGGTGTCAACGCTTTCCACCGCACACCGAGCCACTCGGAAAATGGGAACCACGGAATTGAAACCACGGATTTCACGGATTGGCACGGATAAGACAGAAGAGGGGAGGGGCGCCGGGCCGCAAGCGTCATTCAAAGCAGCTGGATCTGCGTCCCTTGAGCGCGTTGGCCTTCACGTAGCCCACCCCGCCTCCGGCGCGTGCAGGAGGCTGACTCCCCCGGCGAGTTTCTCCACGCGGATCTGCACCGGGATGCGTTCCTTGAGCAGTTCGACGTGGGAGATGACCCCGATGGTTTTGTTGTTGAGCCGAAGGGTATCGAGCGCGGCGACGGCGGTGTCGAGGGTGTCGGCGTCCAGCGAGCCGAAGCCTTCGTCGATAAAGAGCGAGTCGATGCGCACGTTGCGTCCGGCAAGGTCGGAGAGGCCGAGGGCGAGCGCGAGGCTCGCGAGAAAACTCTCCCCGCCGGAGAGGCTCATCATCGGGCGGGTTGTGCCGGCCTGGTGCAGATCCACGATTTCCAGCATCAACTCGGCGCCGGGTGCGCGCTGGAGCCGGTAGCGGTCGTTCAGGCGGCTGAGATGGCGGTTGGCATGGCGCAGGACGATGTCGAGGGAAAGCCCCTGCGCGAACTGCCGGAACTTGGCGCCGTCTGCGGAGCCGATGAGATGGCGGAGCCGCTCCCAGATCGCGAGCCGGCGGCGCTCGCCGGCCAGCGCCGCGAACCGTGTTTCGCGAATCCGGCGATTTTCGTCATCGCGGGCCAGATCGTTTCGAAGCGTGGTTCGCTGTTCGGTGGCCTCGACCGCGAGACCGTTGAGAGCCTTCAGTTCCGCTTCGAGCTCCGGAAGCTGCGCTGTTTCGGGAGCGGCGGTCCCGCGCAACCGCCGGCACTGCTCATCGATTTGGCCGAGGCGCGCGGCAATATCCGACGCGCGCTGTTCCAATCCCGTCTGGAAGTGCGCGATCCGTTGCGCGTCGGTCTCGTCGAGGCGGGCGGCGCGCAAGGCTCCGACATCGGCAAACGGAAGCACGGGAGCGGCGGCAAGGCGCTTGTGCAGCGCTTCGGAACTGCGCCGGAGCGCGTCTTCCGTGTTGCGCAGTATAAGGCGCCGTTCTTCGGCGGCTGCGCCCGCGGCGGCGAGCTCGGCATTCAACACGGCAAGCGCAACAGACGCGTCGTCGAGGGTACGCCACTGCCGCTGCAAGCGGGTGCATTCCCTTGGATCGGCAACCACGGCGCCAAGATCGGTTGCCGGCGCAAACTCGGCGAAGCGGGCCGCGTGTTTGCGCAGTTCAGCCGCCTGGCCTTCGCATTCGGCGGTGCGCGCGACAGCCTGCCGAGCTTCTGTCTCCAGACGCTGCCGTTCCGCGGATTGCCGCTGCCACATCTTCCGGCGCTCTTCCAAAGACTTCCCGGTGGATTGTTCGCTATACGCCGCCGGAACCGTGACGCCAAAGGCGCGCAAGCCTTCGGCAAGCTCGGCCGTAATCGCCTTGATTTGGCGGCCGGCCTCGACCAGCAACGCGTCAGCGCCCACGATTCGCTCGTCCAGCCGGGAAATTACTGAGTGCTCCGCGGCAATCTTCTCGCGAACAGCCGCCGTCTCGCCCTGCGCGCGCGCATGTTCCAACTCAGCCCGGGCAGCCTCTTTTTCGGCGGTGCGGATCGAACCCATGAGCGCGGTTCGGGTGTCGCGGGTGTTCGTGTTATCCGCAAGGGCGGTTGCAAGCCTGTCCGAATCGGTAATAGCCAGTGTATTCGAAAGCGCGGTCTGGCGCATTCCACAGGCGTCGAGTTCAGCCTGCGCCTCGCCGGTGCGTTTCTTCAGCTCGCTCAGCGCCTGTTCGGCGCGTGCGCGCGCTTCAGCGGCGTTCTGCGCCGCAGCGGCTGCGGCTGCCGCGGCGCTCTTAGCGGCGGCGAGCGTCTTTTCGGCATCGCGGAGACCCGCGGACGGCTGGGCATTCTCGCTCGCGAACGGGTGTTCGAGCGCGCCGCAAAGCGGGCACGGTTGGCCCGGTTTGAGCAGCGGACGCTGATCTTCGAGCTTGGCGATGCGCTTCAGCAGCGCGACGTTCTCCCGCACGAGTTCGAGCCGCTCCTCGCAGCGTCGCGCTTCGGCTCGGCAGCGCTCTTCCTGCGCGCGCTCTTCATCGCCGCGTTGCACGCAAGCGGCGGCTTCGTCCGCAAGCACCCCGTTCCGGCATTCCGCGGCGGCGCGTTTGTCGAAGGCATCCTGGAGATCGAGCAGCGCCTTTCGTCTCTGATCCAGGGAATCCAGTTCGACTTGGATGAAATCCAGGCTGCGCCCGGCGAGAAGAGCATCCCACACAGATCTCGCACTTTTTGCGGCTGCCGCGGCTGCGGATTCCCTGCCCGCCAGGTCTTGAAGGACGCCTTGCAGACTCGCGCAACGCTCTGCCGCAGCCTGCCGTTCGCCGGTGAGGCCCTGGCGTTCCCTGGTTGCCGTCGTGTCTTTTTCGCGTGCGGAAGCGAGCCCGGACAGGCGCTCGACAATCGCGGCCAGTTCGACTTCGAGCGCCTTGTCCACCGCATGCGTTGCCAGCCACTCATCGGCTGCGGCGCGCTGGCTCTCAAGCTTCGTCGCGGACCTGCGCGCTTCCGACACGGCGGTATCGACGTCGGAAACCAGTTCGCCGGCGAGCAGCGATGCCGCGTGCAGTCCCGACGCGAGCGCCCCGCGGGCATTCGCCGCTGTCGCTCTGGCAATCTCGTCTCCGCTCCTTTCGAAAGTAACCCGTTCCGCCAGGCTGTCGAGCGCCTGGAGGTCCCCCAAGAAAGGCTGTGCGAGGCGATGCCGGGCCAGTCGCTCCATCTCGGGAACGAGCGCGTTTCTTTCCGCAGCAAGCGCGGTTTGTTTTTGCGCAAGTTCCCCGCCGGAAACGAGAAGCTCCGAAAGCTGCCGCCCGAGTTGGATGCGCCGGGTCAGCGCGTCGCGCTTCACGGTGAGTGTTTCGATCTCGACGGTAAACCGCCCGATTGCGGAACACCTCTCCAGACGCTCGTCATATCCGAGCGGGACGATGCGCTCAATGCCCGCCTCCGCTGCCACGAGCGCATTCTCGCGCGTCGTGTATTCCTGAAACGCCAGGACCCCCAAATCGGAGTAAATACGCGTGCCGGTGAGGCTCTCCAGCAACGCCGCGCGGTCGTCCTTGCCGGCCTTGAGGAATTGGGCGAATTCGCCCTGCGCCAGCAGCACCGAGCGCAGAAAGCGGTCGTAATCCAGGCCGGTGAGCTCTTCGACGAGCCGGTCCGCCTCGTTGATTTTCTGTGCCAGGACAACCCCGTTCGCGTCCAGCACCGTGCGTTGCGACGGCTGGAGAGCGCCGCCGGGTTTCTTCCGCGCCCGGCGCAACTCCCACCGCGCCGAAAAGCGGCCCCGCGGCACCTCGAAGAGAACTTCAGCCCGGCATTCGCCCGTGTGGCGGCTCATGATGTCGGGCGGATTCGGCAAACTTCCGTACCGCGCGGCGCGCCCGTACAGCGCAAGGGTAACAGCATCCAGCACGGTGGATTTGCCGCTGCCAGTGGGGCCGGTGATGGCGAAGATACCGGCTTCCGCCAGCGCACCGTGCTCCAGGTCTACGTCGCCCTCGGGCAACGAGTTCAGGTTGCGAAACTGAATGCGGAGGACCTTCATGGTTGCAAATCGCCAACTGCGGGCAGCGGAATGGCGGGATCGTCTCCAGTGCGCCGGCGGTCTTCCAGTGTGGCGAAGAGTTCGGCAAACGCCGCGGCAAGCCCTTCGCGCTCGGCTTCCTCAAGAGGTTCCTGTTCGAGACGACGCCGAAAAACGCCGGCGGGATCGGACAGTAGCGCATCGGCTTCGCTGTCGCAGGCGTCGGCGGACAGCGTCAATGCGGCACCATCGCCCGAGCGCCGGGCCAACACACGCACCACGCGCAACGGTTTTCCAGCCACGGCATCCTGCACCGCCTTGAAGAGGTCTTCGCCAGTGGGAGCGTCTTCGACCGTCACTTCCACCCACGGTTCCAACTCGCTTTGCGGCGGCGCAAATGCCGCCAGCCGCAAGTGCAGTTCGGCGTGCGCAATGCGCAGTTGAACCAGCCTGCGCGCTTGCGGGACCAGCGCCGATTCATTGCCGGCCAGCCGCCCGCCGACAAAATCGAGCACGCGGATTTCCTTGTTGTCCTCCGCTTCGCTGAAGCTAAGCGCAATCGGCGAACCGGAATACCGGATATGACTCGCTCCGCCCACCGCCTGCGGCCGGTGGAGATGGCCCAACGCCACATAGGCAAACGTATCTGGAAACGCATCGGCGCCAACCGCGCCCAGCCCGCCTACGTGGATTTCCCGTTCGCTGTCGGAGAGCGCCGACCCGAGCGCCGTCAAATGCCCCGTTGCGAGGACGGGCACGCCGCGCTCGACCCACGGCTGCGCCGCGGCGGCGATCCCCGCGTACCGAGACGCCAGCCCCTCACGCAAGTCGCGCTGAATTTCCTCCGCGCTCTGGCCAAAGCGCCCGGTGCGCAAATCGCGTTCCCGCAAGAACGGCACGGCGGCCACGACCAGCGCGACGGAGTCGGGAGCGGTTCCCGGGAGCGCGATTAGCGTGGCGGTGGGATCGAACTCGGGCGTCTCTCCGCCGCGTATCGGAAGCACGGTCGCGACGCGCACCCCGATTGCGTTAAGGATCTCGCGCGGAGATTCCAGATGCGCCGGCGAATCATGGTTGCCCGCAATGACGACCACCGCGCAACGCCGCCCGCCGTGCGCGTTGAGCGCCGCGAGAAAGTCGAAGTAGAGGCGCACGGCGGACTGCGGCGGCGTGGCGGAGTCGAAGACATCCCCGGCGATGACCAGCGCGTCGGCATCGAGCGCGGCAATTGTGTTCCGCAAAAAGTCGAGAAAACTCCGGTGTTCGCCGGTGCGGTCGAGATCGCCCATCGACTTGCCGAGATGCCAGTCCGCGGTGTGAATCACGCGAAAAGCGCCGGGCGGCTTGGGCAGGGGCGGTGGGGCAGGGGTGTTCATCGCGGCGAAGAGCGCCCTTCAAGAAACCTGTTCAAGGCATAGGCGGCAAGCGCGAAATCGCGCAGTTTCGCGATGATCGCCGCTCGTTCCAAGGCTCCTGCCTGGGAATGCGGTATTTTCGAGGGTCCAGCCTCGCCAATGCGGTAACCGGGCAAGACGCCGAATCGCCTCAATGAGCCCACCCCAGGCCTGTGTTCCCACACCCCACCAAAGGAGGCTGGAGCCTCGAAGACAGGGTGCGTTACAAGGCAGGAGCCTTGTAACGAGCGCGAAAACTCCGGTGTTCGCCGGTGCGGTCGAGATCGCCCATCGACTTGCCGAGATGCCAGTCCGCGGTGTGAATCACGCGAAAAGCGCCGGGCGGCTTGGGCAGGGGCGGTGGGGCGGGGGTGTTCATCGCGGCGAAGAGCGCCCTTCAAGAAACCTGTTCAAGGCATAGGCGGCAAGCGCGAAATCGCGCAGTTTCGCGATGATCGCCGCTCGTTCCAAGGCTCCTGCCTGGGAATGCGGTATCTTCGAGGCTCCAGCCTCGCCAATGCGGTAACCGGGCAAGACGCCGAATCGCCTCGCCATCCACCCCAGGCCTGTGTTTCCACACCCCACCAAAGGAGGCTGGAGCCTCCAAGACAGGGTGCGTTACTCAGGAGGAACCTTGTAAATCCGCCGTCTCAGCAAATCTGCGAAAATCTGCGTAATCTGCGGACCTTCTTCCTCTTCCGCGGACTCCCGAGGCTACTCCTCCCGCTTCACGTAAAGTCGCATCCGTTCGCGGCCTTCGCGGCCGGGATACGCCTTCTGCGGAACCCAGTCGCGCATCAGTTCGAAGGCGCTGTCGAACAGGGCGTCCAGTTCGCGAGGGGCGACTCCGAAGGGCGGTCCCGATTCGCCCGGCTCCAGCTTCGGGTTCAGGTAAAACACCGCGAGGTAGCGCCCGCCCGGTTTGAGCGCGGCGCAAACGCTGGCGGCGTATCGCGGACGCACCGCGGGATCGATTGCGCAGAAGAGCGTGTGTTCCCAAACCCAATCGAATGCGCCGTGATACTGCTGGGGCAGCGCGAGGAAATCGCTCTGCTCGTACCGCCCGCCCGCGGCGTCGCAGGCGGAAATTCCCCGCGCGCCTTGGATAGCCGAAGGCGCCAGGTCCAGTCCAAGCACGTCGGCCCGTCCCGCCCCGGCCCGGCCGATCGCCCGCACGTCGTGGCCGAAACCGCATCCCGGCACCAAAACCCGTCCTTGCACGGGATGGGTACGCAGAAAATCGATCAAGGGCGGGCTGGCTTCCCCCTTGTCCCACGGAATATCGTTGCTCTGGTAACGGGACTCCCAATCGGTTGACATCGCCGAAACATCACCCGGGAGCGGCAAGAAATCCAGAACGAAGGAAGCCGCCCCTTGGTGGGGGGCGCAGGACAAATTTCTTCTATTATTTGGCCCGCCGATTCTTGCGAGAACGTCGGAGACCGGGCTCCG
>Ga0316223_1003772_pt1 | contig 11091 bp, 6 predicted proteins | sample TBH18009metaG_FD_206007 | JGI IMG/M metagenome (GOLD analysis project Ga0316223, IMG submission 206007) | Freshwater microbial communities from Trout Bog Lake, Wisconsin, USA - TBH18009 | ecosystem: Environmental > Aquatic > Freshwater > Lake > Hypolimnion/Profundal zone | place: USA: Wisconsin... | reverse complement strand
AGGTGTTGGAGGCGAACCCGAAGTAGGCCCCGCGCGCGAAGAGCTGGCCGCTGGTGGAGCCGTCGTTGGTGATGGTCGAGCCGGCGGCGGCGCTCTGGGCGATGCTGATGGCGGAGTTGTTCACGTTGCCGTTGGGGAGGTTGATGCCCGCCTCGAGGGTGAAGATGGCCTTGAGGTCGCCGGAGAGGATCGCCTCGCCCTTGAAGCCCAGGCGGGACGAGGACAGGCCGCCGTTGTACACCCCGAGCGCGGACGCCTTGCCGGTGTTGGTGGGCGTGACGACGGTGCCGGCCTGGTAATAGGCGCTGAAGTCCTGGGTGTGTTCGACCCGGGCGACGCCGGCATCGAGGATTCCGTAGACGGTGACGCTGGCCTTGTCGTTGCCGATCGTCTGGGCCTGGGTTGCAGGGGCGATGCCTGCGGCGAGGGCGAGCGTGAGCAGAGCGGTGACCTTCATGGCGACTCCTTAATGGCTGAGGGGATGGGCAGGCGTGCCGGCGGTTCATCCTGGACGGCGGGCCTGCGAGGGAGGGGGCGTGGAACGGTTGACTCAAACTTGGCTATCAACGTGGAAATATAAGAAATGTCTCATTGCAAAATTAACCATACAAATTTCGGACGTCAAGGTCTTTCGTGCTAGCCGATAAGAAAAGGCGGAATTGAAGGCATCAGCGCGTGGACTGATCGGCCCAACGGCAGGGCGCAGGCCAGCGGGAATATTTCCCTGGGCTCCACGGAAAAATTCCCTGGACCCCGCCCCTCAGGGCCCCGGGATCCCCCCAGAACCGTCCTTCCGGCTTGGCTTGATTCTTGATTTGCACCCTCCGCAGCACCTGCCCAACCGGGCCCCCTCGCCCGGTGGCCACGCATGCGGCCCCCTTCTCCACACCTCCCGATGGGGGTTCATCCCAGGAGCCTTGCCATGAATTCGAGCCCCTTCAAGACCGCTTTCCTCCTGGCGATCCTCCTCGGCGCGGGGTTGGGCTGCAGCAGCCCAGCCACCCAGAAGCCGACCACCGGGAAGGCCCCCGCTGCAACGACCGCGCTTCCGCCGACCTTCCTGCCCAACGGAACGCTCAGTCCTGACGCCAAGCCCTCCAACTGAGGCGCCGGCCCTCCTGCCCTACTTGAGGTAAGGCCGGAGGTACTGCCCCGTGACGCTGGCCTTGTTCTTCGCGACCTGCTCGGGCGTGCCCGTGGCGATGACCCGGCCGCCCTCCGCGCCGCCCTCGGGACCAAGGTCCAGAAGCCAGTCGGCGGTCTTGATGACGTCCAGGTTGTGCTCGATGACGATGACGGTGTTGCCGGCCGCCATGAGCCGCTCGATGACTTCCAGGAGCTTCTGGATGTCCTTCAGGTGCAGGCCTGTGGTGGGCTCGTCCAGGATGTAGACGGTGCGCCCCGTGGGGCGCTTGGACAGTTCCTTGCCGAGCTTGACCCGCTGGGCCTCGCCCCCGGAGAGGGTGGTGGAGCTCTGCCCCAGCCGGATGTAGCCCAGACCCACGTCCATCAGGGTCTGGAGCTTGTTGGCCAGCACGGGGATCGGCCCGAAGAGGGCCAGGGCCTCCTCCACGGTCATGGCCAGGACGTCGGAGATGCTCCTGCCCTTGTAGTGCACTTCCAGGGTCTCGCGGTTGTAGCGCTTGCCCTTGCACTGCTCGCAGGTGACGTAGATGTCGGGCAGGAAGTGCATCTCGATCTTCAGGACGCCGTCGCCCTCGCACTTCTCGCAGCGGCCGCCCTTGACGTTGAAGCTGAAGCGTCCGGCGGCGTAGCCCCGGGCCTTGCTCTCCGGCAGCTGGGAGAAGAGGTCGCGCAGGGGCGTGAACAGGCCGGTGTAGGTGGCGGGGTTGCTCCGCGGCGTGCGGCCGATGGGGGCCTGGTCGATGTCGATGACCTTGTCCACGTGCTCCAGCCCCTTGATGGCCTTGTGCCGGCCGACGACGTGGGCGCCCTGGTGCAGCTGGTTGGCCAGGGCCTTGTGCAGGATCTCGTTCACCAGGGTGCTCTTGCCCGAACCCGAGACGCCGGTGACGCAGGTGAACAGGCCGATGGGAAAGGCCGCGTCCACGTTCTTGAGGTTGTTCTCCGTGGCCCCGAGCACCTGGATGGTACCCCGGGCGGCCTTGCGCCGGGTGCGGGGCACCTCGATGCGGTCGGCGCCGGAGAGGAAGCGGCCGGTGCTGGAGGCCGCGCAGCGGCCGATCTCCTCCGGCGTGCCCTGGGCCACGACGAAGCCGCCGTGCTCTCCGGCGCCGGGCCCCAGGTCCACCACGTGGTCCGCGGCCAGGATCGTCTCGAGGTCGTGCTCGACGACGAGCACGGTGTTGCCCAGGTCGCGCATCTCCATCAGGGTGTGCAGCAGCTTCTGGTTGTCGCGCTGGTGCAGGCCGATGCTGGGCTCGTCCAGGACGTACATGACCCCCTGCAGCCGGGAGCCGATCTGGGTGGCCAGGCGGATGCGCTGGCCCTCGCCGCCGCTGAGGGTGGCCGCGGAGCGGTCCAGGGTCAGGTAGCCCAGGCCGACGTCGTCCAGGAAGCCCAGGCGCTCCTTGATCTCCTTCAGGATCTTGTCGGCAACGGCGGCGTCCTTGCCCTTCAGCCGCAGCTTGCGGAACCACTCCCGGGCGTCGCGCACGCTGAGCGCGGTGACGGCCGCGATGTGGAGGTCGCCCACGAAGACCGAGAGGATCTCCGGCTTCAGGCGGGTCCCGCCGCAGGCTTCGCAGGGGGTGATCCGCATGGATTCCTCCATCTCGGCGCGGATCTCCTCGCTGGAGGTCTCCCGGTAGCGGCGCTCCAGGTTGCCCACGACGCCTTCGAAGTTGTGCATGAACTCGTAGCGGTGGCCCTTGTTCTGGTAGACGAACTTCATCTTGCGGTCCAGGCCGTGGAGCAGGACCTGGCGCACCTCCGCGCTCAGTTTCTTCCACGGAGTCTCGAGGCTGAAGCCCATGGCCTTGGCGAGCTGGCCCATGAACTGGGCGCGCCAGCCGTCCTCGTTCGCGCTCTTCCAGCCGCTGGCCTGGATGCAGCCCTGGCTCAGGCTCAGGTCGGGGTTGGGGACGATGAGCTCCTCGGCGAACTGGCGCTTGAAGCCCAGGCCATCGCAGGTGGGGCAGGCCCCGAAGGGCGAGTTGAAGGAGAAGGACCGCGGCTCCAGGTCGGGCAGCCCCATGCCGAAGCGGGCGCAGGACGGCTGGTTGCAGGCGAGCTTCGAACTGAAGAGCCGTTCCTGGCCGTCCACGTCCACGAGGGCCGAGCCCTCGGCCAGGTTGCAGGCGATCTCGAGGCTGTCGGCCAGGCGCGTGCTGATGCTGTCGGCGACCTTCAGCCGGTCGATGACCACCTCGATGGTGTGCTTCTTCTGCTTGTCCAGTTCCGGCAGGCCCTCGGTGAGGTCGAGCATCGCGCCGTTGACCCGGGCGCGGATGTAGCCGCGCTTCATGAGGTCGGCCAGGAGCTTGCGGTTCTCGCCCTTGCGGGCCCGCACCACGGGCGCGAGGATCTGCACCCGCGCGCCTTCGGGGTGGGCCAGGATCTGGTCCGCCATCTCCTGGATGGTCTGGCTGGCGATGGGCTCGCCGCAGGCCATGCAGATGGGGCGCCCGGTGCGGGCGTAGAGAAGGCGCAGGTAGTCGTAGATCTCGGTCACGGTGGCGACGGTGGACCGCGGGTTGCGGCTGGTGGTCTTCTGCTCGATGGAGATGGCCGGGGACAGGCCGTCGATGCTGTCCACGTCCGGCTTTTCCATCTGGTCCAGGAACTGCCGGGCGTAGGCGCTGAGGCTCTCCACGTAGCGGCGCTGCCCTTCGGCGTAGAGGGTGTCGAAGGCGAGGCTGGACTTCCCGCTGCCCGAAAGGCCGGTGATCACCACCAGCTTGTTCCGGGGCAGGACCAGGTCGAAGTTCTTGAGGTTGTGCTCCCTGGCCCCCTTGATGCTGATGCAATCCATTCTCACCTCACGCCTTGAGCTTACGCTAATTTTTCGCGAAAGGGAAAAGGGTTGCCGGCCGTGCCCCCGATAGAATGGAGGCATGCATACGCTCGAACTTTCCGTCCTGCTGCACCGGTCCCTCGAGTCCCGCCTGGGCTACCTCCTGGAACGCCTCGCCGTCCCGGACTGGCAGGACGACCCGGAGGGGCTGCACCAGGTCCGGGTGGCCTCCCGCCGGGTGCGGGCGGTGCTGGACCTGGTGGACCGGGACCTCTACCCGGCCTACGACCGCCAGGCCCGCAAGCTGCGCAAGCTCACCCAGGCCCTGGGCGGGCCCCGCGAGATGGACGTCCACGCCCTCCTCCTGGAACGGCTCGCGCCGCGGCTGTCCGGGACGCCCGCGGGCGCCGCCATGGAGCACGTCCTGGAGCAGTTCGGCGCTGTCCTCGGCAAGGCGCGGGCCGGGATGCTGAAGGACCTGGACCGGCTCTCCCTGAAGCGCCTGGGACAGGTCCTGGAAGTGCCGAGCCTGGCCAACCCGTTCGCGCCCGGCGAACTGGAGACGGGCGCGTGGGAGTGCCTGACGCCGTGGCTGGAGAAGGCCCTCCTGCCCATGCCCGGGCTCGTGGACCGGGAGGACGCCACCGCCCTCCATCAGGTCCGGATCGACGTCAAGCGCCTGCGCTACGCCCTGGAGATCCTCGCCCCGGCCTTCGCCGCCGAGCCCACCGGCCCCCTGCGGCTCCTGAAGGCGTTCCAGACGGCCCTGGGCGACCATCACGATCTGGCGACCCTGGCGGCGCGGCTCGAGGAGCTGCGCGACGGCCTCGCCGCCAGGAACCGCCCCGCCCTCGCCGCGGGCCTGGAAACCATCCTCGGGCTGGTGGCCGAGGACCGGCAGTGCGCCTACGAGCAGTTCCGCGTCCTGGCCAGGGCCACCTCGCCCGAGGCCTTCCAGGCCGGCCTGAAGCGGCTCCTCATGGCCATCGAGGGGGGCGAGCCCTCATGAAGTTCCGCCCCTTCTCCTGGTTCCGGACCCTCCACGCCAAGCTGTTCACCGTCACGGCCCTGGTGACGAGCCTGCTCACGGTGGCCGTGGCCTATTCCATCACCCGCAACAGCCGGCGGGAGCTGGAGAAGTACACGAAGGACCTGGCCATCGAGACCTCCCAGGCCGTCGAGACGGAGATCCTCCAGCGCTGGGACAAGGACTTCAAGGATTTCAAGGACCCCCGCAAGATCGAGGAGCTGCTGGAAAGCCTGGCCGGGCCGGACCGCAGCGTCTTCCAGATCGACGTCTTCCGCAGGGAGGACAAGGACGAGGTCAGCCTGGTCACCTCCTCGGGCGACGACGACAAGATCGGCTACGGCCGGGACATCGGCAGCTACATGCGCAACCCCAAGCCCACGGCGGAGCTGGTGAACCTGAACACCGGCACCCGGGCCTGGAAGGTCTACCTCCCCATCCGCAACCCGAGGCCCGGCAAGCCGCCGCTGGGCCTCATCCGCACCTACTGCGACCTGGAGCGCTGGGAGACCGTCTGGCAGAACAACCTCCGCAACACCTACCTGCGCCTGCCCATGGTGCTGCTGGGCGAGTTCATCCTCCTCTGGGTGATCCTCGCCTCGGTGGTGGACGAGCCCATCAAGGCCATCACCGAGGCCATGGCCCGCCTGGAGCGGGGGGACCCCTCGGCCCGGACCCGGGTGCGGGGCGGAGACGAGCTGGCCGTCATCGCGGGACGGTTCAACCACATGGCCGCCCAGCTCCAGCGCGCCGCCGAGGAGCGCGAGGCGCTCATCGAGGAGATCCGGGGCCTCAACGCCGGGCTGCAGCAGCGGATCCAGGACGCGCTCTCGGCCCTGCAGGACAAGAACCACGAGCTCGAGGAGCTCATGCGGGGCAACGCCCTCCTCCGGGAGGAGCTGGGCCAGCAGGAGCGCCTGGCGGTGGCGGGCCAGCTCACCGCGGCCTTCGCCCACGAGGTGGGCACGCCCCTGAACCTCGTGAACAGCCACATCCAGCTGCTCGAGGGCCAGGGCGGCCTGGGCGACAAGGCCCGGGAAAGGCTGGGCGTCATCCACGCCCAGATCACCCGGGTCGGGGACATCGTCCGGCGGATGATGGACATGACCCGCCGGCCGCGGCTCAACGAGGAGCAGGTGGCCCTCGGCCCCCTCGTGGCCGATCTCCAGCGCCTCTGGGGTCCCACCCTGGCCACCCACCAGGTCGCCTTCACCCTGGAGGCGCCGGACCCCTGCCTCCTGTACGTGGACCGCAAGCAGATGGAGCAGCTCTTCATCAACCTGGTGAACAACTCCGTGGACGCCATGACCGAGGGCGGCCACCTGCACCTCAAGGTCGAGGCCGACCCCGGGGGCCGGCGCTGGGAGGTCACCCTCAGCGACACCGGCAGCGGCATCCCCCCCGACCTCCTGCCCAAGGTCTTCAAGCCGATGTTCACCACGAAACCCGAAGGCAAGGGCACCGGCCTGGGCCTGGCCATCTGCCGGGAGATCGTCCGTGCCCACGGGGGCGAGATCCACGCGGAGAGCGAGGAGGGCAAGGGCACGGCGATGCGCTTCTCCCTGCCCGCCCTCGGCTAGACTGGAACGAACCTGAAAGACGAACCCATGCGCAAACTCCGAAAAGCCGTCATTCCCGTCGCGGGCCTGGGCACGCGATTCCTGCCCGCCACCAAGGCCCAGCCCAAGGAGATGCTGCCGCTCGTGGACAAGCCGGTCATCCAGTACGTGGTGGAGGAGGCCATCCACGCCGGCGTCGAGAACGTCATCCTCGTGACCGGCCGCGGCAAGCAGGCCATCGAAAACCACTTCGACGTGGCCTACGAGCTGGAGGAGGCCCTCATCCGGCGCGGCAAGACCGAGGACCTGGCGCAGGTCCAGAGCATCACCCACCTGGGCCAGTTCTCCTACGTGCGCCAGGGCGAGCCCCTGGGCCTCGGCCACGCCGTCCTGTGCGCCCACCACGCCGTGGGCAACGAGCCCTTCGCGCTGCTGCTGGGCGACGACGTCTTCGACGAGGCCGATCCCGCCCTGGGCGCCCTCATCGCCGCCTTCGAGGCCTCGGGCAAGTCCGTGGTCGGGGTGCAGCAGGTGCCCCTGGCCCACGTCTCGCGCTACGGCATCGTCAACCCGCCCGGGGAGGACAGGACCGGATGGTGGCCGGTGACGACCATCGTGGAGAAGCCCGCCCCGCAGGAGGCCCCCAGCCGCTGGGCGGTGGTGGGAAGATACGTGCTGCAGCCCAAGGTGTTCGACTACCTGAAGGAGCTCAAGCCGGGGGTGGGCGGGGAGTACCAGCTCACCGACGCGCTGGCGAAGATGGCGGCCCACGGGCAGCTGGTGGCGGCGCCGATCCCGGCCAAGCGGTACGACACGGGGGACAAGCTGGACTACCTCAAGGCGAACGTGGAGTTCGGTCTGAAGCGGGAGGATCTGGGAGTGGAATTCCTGGCCTACCTGAAGGAACTGGTGGCAGGGCGGTAGGGTCCTTTCACCGCTTTTCCAGCAGCAGATGCAACAGGGTCACCGCCGCCGGCGTGATTCCGGGAATCCGCGCCGCCTGCCCGAGCGTCTCCGGCCGGTGCCGCAGGAGCTTCTCCTTCACTTCCGTGCTGAGCCCGGCCAGATGCTCCACCCGGAAGTCCATGGGGATGCGCACGTGGTCCCAGGCCCGCTGGCCCTCCAGCAGCCGCGCCTCCCGGGCCTGGATCCCCTGGTAGCGCACCTCGAAGAGGAGCAGGTCCCGCTCCCAGCGCGGATCCCAGCCGGGCAGGGGCGCCTCCCAGCCGGGCAGCAGGGCCAGGGCCTCGTCCGCCAGTTCCTCGGAGACCTGCTGGCGTTTCATCAGTTCTCCCAGGTCCATGCCGGCGGTCAGGGTCAGCCCGGCCCGGGCGGCGATGCCGCCGAAGGGCGAGGTGGGGGCCACCCAGGCCTCCCGGCACTGCGCCCGGAGCGCGTCGCGCCGCTGGAGCTTGGCTTCGGTGCGGTCCAGTTCCCCGGCGGTCAGCGCCCCCACGGTGCGGGCGGCCTCCAGCAGCCTCACGTCGGCCAGGTCGCAGGCGAGGCCCAGGCGGTGCTCGGCCCGGGCGGTGAGCATGCGGTAGGGCTCGTCGGTGCCCTTGGTGACGAGGTCGTCCACCATCACGCCCAGGTAGGCCTGGTCCCGGCCGAGGATCAGGGGCCCCCGGCCCGTGAGGGCCATCGCCGCGTTGATGCCGGCCAGGAGGCCCTGTCCCGCGGCCTCCTCGTAGCCGGTGGTGCCGTTGACCTGGCCGGCGAACCACACGCCCTCCAGGTCGGCCATGGCGAGATCCTGCTTCAGCTGGAGCGGATCGAAGCTGTCGTACTCGATGGCGTAGCCGGGGCGCAGGATCTCCGCGTGTTCGAAGCCCGCCATGGAGCGCACCATGCGCACCTGGACGTCGGGGGGCATCGACGTGGACAGGCCCGCGAGGTAGATCTCCTCGGTCTCGAGGGAGTCCGGCTCCACGAAGATCTGGTGGCTGGCCTTGTCCGGGAACTTCACGAACTTGTCCTCGATGGAGGGGCAGTAGCGGGGGCCCACCCCCTGGACGTGCCCGCCGTACATGGCCGAGCGCTGGAGGTTCTCCCGCACGGCCCGCTCGGTTTCCGCGGTGGTGTGAGCGATGTGGCAGCACACCTGGCGCTGCCGGATGCCCTCGCCGAAGAAGCTGAAGGGCCGCGGCACCTCGTCGCCGGGCTGGGCCTCCAGCAGGCTGAAGTCGATGGTGGCGGCGGCGATGCGCGGGCTGGTGCCGGTCTTGAGGCGGCGCCACCGCAGGCCGAGGGACCGCAGCTGGCCGGCCAGGTGGGTCGAGGGGGGCTCCCCGGCCCGGCCCGCGTCCAGGCGCTTGTCCCCGATGAGGATGCGGCCGTTGAGGAAGGTGCCGGAGGTGAGCACGACGGCGTCGCAGGGCAGGAACGACCCGTCCAGCAGCTCCACGCCCTCCAGGCCCCGGGTGCCGGAGCGCCACCGCAGGCCCGCGGCCATGCCCTGGCAGAGCCGCAGTCCCGGCGTGCCCTCCAGCCGCTGCCGGGCCGCGCTGCGGTACTTCACCCGGTCCGCCTGGGCCCGGGGCCCGCGCACGGCGACGCCGCGGCTGGCGTTCAGGATGCGGAAATGGATGCCGGTGGCGTCGATGAGCCGGCCCATGGCGCCGCCCAGGGCGTCCAGCTCGCGCACCATGTGGCCCTTGCCGACGCCACCGATGCTGGGATTGCAGCTCATCTGGCCGATCTGGTCGAGGTTGAGGGTCAGCAGCGTGGTGGGCACGCCCATCCTCGCCGCGATGTGCGCGGCCTCGATGCCCGCGTGCCCCCCTCCGATGACCACCAGCCGCATAGGCACGCCCCGCCTTTCACGCCCTCAGTTTCTCATCGAAGGGCGCCGCCGTCCCCTCCCGCCTCGTCATTCCAAAACCGAATAGATGTATAAGGGTCGGCCGGGAACGCCCCCCCCGCCTGGATTCGGAGTGACAGGGCCAGCGGACGAGCCCGTCCCCGGCCGAAATGGGCAATTGATCGTAAATCTTTTCTCGTGGATATTGAGGTTAGCTTCAGATCCTCTGAGTCCTTTTCCAAAGGATGCCTGTGATGTCCATGCCCCCTCGCCAAGGCCTCTACGATCCCTCCTTCGAACACGACGCCTGCGGCCTGGGCTTCGTCGCCACGCTCACCCGCAAGCCCTCCCACGACATCGTGTCCAAGGGTCTGGAGATCCTCGCCAACCTGACCCACCGCGGGGCCGCCGGCAGCGATCCGCTGACCGGGGACGGGGCCGGGATCCTGCTGCAGCTGCCCCATGAGCTCTTCCAGGAGGAGATGGCCGCCCAGGGCATCACCCTGCCGCCGCCCGGGGATTACGCCGTGGCGATGTGCTTCTTCTCGGCCAACCCGGCGGAATGCCGCCATCACCAGGCCATCCTGGAAGCGGCCGTCATGCACCACCGGCAGAAGATCATCGGCTGGCGCACGCCGCCCGTGAACGTGGAGGCCCTGGGGCCCTCGGCCCGGGACTCCATGCCCTCCTTCCGCCAGCTCTTCATCGGCCGGGAGTGCGGCAAGGAAGCCTTCGAGCAGATCCTCTGCACGATCCGCAAGCGGGCCGGGCGCAACGCGCGCTTCGACAACTTCTTCATCTGCTCCTGCTCCTCCTACACGATCGTCTACAAGGGCCTCATGCTCGCCGAGCAGGTGGCGGCCTTCTACCCGGACCTCGCGGACCCGCGCACGGTGAGCCGGCTGGCCATGGTGCACTCCCGGTTCTCCACCAACACCTTCCCCTCCTGGAAGCGGGCGCACCCCTACCGGCTGCTGGCCCACAACGGCGAGATCAACACCCTGCGCGGCAACGTGGCCTGGATGTCGGCGCGCGAAGCCATGCTCAAGAGCGACTCCTTCAGCCAGCACGCGGTGGAGGATTTCCGCCCCATCGCCCGGCCCGACGCCTCCGATTCCCAGGCCCTCGACCAGGTGGCGGACTTCCTGCACCTGGGCAGCGGCCGCAGCCTGCCCCACGTCATGATGATGCTGGTGCCCGAAGCCTGGGGCGACGATCCGGACATGTCCCCGGAAAAGAAGGCCTTCTACGAGTACCACGGCTACCTCCTGGAACCCTGGGACGGACCGGCCGCCCTGGCCTTCACCGACGGCAAGCTCATCGGCGCCACCCTGGACCGCAACGGCCTGCGCCCGGCCAAGTGGGTCGTCACCACCGACGGCCTGGTGGTCGTGGCCAGCGAGCTGGGCGTCCTGGAGTTCGAACCCGGTCGGGTCCTCCAGAAGGGCCGCCTCCAGCCCGGCAAGATGCTGCTGGTCGACACGGAGGAGGGGCGCATCGTCTCCGACGAGGAGATCAAGCACGAGGTGGCCTGCCAGCAGCCCTACGGGGAATGGCTGGACGTCAACAAGATCGACCTGAACTCCCTGCCCTCGGCCAAGGTGCTGCCCTGCATCCCCGCCGGGGCGCTGCCGGCCATGCAGAACGCCTTCGGCTACACCGAGGAGGATCTCAGGCTCATCCTCGGTCCCATGGCCGTGGGCGGCGAGGAGCCGGTGGGCTCCATGGGCATCGACACGCCCCTGGCGGTGCTGTCCGAACGGCCCCA
>Ga0316223_1003762_pt1 | contig 11117 bp, 10 predicted proteins | sample TBH18009metaG_FD_206007 | JGI IMG/M metagenome (GOLD analysis project Ga0316223, IMG submission 206007) | Freshwater microbial communities from Trout Bog Lake, Wisconsin, USA - TBH18009 | ecosystem: Environmental > Aquatic > Freshwater > Lake > Hypolimnion/Profundal zone | place: USA: Wisconsin... | reverse complement strand
CAAATGGGTTTTGTGCTGATCGGCGTGACTGCTGGGGTGGTCAATGGAACGACGCTGTCGACCGCCAATGCTTACAGTTCGGCCATGTTTTACGTCATCTCCTATGTGTTGACGACGCTGGCTAGCTTCGGTGTCATTTTGCTGCTGTCGCGTGACGGTTTCGAGAGTGAGGAAATCGCCGATTTTGCTGGTCTGAATCAGCGCAGTCCGCTGTACGCGGGCGTTATGGCGATTTGCATGTTCTCGTTGGCTGGTATCCCGCCTATGGTGGGCTTCTACGCCAAGTTGTCGGTGTTGCAGGCGTTGATTTCTGCGGGTGACACCGTATCTATTTCGCTGGCCTTGTTTGCGGTGGCGATGTCGTTGATTGGATCGTTCTATTACCTGCGTCTGGTCAAGGTCATGTACTTTGATGAACCTATCACGGCCAGTACCGTGGTGGCTGGCATGGACGTGCGTGTGGTGCTGTGCATTAACGGCGCGCTGGTGATTGGCTTGGGCCTGTTGCCGGGCGGCCTGATGGCGCTGTGCGCGCGGTCCATTTTGCAGATGCTGGGAACCTGATCCCTTGTGGCTGTAGCCCATACGGCGCTCTGAAGGATTGCGCATGACCGCTGTGACAGACACCTCCGATCTCGTCGAGCACCGCGTGGACTCGCAGGAGTTGCTTCATGGCCGCTTCCTGCACGCCTTTCGGGACACGGTTCGTCTGCCCGATGGTGGCGAGACTGTGCGCGAATACTTCGTGCACCCCGGTGCCGTCATGGTAATTGCGTTGCTCGATGACGCGCAGGGGATGCGTGTGGTGCTGGAGCGCCAGTTTCGTTACCCGGTTGGGCGGGTCATGATCGAGTTTCCGGCCGGGAAGGTGGATGCCAACGAGGCTTCCCTGCGCTGCGCGCAGCGCGAGTTGCGCGAGGAAACCGGTTACACCGCGCAAGCGTGGGCACATGCCGGGGCGATTCACCCCTGTATTTCCTATTCCACCGAAGTTATTGATGTCTGGTTCGCCCGTGGTTTGACGCTGGGTCCGCGCGCGCTCGACACCGGCGAATTTCTCGACGTGATCACCGCCACACCCACGGAATTGCTGGAATGGTGTCGGCGCGGGCAGGTGACCGATGCCAAAACGGTCAGCGGCGCCTTGTGGCTACAAAACGTGCTCAACGGCAGTTGGCCGCTGCAATGGCAAGATGCAGCGCCTTAATACTTAATACGCCTCGGATACGGCCAGCAGCGGTACGCTGCGGACGCCCGCCGCGTTGGCGTGGTGCGTTTGACTGCTGGCGCTTCGGCCCGGCGCGGTGGTGACCAAGGCTTGCCATATCGCATCGTGCGCCCGCTTTTTCCAAAAGATTAACTGCCCGACGCCGCCAACGGCCAGACCGCCCGCAATCAACGCCGGCGCTGTGGGGGGCAGCAACAAGGCGCCTATTGCGGCCACGGCTGGGGTCATCACGCCGTAGAGGGCCGCTTCGGCCTTGAGTTCGGCTGTGTAGCGCGGTATGGGGAAGTGCGCCCGCATTTGGAGATAGCTGCCATTGGGAAAGGTGAAACGCCGCACATTGGTATTGCCCTGTACCGGCACGCCCGCTTGGAAAAACCGGGCGTGCATGTCCCAACTGGCGTTGTAATACGCATCGGCCTGCGATTGGAAGCGCCTCAGTGCGTCGGGCACCGGTTGTGTACCACCGGGCCTATGCTTGGCCGGGGCTGGAGCCCGAAGGGCGGTGTCGTACTGATCACGTTGGCGGGTCGAATCGCTGTACTGCGGGATGCTCATGGTGCACTGCTCCTGTCAAAGAAGGCCGACAATCCACCATGAAAGCGCCGGGCATGCATGAAAAATGCACGAAGTTTCACCATGTCAAATACGCGGGCTTTAGCACGATGGCATGAAAGGGCGTGACTGTACGTATGTGTGACACAGTTGCGTGTCTGAAGTGTCTGCAATGAACACTTGGGCGCGCCCAAGCACCCCATACGGCGTGCGCCGAAACTGGTAGCATCACCAGCATGATTGTTCTGGATTTGCAATGTGCGGTGGGCCATCGCTTTGAGGCGTGGTTTGGCTCGGCTGCCGATTACCAGACCCAGTCCGAGCAGGGGCGGGTGGCGTGCCCGCTGTGCGGCAATACGACGGTACACAAGTTGCCGAGTGCGCCGCGTCTGAACCTGTTGGCGCCGCGTTCCCCCCATTCCGACACCACTGCGCCGACGGCTGACTCCGCAACGCCGGAGCAGAGCGCCCCAACGCCCGCAGTGCGCACGGCAGCCCAGACGCCAGACGATCTGCTGCACGCAGCCTGGCTGGCGCTGTCACGCCATGCCATGGAACACAGCGAGGACGTGGGGCCTCGCTTTGCAGAAGAGGCCCGGCGCATTCACTATGGTGAAAGTGATGAACGCAGCATTCGTGGCCAGACCACGGCGCGCGAAGCCCACGAGCTGCAGGAGGAAGGGATTGAGGTGCTACCGATTGCGATCCCCGCCCTGCACAACCACACCTTGCATTAACCGGGTGATCCCGCCAGCGAAGATGCATGCGCTGGTGGCGTGACATGCATGCCGTCCGCCGCCCACAGCACGGGTCCGGCGTATGACTTGGCAATAGAGGCACGCACCGCAGCCTGATTGGCATCCATGCCCGGATTCAGATGGCTCAGCAACACCGTGCGTACGTTGGCCCGGTGGGCAAGGCGACCGATGTCGGCCGGTGCGGTGTGCAGCGTATAGAGCACCTCGGGCGAGCCGGGTGGGTCCAGCACCACGGCGTTGAACACCAGGAGGTCGCAGTCCTGGGCAACCTGCACCAGTGCTTCATGGCCCATGGCGTCCATATCGCCGCTGAAACAGATGCTTTGTGCCTTGTAATCGATGCGGTAGATCAGGGATGGTGCGTCGCGATGGTGGCCTGACATTGCCTGAATGCGCAGTCCATCCTCCTCGACCAGCGTTTGCATCCGGGTGGACTGGCTGATGTTGCGTGTTCGGAAACGAATCAGGGCGGCAAAGTTGTGCAGGTAGGAAAAAGCGCCGGATGGACCAAACAACAACGCGATGAAGCGGGTGGTGCTGGGGAAATTGCCCTCCCACAGGTGTCTGGCGCGGCGACCGGCCGGCCCAAATACCTTGAATTCAAGGTATCCGCGCGCGCTGACCGCGCGCGCCTTGACCAGCCCAGGCAGCCCGCCCGCATGGTCGGTATGCAGGTGCGTTAACAGGACGGTGTCAACGCGCTGCAGCGAGATTCCCGACTCGCCCAGGCGGACAAAGGCACCAGGCCCGGCATCCACCAGTATGCGCGCAACGCCGTCGAGCACCACCACATAGCACGCTCCGGCGCGTCCAACGGCACCCGGTCCGCCAGAGCCCAGCACCACCAGCTCCAGCGGCAGCGGCAGCGGCAGCGGCTGCGGGCTATCGGGTGGCGTTGGCGTGGTTTCGGCGTGAACCACACGACCCAGCCCGATCTGCGTTGCGAAGGCGCGACCCATCGCATGCTGCGTCGCTTACTGTGATCCGTTGGCAGCATGGGTTGAACTCCAGAAAAGCCGGTGTCGTGGGTGGCACGCGAGGCGCGCCGCCGTTTGCATCAAGTCCTTTATTTTGATGTCAAGTGGCGGGACGCGGCACGTTAATTTCTGGAGCTGCTGAACAATGCAGCCAAGGTCGACGGGTCCTTAGGGACCCTCTTCATAACTCCTTAAGGGTAGAGGCCGCGCAGTTCGCGTGCGTGCAGGATGCGTTTACAGGCCACGATAAAGGTGGCAGTACGCAGGCTGACACGGTGCTCCTGGGCGACGCCCCAGACCCCGTCGAAGGCCTCCGTCATGATGCGCACCAGTCGCGCATTGATTTCATCTTCGGTCCAGAAGAAGCTGGAGAAATCCTGCACCCATTCAAAATAACTGACGGTGACGCCACCCGCGTTGGCGATGACGTCGGGCAGCACCAGAATGTTGCGTTCGCTCAGGATGTCGTCGGCCTGTGGCGTGGTGGGGCCGTTGGCACCTTCGATGACCATGCGCGCGCGGATGCGCCCGGCGTTGGCGGCGGTGATTTGCTGTTCGAGTGCGGCGGGAATCAGTATGTCGCAGTCGACGTCCCAGAAGGTGTCGTTGGCGATGGATTGCGCCCCGGCAAAGCCAGCCACGCTGCCATGTTCCTGCACATGTGTGGCCAGCGCCAGTACGTCAATGCCGCCGTCCTGGTAGATGGTTCCGCCGTGGTCCTGCACTGCAACCACGCGGGCACCAGCCTGCGCAAACAGACGGGCGGCGACGCTGCCGACGTTGCCAAAGCCCTGCACGGCAACCCGCGCCTGGGTGATTTCCAGCCCGATATGGAGGGCCGCGCGTGCGCCCACGGTAAAGACGCCGCGTCCGGTAGCATCGCGCCGCCCGAGTGATCCACCGAGGTCGATCGGCTTGCCGGTGACCACACCGGTGGCGGTGGCACCTTCGTTCATGGAATAGGTGTCCATCATCCAGGCCATGATCTGTTCGTTGGTGTTGACGTCGGGTGCAGGGATGTCTTTGGTTGGCCCGATGATGATGCCGATTTCGCTGGTGTAGCGGCGTGTCAGTCGCTCCAGTTCAGCCAGGGAGAGTGTTTTTGGGTCAACCCGGATGCCACCTTTGGCACCGCCATAGGGCACATTGACGGCTGCGTTCTTGACCGACATCCAGGCTGACAGGGCCATCACTTCGGACAGTGTGACGTCCTGGTGGAAGCGCACGCCGCCCTTACCGGGGCCGCGAGAGGTGTTGTGCTGCACCCGGTAGCCTTCAAAGTGGGCGATGGTGCCGTTGTCGAGCGCAATAGGGATGTCTACGATCAGCGCCCGCTTGGGACGCTTGAGGGTTTCGGCCCAGCGCGCCAGCGAGCCCAGGTAGGGAATGACGCGGTCGACCTGTTGCAGATATATGCCCCAGGGGCCGAGATGGTCGGCTTGCAGGTACGAGGGCACCGCGTGTCCGTAGGGGCCTTGCACGGCACCATTGGCGGCGACCGCCGCAGGAACGGGTGCCGGCACGGGTACAGGTGTGGTAATTGGGGTGGTGGGCTGCGTTTTGGCAGGCGTTATTGTTGACATACATGCTCCAGGGGCTAAGGGAATGCTCGCCACTGTAAGCAGTCAGGCGTGCCCTGTCCAAGGCCAGCTTGGAGTCAATCTATGCAATAAATGTATAACGTTGCCGACGCGTTCACGTCGGCGCGCTCAAGCCGTGACGTCCACGAGTTGGCCGGTGTTTTGCGAGGTGCCGGTACCACCGGTAACGACCGTGGGGTGTGTCACCACGCTGTAGGTTGGCGATGTCAAGGGCGACGCTGCGGGTGTGGTGACGGGGGTTGCACTGAGCGTAGTCAGCGGAGTGCTATTGGCCGTGGCGGTGTTGCTGCTGGCCGTTGCGTTGGCGTTTTCCTGTTGCAGCTGGGATGCCAGGTACTGCGCTTTCTGTTGCCACTCCTGGGCTTCGTGCTGGGCGCGGTTAGCTTTGTTGCGCAAGTCGCTGGCGGTGGCTTGCGCCTGGGACGCGGCTTGCCGCGCCTGCGTCAGCTGGCTCTGGTTCAGCAGCGTTTGGGTGCTGAGCGTGGTGCTGTTGGTCGCCGAGATGGTGGACATGGCGCGCCAGTGACAAATAAATGGGAAGCAACGCGGCGTGGTAACTGCGTTGGGCGTAAGGTTCAGGCCACGGCGCTGAACGTGCCGCCAACGGTCTGTCCCAGGCCATTGGTGGTTGCACCAGCAGACAGCTTGGCACCCTCGTTGGCCTCGGGCGGGCGGGTGGCCTGGCTGGCCTGATTGGCGGGTTCGCGCTGCGTGCGTTGCGGTGCGGGGACCGCATGAATCGTGGAAGCGGAAGAGGGGGCGGTCAGTTTGGAAGCATTCATGGTGAATCTCCGGGCTTTAAGCGTTGAATTGCCCCATTTTAACGAGGCTATTCTGCGGATACAAGTACCCCTGCGGGTAGCGCAGCTACGCGCAGGGGTACTTGAGGGCCTTCAGACCCAGTGGCCGGTTGGACCTGCGAGCCGCAGCGGCTTCAGGCGTTGAACTGGAGCGCGGCCAGTCCGGCATAGATGCCGCCCAGGGCGACCAGCTCGGAGTGGGTGCCTTGCTCGACGACATGACCGTGGTCGAGCACTACGATGTGATCGGCTTTCTGGACCGTAGCCAGGCGGTGTGCCACCACCAGCGTGGTGCGGTCGCGCATGGCGCGGTCCAGGGCCTCCTGCACCAGTCGTTCACTCTCGGCGTCGAGTGCGCTGGTGGCTTCGTCGAGCAGCAGTAGGGGGGCGTTTTTAAGCATGGCGCGGGCAATCGCAATGCGCTGGCGTTGCCCGCCCGAGAGGCGTACGCCGCGTTCGCCAAGGAACGTATCGTAGCCTTGCGGCAGTTCGCGGATGAAGCCGTCCGCGAACGCGGCATGGGCGGCGGCCTCCACTTCGGCGTCGCTGGCTTCGGGTTTGCCGTAGCGGATGTTTTCGCGGGCTGAACTGGAAAACAGCACGGCGTCCTGCGGCACGATGCCGATGCGTTGGCGCAGTGCGGTCAGCGACATCTGGCGCGTGTCGACACCGTCGAGCAGGATGCGCCCGGATTGCAGGTCATAACTGCGCAGTAGCAGTTGAAACACCGTGCTCTTGCCGGCGCCGCTGGGCCCCACAATGGCGACGGTCTGGCCGGGTTCGATGCGCAGCGACACCTGTTGCAGTGCGGCTGTGGCGGGGCGCGATGGGTAGTGAAAAACGACCGACTCCAGTGCGATGGCGCTGCCAGCCGGTGGCAGCGCTGCGGCCACCGGGTGTTCGGGCGAGCGCACGGGCGACTGGTTGGCAAGCAACTCCATCAGGCGCTCGGTGGCGCCCGCAGCGCGCAGCAAGTCGCCGTAGACTTCTCCGAGCACGGCAAAGGCGCCGGCCAGAATGATGATGTAGACCACGGTCTGGCCGAGCTGGCCGGCGCTGATGCGCCCCGCCACTACGGCCTGTGTGCCCTGATACAGCCCCCAGAGCAGGGCCGCCGAGGTGGCAATGATGAGGAACGCCACCAGTACCGCACGCGCGCGGCTACGGTGCACGGCGGTGGCAAAGGCGGCTTCAGTGGCGCGGTTGAAGCGCTGCGATTCGCGTGCTTCGGCGGTGTAGCTCTGCACCACCGGGATGGCGTTCAGGACTTCGGCAGCAATGGCGCTGGCGTCGGCAACGCGGTCCTGGCTGGCGCGCGACAGCTTGCGCACGCGACGACCAAACCAGACCGAGGGCAGCACCACCAGCACCAGCACCAGCGCTACTTGTAGCATGACGATGGGATTGGTCCAGATCAACACCGCCAGCGCGCCGGTGCCCATGACAGCGTTGCGCAGTCCCATGCTGAGCGAGGAGCCGATCACGGTTTGCACCAGTGTGGTGTCAGCCGACAGGCGCGACAGCACCTCGCCGGTTTGCGTGCTCTCAAAGAACTCCGGGCTTTGCGTCAGCACATGTCCGTAGACGGCGTTGCGCAGATCGGCGGTGACGCGCTCACCGAGCCAGCTCACGGTGTAGAACCGGGCCGCTGAAAACAGACCGAGTGCCACTGCCACACCAAACAGAAACAGGAAGTGGTCGCGCAGCGCTGCGGCTTGTTGGTCGTGTCCGGATTGCACCAGTCCGCCGTCGATCAGTTCGCGCAGCGCAAACGGGAACGCCAGGGTGGCCACCGCAGCCAGCACCAGAAACAGCAGTGCCAGCAGGATGGCGCTGCGGTAAGGGCGCAGGAACGGACGCAGGCCGGACAAGGAGCGTGGATTTTTGGCGGCGGTTGGGGGCGTGGTGGTCATGGTGCGGCGGCGTGTGTTGTGGCGTGTGCGTGTGATGCGAGCGTCTGCTGTACGCAGCGCAGCACGCGTTGGGGGGTGTCGTCGTGTTCGCAACCGATGCAGACGCGCTGTGGCATGGAGCGCAACCAGGTGAGCTGGCGCTTGGCGAGTTGGCGTGTGGCGGCAATGGCCTGTGGGCGTAATTCGGACCACGGGATGCTGCCGTCCAGGGCCTGCCAGGCTTGGCGATAGCCCACGCAGCGCATGGATGGCAGATCGGGGTGCAGGTCGCCGCGCGCGCGCAGATTGCGCACTTCATCCAGAAAGCCGGACGCCATCATGCTGTCAAAACGCAGTTCGATGCGCGCGTGCAACCAGGCGCGTTCGGCCGGTTCCAGGGCTATTAGCAGTGGCTGCTTGGCGTGCGTGGTGTCGCCGCCCGTGGCGGCCGACCTGGCGGCGGCACGGGTGTGGGCATGGTGGAAGTCGGACAGGGGCCGACCGGTCAGGCGGTACACCTCCAGCGCACGCTGAATGCGCTGGCTGTCACCCGGTGCCAGTCGCTCAGCGGTCAGGGCGTCAACCTGTGCCAGTTGTGCGTGCAGTGCGGGCCAGCCCTGCACCAGGGCTTCATTTTCCAGTTGCTGGCGGATGCTGGCGTTGGCCGCAGGCAGGTCATCCAGTCCGTCGGCCAGTGCCTTGAGGTAGAGCATGGTGCCGCCTACCAGCAGTGGCAAGCGGCTACGTGCGTGAATTTGCTGGATCAGTTGGCGTGCGTCGCGCACGAATTCTGCAGCGCTGTAGGCTTGCAGCGGGTCGCGAATGTCGATGAGGTGGTGCGGCACCTGCGCCAATTGGGCGGGCGTTGGTTTGGCGCTGCCGATGTCCATGCCCCGGTACACCAGCGCCGAGTCGACGCTGATGATTTCGCATGGCAGGTGGTCGGCGAGCGCCAGCGCGGCGGCCGTTTTTCCGCTCGCGGTAGGACCCGCTAGTGCAACGTAAAAGGGGAGGTCGGTGTCGGTGGTTGGCATGGCGGATTCGGCGCTATTGTGGCGCGTCTTGTGCTCCTTGCGCGGACGACGCAACGGGCGCGGCGGCGCGCCGGGTGACGGAGCGCAGAATCAGCAGCAGCCCGATGGCCGCGATGGCCAGTCCGACATTCAGCCCGATCCAGAACCCGCGTGCGGCGAGTGGGTGCGCGGGCGCGAACAGAAAGCCGTGGGGCGCGCGCCCCAGCACATAGCCCAGCGGCAGCGAGAAGCCCCAGAACGCCGTCAGGTGCAGCACCATCGGCGCACGCGTATGTTTGTAGCCACGCAGCGCGCAACTGCCCACTACTTGGGTGCAGTCGGACAACTGGAACAGCGCAGCCAGCACCAGCAGTTGCGCCGCCAGTGCGGCTACGTCCGGGTCGGAGGTGTAGAGCGCGGCAATGGTGTGGTTACCCAGCGCCATGGTGGATGCCGAGAGGACGGCGATCACCATCGTCAGGCCGATGCCGACCCAGGTGCGAAACTGCGCGTCCTGCGTATCGCCCGCGCCCAGGCTCTGGCCAACGCGGGTTAGCAAGGCCAGTCCGAGGCTGAGTGGAACCATGAATACCAGCGAGCTGAAATTCAGCGCAATGGCGTGCGCTGCGACCTGCACGCTGCCGAAGCGGGCGATCAGCAGCGCGATCAGACTGAAGGCGCTGGTTTCGGCGAAGTAGGTGATACCGATGGGGACGCCCAGGCTCAGTAGTCGGCGCAAGCTGGGTCCATGGGGCTTTTCAAAGTGCGTAAATGGCCAGGTGCTGCGGTAGGCCGGGCTGCGGTGCATCCACCACACCAACGCCAGCAGTTGCACCCAGATCGACGCCAGGGTGCCCCAGGCGCAACCGACGCCGCCCAGCCGGGGCAGGCCGAGGTGGCCGAACACCAGCAGCCAGTCGAGCACCGCGTTGAGCGCACACGCGAACAGCGCAATCACCATCATCGGCTTGGTCTGGTTGATGCTGGTGCTGTAGCCGTAGAGCGCCCGATAACAGGCAAAGGCGGGCAGACCAAAGCTGGTGACGGTCACAAATTGCATGGCGACCGCGCGCACACCGGTTTCGAGCTCCATGTGGGCGAACAGGGCACGGGTTGACAGACCGATTACGCTGGCGATCAGTCCAACGGCCAGCGCTTTCCATAAACCCTGGCGCACCAGATGCGCGACCTCGGTGTGCTCGCCAGCGCCGATGTGGTGTGCCACCAGCGGGTTGATGGCCAGCGCCAGTCCCATGATGGTGATGATGATCAGGTTCCAGATCGACACGCCAAGCGAGACGCCAGCGAGGTCGGCCGCCGATGCGTGGCCAGCCATGGTGACGTCGGTGACGGCCATGGCAATGGTGGCTAGTTGCCCGATCAGGATCGGCCATGCTAATGCCCATAGCGCCCGCAGTTCAGTGCGCACACGTGTCGGCAAGGTCTGGGGCGCGCACGGTGTGGAGGCGGGGAAGGGGGCGGGGGCGGTATGCATCAAGGGGAGAGGGGCAAGGGGACTATTGATTTTCGGGTTAACCCTTGATCTTTTGCGCTGAATAGTTGTCAATTGTCGTTCGTCTGCAAATTTGCATGCGAAGTTGAAAATTGCGCACGGTAATTTGCCTTGAATTGTGGTGTCTTCAAGGTAAGCCCTGTGTGCGTAACGTGCCAATTCGTATAGATTACGGGCCAGACCTGCACCGCAAGATGCGGGTGCTTCGGGGGTGTTGCCCGCTACAGCGCTGGTGGCATCTGCTGTTCTTTGGACTATTCAATCGTTGAGGAGATACCATGCCCTTTCACATAACCAAGCGCGCAGCATTTTTGGCGCTGGTCAGTGCCGCGTTGACTTGGGGTGCGCCTGCGCTGGCAGCCGACCCCATCAAGATTGGCGTCAGTGGTCCGTTCACCGGCGGCTCGTCGTCCATGGGCGTGAGTATGCGCGACGGTGTCAAACTGGCCGCCGACGAGATCAACAAGGCCGGTGGCGTCTTGGGGCGGCAGTTGCAGATCATCGAGCGCGATGACGAGGCCAAGAACGAGCGCGGTGTACAGATTGCGCAGGAACTGATCAACAAGGAACGAGTGACGGCTACGGTGGGATTCATCAACACCGGCGTGGCGCTGGCCTCGCAGCGGTTTTACCAGGACGCCAAAATCCCGGTCATGAACAACGTGGCAACCGGTTCCGTCATCACGCACCAGTTTGACGACCAGCCGGAAAACTACATTTTTCGTAATTCGGCGAATGACAGCATTCAGGCGCCCATGATTGTGGAAGAAGCCGTGACCCGGC
>Ga0316223_1003759_pt1 | contig 11120 bp, 11 predicted proteins | sample TBH18009metaG_FD_206007 | JGI IMG/M metagenome (GOLD analysis project Ga0316223, IMG submission 206007) | Freshwater microbial communities from Trout Bog Lake, Wisconsin, USA - TBH18009 | ecosystem: Environmental > Aquatic > Freshwater > Lake > Hypolimnion/Profundal zone | place: USA: Wisconsin... | reverse complement strand
GGGCTGGATGCGCAGCCGGTACCAGTGGCCTTCGGAGGTCTCGACTTGCAGGTCCAGGGGTATGAGGGTGACCAGGACAGCCTGGATGTCCCGCACGAGAGTGGTATAGCCGACAAGGTTGAGAACGTTGTGACCAACCGGACGACCGATGTCGCTCTGGATCAGGTTGATCATCTGGGTCGCGGCGGGCGTGAACCGGAGCAGCCGAAGTTGGTGATCGACGAAAAAGGTGGCGATGCCGGTCCCGGCCAGCAGGTTGTTCATGTCGTTGTTGGCCCTGGAGAGGTCGGTCACCTTGGTCTGCAACTCCGAGTTGACTGTGGCCAACTCCTCGTTTACAGACTGCAACTCCTCCTTGGAAGTCTCAAGCTCCTCGTTGGTGGACTGCAACTCCTCGTTGACCGACTGCATCTCCTCGTTGGAGGACTTGAGTTCTTCGTTGGAGGTCTCAAGCTCCTCATTGGTGCTTTTCAGAAACTCCTCATTGGCCCGGAGTTCCTGTCGGAGGGCTTGGATGGTCTCATCGCCATCTGGAGGTCCCTGGACCCCTTGGTCCGATACTCCCGGCTGACCAACCTGGGGGATGCTTGCCGAGTCAGAGTAGACCGCCTCTTCGAGCATGACGAGGTAGACGGGAAGGTCCACTGCTCCCGCCGTCGAGGTCGGTATGGGATGAACAGCCATATTGACGCTCGTGTAGTGGCCATTCGTCTTGACGCTGATGCCGTGTTTGCGCACGGTCCCCTTCGTCTCTATGGCTTTACGCAGCGCGACGGTCAGTTCTTGGCGGAGCCCTTCGCGGGCCATCTTGAGGATATTGGTGACTCCGCCCTCTCCTGGTGCCGGCTCCAAATACATCCCGGTCCTGCCATAGAAGTAGATGATGTCTCCGACACCGTTGACAAGGGCTGTGGGGGGTGTGCCGTGGCGGAGGATGGCCTGCTCGGTGATCTCACGCCCCAAGGTCTTGAGGGGGAAGCGGGGCTTTTCGGTCGTCCGTGGCAAGGCGGTCCCAATGGTCGAGACCTCTGTGGAAAATCCCCTCCGAGCGGGCAAGCTGAGTCCCTGGAAGTCCTCCTTGCGTAGGTAAAGCTTGAGCTTGCGGTCCAAGACAGCGAACAAGTCGCCAAAGTCCCCGGTGGACTCGGACGAGCCCATGAAGAGCATGCCGCCTGGGTTCAGGGAGTAATGGAACAGCGGGATGAGTTTCTTCTGCAGCTCGGACCCGAGGTAGATCAAGAGGTTGCGGCAGCTAATGAGGTCGAGCTTGGAGAAGGGCGGGTCCTTGATGAGGTCCTGCTCGGAGAAGACGATCAGGTCCCGGATGCCCTTGTTGATCCGGAAGGCCCCCCCGCCGGGTTCAGCCGTGAAGAAGCGCCCCAGCCGCTCAGGCGTGAGATCGACGGCGATGCTGGCAGGGAAGAGTCCGGTCCGGGCCCTGGCGATGGCCCCGCCGTCGATGTCCGTGGCGAACACCTGCACCTGGTAGCTCTGCTTCATCGCTTCCACGTGCTCTTGGAGCAAGATGGCGATGGAGTATGCTTCCTCGCCGGTGGAGCACCCTGGCACCCAGACGCGGACCCGTCCGCCGGGTCGTTTGTTGGCGAAGAGTTTGGGGATGACCTGAGCTTCCAGGCCAGCGAAGGCTTCCGTATCACGGAAGAAATTGGTCACGCCGATGAGCAGGTCCCGGAACAGGGCATCGACCTCAGCGGGGGTCCGCTGGATGAACTTGAGATATTCATCCAGGTTGTTGAGCTGGTTGACGGCCATGCGGCGGTCCACTCGGCGGTGGACGGTGCTTGGCTTGTACTGGGAGAAGTCGTGGCTGGTCTGGCCCCGGAGGATGACCAGGATCTTCTTCATAGTGCTTTCAGACTTGGGCGTAGGGGTGTTGGCGACGACCGGGGGCTTGCCGAAGGCGTGGGCCACATAGGCGATAAGCTGGGCGGGCATCTCTGCCGGGGGCAGCTCATAGTCCACGAGCCCTGTCCCGATGGCGCTACGGGGCATCCCGTCGTAGTCGGTGGACTCCGGGTTCTGGGCCATGGCCATGCCTCCCTCGCCCTTGATGGCCCTCAAGCCCAGGGTGCCGTCGCTGCCCGTGCCGGACAGGATGACGCCTATGGCGTGTTCGTGCTGGTCCTGGGCCAGGGACCGGAAGAAGAAGTCGATGGGCATCCGCTGCCCCCGGGCGGCCATCGGCTCAAGCAGTTGGAGCGTCCCGTCCAGGAAGGCCATGTCGCAGTTGGGTGGAATGATGTAGGCGCAGTTGGGCTTCACGACCATCCCGTCCTCGACCTCGAAGACCTCCATGCGGGTGTAGCGCCGGATGAGGTCGGTCAGGATGCTCTTGTGGTCTGGGGCTAGGTGCTGGACTAGCACGAACGCCATGCCGGGGTCGGCGTCAGCAGGCATCCCGGAAAAGAAGGCTTCAAAGGCCCGGAGCCCCCCCGCAGAGGCACCGATCCCGACCACCGGGAAATGTTGGCGCATCGTGGGCTCAACAATTGGAGCATTTTCAACAACTTCTGAATCCACCGGGGCTGGGGGGACCGCGCTGGGCTCGGGGAGGGGCGTCTTGGCCTTCCTTCCCCCCTTTGGGGCGGGCCCTTTCCTTGTGGTCATGGAGTTCTCCGGATCAGTCATCGTACTTCTGATCCGATTCATGCGGGGAAATACTATCGACGCCAGGAACCTAGCAGAAGAAGCCGGCGAAGGTGATCCACGGAAGGCCCTGGCAGCGATGCTGAGGATGGAGATGGAAGGTCATCACCTGATCCTTCAGTTGGACAAGAAGACCAAGAAGCTGCTCGCCAAGGGCTGAGGCATGTCCTTTATCGTCGCCTATGTGTTCTTGAGGCCCTTCATGGCGGCCTCGAAGCCGGCCTCGTATCCGGCCATCCACAGCATGCTGTCCCGTTCCCGGGCCTGACCGATCGCATCCTGCTCCCGCAAGTGGTCGAGGTCTTCCTGGCGGTTGCCGGCGATCGGGTCGAGAGGAGTGGGGGTGGCACTGCGGTGCATGGGGGACTCCAGGGAGAGTGAGATGTCGGTGCACAGAAGGGGTGTCATGGGGCTGGGCTGCCAGCGGGGAAACCTGGGGGTTACCCAAGGCCACCAGGCAGGCCCGGCGCTTTCTGGTAGGCCCATTTCTGGGCAGACCTTCCGCTACCGGGCACTGGTCCTGGCCTATACTTCTTCCACGTCGAGCGATGGGGCAGATCAGCCCCGGGGGCTAGAACTGCAGGTCCGGGACGGCCTCGGCGGCCCCCATTGCGAACCGCTGCCACCTCTGGCTCGGGACCTTGCTGTAGATGACGGGGTACCGCTTGCTGACCCAGGCCCGGAGGGCCTTGATGCTAGCCGGGCGGAGGTCGCCATTCTCGTCGCTCAGGGACTCCAGGACCGGGCGTAGCTCGGTTTCCAGGACCGCCGGCCAGGACAGCTTCGACTCGTCGAAGTCGTCGGGCTCCAGCGTGTGGATGATGGAGAAGAACCGGAGTCCGACGGCCTTGTAGTCGAGCCCGTACACGCGGGAGGACGCTCCCCGGAACATTGCCCTCAGGTGACTGGGGATGCCTGAGAAGGTCCCCGCCGGGGACAGACCGCGAGATGCGGGGGGACTGGTGTTGTTGCTGGTTGGCGGCATGGTGCCTCCTTGGTGGTATGTTGTTGAGACTGGGGCGCAAAAACCGGGACCGCCCCTTCTGCCTTGTATGATATGGATGCCGATCGGAAGACCTCCCAAAATAGTTTTGAGCATCGGTCGCCCCGAATCACTGGGCCCCAGAAGTCGAAGCACCCGCCCCGGCGGGCCCGGCGTCAGTCCCAGGGTCGGGCCTTAACTGCCGGCCTCCTTGGAGGGGCCAACGGCGGCGGCGTGGCCTCGGTCACCCTGGTCGTCATCGCTACGGCTCCGCTGGTCCTTACGATCTCGCTGCATTCAGGGTGACTACCCGCTGAGGCCGGTTGGGTCGGACCATATGTGTCGATGATGGTCATCATCCTCTTCAGCGCTAGCTCCCCGGTCTCCGTGATGCTGTAGGAGACCCGGCGCTTCGCAAGTGCCGAGTTTGTCCTCCGGAGGTACCTCAGTTCCTCCAGGCGGTCGAGGAGGGGGTAGACCGTCCCGGGGCTTACCCGGTGGCCCAACCGACCCAGGGCCTCGATGATCCCAAGGCCGTGGACCTGCCCCCAGGCCCTGACCTGCATCAAAATCAACGTCCGAAGGAAACCGGTAAGGAGGAAGTCGGTTGGCATTGTGTCGAACTCCGATATCGGTTTTCGTTAATGACGATCCTCGACCAGGACAAACGACCTTGGGGAGGTGGGCAATCAGGCCGCTGATGGCTCTGCCCGCAACATTCGCCGAATCTGCTCCGGCAAGTAGTACTTCCCTGTCCGTGAGAGCTGACCAGCCTGTCCAAGGTCGGATGCAATCTTGCGCAAGCTCGTCCCGCCCTGGGCATAAAGGGCCTGGACCTTGGCGATGACTTCCTGCTCTTCGGCGACCGGAAGCAGCTCGCCATTGCCCAGGAGGGCGAAGCCGAAGGGCGTCCGGCCCCCCGTGTACCTCCCGGTCGCCCGCATGTGCCGCATGGCCATTGAGGTCCGCTCCGAGATCACATCCCGCTCGAATTCGGCCAGGACGGCGAGAAGCCTGAAGACCATGCGCCCGGCGGCGGAGGTCGTGTCGATCTTCTCGCTCAAGCTCACGAGGTCAGCTCCCCGGCGGTCCAGGGCGTCGGCAATCTCTAAGGTGTCCCGAGTGGACCGCGCCAACCGGGACAAGCTGTAGACGACCAGAGCGTCCCCCCGCCGGGTTGCAGCCAGGGCGTCCTGGAGGGCGGGGCGGTTGTCGGCGCGGCCACCGGACAGGCCCCGGTCCACGAACACCTCGCCGAGGGCGTAGCCGTTGGCGACGCACCAATCTCGTACGCGGCCTTCCTGGGCCTCAAGGCTGACGCCGTGGTCGGCCTGGTCGGTGGTGCTGACCCTGACGTAGGCGATGGCCCGACGTTCTGATTTCGCTTTTTTTGCGGTCAATCCCACCCCCTTGGTGTCACGGCGGGACCCCGCCGTGACGTCTCTCACCACCAAGTAGGGGCCCGATGCCGAGGAGGACACCAGTTTCTGCACTATTTTTGAGGGCCGATGACCTAGCCCGCCGGCGACTTCCGACCGCCGGGCGGGGCGTGGGGAGGACTCAGGCGTCCTGGCGCTGTCCGCCGTCAAGCCGGACCGGAGGTCCGGGGCGGCGGAGGCCCCCGAGATCATGGCTAAGGGCCCCGACAGGCAGCCGGCGACATTCTCTCCCTCTTGCGCGGGACCAAGGGCGGAGCACAAGAGAGCTGTCGTCAGGCCCACAGGTCTCTTCCGCCTCTCTTCCGGAAGAAATGCCGTCAATCATAGGCGCCAGCAGGCTCTTCACCTTCGTCCTCTTCTGGCATGTCTTGCGCGAGAGATGTGGCCCTCGCGATCCCCTGGGTGGTCAGGGTGAGGACCTTGGGCAGGATGTCGCCCCTCTGCCGAAGCCGGTTCAGCGCATTGGTCAGGTCTTTGGCCGGGTTCGTGCTACCGACGAAGATGGCCTTGAGCTTCTCCCGGTCAGGGTCGGCACCCTGGCGGTGGATGGTCAGGAGCAACAGATCCTGCAGGTCCATGGCCTCGGCCTTGGTCTTGCTCTTCAGCAAGTCCGCGATGATCTGGTCGGAGTCGGGGTGAACAGCCCAGGTGTGCGCACCGGGCTGGCCGAAGTCCACGCGCTCGACGAAGATCATCGAGGGCTTGGCCGCCTTGAGCTTGGACGCCCGGATGATCGCGTACCCCTTGTTCAACGCCTTCATCGTGTCCAGGCCCAAGTCCTCAGCCTCCCTGGCGGTCGGCAGGCCCATCTGGATGACGAACCGTGCTGATGCGCCGTTGGCACCCGCGCCACGGAGAGAGTCCTCCCCGAGGCGCTCGGCGACGCCTGACCGACTGGACCTGCCGCCGCCAGCGTCCTTGCGGTAGTGGTGGGAGATCAGGACTGTCACGTCCTCCAGGGCGGCGATGGAGCGAGCAGCGGCCCAGAGCCCGCGAGTCGTGCCGGTCCTGTTCTCGTCGCCGTCCGAGACCGCCGTCAAGGTCTCGACGATGACCAATGCGGGGACAATGCCGGCGACCCTCATGGCGGCCAACTGGTCGCGAAGTTCCATCTCCGTGGACTCGAACCGGAGATCCTCGTCATCATGGGAGGGCTCGGCGAACACGAAGTTTTTGTGGATGTTCTTCCGGCCCTCCTTGGAGAGGTTGCCCTGGGTGGCCATGCCATCCATGACCATGTTCAGACGGCGTTGGACGTCGTCTCCATCGTCCTCCAGCGAGTAGAACAGGACTCCGCTCGGGCTGGACGTGGTCGGGATGCCGAGCACGGACTGGCCTGCTGCGACGCCAGCGGCAAGCTGCAGAAGCAACGCGGTCTTCCCATGGTCGGAGACCGCCGCGACGAGCCCCACTTTGGGTCGGGGTACCCACCCGTCCCAGACCCACCGCTGAGGCTGGATCGCCCTGGACAGCAGGTCGCCGGCGTTGGTGAACTTCAGGCGCTTGTTGGCGGTCACCAGGCTCCTCGCCGGCGCAGGGAGAGACGGTGGCGCGGAGGTGGGCTCGGGGCCGACCTGGTCAGTGGGGGCAGTGACGTCTACCCGCTCTTCCGGGAAGGCCACAGGGTAGTCATCCATGGTTAGGCCCTCGGCGTCCACCGCCGCGTCCAGGCCGGCGTTGGTGGCCTCGGCGGGGGAGCAGGCGGTCGTGGTCTCCGGGAGGCCGTCCGGGGCTTCCGTGGCCGGGGCGGGGTCCACTTCCGACTGCTTCGAGGCCGTCGGACTGGGCAGTGAATCATCCACCTCCATATCGAGGGCATGTTCCCTCTCGTAGGGGGTGAAAACAGAGCGGGGGAACTCTTCGTTCAACATGTTCTCTTCCTTGGTCAACTTGGGTGGGGGGCATTGGAGGTGTGGCGAAGGACATCGACTGAAAGACGGGCGGTGGCGCTTTTGTACGAATCCGGTGGGTCAGGGGTAGACCTCCCGCCCGACCTACCCTTTTCAGGGCAGGTCGACCAGGGGAAGACCATCCGTTCGGGGCGTTTGAACGTCCCCTATATATAAATCTCGCTATGCTCGATGAACGGATAGAAGAATCAAGAGTGCGCCCGGGGACCGTTGGTCTGGATGACAAGTAGATGGAGGTCAAATCCGAGTCGTAGATGATCTCCCTGGCCGCTCTGGGACTTCTGAATGCAGGTGCCGGGATAGACCTCAGGGCAGGAACTGGGAGTCCCGGAGACGTTTGAGGGCTGACCTGAGTGCACTCCGGGGGTCCTTGGCGGTATTGAAAAGGGATAAGGCCAAGGTCTCCCGGTCGGCCTCATCCACGGCAGGGTCCCGGTAGAGGGAGAGGACCTGCTGGTCCTTGGTCAACTTGACCAGGGTGGGGCTGGGGTCTCCCTGGTCAGCTTCAGTTCCGGGTACTTCGTGGAGCGAGAGCAGCCCCGTCTTGGTATCCCGCTCGAAGAGCATCGTTTGCCCTTCCTGGCCGTCATTGTTCGCGAGGACCTTCAACTCCAGCAGGTCGCCGTGGTCAGACTGTGCCCCACCCGGGGACCAGCGTTGGCCACTCGACGTCCGGGCCTTTTTCTTCACGGTCAGGCCGAGGATGAACCGGGCGGCGGCATGGTGGGCGGAGGTCCCCCGGATAGCATGAAGCGCCGACCGTGGAGCTTGGCCCTGCTTGTTCCCCGGCTTGCCGAGGTGGTGGATGAACATGACCGTCCCGCCCGTGATCTCCCGGATGTAGTTCGCATAGTCCCAGATGGGCCGTGCTGCTTCCGCGCTGTTCTCGTCGCCGATGGCCACGCAGGTCAGGGTGTCGATGATGATGAGACCAGGCACGACGCCGTCCTCGACCATGCGCTCGACGTGGTCACTGATTTTGGCCATGGGCTCGGAGGCCATGGAGGATGGGTGCCCCGAGCGGTGGATGATTTGGAGGTTCGTGGCGATCAGGGCGTTCACGTCAAAGTCTGACTCGGTGGTCAGGAGGGTGGGCATGCGCCGGAGGCGCTCCTCGAAACTCCGGCGGGAGCCCTCCATTGCGAAGTAGGCGACGGGACAAACTTCTGGGATAGCCAAGCCCATGAACGGCTGGCCCGTCGCTAGGGCGATGCCCATAGTAAGGGCAAGCTGGGTCTTGGACGTCCCGGGCTCGCCGACAAGGAGTCCGACTTCCCCCGCAGGCAGGACGTTGGGGATTGCCATCCGCTGGGGTTCGGGCTCGGAGGCGAGGATGTAGGTAAGGTTCATCCGGTCGAATCCGGTCGAACTGATCTGATCGGGCTGTGTGGGGTTCTGGTTAGTCATTGAAAATCAACTCCTCGTCGGGGTCAGGCTTGGGAGGTGGGGTCCAGTCAGGGAGCGCTCTGCGTCTCTTGGCATCTGCGCGCTTGATCTGGGCTGCTGTGAGGGCACGGACAGGCTTTGATTTGGGGACCGGGGCAGGGACAGGCTCGGGTATGGGCTCGGGGGTGGGGTCCGGCTCCGGGTCGGGGCCATCTTCGTCTGCTTCCTCGGCTTGCGCTTCCATCGCCACTGCCGGTTCCGGCCCAGGTCCGTCGTCGTTGGTAGAACTCGCCGCATCCTCGTCCTCGCCATCGTCAGGAACCCCGAGCTTGGCCAGGTACAGACCGCCCTTGCCCGCGCTCTTGACCACGATGGAGAACCAAGTGTCCTTGAGGGCCTTCGTCAGGGTCTGCCAGTTCGGGTTGGTTTTCCCGGGCATGCCGCCGGCAGCTAGGATGGCGTTGACGTGGGCGTAGTTTTTGTCGATGAGCCAGTCCCGGGTCTCGTTGTCGTCGAAGTTGATGAACAACGTTCCGGTCAGGCCGGTGATCGTCTTCCAGCTTGTGACTACTGTATAGCCGGAGTAGACCGTGCTTTTCTTTCCCTCGATCATCGTGAGCTGAGCGATGTGGTCTCCGACGGATAGGGAGCCGGTGCGGGGAGTCCTTGGCTTCTTCCCCGGTGGAGCCCAGCCGGTCTTCGCCGTCATATCCCCGCCGTTCTTCCGGGGGGCCCCGGGCTGGTTGGTGTCTTCGTTGTCTATGGGTGTCATGGTGTCACCTTGATGAATGGGCAGGGCGTGGCCCGGCCCGGGTCATGGGGCCATCTGGTCCATCAGAGCCAGCGGCTGGTCAGTGGTGATGTGGCCCTTGCCAGGGCTTTGGTGGCCTTAGCGGCCTCGGCTTTTCAACCGACGATGGTTTTAAGGGGACCGGGTAGAGGGAAGGGGGCTGATCATGTTCAGTGCTCCTGGAGTTGGCGGACTAAAATTTGAGGCCCTTGTGCTTGAGGTAACTGAGGCATGAGCAGAGAGATGCCTCTGGGTTCTTGGTGTCCCGGAACACCCGGAGAGCACGTTCGTGACGGGTGGCCTTGTCCAGGTCGGGGTCCGTGAAGATCGCGAAGACCCTCATCGACTTAGTTGTCTTGGCCGCGTCGGAGGTCTGGAGGCCGCTGTCGCCGGCTGGGGCCATGGCACAGATAATGCGGTTGACGCGCTGGGCGAGGTCTTGGACAGGGCCGTCCATAGGCACGAAGACTACGAGGCGGGGTTGGGCGGGACCCTTGCCCATGAAGGACTCGCCGGCGATGGGGTCGGTCTCCTCATCGGGGCCACCGTCGTCGTCCTCGTCGACGTCGTCGGGGCCGCCGTCGTCGATCTCGTCCACGTCCTCGGGGCCGTCCTCGACGTCGTCGGGGCCGTCCTCGACGTCGTCGGGGCCGCCGTCGTCGTCCTCGAACCAGTCGTCGAAGCCGTTCTCAACGTCGTCGGGACCGCCGTCGTCGTCTTCGAACCAGTCGTCGGGACAGGCTGCGACGTCGTCGGGACCTTCATCCCTCCGGAGGACTTGCGGCTGGGTGATAGGACTGGGGATGGCGCTCATGACGTTCCTCTGCTGTGAGCTGGGCGTGGCCCGGGTTGAGGGTGTAGCTTCCCTAGGGCTAGGCCCTGGTCGAGCGTGTAGGTCGCCTTGGGCTCGGGGGTGGTGGGAGCCCCTCGGCCTTGCGGTTGTTGGTGTTGATGCTGGAGCCCAAGTCCTGACCACGAGGGCGGTGGAGCAGAAAGGTTTCAACTATTCCGGAATAGTGATGCCCTTCTTGAAGATCCGAGAGTCGATCAAGGTACTCACGGCCTTTCCTAAATGATACGGAGCAGGTGGGAATGACCTTCGCAGAAAAAAATGCCCCATTTTGATCTGCAAATTCTGGAGTAGAGCTGCCCGTCGGATTGATGGCGTCAGTGGGGGGCGGAAGTCACCTTCGGATTTTATTCGAGCTTTTCTGTAGACAATCAGGTCCCACCAATCAAGCTACAGGTTGCCTGCCTGACCGGAGAGACCTGAACGCCTACCAATTTTCAACGACCTCCCCTGGAGCCGGGGGTCTTGCCTTCACCGGTTATGATATTGATCCCACGGGAAATCCAACCGAGATTCCCGCACGGGAGCCCGATGACGGCTGGGGCCTGCTGTCCCACCCCCGCGACACCCCCCGGAGGATGGCCTCGGGCGAGGTCAGGACGCGCCGGATCACGTCTTGGGCTTCAGGGGCATCGTCGGCGAGGAAGGACCGCCTCCTCCAAGTGTCGATGCCAGCGACGAGCTGGTAGTGGCCGAACTCGGTGCCGTCGCTGTCCCCGACCCAGACCCCCCAGGAGAGGCCGAGGCCGTTGCGCTCGATGCGGCACCAGCCGACGCCAGGTGCTTCTGCCTTGAGACCGGCGGAGCCGATGCCGTTCAGGACCGGCAGGCGGCGGAGGTTGGCCAGGAGGTCGGCCAGCCCCAATGGGGTGTTGGGCGTGGAGCGGCCCGGGGCCTGGATCGCGGTCAGGTCGATGGTCTCGATGCCGGTGGCCAACTCGGCCATAAACAAGCTGAGCTTGGGCGGGAGGGACACAGTGGACGTCGGGTGCTTAGACATGGTCCGTCTCCTCGGTGACGGTCTCGATGGGCTGGGCGGAGACGGAGGAGACGTGGGTGCAGGCCAGGACGTAGGCGTCCAGGGCTTCGGAGGTGT